>Ga0114986_1000018_pt1 | contig 43907 bp, 42 predicted proteins | sample Shrwel1BS1Day17_FD_96988 | JGI IMG/M metagenome (GOLD analysis project Ga0114986, IMG submission 96988) | Subsurface microbial communities from deep shales in Ohio, USA - Utica-3 well 1 S-1-Day17 | ecosystem: Environmental > Aquatic > Deep subsurface > Shale gas/oil reservoir > Produced... | reverse complement strand
GGCTTCGATGTCTCCAACGGCATCTCCCCCGATCCGCGTTACGTGCGCGTCGCCACGGGCAGCGATTACCGCGATGCTGCCCCCGTCACCGGCATCAGCATCGGCGCATCCGATCAGGTGCTGACCGTGGGCGTGGCGGTGGAGGCGCGGCCCGTCGCCAGCCAAAGCCAGTCTCAGGGCCAGGCGAACCAGTAAACCGATAGACCGGGCCGCCCCTTTGCGCTTGGCCGCGCATCGCGCTAGGGGCGCGGTTCCTCACGGGGCCGGAACAAGGAAGACAACATGACCTATTGCGTTGGCATGGTGCTCGACAAGGGCCTTGTCCTGATGAGCGACACGCGCACCAATTCGGGCGTCGACAATATCTCGACCTTCCGCAAGCTGTTCCACTGGAGCGTTCCGGGCGAACGGATGATCGCGGTGATGACGGCGGGCAACCTTGCCACCACGCAGGCGGTGATCAGCCAGCTTGAGGAACGCACCAAGGCCCCGTCCGAGCGCGAGAACTGCCTGCTCAAGGGGGCGACCATGTTTCAGGTCGCGACCGAGATCGGGCGGCTGCTGCGCACCACGATCGAGGATGTGCAGCGCGTCAACGGCGATGGCGGCAAGGGGCGCTTTACCGCAACCATGATCGTCGCCGGGCAGATCAAGGGCATGCAGCCGCGCCTGTTCATGATCTACCCCGAAGGCAACTTCATCGAAGCGAGCTGGGACACGCCGTTCTTCCAGATCGGAGAGACCAAGTATGGCCGCCCGATCCTGATCCGCGGCTACGAACGGGGCATGAGCTTCGAGGACGCGGTGAAGCTGCTGATGGTGAGCTTTGACTCGACTCTCAAGGCTAACCTGTCGGTCGGCCTGCCGCTCGATCTGCTCGTTATATCGAAAGATGATTTCGCGCCCCTGCACGAACACCGGGTCACTGCCGAAGACGAGTATTTCGACGCGATATCATCGGGTTGGGGAAACGCTCTGCGATCGGCCTTCCATTCGCTTCCGCCCTATCGATTCAGCGATGACCCGTAAGGAAGAGGCCTGATCTGGCTCCGATCCGGAGATATATAATTTTACATTTTCAGTGACTTGACATGCGCCGGATATGGTAAATCCTCCGGATCGGCGGCGCTCCTGCGTGAATCCCATAGTGGGTTAGAGCAGACAGGCTCACATGACACGCAAAGCCTCCCTCCACTTCATCGATTCGTGCAGCCGCCAACGCGCCGAACTGGCGCGTGTCGGCTTTGCTCTGGGCCACCATTGCGAGGTTTACGGTGACCTCTCCGAACTCGCGGTTCACCCGCCGCGGGACGGGATCATCATCGCCCGCGATACCGCCGAAGAAGGCGGGGTGAGCATGATCCTTGACCGGCTGGGCCGGCTCGGCATCTGGTTGCCGATGATCGCGGTGGACGTGCAGCCGCGCCCCGGCCGCATCGTCGAGGCGATCAAGTCCGGCGCGCTGGATTACCTCGCGCTCCCGCTCGATCCGGAACGCTTCACCCGCTGCCTGCTCCGCATCGAGAAGGAGGCCGAACAGTTCGGCGCCGCCCGCCGCCGGATGATCGAGGCGCGCGACCGGATTTCCACCCTTTCGACGCGGGAACGCGAAGTGCTGGACTGGCTGGCCGAAGGCAGCAGCAACAAGGCAATCGCCCGGGAACTCGACATCAGCCCGCGCACGGTTGAAATCCACCGTGCCAACATGATGACCAAGCTGGGCGCACGCCACGCGGCAGAAGCGGTGCGGCTGAAGCTGGAAGCGAAGCTGGAACCCCGGATGAGCGCCTGACCCGCAGGCGCCAATCCACCCCCTCGCGGCCCGGGGCTGGCCCCCTTTCCCCGGGTCGCCACGCTTTAAGCGAAGGGCCCGGAACTGGCCCAGCGAAGCGCAACGTGGCCGTGCCCGCAACCTCAACGGCAGAACTTTGCGCCGGTCCCTTCGAGATGGAAGTGATCCTGATGCGCGGCGTTGTATTCCGGGCCAAGCACCGTGCCGAACCGCTTGCACGCGCTTTTGTGTACGACCCGCAGAAACTCCCGCGTCGCCGCATCGCCGCCCTGCCAGTCACGCTTGAGAACGATCCGGCGGCCATCGGCCAAAACGAAGGCGGCCACATCGATCGCCTCTGCCCGCGCATGGGCGGACCGCACCTCGGTGCCTGCAACATTGCGGCAATTATACGAACCCATCGTCTCGATCTTCGCGACCGGACTGCCGAGGATCTGTCGCGCGGCGCGATCGACCCCGAAGCGCGCCCAATCGCCGAACGCCTTGGCGACGCTGCACTGCACAGGACCGAGATTGGCGATGGAAAGCGGCGCGCGGTCGCCCGCCAGCGCCATCAGTTGCACCGTGCCAAGCTGGTTGCACCCCGGCGCGGCATAGGTATCGGGCACGGGATTGAAGCGCGCACCGCTGGCGCCAAGATCGGCAAGGCAGCGCGATTCCGCGGGACGGGGGGAGTAGCTCTGCGGGGCTGAAACGACCGTGGCGGCGGGCCGGGCCGGCGCCCGCGCGGCGGTGCTTGCCGTGCCGGGCGCAGTGCCGCCGGCGCTGCCGCCGGGAACCAGCGAACCACACCCTGCCAGCGCCATTGCGGCTGCCAGCAAACCCGCTCTGCCAAGATGTGCCACGTGCTTCATAGCTACGCACTATTGCGCATGCATACTTAAGGCCGGGGCAACAAACTCGGTTAAGAAAAGCTTGCACGTTAACTACGTGCTGGTGCCGGGGACCGGGCAAGCCCTTGTCAGGGCAGGGTATCGTCGATCTGCTCCCACAGCTCGATCTTCACCCCGTCCGGATCGAGCAACCATGCAAACTTCCCGTAGCCCTCGTCCGCCTCGCCGAGAACGGCGATGCCCCGTGCGCGCAGGCCGGCAACAAAACCGTCGAGGTCATCGACCCGCAGGTTGATCATGAAGCCGCCCGTGCCGGGCTTGATGTACTCGTCATCGGCGAAGTGGCTGATCAGCGAATAGGGGTGGGCGCGCGGTTCTCCGGCCCAGTCGAACTGCGGGCCATAGGGGCCATCGATCCCCAGCACATCGCGATACCATGTGCGGGTCGCCTGCGGGTCCCTGACCACGTAGAAGATACCGCCAAGCCCTGTAACGCGCGGTCCGTGCTGTGCCTGTCCTGTCATCGCCGTTCCTCCCCGCCGCCAACCATGCCCGATGGCGCAAGCGGAGAAAAGGGCGCGAGGCTCGCATCCCGCGCCGGCCGTGGGGGGAGGGTGGAGAGGAGGGGCACGAACCTCGCTCTGTGTGTTCGCGAGAAGGCGGCCTTCGGTTACAGCGCGCGGGCCGGACGCGCCGTCACCAGACTGACCGAGACGATGGCCACCAGCGCGGCCACGAAGCCCGGCACGATCTCGTAAAGCCCGGGGCCGCCCATGAAGGACTTGTTGAGCCCCAGCGCGATCCACCCCGCGACCACGCCTGCGCCTGTCACCAGCCCGGCCACCGCGCCGGCGCCGGTCATGCGCGGCCAGGTCAGCGCCAGCAGGATCAGCGGGCCGAACGCCGCACCGAAGCCCGCCCACGCATTGGAGACGAGGCCCAGCACCTCGCTCTCCGGATCGGCGGCGATCACCAGCGCGGCGGCGGCGACCAGCCCCACCGACAGCCGTCCGATATTCACCGCTTCCCGCTCGGACGCGGTGCGGCGCAGGAACAGGCGGTAGAAATCCTCGGTCAGCGAGGAGGAGGAGACCAGCAGCTGCGATGCGATGGTGCTCATGATCGCGGCCAGCAGCGCGGCGTAGAGGAAGCCCGTTACCGCAGGGTGGAACAGGAGGCCGGCAAGGATGATGAAGATCGTTTCCGGATCGTCCACCACCAGCCCGTTGCCTTCCGCATAGGCACGGCCCGCCAGACCGACGGCGACTGCGCCCGCCAGCGAGATCACCATCCACCCCATGCCGATGATCCCGGCGCGGGGCACGTTCTCCACCCGGTCGATCGCCATGAAGCGCACGATGATGTGCGGCTGGCCGAAATAGCCGAGGCCCCATGTCACCGCACTGATCACTCCCACCAGCGTCGCCCCTTCGGTGAGGCTGAGGAAACCGGCCTGCGGCACGGCGGACAGCGCGATCGAATTGCCGCTGTCCGACAGGATCACCAGCGGCATCACCACCAGCGCGATCATCATGATCATGCCTTGCACGAAATCGGTCAGGCTGACTGCCAGAAACCCGCCGATCGTGGTGTAGACCAGTACGATCCCGGCGGTCAGCAGAATGCCGAACATATAGTCGCTCAGGCCCCCGGTCGGCAGGGTCCCGGCAAAGGCGGTCGCAAACAGCTTGCCCCCGCCGACCATGCCGGACGCGGTGTAGACGGTGAAGAAACCTACGATCACCACCGCCGAGACCACGCGCAGCAGCGTGCCGGTTTCGGGGAAGCGGTTGGCGAGGAATTGCGGAATCGTCAGGGCATCGCCCAGCCGCTCGGTCTGTTCGCGCAGGCGCGGGGCGACGATGATCCAGTTCAATGCCGCGCCCACGGTGAGGCCGATGGCGATCCATGCCTCGATCAGGCCGGATGCGAACAGCGCGCCGGGCAGCCCAAGCAGCAACCAGCCGGACATGTCAGAAGCCCCCGCCGAAAGCGCCGTGACCGCCGGCCCGAGGCCCCGTCCGGCAAGCAGATAGCCCGAGGAATCCGCACGGGTCTTGGCCCAGGCGTAAACGCCGATGGCGATCATCAGCAGGAAATAGGCGCCCAGCGCGGCGAGGGTGTAGGTGTTCATGGGCGGGGGCGTAACAAGCGGGCAGGCGCTTGACTACCTGTGCCCGCGAGTTTCCCGCAGCCGGGCGCGAAAGCAGGCCCGCGCGCCGACCGCTCCGGTTCACGGGCGGTCAGCGAGCGGGCCTGTCAACGCTGCGTGGGAAGGATCAATCCTCCTTTTTGCGCCGCGCCTTCTTGCGTTCGTGCGGGCACAGGATCGCCTTGCGCAGACGGATCGACTGCGGGGTGACTTCGACCATTTCGTCGTCATCGATATAGGCGATGGCCTGCTCCAGGCTCATGCGGCGCGGCGGGGTGAGACGGATCGCGTCATCCTTGCCCGACGAGCGGATATTGGTGAGCTGCTTGGCCTTGAGCGGGTTCACTTCGAGATCGTCCGGCTTGGCGTTCTCGCCGATCACCATGCCTTCATAGACCTTCATCTGAGGGCTGATGAACAGGGTGCCGCGCTCTTCGAGCGAGTTCAGCGCATAGGCCACTGCCTCGCCATCGCCGTTGGAGATCAGCACGCCGTTGATGCGGCCTTCGATGGGGCCCTTATAGGGGCCGTACTTCTCGAACAGACGGTTCATGATCCCGGTGCCGCGCGTGTCGGACAGGAATTCGCCGTGATAGCCGATCAGCCCGCGCGAGGGGGCCGAGAAGGTGATGCGGGTCTTGCCCACACCCGAAGGGCGCATTTCGCTGAGGTCGGCCTTGCGGCGCTGCATCTTCTCGACGACCGTCCCCGAGTGCTCGTCATCGACGTCGATCACGACGGTCTCGTAAGGCTCCATGCGCTTGCCGTCTTCCTCGCGGAACAGCACGCGCGGGCGGCTGATGCCGAGTTCGAAGCCTTCGCGGCGCATGGTTTCGATGAGGACGCCGAGCTGCAATTCGCCGCGACCGGCGACTTCGAAGCTGTCCTTGTCCTCGCTCTCGGTGACGCGGATCGCGACGTTGGTTTCCGCTTCGCGCAGCAGGCGGTCGCGGATCATGCGGCTGGTGACCTTGCTCCCCTCGCGTCCGGCGAGTGGGCTGTCATTGACCGAGAAGCGCATCGCCAGCGTCGGCGGGTCGATCGGCTGGGCGGCAATCGGCTCGCTTACCGAAGGATCGCAGATGGTGTTGGCGACGGTCGCCTTTTCAAGGCCGGCCAGCGCAATAATGTCACCCGCGCGGGCGATCTCGACCGGGACGCGCTCGAGCCCGTCGAAGCTCATCAGCTTGGTCGCGCGGCCGGTTTCGATCACCTTGCCGTCCATGTCGATAGCGTGGATCGGGTCGTTGACCTTGATCGTGCCCGATTGCACGCGGCCGGTCAGCACGCGGCCCATGAAGTTGTCGCGGTCAAGCAGGGTTGCAAGGAAGGCGAACTTGGCATTGGGGTCGAGGCCCGGGGCGGGCACGTGTTCGATCACCTTGTTGAACAGCGGGGCGAGCGTGCCGCTGCGTGCTTCCATGTCCTCGCTGGCATAGCCTTCGCGTCCGCTAGCGTAGAGCACCGGGAAATCGAGCTGTTCGTCATTGGCATCGAGGCTGACGAACAGGTCGAAGACCTCGTCCAGCACTTCCTGCGGGCGGCCGTCGGGACGGTCGATCTTGTTGACGACCACGATCGGCTTGAGGCCGAGGGCCAGCGCCTTGCCGGTGACGAACTTGGTCTGCGGCATCGCGCCTTCCGCGCTGTCGACCAGCAGAATCACGCCATCGACCATCGAGAGGATGCGCTCCACCTCGGCGCCGAAGTCGGCGTGGCCGGGGGTGTCGACGATGTTGATGCGGGTCGTGTCGCCGCCGTGTTCCCACTCCACGCTGGTGCACTTGGCCAGAATGGTGATGCCGCGTTCCTTTTCGAGATCGCCCGAATCCATCGCGCGTTCCTCGACCCGCTGGTTCTCGCGGAAGGTGCCCGATTGGCGGAACAGCTGGTCGACCAGCGTGGTCTTGCCGTGGTCAACGTGGGCGATAATCGCGATATTTCTGAGGGCGGACGACATTTTCGGCAAACTTCCGGTGAAAAAGCCGGACGCGGACCGTCCGGGGCAGGGAACAGGGGCAAGACGCCGGAGGCGGCTCGCGTTAGGCAGCATTTGTGGCGGGTTGGCGACAGCGCCGGACGCTACGGCATGCGCCGTGGCTACGACCTGGTGCTGCGATGCAACATTGCGGGCGCGCCTAGCAGGGGTGTGCCCGTGGGGCAAGCGCCGGGGCATTGCTAGGGTCCCGGAGGGGAGGAATCACTGTGACTCTTGCGCAACATTCTCGCGGTTTGCCCCTCAAAACTGGCAGTCTGCGGCCAGAGCGCGTCTTGTGGGCGGCACGCTGCTGGCTTATCAGTCCGCCACACGATCACGGGAGAGAGCGCACTGGGACGGTGCGTGCCCAGAAAAGGGCGCCGGGGTCGCGGGATTTTTGGAGAGGAGCTTCCATGCGTTCGACCTTCACCGGCTCTGCCGGCGCCTATCGATTCAGCCTGCTTGCAGGTGCTGCCCTGTTTGCCATGCCCGGCGCGGCTCTGGCCCAGGACGCCGGCGAGCCGGAAGTCGAGAGCCCGGAAAGCAGCAACGTCATCATCGTTACCGCCAGCAAGCGTGAACAGACCCTGCAGGAAACCCCGATCTCGGTGTCGGTGACCAGCGGTGAAGTGCTCGAACAGGCGCAGATCCGCGACGTGCTGGATCTTCAGACCGTCACCCCCTCGCTGCGCGTCAGCCAGCTGCAGAGCGCTTCGGCGACCACCTTCATTATCCGCGGCTTCGGCAACGGGGATAACAACTTCGGCATCGAGCCTTCGGTCGGCGTCTTCATCGACGGCGTGTTCCGCTCGCGCTCGGCCGCGGCCCTGTCCGACCTCAACATGATCCAGCGCATCGAAGTGCTGAACGGGCCGCAATCGACCCTGTTCGGCAAGAACGCTTCGGCCGGTGTGATCTCGGTCGTCACCAAGGAGCCGCAGTATGAATTCGGCGGCCTCGCCGAAGTCAGCTACGGCAATTATGACGCGCTCGTCGTGCGCGGCGAAGTGACCGGCCCGATTGCCGAGAACGTCGCCTTCTCGCTCGACGGTTCGTACAACCGCCGTGACGGCTATGCCCGCATCGTCAATCTCAACACCGATGTGTCGGACCGCAACCGCTGGTCGGCCCGCGGCCAGCTGCTGATCGAGCCGACCCCGGATCTCAAGATCCGCGCCATCGCCGATTACGGCAAGATCGACGAGGATTGCTGTCTCGTCTCGACCCTCGTCGCCGGCCCGACGGCTCCCGCGATCTTCGCGGTGGGCGGCGCGCTCGATACCAACTTCTTCAGCTACAACACCTTCCTCAGCCAGGTGCCGCGCAACACCGTCGACAACTACGGCGGTTCGGTCCAGGCCGACTGGAGCACCGGTGCGCTGACCTTCACCTCGATCACCGCCTACCGCGAACTGAAGAACTTCCTCGACCAGGACGTCGACTTCACCAGCGCCGATGTGGTGACCGAAACCCGCGATCAGGAAGTGCAGACCTTCACGCAGGAACTGCGCGTCTCGTCGGACTTCGATGGCCCGATCAACTTCCTGCTCGGCGGCTTCTACTTCGATGAATCCATCCGTCAGGACAGCGCCCTGACCACCGGCGCAGATGCGCGCAGCTTCTTCGCGCTGCTGACCGGCAACCCGGCGACCTTCAACGGCGTGGAAGCCGGACTTGGCCTGCCGCAGGGTTCGATCTTCAGCCCCGGCCCGCTGACCGCCGAACAGTATGCTATGGACAACACCGCGTGGTCGGTGTTCGGCACGCTGGACTTCGAACCGGTCGATGGCCTCGTCCTGACCGCCGGTTTCAACTACACCGACGACAAGAAGGACTTCGCGCTCGCCCAGCAGTCGTTTGACGAGCTGTCGAACACCAACCTCGTCGATGCCTTCATCACCGGCGCGACGTTGCAGAACCCGGGCATTCCGGATGTGTTCACCCGTGCGCAGTTCCAGGCGCTGCCGACCCTCGTGCAGCAGCAGCTTCTGGCCGCTGCCACCAACCCGGTGACCAACCCGCTGCTCGGCCTTACGCCGTTCCAGTTCCAGCCGCCGTTCCTGACCATCCCGAACGCGGTCGAACCGGGCCAGACCCGTGACGACAAGTTCACCTACCTGCTGCGCGCTGCCTATCAGATCTCGCCTGAGGTCAATGTCTATGCGAGCTACGCAACCGGTTTCAAGGCGAGCTCGGTCAACCTGTCGCGTGACAGCCGCCCGGCGTTCGGCGATTTCATCCCCGGTCCGGGCCGTTCGAGCTTTGCGGCCCCCGCATCGCCGATCACCAATGCCGGTCTGAATGTCGCCAACCTCACCACGGGTTCGCGGTTTGCCGGTCCGGAAAATGCCGAGGTCTACGAACTCGGCATGAAGGCGCAGTGGGATGGCTTCGGCTTCAACCTCGCGCTGTTCGACCAGACCATCAAGGGCTTCCAGAGCTTCCTGTTCACCGGCACCGGCTTCCAGCTGAACAACGCCGGTCAGCAGTCGGTGCGCGGCTTTGAAGTCGATGCGACGATCCGTCCGAGCGACAATCTGGTGTTTACCTTCGCGGCGACCCACCTCGATCCGAACTTCGACAGCTTCACCGAAAGCCCGGTCGGCAACCTCACCGGTTTCCGCCCCGGCGGCATCCCGGCGTGGAGCCTGGCGACTTCGGCGACCCACACGCTCGAAATCGGCAGCAGCAAGCTGGTCACCCGTGTCGACTACGCCCACGAAAGCAATGTCGACATCAACAACGGTCTGCCGACCTTCAACGGTCCGGTGAACGCCCGCCGCGATCCGCGCATCTTCCAGCGCGAGACCAATCTGGTGAACGCCTCGACCATCTTCCAGCTGGAAAACGGACTGGAAGTCGGCCTGTGGGCGCGCAACCTGCTCAACGACGAGTTCATCATCACGGTGTTCGACGGCGTGGCGCAGGCCGGTACGGTTTCGGGTTACCCGAACCAGCCGCGCACCTATGGTGGTCTGGTTCGCTACAAGTTCTGATCTGCCCTTCGCGGGCAACAGGAAAAGGGCCTCGCACCTCGCGGTGCGGGGCCTTTTTCATGATGGGCTGCACGCGTGTTTCCGTTTGCATCAAGGCCTTGTCCCATGCATTTTCACCCCTGCGGCAAGGGGATGACCGCAAGGGGATTTTTCATGATCGATATCGGGCGCGTTTTTTCGACGAGCTGGGCAATGCTGCGCCAGCGGTTCTGGCTGCTTGCCGGCATGTGGGGGGTGTTCTTCGCGATCCAGTTGGCGGGCTTGTTTGTGCTCGGCATTCTTATGGCGATGGTGGGCGTGGCCGGTGCCGCCGCTGGCGGAGGGCTGGACGATCCGACGGCGATGGCCGGTCTGGGCGTCGGCGTGATCTTGCTGATGGTGCTGTTCTACGGCGCCTATCTGGTGCTGGTGCTGGCCCAGCAGGCGGCAATGGTGACGCTGGCCTCGCCTTTGGAGCAGCCTTCTTTCGGGGGCGCGCTGAACCGCGGGTTCAAGAGCGCGCTGCCGTTCTTCGGCATCACCATCGTCCTGCTGCTCGGCTATTTCGCGATCGGCGGTGTGCTGGGGCTGCTGATCGGTGCGGCAGGCATGGGGAGCCCCGATACCGCGGCGGTGCTGGGCGGCGTGCTGCTGCTGCTGTTCCTGCCTGTGCTGATCTACTTCGGCTGCCGCTTTGCGGTGCTGGTGCCGGTGGTGGCGGTGGACGAGGTGTTCAACCCCATCGCCGCGATCCGCCGCAGCTGGAACCTGACGCAGGGCAAGGTGTGGCGCATCTTCCTGTGCACGCTGGTGTTCCTGCTGATTTCGGCAGCGGTGCTCGGACTGCCGCTTCTGCTGATCTTCGGCGCGGCGTTCGGCGCGGCAGACGGGGCTGAGCCCTCGGCGATGGTGCTGCTCGGGCCGCTTTTGATGCTGCCGCTGTTCATCATCTACACGATCTTCGCCAGCGCCTATAACGCCGCGCTTCACAGCGAAGTGACCGGCGGCGGTGCCGAGGCTTACGAGGAAGTCTTCGCCTAAAGCTCGCGAAGTGCCCTTGCCGGTTTCGCCCCTAGCAACGGGAGCGAGCCGGCAAGGGCAAAGCCCAGCACCAGCGCGGTGCCAAGGCCGAGCACGCCGAGCACCTCGCCCCAATCGGGCAGCCAGTCGAATTCGAACAGCTGGGTGATGACCACCCATGCAAGGCCGCCGCCAAGGCCCAGCGCGACCAGCGCCAGCACACCGGCGAGCAGGCCATATTCCGCCAGTTGCAGCAGCAGGATCTGCCGCCGGCTCGCGCCCAGCACACGCAGCATCACCGTGTCATAGGTCCGCGCCGCCCGCGCCGCTGCGATGGCTCCCATAAGCACGGCAAGGCCCGCCAGCACGGTTACGCCCGCCGCCGCCAGCGTGGCGAGGCTCACCTGTTCGAGCAGCTTGCGCGCCTCGACCAGAATGCCGCCCACCTCGATCACGGAAGCAGAGGGCATCTCCTTCACCATCCCGCGCAGCAGGCGCCCTCTGGCGGCGGCATCGGCGCCGTCGGGCAGGTCGATGGTGGCCGAAAGGTTGTGCGGCGCATCGGCAATCGCGTTGCGGCTGAACACCAGCGCGAAGTTGAAGCCCATGCTCTCCCAGTCGATCTCGCGCAGATTGGCGACCCTTGCAGTGCGCTCGACGCCGAGGATGCCGATGGTGAGATAGTCGCCGACCTTCAGCCCCACCGCCTCGGCAAAACGCGCATCGACCGAGACGAGCGGCTCGCCATCATGGAACGGGCTCCACCATTCCCCCGCCACCACGCGGTTGCCCTGCGGCAGGGTATCGGCATAAGTGAGGCCGCGCTCCCCGCGCAGCGCCCATGCGCCCTCGGGGATTTCCTCAAGATCGGCGACGCGCACCATCTTGTCTTTTGGACCATAGGCCAGCACCGCGCCGCGCATGGTCGGCACGGTGCGGATTCCGGCCTTGGGGAATTCGGCCTGGATCAGCTGGAAGAAGCGCGGCTCCTTGGCGGGCGGCACATCCAGCACGAAGTAATCGGGCGCCTCCATCGGCACGCGCTGGCGGATATTGCCATCTATCGCGCTCTGCACCGCGGCGAGCAGCACGAAGGCGGCAAGGCCGAAGCCAAGCGCCGTCACCAGCGCCCCCGTCGGCGCGCCGGGGCGGTGGATGTTGGCGATGGCGCTCCTCAGCAGCGGATTGCGCGGTCGCGGCAGGCGGCGGGCGAGGGTCTGGATCGCCCAGCCGAGCCCCGCCAGCAGCCCCAGAGCCAGCCCTGCGCCGATCAGGAACCCGCCCGACAGCATCGGCTGCGCGGTCGTCAGCAGGGCAAGTGCGCAGATCGCGGCAAGGCCCAAGCCTGTCGCGGCCAGCGCCCGCTTGTCGCGCGCCAGCGGCACGATGCCCGAGCGCATAAGTGCCATCGCCGGAAAGGTCCGCGCGCGCAGCAGGGGCGCCGCGGCAAAGGCGAAGGCCACCAGCAGGCCATAACTCGCCGCGAGCAACAGCGCGCCCGGCGCGATGATGAACCCGCTTTCGACCGGCAGCAGGCCTTGCAAGGCGCTCGCCAGCAGGGGTGTCACCAGCACGCCCGCCGCCAGCCCCAGCGCGCTGCCCGCCAGTGACGCCACGCCGATCTGCATCGCATAGATGCGCACGATATCGCCGGAGGTCGCCCCCAGCACCTTCAGGGTCGCAATCCCGGCGCGCCGCTGATCGAGATAGGACGACACGCCTCCCGCAATCCCGATCCCCGCGATCACAAGCGCGGCAAGGCCCACCAGCGTCAGGAAGTCGCTCATCTGCCGCACAAACCGGTCCGCGCCGGGTGAGGCACGGTCGCGGGTGCGGATGTCGAAACCAGCCGTGGGGAAGGCCTTGGTCAGCGCCTCCTCCACCGCTTCCGGGTCACGCGAAGGATCGGCAAAGGCGATGCGGTGCTTGCTTTGATAGAGTGCGCCCGGCGCGATCAGTCCGGCCTCTGCGGGCACGCCCTCGGCCACGATGATCGTCGGGCCGAGCTGGAAGCCTTCGGAGAGGCGGTCGGGTTCGTCCTTGATCACGCCCGCGGCACGCAGGGTAACGGTGCCGACTTTGAAGCTGTCACCCACCTTGATCCCGAGCCGTTCCAGAGCGGTCTCGGCAATCCATGCCTCCTTGCCCGTCGGTGCGCCGACGCTGCGGCCATCGGCCAGTGCCAGCCGCCCGAACATCGGCCATTTCGCATCCACAGCCTTCAATTCGATGGGAGCCGCCGCCTCGGGTGTGCTCGCCATGGCCTGCATGCGGTAGCCGCTGGAAATGGTGCCATAGGCAGACAGCGCCTTGACCTCTTCGGCCCGCAGGGTGCGCTGCCACACCTCGACCTCCAGATCGCCGCCGAGCAGTTCCTGCCCGCTGGATTCCAGCTCGCGCGAAATCGCGGTGGTCAGCGTTCCGATCGCGGCCAGCGCCGCGGTGCCGAGGAAGATGCACACCAGCAGCAGCCGCAGCCCTCGGAAACGCGCATTGAGATCGCGCCGCGCAATGCGCCACGCTGTCGAAAGCGGCAGGCTCATGCCGCGGCCACGGATACGGGCTGCGTGTCCGAGATGATCACCCCGTCCGCCATGGTCAGCACCCGCCCGCAGCGGCTCGCGAGGGCGGCATCATGGGTGATGATCAGCAATGTGGCGCCTGTCTCCGCACGGCGCGCGAAGAGCAACTTGATGATCTCCTCGCCGGTGGCGGCGTCGAGATTGCCAGTAGGTTCATCGGCGAAGATCAGCCCCGGGCGCGGCGCGGTGGCGCGGGCGATGGCGACACGCTGCTGTTCGCCGCCCGAAAGCTGGGTGGGATAATGCCCGGTGCGGTGGCCAAGCCCGACCGCTTCCAGTTCCGCCAGCGCGCGCGGGGTGGCGTCGGGCATGGCGGCCAGTTCCATCGGGGTCGCGACATTTTCCGCCGCGGTCATGGTGGGCAGCAGGTGGAAGGCCTGCAGCACGATCCCGATCCGGCCCCGGCGCGCGGCGGCCAGGCCGTCTTCATCCAGCCCGGCAAAATCCGCGCCCGCGACCATCAGGCTTCCCCCGCTGGCGCGTTCAAGGCCAGACAGCACCGCCATCAGCGAGCTTTTGCCCGAACCCGAAGGCCCGAGCAGGGCGACCACCTGTCCTTGCGGCACATCCAGATCGATCCCGCGCAGGATCGTTACCGGCGCGGCATTGCTGCCGAGGGTCAGGGTCAGGTTACGGGCGCTGATTGCGAGAGAGGGACTTGTCACGCTGTTCCGATGGCATAGGTGAGGTGTAGCAACAAGCTACAGGTATGGAAGGCTCGCGGATGCACAAGCGCACTTGGTCGAATATTGCTCTGGCGGGCGCAGTGTCGCTGGCGCTTGCCGCGTGCGGCGGGGCTGCGGACGAAGCGGCGAACGCGCCCGAAGTGGCCGAAGATGGCAAGGCGGCGCTCCCGGAAATTCCGGTGATGGGGCCGGAGCGGGTGATCATCGCCTTCGGGGACAGCTTGTTTGCAGGCTACGGCCTCGACCCGCGCGATGCTTACCCTGAAAAACTGGAGGGCGCGCTCCGGGCCAAGGGGATCAATGCCGATGTGATCAATGCAGGCGTTTCGGGCGATACGACCGCGGCAGGCCTGCAACGGCTGGAATTCACGCTGGCGGCGCAGGACACGCCGCCGGCGCTGTTCATTCTGGAGCTTGGCGGCAATGATCTGCTGCGCGGCCTTTCGCCGGAAGAAACCAAGGCCAATCTCGGCAAGATGCTGGCTATCCTTCAGAAACAGAAGGTGCCCGTGTTGCTGATGGGGATGCGCTCGCCGCCGAATTACGGTCCGGAGTATCAGGCGCAGTTCGATGCGATCTACCGCGATCTGGCCAAGGAGTACGGCGCGGCGCTCATCCCGTTCTGGCTGGAAGACATCTATCAGGAGCCCGCGCTGTTCCAGCAGGACAAGATCCACCCGACTGCGGACGGGATCGAACGGCTGGTGGGATCGACCTTGGACGAGGTCGAGGGGGCGCTGCCGCCCATGCCTGCTGCCACGGCCTGGCCCTAAATCCGCTCCACGCCGCCGCCGCTGACCCGCCACACTGCCGCCTCGGCCCGGATCGCCTCGAACGGGGCGAGCTCGGTGCCGGTCATCCACACCTGCGCCCTGCCGGTCCGGAGCCGGTTGAGAAGTTCGGTGCGGCGAACCGGGTCGAGATGCGCGGCGACTTCATCGAGCAACAGGACCGAGGGCCGTCCCGCCGAGGCGAGGATGCCGTGGGCGAGCGTGATGGCGATCAGCATCGCCTTCTGCTCGCCAGTCGAACAGGCGGCGGCGGGGTGACCGCTGGAGGCCATGCGCACCTGCAATTCATCGCGTTGCGGCCCGGCAAGCGCGCGGCCCGCTGCCCGGTCACGCGGGCGGGCGCGGGCAAGTTCGGCGCGCAGGGCAGTCTCGTCGGTCGGCCCGCCGGGCAGGTAGGTGAGGGTAGGCCGCGCAAAGGGCTCGGGCGGCAGAGCGGACAGCTCGTCAGCAAGGCGCAGCACCAGATCCGCGCGGGCGCGGGCTACGGCGGCTCCGTGATCGGCTGCCTGTGCTTCCACCGCATCGAGCCAGCGCGGATCGCCGCCTGATTCCAGCAACTTCCCGCGTTCCCTCAGCGCCGTTTCCAGCGCATTGACCCGCCGCGAGTGATCGGGGGCGAGGGCCAGCGCCATGCGGTCCATGAAACGCCGCCGCGCACCCGCACTGTCGGTGAACAGCCCGTCCATCGCAGGGGTCAGCCATGACAGCGCCAGCCATTCCGCAAGGCTGGAGGCGGTCGCCGCCGCGCCATTGACCCGCACCAGCCGCCGCGACGGTGCGCCCTCCTCGGTATAGGTGCCGATGCGGGCGGAGACGGTTCCGGCCTCGGTCAGGCTGGCTCCGATCGCGAAGGGCAGGGGGTGCGTGCCCGCCGCCGCCCGCCGCGCCAGATCGCCAAGGTTCGCCCGTCGCAGTCCGCGCCCCGGGCCAAGCAGCGACAAGGCTTCGAGAATATTGGTTTTCCCCGCGCCGTTCTCGCCCACCAGCAGGTTGAAATGCGCCGTCTCGCCAAGCTGCGTGGCCGCATGGTTGCGGAAGTTTTCGAGGCTGATCCGGCTGAGGCCCATGGCTGATCTGCGGGTAGCGGGAGGCAGGCGGTTTGGCCAGTGCGGGGCCAGTGGAATCGCCATTCCCAACCCTTGGGAAAATTTCCCAAGCTTTCGTTTGCATGAACGATCCGTTTGCGGCGTGAAAGCAAGAGAACCGCAGATTTCCGCCATTTTTCGAGTTTGGCACGGCTGATGCAAAGTATCCGGCATCCCCGGGATGGTCCCGGAAACAACGCAAGACACACCAAGGAGACTTCACATGTTCGCCATCGAAACCAGCAACCGCCTGTTCGCCGCCGCTTTCTCGCTCGTGCTCACCGCCGCCAGCTTCGCCTACGCGATCATTCCCGCCACCCCGACCCTCGTCGCCTGATCGACCGCACTCTTCACAAGGACCAAGACCATGTTCGCACCCGATACCGCCGCCCGCTTCGCCTCCGCCGCCTTCGCGGTGATCCTGACCGTGGCGAGCTTCGCCTACGCCATCGTCCCCGCCACCCCCGGCCTCACCGCCTGATCCGCCGCCACATCGAAAGGAGCCAGACCGACATGAACAACATCACCGGCAATTCGGGCGGCACCCCGCCGAGCCGCAGCTTCCGCCTCGACAAGCACAGCGGCAAGGTTTTCGGTGTCTGCGCCGGGATCGGCAACTACTTCGGGATCGACCCGCTGCTGGTCCGCATCGGCTTCGTGCTTGGCACGCTGCTTGGCTTCGGCAGCTTCATCCTGATCTACCTCGCGATCGCGCTGATCGCGGATTGAGTGCAGCGACCACAAAGCGGTTCCCGGTTTATCGGGCCGCTGCACCTGATTGGACGAAACCGGGAGGGGCCGAAAGGCCCCTCTCTTTTTGCATGGTCAGGAAAAGTGGGAACCGGTTTTCCGGTTCGACCATGCAAAGACCGATTTGCATGGTCAGGAAAAGCGGGAACCGGTTTTCCGGTTCGACCATGCAGAGACCGAAGACTCACATGGCGCTGATGCCGCCATCGAGCTTGAGTTCGGCGCCGGTCATGAAGCGGCTCTCGTCGCTCGCCAGATAAAGCACCGCGTTGGCGATGTCGTTGGGCTCGCCGACGAATTTGAGCGGGATCTGCCGCGCCAGCTTTTCCAGCAGCACATCCTTGTCGAGCGCCGCCGCCCGCGCCGTCCCGTCGAGGATCGGCGTATCGACGAAGGTTGGGTGGACCGAATTGCAGCGGATGTTCATCTGCTTCTTGGCGCAGTGCAGCGCGATCGACTTCGACAGCATCCACACCGCCGCCTTGCTGGCGTTGTAGGCGGGCATGGTGTCGCTCGCGATCAGCCCCGCGATCGACGAGATGTTGATGATCGATCCCGGCGCATGCTCGCGCATCAGCGGCAGGGCCTTCTGGCAGCCGTGGAAGATCGAGTTGACGTTGATGTCGAAGCAGCGCTGCCAGTCGCCGAAATCGCAGGCCTCGATGTTGCCCGGAACGCCGATCCCGGCATTGTTGACGAGGACGTTGAGGCCGCCGAGCTTCTCGCGCGCGGCATCTACCGCGGCCTCCCATTGTTCGGGCTTGGTCACGTCATGCGCCATGCCGAAAGCCGTGCCTTCGCCGAGTTCCGCGTTGATGATCGCGGCGGTCTCCTCGGCGCCCGCGCCGTTGATGTCGGTCGCCAGCACCCGCGCGCCTTCCTGCGCGAGCCGGATGCAATGCGCGCGGCCCAGGCCCTGCGCGCCGCCGGTGACGAGGGCCATCTTGCCCGCTACTCTGCCTGCCATAGTTCAGTCCTCTCCCAGATATCCCGGCGTCAGCAACATCGCGATCCGCACGTCGACCGCGTGGCCGGCCCGCCGCCACTCGGCCACAAAGCGTGAAAGATCGCGCAAGGCAACCCGGTGGACGGTGATGTTCTCGCCCTCCGTCCCGCCGCCTTCGCCGACCCGTTCAAGCGCGGTCGCCTTGAGCAGCGTGAAGCTCTCCGAGACCATGCCGGGTGACGAAAAGAACTCGCCCAGCACCTCGAGCTTGCCGGCGCGGTAACCGGTTTCCTCCTCCAGCTCGCGCGCGGCGGCGCTGATGGCTTCCTCGTTCTCGCCGCCGGCATCATCGCCGACGAGGCCGGCGGGAATCTCCAGGCTGAAGCGCGACAGTGGCACGCGGTACTGGCTGACAAGGATCACGTGGCGCGTGCCGTCCGGATCATCGTCGATCGCGATGATCGCCGCTGCCTTGATACCCCTCGCGCGGCCGACATATTCCCAGCGGCCCCGCGTTTTGGCGGTGATGAACCGGCCTTCCCACTGCACCACTTCGGGCAGGTCGGCGTCGCTGTCTTTGATCAAGGGAGGCTCCGTCGGATGAGGGCAGATGCGCGCTCTTCGACAGGCTCAGGCCGGCAAGGTCAAGCGTTAAACCTCGATCAGCCGGTCCGGCAACTCGTTCACATCCTCGCTCCCGCGCGGGAAATGTTCGGCGAGGACGAAGCCGACATCGCGGATGCCGACCGCGAGACCCTCGGCGACGGCGCCCTTGCGGATCAGCGTGAGCATGTCGCCCATCGCCTCGCCCCAGACCTCGGCCGGCACCTTGGCGGCGATGCTTTCATCCGCGACGATTTCCGCCCGGTGTTCGCGCATCGAGAGGTAGATGAGTACCCCGGTGTGTCCGGTGGTGCGGCGTTCCGCGCCAACCCTGAACTGGCGCACCGCCTGGTTGTGGACTCGGATCGTCTTGACCGGGCCGGGCACCAGCGCCCACTTGAGCGGCTGCCACTGCTGGACGAGCAGCACCGCGATGAACTTCAGCAGCCCCAGCGCGATCACCATGCTGGCAAGCTCGCCGGTGGTCCATTCGTGGCCCCATCCGCCGATCAGGCGGTCCCAGATGTCGAGGAACGGCTGGGGAAAGGCAGCGAAGACGCTCATCGCGGTGAAGGCAGCGCCCGCCGCCCACAGCAGGGCGACGTCGGTGTAGCCGTCGGAGGCTTCCGCCAGCACGGTGACGATTTCACCCGAGGTTGCCGCTTCGGCCTCGCTCACTGCTGCGGCGATCAGACTGCGACCGGCATCATCAATATGGGCCATAGCTCACCAGCCTCCCCCGGCGCCGCCGCCGTTGAAGCCTCCGCCACCGCCGCCGAAGCCGCCAAAGCCGCCGCCGCCCCAGTCGCTGCCACCGCCACCGCGACCGCCGCCATTGATCACCCCGCGCGCAATCGCGCTGCCGACTTCCCACAGGATCACATCGCGCGCCGTATCCCCGAGATCGCGGCTACCCCACGGACCCTTGCCCTTGGAGCGGTACTTCCGCCGCCGCCCGCGTCCGGCCATGATCGGTAGAACGAAGAAGAAGAACATGAACGCCAGCCAGATCAGCACGCCGATCGGAAAACCGCCTTCGCTGCCTTTGCCCCGGGCGGCAGCTTCCGCCTCGGCAATCGCCTTGGCATCGGCGGCCGAAAGGTTCAGCCGCTCGATCATCTGGTCGGTCGCCGCGTTGATCCCGCCGCCGAAATCGCCTTCGCGGAACGCCGGAGTAAGCGTGTTGCGCACCACTTGCCCGGTGAACAGGTCGGTCAGGCGATCCTGCACGCCCCGCGCGGTCGCGATCCACATTTCGCGTTCGTTGGGAGCGACCAGCAGCAGCGCGCCTTCCTCGGTTTCTTTGCCACCCACGCCCCACGCCTCGCCGAGACCGCGGGCATAGTTTTCAGGATCCTGCCCCTCGAGCGAGTTCACCGTGACGACGATAATCGCCCGGCCGGTGTCCTTGTTGTAGGCGCGCAGCTTGGTATCGAGCGCGGCCTCGTCGGCATCGGGGATGATCCCGGCCTGATCGAGCACCGGCCCGTCAGGCCGCGGCGGGAAGGTCTGCGCCGCAAGCGGCGCCGCGATCAGTGCGAACGCCGCCCATAGCAGGGCGAGCAGGTGTCGAAGGGTCACGGCCGGTCCTGTCGCTCCTCAACGATCACTTGGGCGCGTCGAAGTTGACCTCGGGCGCCACGTCTGCGCCGGGCTTGGCCTTGAAGCCCTGCATCGGTTCGGCACCGTGGATGATGTTGGCACCGATGCTGTCCGGGAAGGTGCGGATCGTGGTGTTATAGTCCTGCACCGCCGCATTGTACTTGGTGCGGGCATTGTCGATCCGGTTCTCGGTCCCTTCGAGCTGGTCCTGCAAGGCGAGGAAGCCTTCCTGGCTGCGCAGCTGCGGGTAGTTTTCGGTGACCATCATCAGCCGCGACAAGGTCGAACCGAGCTCGCCCTGCGCCTGTTCGAATGCCTGGAACTTGGTCGGATCATCGAGATCGTCCGCGGACAGCTGGATGGCGGTCGCGCGCGAGCGGGCGTTCATCACGTCTTCGAGGATCTTGCCTTCCGAAGCCGCCGCCCCGCGCACGGTGGAGACGAGATTGGGGATCAGGTCGGCGCGGCGCTGATAGGCGCTTTCGACGTCGGCCCAGCGCGCCTTGGCGGCTTCTTCCTTGGTGGGGACCGAGTTGATCCCGCAGGCAGCCAGGCTGAACGCGGCGGCAGCGGCAAAGGCGCCGCGCAGCATGGTGGTGAGTTTCATTGGCGCAAATCCCTCCTGAAAGCGCGGGAACTGTTCCGCGCCGTCGCTTCTGTATTGTCGATATAGCACACCTCTTGCCCGGTTCAAGCGGTGGACGATGTGTTCCGCGCGGCTTGGCAGATCGCGCGCCGACTGCCAGAACATGGTAAACAGCCAAAGACAAAGGGGACTATCATGCTGTCGGAATTTCGGGATTTCATCGCCAAGGGCAACGTCATGGACCTCGCGGTCGGCGTGATCATCGGCGCGGCCTTCGGGGCGATCGTCAAGTCGCTGACTGACGAGATCATCATGCCGATGGTCGGGGCCATTTTCGGCAATATCGACTTTTCGGACCGTTACCTGGTGCTTTCGGGCGAGGTCGCGCCGGGTACGCCGCTTGCCGCCGCGCGCGAGGCCGGGGCGAACGTGATCGGCTTCGGTGCCTTCGCTTCGGTCATCATCAACTTCCTGATCCTTGCCTTCATCATCTTCATGATGGTGCGTTACGTGAACAAGGTCACCGCCCAGTTCGCCAAGCCGGAAGAGCCCGCCGCACCCGCCGGGCCGACCGAGGTGGAGCTGCTCGCCGAAATCCGCGATGCGCTGAAGAAGTGATCCGCCGCTGCCCTTGCGCGCAATGTTTCACATGAAACACCGCGCAAGGGCGGGTCTGGACGGGGTCAAGAGGGGGTCTGGACGGGGTCTGGAGGGGGGTAAGCCCCCTGCAAAGCGCATCTGCGCCCAAGGCGCCCGTCCACTTCACATTCAGAAATGCCGCGCTATATGAGTTCCTGCTGGTTTCGACTGGCTATGACGATAAACTGCTGCGTGCAATAGATGCAACGGACCCGGGGGCAGTACCCGGCGGCTCCACCAGAAGCGGCGGTCAGCGATGACTGGCCACAACTCCTGACGGGGCCGAACCAGGATCGACGTGTGTTGAAAAGCGTAGTTTTCGTCCGGGCTGAGTAACCCGCATAAGGCTCAAAACCAATAAGTGCCAACGACAACGAAGCACTTGCTCTCGCCGCGTAATGTGACGGCTTAACGGCCTGAATTTACAAAGCTAAGAGCACGGTTCGGACCGAACCGGGTAACAGAATCGGAAACCGGGGGCCCGGGGCGGGCCTAGCAACAGAACCGCCCCACCCGAAATTTATCAGAATGTGCTTCGGAGCCGGATCGTGCAACCGTCCTCCGCCCCGTCCTGACAAGGACCCGGCGCGTGGCAACACAATCCCCCGCTTTCCTGATCGCACTGAAGTGCCCGGCACGAACCCGCAGCGCGGGGTCTGGCCGCCGATCCGAACAACCCATCACAAAATGATCTCGGTTCACCGAGGCTACGCCGTTTGGCCCACTGCGGGTTCAGCGATGGTGGTGTATGAGCATTGTCCGGGGGCGATAACGCAAGTTGTCGAGGATGTGTGCCATGCAGCCGACTGACCCCGCATCGCCAAAAGCCCGCCTTGAATATCACCGCCCGACCCTGTCGATCTATGGCCCATTCCAGTTGCTCACCGCATCCGGCAGCGGCAGCCGGACCGAAAACAACAGGGGCATGGGGCAACCCTTCCGCCGGCCGTAGGAGACTGCATGGCCTGATTGGCAGGAGCAGACGGCTATCAGCCGCGCCGACCAGCCCGGCATGGCGCGTCTTAGTCGCGCCGCGCCGCCTGCGCCTCGCGCAGTTCGGCCACTTCCTTTTCCAGCTTCAGGCAATCGAGGATCTTCGCCCCGCCGAGGAACACCGCGCCGGTCGTCGCCAGAAACAGCAGCTGGCCGCCGAAGCCGGGATAGTCGTGCAGGTAGATCATCCCCCGCGCGCTTGAACCCAGGGCAAGGGCATAGATGATCAGGAACGCTTCAAACCGCGTCTTGATCACGAACAGCCGTCCCAGCTTGCGCAGCATACCGTCTCCGACCCTTGTCGCGACCCGCGAAGGCTGAGTCGCTTTAAGATGTCGCTAACCCTACGCCTGCGCGCCTCTGCCGCCAAACGCGTTAACCAAGCTGCGCCAGATCGAGCGCCTCGAGCAGGGCAAGACGCGCGGCAATGATGCTGTCGGCGAGGGCCGGTGTCCCGATATCGGACGGATCGATCTGTTCGGGCCAATGGGCGGCGATGGTGCGCTCGATCAGGTCGGCCTTGGCCTCGGTCAGCAGGAAGCGCGGATCGACCGTGGCGGGATCGCACACCACGCGCAGCCGTAGACAGGCGGGGCCGCCGCCATTGGCCATCGACTGGCGCACATCGACGGGGATGACCTGCCGGATCGGGCCGTTGCCGGCGAGCATCTGCTCCACCCATCCCCACACCGCAGGGCTCTCGCGGCATTCCTCGGGCACGATCAGCGCCATCTCGCCCGAGGGGAGCGTGAGCAGCTGGGCGTTGAACAGATAGGTGCGGATCGCCTCTTGCAGCGTCACCGCGTGCGAAGGCACCTCGACCACTTCCAGCGCGGGGAAGGCGGCCCGGATCGCCTCGTAGGCGCCCTGCTGGTCGGCAAAGGCTTCGGCATGGGTGAACAGCACCCGCCCGTTGGCGACAGACACCACATCATTGTGGAACGCGCCGGCGGCGATGGCTTCGGGGTTCTGTTCGATGAAAACCGTGCGGGCCGGATCGAGGCCGTGGGCGCGGGCGACAAGGCGACTGGCCTGTTCGTGCTGGCGCGCGGGGAAGCGGCCGCCGGGCTTGCCGTAAACGAACACCTCGACACCCGGCGCATCATGGCTTTCGCACAGGCGCATGTGGTTGGCCGCGCCTTCATCGCCGAAGGTGGGCGGCACGGCATCGTGGATTGCGAAGTGCCGCGTGTCGCCGAAAGCGATCCTGAGCTGTGCCTGCGTGTCGGGCCATTCCTGCGCACGGTGGAGCATGGTGACGAGGTTCGCAGGGCTGAGGTGGCAGCGCCCGTCGCCAGTGTCGGGGGCGGGGGAGACAGTCGCGGCATTGGCGGTCCACATGCTCGAAGCCGACCACGGCGCGGCGCGCAACTGCGGCGGCTCGGTCCCGTCAAGGGCCAATGCCTGCGTCAGCGCGTGATTGGGGCGAGGCAGCGGCAGCAGGAAGCCCTGCACGCCCAACCGCGCCAGATTGCCGCGCATCTTGGCCACCCCCTGAAGCGCGGCGGCGCGTGGATAGGACGGATCGCCCGCATGGCTCGCGCTGGCGATGTTGCCGAGGCTCAGCCCCGCATAATTGTGCGAGGGGCCGACGATCCCGTCGAAATTGATTTCCGTAAGGCTCATCGCGCCACGCTCCACACCATGTCGCCCGCGGACACATCGAGCAGGTCGGCGCTGGCGCTGTCGATGGCGATGCCGCCTTCCCCGTCCAGCACCCGTGCGCCGAAGCAGGCACGGAAGGTGCCGAGGTGGCCGGTGGCAAGGATCGCCCGCTCGCCTTCGCTGGCCTCGACGGCCGTGACCTTGGCGTGGCAGGCGTTCTTCACGCTGGTGACGTTGTCGGTCCACGCCACCATCGTCGGCCCGCCATCGAAGATGTCGACATAGCCTTCGGCGCGGAAGCCTTCATCCTCCAGCATCCGCATCGCCGCGCGGCCCGTGGGGTGGGGCACGCCGATCACCGAGCGCGCATCATCATTGAGCATCGCGATATAGACCGGGTGCTTGGGCATCAGATCGGCGATGAACTGGTTGCCGTTGATGGCGTTGAAATAGTCCGCGTCCTGAAAGCTCATCCCGAAGAAGCGGCCCGCGACCCCGTCCCAGAAGGGCGAACCGCCGCGCTCGTCGATAATGCCGCGCAGTTCGGCAAGGATGCGGTCGGCAAAGCGGGGGCGGTGCATGGCGACAAACAGGTAGCGCGAGCGCGCCAGCAGCAGGCCGAGACCGCCGGCACGTTCATTGGGGTGGAGGAACAGCCCGCCGACCTCGCTCGATCCTTCCAGATCGGTGACGAGGCTGAGCAGTTCGGCGCGCACTGTGCGGTCCAGCTCCTGCGAATACTGGGTCAGCGTGTTGAGGCGGTAGGAATAGAACGGCCAGCGTTGCCCGACCTGGCTCATCAGCTGGCAGGTGCCGCGCACTGCACCGGTGCGGGCGTTTTCCAGCACCAGCACGAACTGCTCGTCAGCAAGCGTATCCTCCGGCCGCGCGAAGGCTTTCTCGGCGCGTTCCAGCTTGCCGCGCAGGGCCGCGCGGTCGGGGGGGAGGTTGGTGAAACCGCCCCCGGTCAGCTTGGCCATTTCATACAGCGCCTCAAGATCGGCGGGACGCGCGGCGCGCAGACGGAAGGTCAATTGAGGGCTCCTTGAGCGAGACGCTCGATAACGCGGGCGGACAGAGCGGCGCGTTCGGTGAGGCTGGGGACGATCAGATATTCGTCCGGTGAATGGATCGCGCCGCCGCGCACGCCCATGGTGTCGACCACGGGCACCCCGCAGGCGGCGATGTTGTTGCCATCGCACACGCCGCCGCTGGATTGCCAGCGGATCGTCTGCCCGAGCTCCGCGCCGCATTCGCGCACCAGATCGAACAGGGCCTGCGCGCGGGCATCGACCTTCTTGGGCGGGCGGGTGACACCGCCGTGGCGATGGGTGGATACCTCGTGCGCGGCTTCAATGCTGCGCAGCAAAGTGTTGAGATCGCTGTCGAAGGCCTCGGCAGCGGTGGTGGACTTGGGGCGCACGTTGAAGCGCAGCACGGCGTGATCGGGGACGACGTTATTGGCGGCACCGCCTTCAAGCTTGGCGGGGTTGATGGTGATCTCCGCGCTCTCCAGCGCCTTGAGCCGGAGGATCAGATCGGCCGCCGCGACGATGGCGTTGCGCCCCTCGTGCGGGTTGCGCCCGGCGTGCGCGCTCTTGCCGGTAAAGGTGATCGAATAGTTCCCCGTCCCGCCGCGTTCATGCGCCAGCGTGCCATCGGGCAGGGCGGCCGGTTCATATGTCAGCGCGGCCAGCTTGCCCGCCGCCAGTTCGGCAATCAGCGCGGCGCTGGCGAGCGATCCGGTTTCCTCGTCGGAATTGATCAGCACGTCATAGCCCAGCGCCGGGGCATGGGCGCTTGCCTCGAAGGCAAGCAGCGCGTGGAGCATCACCGCGATCCCGCCCTTCATGTCGGCCACGCCCGGGCCGTTAAGCGTCTCGCCGTCCAGCCAGGTCTGGCGCTGGAAGGGGTGATCGGCGGGGAAGACCGTGTCCATGTGACCGGTCAGCAGGATGCGCCGGTTCGCCTGCGGGCGCACGCGGACGACCAGATGCTGGCCGTGCGGCTTGTCATAGGCGCTGCCATCGGCGGCAATGGCGGTGACGGGGGCGGGGTCGACCAGCGCCACCGTACCGGGCAGCGCCGCAAAGGCCTGCGCCAGAGCGTCAGCCTGCGCCGCCAGCCCGGCGAGGTTCGCCGTGCCGGTGTTGATCGCGCTCCACGCCTGCACCTGCGCCAGCATGGTGCCCGCGTCGATCTTTCCCGAAATCCCGTCCATCGCTCCCCTCTAGCCGCGTGACGGCGCTAGTCCAACCCGTTGCAATCAGGCCGGGCCTGCGCCATAGGCACCCCGTCCTCTCCTCCCCAGGTTGATACAACCGACGAGGACACTGAATGACTGACATGACCGATCGCGCCGGTGTGAGCATCGATTCCCGGCTCGCGACCTTCCTCGAAAGCGAAGTGCTTGGCCCCCTCGGCCGCGATGTGGAGGCGTTCTGGCAGGGTTTTGCCGCGCTGCTGGCCGACTTCGCTCCGCGCAATCGCGCGCTGTTGGCCAAGCGCGAGAGCCTTCAGGCGCAGATTGACGCATGGCACATCGAGCGCGCGGGCAAGCCCCATGACGCGGCGGCCTACAAGGCGTTCCTGACCGAAATCGGCTACCTCGTCCCCGAGCCCGCTGACTTCCAGATCGGCACGCAGAATGTCGATCCCGAGATTGCGACCATGGCCGGGCCGCAGCTGGTGGTGCCGATTCTCAACGCGCGCTTCCTGCTCAACGCTGCCAACGCGCGCTGGGGGAGCCTCTATGATGCCTTTTACGGCACCGACGCGCTCGATGCGGCCCCCGCGCGGCCGGGCGGCTATGACGAGGCGCGCGGCGCGGCGGTGATCGCGCGCGGGCGGCAGTTCCTCGACGCAACTTTTCCGCTTGCGGGCGGTGTGAGCTGGGCCGATCTGGAGAGCCGCGAGGCCATCGCACTCATCGATCCGGCGCAGCAGGTCGGCACCACCGACAAGGGCGTGCTGCTCAAGAACAACGGCCTGCACGTCGAAATCGTCTTCGATGCCGCCACCCCCGTCGGCGCGACCGACAAGGCCGGCATTGCCGACATCATCGTCGAAGCCGCGCTTACCACCATCGCCGATTGCGAGGATTCGGTTGCGGCGGTCGACGCCGAGGATAAGCTGCTCGCCTACACCAACTGGCTCGGCATCATCCGCGGCGATCTGTCGGAGAGCTTCGAGAAGGGCGGCAAAACCCTCACCCGGACGCTGGCGGGGGACAAGAGCTACACCGCCACCGATGGCACCGCGCAGACCCTCAAGGGCCGCAGCCTGATGTTCGTGCGCAATGTCGGCCACCTGATGACCAACCCCGCGATCCGTCTGCCCGATGGCAGCGAAATCCCCGAAGGCATCATGGACGCGGTCTTCACCAGCGCGATCAGCACGCTGGACGTGGAAGGACACGGCAAGTTCGGCAACAGCCGCACCGGCAGCATCTACATCGTCAAGCCCAAGATGCATGGCCCCGAGGAATGCGCCTTCACCAATGACTTGTTCGATGCAGTCGAAGACCTGCTCGGCCTGCCGCGTCACACCATCAAGGTCGGCGTGATGGACGAGGAGCGCCGCACTTCGGCGAACCTCGCCGCCTGCATCCATGCCGTGCGTGACCGGATCGTCTTCATCAACACCGGCTTCCTCGACCGCACCGGGGACGAGATCCACACCTCGATGCGCGCCGGGCCGATGCTGCGCAAGGGCGCGATGAAGGGGAGCGACTGGCTCAAGTCCTATGAGGCGCGCAATGTCGCCATCGGCCTCAAGCACGGCCTGTCGGGCAAGGCGCAGATCGGCAAGGGCATGTGGGCCGCGCCCGATCTGATGGGGCAGATGATGGTCGAGAAGGTTGGCCACCTCAAGGCGGGTGCGAACACCGCATGGGTCCCGTCCCCGACCGCCGCGACGCTCCATGCGCTGCATTACCACCAGATCGACGTGTTTGAAGTGCAGAAGAGCCTGCCCGAACCGATGGGTCTCGAAGCGCTGCTCAACATCCCGCTCGCCGAGGGCACGAACTGGTCGGAAGCCGAAATCGCCGAGGAGCTCGACAACAACTGCCAGGGCCTGCTCGGTTACGTCGTGCGCTGGATCGATCAGGGCGTGGGCTGCTCCAAGGTGCCAGACATCAACGATGTCGGCCTGATGGAAGACCGCGCGACTTTGCGCATCTCCTCGCAGCACATCGCCAACTGGCTGCTGCATGGCGTGATCACCCAGGCGCAGGTGATGGACTCGCTCGCCCGCATGGCCGCCAAGGTTGACGCGCAGAACGCGGGCGACCCGCTTTACGTGCCGCTGACGGGCAATGAAGACGGCGCAGCCTTCAGCGCAGCCAAGGACCTGATCTTCAAGGGCGTGGAGCAGCCGTCGGGCTACACCGAACCGCTGCTGCACGCGTGGCGGCTGCGCAAGAAGGCAGGTTAGGACAGCGCCTTCGCCACTGCAACGAACTCCGCCACGCTGACGGTTTCAGCGCGGCGGGTTTCGTCGATCCCCAGCGCGGCGAGCGCCTCCAGCGCGCCGGGCACGCCCTTGAGGCTCTGGCGCAGCATCTTGCGGCGCTGGCCGAAGGCGGCTTCGGTGAGGCGTTCGAGCATCCGCGCGCTGACGCCTTCGGGCATGGCGGCGGGGGTCACGTGGACGATCGCGCTCATCACCTTGGGGGGCGGAGTGAAGGCGCTGCGGTGGACTTTCATCGCCAGCTTTGCCTCGGCCCGCCACTGGGCGAGCACGGCGAGGCGGCCATATGCATCCTCGCCCGCGCTGGCGACGATCCGGTCGGCGACCTCGCGCTGGAACATCAGGGTAAGGGTCTGCCAAAGCGGCGGCCAAGCCTCTCCGCCCAGCCAGCGCACGAACAGCGCGGTCCCGACGTTGTAGGGCAGGTTCGACAGCACGTGGAACGGCTCCCCGCCCATCAGCGCATTGTGATCGAGCTTCAGCGCATCGCCCTCGACTACAGTGAGCTGGCCGGGGAAGGCATCTCCCAGCTCGGCTAGGGCGGGGAGGCAGCGACGGTCCATTTCGATGGCGGTCACCCTTGCACCCGCCCGCAGCAGGGCGCGGGTGAGGCCGCCGGGGCCGGGTCCGACTTCGAGGACCTGCTGGCCCGAAAGGTCGCCCGGCAGCGCGGCAATGCGGGCGAGCAGCTGCTCGTCCAGCAGGAAGTTCTGCCCAAGCGCCTTGGACGCGGCAAGGCCGTGGCGGGCGATGACCTCGCGGATGGGGGGAAGATCAGGCACCGGCAGCCGCCCGCGCCGCCGCCATCTGCGCCGCCATCACAATCGCCGCAGCCATCGCGCCGGGATCGGCCTTGCCTTGCCCCGCGATGTCGAAGGCGGTGCCATGATCGGGCGAGGTGCGGATGATCGGCAGGCCGAGGGTGACGTTGACGCCCTCGTCGAATTCCAGCGCTTTGAGGGGGATCAGCGCCTGATCGTGATACATGCACAGGGCCGCGTCATAGCCGCCGCGGGCGCGCGGGGTGAACAGGGCGTCACCCGGCACGGGGCCGAATGCGGCAATCCCTTCGGCTTGCAGCGCGGCGATAGCCGGGGCGATGATGTGCGCTTCCTCGTCCCCGAACTGGCCGTTCTCGCCAGCATGGGGGTTGAGGGCGGCGATCGCGAGCCGGGGCGCGGCAAGGCCGAAATCACGCCGCAATCCGGCCGCCACGATGCGCGCCTTGTGGACGATCAGCTCGGCCGAGATCAGCCCCGCCACCTCGCAGAGCGCAACATGGACGGTCAGCGGCACGGTGCGCAGGGATGGCCCGGCCAGCATCATCACCGCATCGCGGTAGGGCCGCCCGCAGGCATCGGCGAGGAACTCGGTCTGGCCCGGATAGTCCCACCCCACCGCCGCGAGCGCGCCTTTGGAAACCGGCGCTGTCACCAGTCCGGCAGCCTCGCCGGCCAGCACCAGTTTGGCGCCCCATTGCAGCGAGGCAAGCGCGAGACGCGCGCCCTCTGGCGAGGGTCTGGCGGGGGTCAGGGGGGCATCGAGCGCGGCCAGAACCGGCAAGCCGGCAGCCGCGGCAAACACCGCCTCCGCCGGTTCGGCAATCGGCACGACCGGGCAATCGATCCCCAGCGCCTCGCCGCAAGAACGCAGCAGGCCGGGGCCGCCGGTCACGAAGGCGGGCGGCGCACGGCCTTCAGCCCGCAGCCGCGACCACGCGCCAAGGATCACCTCTGGCCCGATGCCGGCCGGATCGCCGAGCGTGATCGCCAGAGGCGCGGGCAGCCGGCTCAATTGTATTCGATATAGGCGTCGTTGCGCAGGTCGCGCAGGTAACGCTGGGCGCGCTTCTGGACGCGTTCCTGTTCGATCTGGTCCATCACCGCCGCGAAGGTCGGCGCGCCCGAATCCTTGGGATCATCGCGCCCGCACAGCATCAGCACGCGCACGCCTTCCTGGATGCCGCCGAAGGGCGGGGTGGCCTGCCCGATCTGGAGGTTGAGGAGGATGTTGCGCAGCTGCTCGGGCAGGTTGGCCGCTTTGATCTGGTCGTTGGACACGACGTCGGCACCGATCTTCTTCGCACCTTCTTCGACATCCGCACAGCCGCGCAGGCCATCGATATAGGCGCCGAATTCGTTAACCCGCGCCTCTGCCTGTTCCTGCGTGACGCCGGGGGCAAAGCTGATCGAGATCTGCTTGAGGCTCAGCACGGCTTCGGCGGGGTCCGCCATCAGCACCTGCCGCTTGTTGATGAGGTAGATGATCGAGAAACCGCCCGGAATCTCGATCGGGCCCTGCAACTGGCCGGTGTTCATGGTGCGCAGCGCCGCGGCAAGCTGCGGCGGGAGCTGGCCCAGCCGGACCCAGCCCAGGTCGCCGCCGACCACCGCAGTGCTCGCTTCGGAATACTGGCGCGCATAGGCGACAAAGCTGCCGCCCTGCTGCAACTGCTGCATGATCGCCTGCGCGTTCTGGAGCACGGCGGCGCGGTTTTCGGTGGTGGCGGGCAGATAGATTTCGCCCACGCGATATTCGTCGGTGCCCTTGGCCTCGTTCATGCGCTTGAGCACGTCGTTGACCTCTTCGGCCGAGACGTTGACGAACGGCATGATCAGGCGGCGCAGCAGGTTTTCCCACGCCACTTCGCCTTCGATTTGCCGCTTCAGCGATGCGGGCGAGGAATTGATCGACTGGAGATAGGCGTCCATCTTCTTGGGCTCGCCCGCGAAGTTCTGCGCGGCGAGCTGCTGGTAGGTCTGTTCGACCTCTTCGGGCTTGGCCGCGACCTCGTTGGCTTCGGCCGCCTGGATCTTGAGCGTTTCGTCAATCAGGTTGCGCAGCACCTGCACGCGCAGACGCAGCATTTCCTCTTCCGAGATCGGCGCTTCCGAGGCCGCAGTCACCAGCGCCACGCGCTGGTCGATATCGGTGCCGGTGATCACGAAGCCGTTGACGATCGCCTTGGCGGTGCGCTTGTCGGGATCGGTCTTGCCGAACAGGGTGATGTCTTCGGGCAGGCCGAAGGGATTGTCCGCGGTGGGCACGGCCACGGTCTGCGCGCCCGCCGCCATCGGGGCGAGGGCAAGGCCCGTCATCGCCGCTGCCGCCATCACGGTTCCGGTCCGGGCAAACAGCGCCTTGGTCAACTGCTTCACACTCACTCGTTACATCCCGAATAATCCGCACCACACCGGCGCGATCCCTGCGCCGTTGCACCGCACCGGCTGAATGGAAGCTGAGTCCCGCCCGCACCAGCCGGTCTTCCGCCGCGCTCCTTAACGCCAATTACCGGCCCTGCCAATTCTTGCAGGCAATCGGCGGGGGCTAACGGAAACCGAGGTTGCGGAGGGCAAAGAACAGCTGGAAGGCGTTGCCGCGCCGCGCGTCGCCCGCGTCGATGAAGTCGCGCCGCCATGTCGCGCCGAATTCGATGCAGTCATCGGCATAGGCGATGCCGAGGCGCGTGCGGATCGGCTCGAACCCGTCGGGCTGGAACACCGGGTCTTCATCGGGATCGGTGAGGTTGAACACGCCCGATCCGAACACCGACCACCGCCGCCCGATCGCCACACGCGCGGCGGCGCGCAGTTCCTCGCGGTCGCGCAGGTCTTCGACCGTGGCGATGTTGCGGTCGAGCCGCAGGTAGCCGACTTCCAGATAGGTGCGGCGCGAGCCGATGGTCGCGTCGATTTCATTGCGGCGCACCGCGAAACTGTCCTTGTCGAGCCGGAAGCGGTGGGTGAAGCTGACAAGGTTGCGGAAGCGCACTTCGGTGCGGCCCACGAAATCGCTGACCCGTTCGGACAGGCCGGTGCCTTCGGGGAACAGGCCGGGTTCGGGCCGTTCAAGCCGGAACGACTGGCCGATGGTCGAACGCACCCGCCAGCCGGGGCGTTGCAGTTCCCAGTCGACACCCCAGGTCACGCGGCTGCCGTCTTCCACCCGGTCATATCCGGGGAAGCGGTTCAATGCGAAGAGGTTCGAATCCTCCAGATCGATGGCCCGCGCGTCCTCGTTGGGGACCGCGAGATTGCGCACCTTGGGGCTGGCGACGAATTGCAGGCGCGGCTTGAATACCTGCGTGCCGCCGAAAGCCTCGCCGACAAACGGCCATTCGATGTCGATCGCGGCCGTGGCGATGCCGCGGGTGGTCCAGCCTTCGGTGCCGCGGTAGGACAGCGTCGTCGTCGCCAGAGTGTTGCTGGTGTTGTAGACATCGCCGCGCACCAGCGCCGTCAGGGTCACCAGCTGGCCCATGCCGGTCAGCCGCTTCAGATCCCACTGCGCCCCGGCAAAGGCACGCTGCGTGTCCTGCCCGTCATTGCGCAGCAGGGCGAGGCTGTTGGCCTGCACCATCAGGTTCCCGCCAAGCACGCTGTTGCCGATCTTTTGCCGGAAATCGACGGCGGGCAGGGCAAGCGGCACCTGCCCCTGATCGGCGTTGAGCCTGAGCGTCTGCGTCGCCCAGCCGGCGATCGAGAGGTAGGAGCGATCGGTGATCCGCTCCAGATTGATCGTCGAGCGCAGCCGGTCATCGCGGCTGATATCGTAGCGGCGCAGGAAGGTGCGGTCCGAGGCGAGGCGGATCGATCCGGTCAGGCTCCAGTCGGGCGAAAACTGGAAGCGGCCATTGGCATCAAGATAGCCGCGCGGATCGGTCCGCAGACTTTCGCCGCCGGTAAAGTCGGTCGCGCGGTCCGAGAAGGTGGCATAGCCGGTGACCTGATAGGCGCCTTTTTCCGTCAGGTGCCGCCACTTGGCGCTGGCCATCGGGGCGGCGTTGGAGAAGACGAAGGCACCCAGCGTAAGATCGGCGTTATCGGCGACGCGCCAGTAATATTCGCCGCTGAGTTCGAGGCCGTTGACCTGCGTGACGCGCACATCGGGGACCAGAAAGCCGCTCTCTGCCCGGCCATCGGTGCGGATCGCGAGGCCCGGCATGGGCAGGATGCGCGCGCCGAAGAGCTCCAGCATCGCGCCTTCAAACCGCACGCGGCTGGCGGCCTGGTCATAGATCACGCGGCGTGCGGTGACGCGCCAGCTGGGGTTTTGCGCGCAGCCATCCTCGCCGGTGACAGCGCAGGCGGAATAGGCGGCATCGGTGAGCACCGCGACGCCGTTTTCACCGCGCTCCGCCGAACGCGCGGCAAGCCGGCCGCCGGCGCGCAGGGCGATCAGCAGCTCGCTCATCGCGCCGGTGTCGAATTCCTCGGTGAGTTCGACCTGATCGGTGAACAGCTGGTTGCCCGCTTCATCCACCATCCGGATGTTGCCGCTAGCGAGGATGCGGCCGGTCTTGCGGTCCCATGTCACCTCATCCGCGCGGACCGAGCGGTCTTCCGAGCGCAGGATCACATTGCCGCGTGCGGTGACGATGTCGGCTTCGTTGTTGTAGCTGAGCTCGGTCGCCTCGAAGTCGATTTTTCGCGGCGCCTCGGCGGTCGCAGCGGGAGCGGGCGGGGTCTCCTGCGCGGCGAGCGGGGCGGTAAGCGCGGCCATCGCCAGCACAAGTGCGACACGCGATGCGGAAGGGCACGCCGGAAGGCGCGGGGCAGGACGCGCAATCACGCGCGGTGCAACTGGCGAGCCTCCCGACATGGCCTTGCCTATTGCACCGCTCGCGCCTAATCGCAATCGCCATTGCGCGCCCCGTGCGCGCGGCTTGTCGCAGGGGCAAATCACCCTGTCAGCCCCGGCTTTATTGCGTATTTCGGAGTTCCCATGCAGATCCACCTTACCGCCGCCGCCCCTTCGGATGTCCGCCTGCATGCGCGGGTCGTGAATCAGGGGCAGGCGCTCAGCGGCCTCGATGCGACACTGGTGGAAGGCGCAGCGGTTTCGAAATTCTCCGGACGCGCGGGCCAGACCTTCGAAGGCTTCGCCACTGTCGATGGCGCGGTGAAGCGCATCGCGATCGCCGGGCTGGGCGAGGCCGACGCCGCCGATCGCCGCGCCAATTGCGAGCGGGCCGGCGCTGCGCTGACCGCGAAATATCTCGTCTCGGGCGAGACCGCGATGGTGCTCGATCTGGGCGGCGCGGGTCTTTCCGCTGACGATGCGGCTGCCGTCCTGCTGGCGCTGCGCCTGCGCGCATGGCGCCATGACACCTATCGCACGCGCCTTGCCGCGGACAAGCGCCCCTCGCTGACCACGGTCCATGTCACAGGCGCGCCCGAAGGCACGGCCGCCGCGTGGGAGCGTGAGGCGGCGCTGGCCAAGGGCGTGGAGTTCACCCGCAACCTGGTCACCGAACCGGCCAACATCATCTACCCCGCCACTTTCGTTGCCGCCTGCGAAAAGGCCTTCGAAGGCACCGGCGTGGAAATCACCGTGCTCGGCGAGGACGAGATGGCGAAGATCGGCATGGGCGCGCTGGTCGGCGTGGGGCAGGGTTCGGAGCGCGAATCCAAGCTGCTCGCGATCCGCTGGAACGGCGGGGCGGCAGGCGACAAGCCGACCGTGTTCGTCGGCAAGGGCGTGACCTTCGATACCGGCGGCATCTCGCTGAAGCCCGGGCCGGGCATGGAGGACATGAAGTGGGACATGGGCGGAGCGGGGGCCGTCGCGGGCGCGATGCTGGTGCTGGCCAGCCGCAAGGCCAAGGCCAACGTCATCGGCGTCATGGGCCTCGTCGAGAACATGCCCGACGGCAAGGCGCAGCGCCCCGGCGACATCGTCACCACCATGAGTGGCCAGACGGTCGAAGTGCTCAACACCGATGCCGAAGGCCGCCTTGTGCTGTGCGATGCGCTGCACTGGGCGCAGGGACAGTATGATGCCGCGCGGATCGTCGACCTTGCCACGCTGACCGGCGCGATGATCATCAGTCTCGGCAACGAATATGGCGGGATGTTCGCCAATGACGATATGCTCGCCGCCCAGCTGACGGCTGCGGGGCAGACCAGCGGTGACAAGCTGTGGCGCATGCCGCTCGGGGCGAATTACGACAAGCTGATCGATTCGCCCGTCGCCGACATGAAGAACATCGGTCCGCGCGAAGGTGGCTCGATCACCGCAGCGCAGTTCCTCCAGCGGTTCATCAAGGACGGCACCCCCTGGGCGCACCTCGATATCGCGGGCATGGTGTGGTCGAACAAGCCGGGCCACACCTGGGACAAGGGAGCGACGGGTTACGGCGTGCGCCTGCTCGACCAGTTCGTGCGGGATGTGGTCGAGGGTTGACGAGATATGCGCATTTCGGCCCGCAGGGCCGCAAGCCCGACCGGGCGCCCGTAGCGATGCGGCCCTTGGGCCGCGTGAGCGAGGAAGCCAAGGGCGCGGATGCGCCCGACGGCGTCTGAGGCAACAAAAATGCCAAAAATGCGCAAGAAGTCGGACCTGCCTACCAAGACCTGCCTCGCCTGCGGGCTACCCTTCACATGGCGCAAGAAGTGGGAGCGGGACTGGGACAATGTGAAGTATTGTTCCGACCGCTGCCGCAGGGGTAAGGCTAACGCATGAACCCGCCCATCGCTCATCCCATCCGCAAGTTGCAGATGCGCAGCACAGCCGAAGGCTGAACCGGTAAGACGGGATGAAAACCAAACTCGATTTCTGGCAGGTCACCGATGATCCGGTCGAAAAGGTCGTCGCCCTCATCGCCAAACGCACGCTGGCGCAGGGCGAACGGGTGCTGGTCGTCTCGGCCGATGCCGAACAGCGCGCCGCCGTGTCCCGCGCGCTGTGGGAGGCGGGGCCGGAGAGCTTTATGGCCAATGGCGAATCCCAGGCCCCCGGTGCCGATCGCCAGCCGATCCTGATCGCGCCGGAACCTGTGGCCGAAAACGGGGCTTCCCACGTGATCCTGGCCGACGGCAGGTTCCGCGATTGTCCGGGCGCGGCGCGGGTGTTCCTGCTCTTCCCCCCCGATCTCGCCCCGCAGGCGCGCGAGGCGTGGCGCGCGGTGGACGGGCGCGAGGGTGTGGAGCGCGCCTATTTCGCGCAGGAAGACGGGCGCTGGGTCAAGAAGGGCTGAGGGCTTGCTCCACCGCCCGCTTTGAGGGACACTCCGCCCACGTGAACCAAGGGCAGGAGAGCGGCAGATGCGCAAGACGGCATTGATTCTCGCAGGCGGCGCGGCGCTGATGTTGGGCGGTTGCGGGTCGGAGACTTCGGGCGAATTCAAGACCGCAGACGGCAAGGACGCCGAATACACGGTCGACAAGGAAACCGGCGAGACGACCATGACGGTCGAAGGCCCGGATGGCGAGGCGAGCTTGCGGTCGGGCGCGAATGTGCCGGTCACGCTGCCGGACGGTTTCACGCTGTTTCCCGGATCGAAGGTGGTCACCAACACGCTCGTCAACCAGCCTGACGGGCAGGGGACGATGATCACATTCGAAGCAGAAGCGCCGGCCGAAAAGGTCGTCGCCCATTACCGCGATGCGGCCAAGGCGGCGGGCTTCGACATCCAGCTGGAAATGAACACCAACGGCACCCGCGTGATCGGCGGCGAGCGCAAGGCGGACGGCTCGTCGCTGTCGGTCACCGCCACCGATGGCGAGCCGACCACCGGGCAGATCATCATCGGCTCCAAGACCGGCGGCTAATCCCGCCCCCGAGCCGCTCCCCACGTTCCCGGTCGGTGCCGGTTGGCCGCTCGCCTGACAGCGGTGCGCGCAGGCTTGCCATTTTGCAGCGCAGCATCTAGGGGCCGCGGCCAATAACTCCCCCACAACAAAAAGACGTTCACAGGAGCACTCTCATGGCGGTTACCCGCACCTTCTCGATCATCAAGCCCGATGCCACCCGCCGCAACCTGACCGGTGCGGTCACCAAGATGCTGGAAGAAGCCGGCCTGCGCGTCGTCGCTTCCAAGCGCATCCACATGACCCGCGAACAGGCCGAAGGCTTCTACGCGGTCCACAAGGAGCGCCCCTTCTTCGGTGAACTCGTCGAGTTCATGATGAGCGAGCCGGTGGTGGTGCAGGTTCTGGAAGGCGAAGACGCCGTGACCCGCAACCGCGACATCATGGGCGCGACCAACCCGGCCGACGCCGCCCCGGGCACGATCCGCAAGGAACTGGCCCTGTCGATCGGCGAAAACACCGTTCACGGCTCGGACTCGGAAGAAAACGCCGCGATCGAAATCGCGTTTTTCTTCAAGCCGGAAGAAATCGTCGGCTAAACCTCGCGTTTTGCGACAGGCGAAGGGCCGTCCCGCAAGGGGCGGCCCTTTTGCTATCCGGTCGCCGAGAAGCGAGCAAGCTGCTCGGCATGCTGACGGTGGTGGCCATCCTCGCTCGCAGCCATCACCTTGTGCATCGCGGCCCGCGCTTGCGGGGTCAGGGTCAGCCCGAGACCGGCGTAAATGCCTGCAATCGCGCTTTCCCAGTCCGTGTTGAGCGCATCGAAGCAGGCCCGCGCGACAGGCCCCTGCCAGCCTTCCAGCGCCGCCACCATGCGCGCCTCGCGCAAGGCAATCTTGTGCCGCCAGCGCGCTTCAATCGCTTCGAGACAGCAGGTGTCGGATTGAATCGCCATCTGGTTCGCCGCGAGGCTGATCGCGCTCTTGAGCACGGCTTCATGCTCCCGCTCGGCGATGACGAGGCGCGCGTCGGGGAACAGGGCGAGGAGCGTCGCCAGATCCTCGGCAAAGGCGGGGACTTTCAGCACGCGGGGCTTGTCGGCCAACCCGCGGTGCGCGGCGTCGGTTTGAAGGATGCGGCGGAATTCGCGGTAGACGGGCAGGGGATCGCGCGCCTCGCTCCACGCCGAAAAGGCCGGGATGTGCCACTGCGATTCGTAGATCGAATGGTGAAGCGCGGCGGAAAGCCACGCCAGTTCCTCCTCGACCGCGGCAGGGGCCATCGGGTGGATCGACTGCATCCACGGGTTGAGCAGCCCGAGCATCGCCAGCTCCATCGCCGCCCGCACCCGGTTCATGCCGAGCGGCGCGGGAACGGGGTGGTAGGCATCGCAATAGCGGGTGTGCGAATGCGCCGGATCGGCGGCGAGCAGCGTGTGGATGCGGGTAGTGCCGCTGCGCATGTGCCCGACGACGATGATCGGCGGGGCCAGCGGCGTCTCCAGCAGTTCGGGCCGATCAAGCCACAGCGCGCCGAAGGCCAGCCGGTTCTTCACCACCCGCGACAGCTGCCCCCAGGCCATTGCCCGGCCCAGCGGATTGAGATCGGCCTCGGCATGGAGCGCTGCGCACAGCCGTTCCAGCCGCTCGCGGAAATCGGCGGCATCCTCGGGAGAACGACCGCCATGCTCCGCCGCCCCGGCGCGAGCGCCATAGGGCTTGGCGGCCAGCGCCCACAGCGCATCAGGGTCTAGCGCGGGCGGGGGGAGCCAGCCGCGCTCCCATGCCTTGCCGAGGAAGGTGTTCGCCCGCTCGGCAAGCGGACCGCGGGCCAGCAGGTGATCGCGGACGGGCGGGGCCATCAGAACGCGTCCGCGATATCCATCAGCCGCGTCAGCCGCTTGGGCGCTGCGCCCCGCCAGCTGCGCTCCAGCCATTCGGCCACCATGTCCCAATCGACAACGGGACGGTTGAGGATAATCCCGACCCAGCCGCTCGCGCCGTAATAGGCCGGCTTGAAATAGACCTCGGGCTGGCTCTCCACGAGGTTCAGCAGCTCGTCCACCCCGCTGGTCCGCACGAGGCAAGCGATGTGCGGCGTGCCGTGGTGCTGGTTGGAGAAATAGGCGAAGTATTTGCCGCTTTTCTCGCCGCCGACGCGAAAGCCGGGGCTGCCATGGCTCTCGCGCTCGTCGGCCTCGGGAAGGGCGAGGGCAAGCGCGCGCAACCGCGCCAGAAGCGCCGCCGGATCGCGCCAGCGGCTGACGTAATCGGCCACGGCGCGCGGGTAGAGCTGGTGTTCGGCGAGTTTCACGCGTTCGGAGAGGGTCTCCGCCGTCTCGCCTGCCACGATCGGCACCGCGATCTGCGCCAGCACCTCGCCCGCGTCGAGTTCCGGCGTCACCAGATGGACGCTCGTCCCGCCGTGGCTGTCGCCCGCCGCGATGGCGCGGGCGTGGGTGTCGAGGCCCTTGTAAAGCGGCAGCAGCGAGGGGTGGATGTTGAGCATCCGCCCGGCCCAGCGTTCCACGAACCCGTCCGAGAGGATGCGCATATAGCCCGCGAGGACGATGTATTCCGCGCCGGCATCGAGCACGGCGGCTTCCATCGCAGCATCGTGGTCCGCGCGCGTCATTCCCTTGTGGGGTAGGGCAAAGGTGGCAATGCCTTCGGCCTTGGCCAGTTGCAGGCCCGCCGCCTCGGGATCATTGCTGGCGACCAGCACCACCTCGTAGGGGCACTCCGGCATGCGGCTGGCATAGATCAGCGCAGCCATATTGGTGCCCGCGCCGGAGATGAGGACGGCGATTTTGGCCGTCTCAGCCAAGATGCGTCGCGCTCCAGTGGGCCTTCGCCGACCATGTCTCTTGCCTGCCGCGCACGGTGCAGCCCTTGTCGCCGCTCTCGATCCGGCCGACGGTGACGACCGTCTCGCCTGCGGCTTCCAACTGGGCGGTGACGTCCGCCACATCCGCTTCGCTGACGGCCAGCACCATGCCGACGCCGCAGTTGAAGGTGCGGGCCATTTCCTCGGGCTCGATATGCCCCTGCGCCTGCAGGAAGGCCATCAGGCGCGGTTGCGGCCAGAGGTCGGCATCGACATGGGCGTGGGCACCGTCCGGCAGGATGCGCGGGATATTCTCCAGCAACCCGCCTCCGGTGATGTGGGCCAGCGCGTTGATCCGGCCTGCACGGATCAGCGGCAGCAGGCTCGCGACATAGATGCGGGTCGGTGCGATCAGCGCGTCGATCAGAAGTTGGTCCTGATCGAACAGGGCGGGGCGGTTCAGCTTCCAGCCCTTGTCCGCCGCCAGACGCCGCACCAGCGAATAGCCGTTGGAGTGCACGCCGCTCGAAGCAAGGCCCAGCAGCACATCGCCCGGGGCGACCTTGTCGCCGGTCAGCTGCTCGCCGCGCTCGACCGCGCCGACGCAGAAGCCGGCGAGGTCGTAGTCGCCCGGCGCATACATCCCCGGCATTTCCGCCGTCTCGCCGCCGATCAGCGCGCAGCCGGCCATCTTGCAGCCCTCGGCGATGCCGGCGATCACGCGTTCGGCGATGCCGTTCTCCAGCTTGCCGGTGGCGAAATAATCGAGGAAGAACAGGGGCTCTGCGCCCTGCACGATCAGATCGTTGACGCACATGGCGACCAGATCGATGCCGACCGTGCCATGGCGGTCATGCTCAATGGCGAGCTTCAGCTTGGTGCCCACCCCGTCATTGGCGGCGACCAGCAGCGGATCATTATATCCGGCGGCCTTCGGGTCAAAGAACCCGCCGAAGCCGCCCAGCTCGCTGGTCGCGCCCGGGCGCGCGGTGGCCTTCGCCAGCGGGCCGATGGCCTTGACCAGCGCGTTGCCGGCCGCGATCGATACGCCTGCATCGGCATAGGTGTAGCCCGAGCCTTGCGGCTTGCTCTCGTTTGTCCCCGAAGTCATGCACGCCGCCATAGCGGTTCGCGCTTGGAATTCCACTCGCCATTGGGCAAAGGACTTGCAATTTCCCCATGAGCGCGTCGCTTTCCCCTCCCGCCCCCCGCGTGGCCTCTCATCAACCGCTGCGCCGCTGGCTTGGCGGGGCGGTGCTTGCGCTGGCTTTGCTGGGCGGCGGCTATGCCCTGGTCGCGCAGGTCGCAGGGGAACGCGGCATCGCCCCGACCGCCGCCAGCGCCGATATCGAGGTCAAGGGCATCAGCGTCGATGTGCAGGGCAAAAGCGCCGAGGATGCCCGTGCCAACGGCTGGCGCGAGGCGCAGCGCAAGGCGTGGGAGCAGCTCAAGGGCCCCAAACTGTCCGACAGCCAGCTTGACGGGCTCGTCTCGGCTATCGTCATCGAGCGTGAGCGACTGGGCCCGCGGCGCTATATCGCGACATTGGGCGTGGTGTTCGACCGCCAGCGCGCGGGCGCCTATCTCGGCGGGGCGGCGCAGGCGAGCCGTTCGGCCCCGCTGCTGCTGATCCCCGTGGTCGAGAGCGGCGGTGCCTACATCACTTTCGAACAGCGCAACCCCTGGCAGCGCGCCTGGGCCGAATTCAATCCCGGGCAGAGCCGCATCGATTACGTGCGGCTGTCGGGCGCGGGGGGCGATTCGCTGCTGGTCAATTTCGGCCAGACCCAGCGCAAGAGCCGCGCCTGGTGGCGCTCCACCCTCGACCGGTATGGCGCGACCGATGTGCTGATGGCCTTCGCACGGCTCGACCACCAGTTCCCCGGCGGACCGGTGAGCGGCACTTTCACCGCGCGCTACGGCCCGGACAGCCGCCCGCTCGACAGTTTCACGCTGAAAGCCGACAACCCCGATGCCGTGCCCGCGATGCTGGCGCAGGCGGTGGAGCGGATGGATCAGGCGTTCACCGGCGCACTCGCCTCGGGCAAGCTGCAACCCGATCCGAGCCTCAGGATCGGCGCGGGCGGTTCGATCGACCCGGCCATCCAGCGCCTGATCGAGATCGGCCGCGCGGCCCAGGCCCGCCGAGCCGCGGAAGCCGCTATTGCCAATGGCGAAGTGCCGCGGATCGAAGCGGCACCCGTTGCCGGTATCGAGCCGGGCGAGGTATCGGTGCGCAATTTCACCGTGCAGTTCGCCACCCCCGATGCGGGCGCCTTCGATAGCGCGCTGGGCGCGGTGCGCGGCACCGGCGGGGTGCGCGGCGTGGGTGTGACCAGCACCGCGATTGGCGGCACTTCGGTGATGAGCGTGAGCTATGCCGGATCGCTGGAAGAGCTTGCCGCCGCGCTCGAGGCGCGCGGGTTCTCCGTGCGGCGCGGGGCGAACGCGCTCGCCATCAGCCGCTAAGGACTGGGGGCCGCAATGGGCGAGCCTTCGCAAATTGCCCTGCCGCTGTCCGCGCGGGGCGGGGCGCAGCGGATCGTGGTCGGCAACGCCAATGCCGCGGTGGTCGAAGCGCTTCAGGCTCCGGACCGCTGGCCGTTCCACGTCGCCGTTCTCACCGGTCCGCCGCGTTCGGGCAAATCGCTGCTCGGCCGCTGGGCGCAGGGGCTCCATGGCGATACGCTCGAAGTGGTCGATAACGCGCAGGCAAGCGACGAGACGGCGCTGTTCCACCGCTGGAATGCGGTCCAGCAGGGCGGCACGCGAGAGGGCGGGGCGCTGCTGTTGATTGCCGACGCGGGCACGCAAGGCTGGCATATCGCCTTGCCCGATCTTGCCTCGCGCATCGGCGGATCGCTCCCGCTGGAAATCGGCGCGCCGGACGACGCGATGGCAGGCGAACTGATCCTCGCCCATGCCGAGGCGCGGGGCCTTTCCCTGCCCGAGGGCGCGGCAGATTATCTGGTCCCGCGCACCACCCGCAGCTTTGCCGCAATCGAGGCGCTGGTGGCGGCAATCGACCGTATCTCCCTTGAACGCCAGACGCCCGCCACCATGTCCGTGTGGCGCGCCGCGCTGGAGGCCCTGCACGGGCCGCAGCAGCAGCGTCTGCTCTAGGCAACCGATCGTCGATTGCATCGGCGGTGCATTGGTGGGAAAAGCGAGGGGCCATGTTTGACCGGCTGATCAGCTATCTGGACTCGGTCCGCGCCCGTGACCCCGCGCCGCGTTCGCGCTGGGAGATCCTGCTTTATCCGGGCGTGTGGGCGCTCGGCTTTCACCGCATCGCGCACTGGCTGTTCGAGGCGCGGATGTACTTCCTCGCGCGCGTCGTGAACCATTTCTCGCGCCTGCTGACCGCGATTGACATCCATCCGGGCGCAAGGATCGGGAAGAACTTCTTCATCGACCACGGCTTCACCGTCATCGGCGAGACGGCGGAGATCGGCGACAATGTCACCATCTACCAATGTGTCACGCTGGGCGGCACCAACCCGGCCAACGGCAAGGGCGGCAAACGGCACCCGACGCTGAAGGACAACGTCATCATCGGCTCGGGCGCGCAGATCATCGGGCCGATCGTTGTGGGCGAGCGGGCGCGTGTCGGTGCCAATGCGGTCGTGACCGACGATGTGCCTGCGGGCGCCACGATGGTGGGGATCAAGGCCCGCTCCACGCTGGTGCCTGCCGACCAGTGGCTCCGCGAATTCATCCCCTATGGCACGCCCTGCGATGATCCGCCCTGCGATGAACAGGGTCGGTCCAACCGCGACTGCGTGGAAAAGCTCGAAGGCGAGATCGCCACTTTGCGCGAGGAAATGGCGCTTATGAAGGCGATGCTGGCCGAGCGTGAGGCAACGCCGCCCGCCCAGCCGGTGCGCGTGCGCAAGAGCGGTACGAAGGACTAGAGCAAGGCATATGGCCGCGACCAAATTCCCGGGCCAGACGCCGGGGGGTGTCTCCGGACAGGTGGTTCCCTTCCCCGGTCGCGGCGCGGATCAGGTCGGGTTCGAACGGCCAGAGCTTATGCGCATCCTCGACCTCTATGGCCGCATGGTCGCCGCCGGGGAGTGGCGCGACTACGCGATGGACTTCACCCGTCACGCCGCCACCTTCGCCGCTTTCCGCCGCGCTGCCGAACGCCCGCAGGCCCGCGTCGAGAAGCGCCCGGCACTGCGCGGCAAGCAGGGCATGTGGACCCTGTTCGGCGAACACGGGCAGGTGCTGAAACGCGGCCATGATCTGGCGAACGTGCTCGCGCCGATGGAGCGGCGGCTGTTGAAGGCGGTCGAGGAGTAGCTGCGTCCCATTGCGGGCTACCGCGGCGAAAATGGCATCTGTGGACCTCGGGTAATCGCGGCATCGAGTCGGATTACCGCTAGTGTTGCGATCCGGGCTTTCTGCCCGGTGGTGAGTAACATTGGAGGTTCCGATGCCGCATTCTGTAGGATTG
>Ga0114986_1000017_pt1 | contig 43911 bp, 37 predicted proteins | sample Shrwel1BS1Day17_FD_96988 | JGI IMG/M metagenome (GOLD analysis project Ga0114986, IMG submission 96988) | Subsurface microbial communities from deep shales in Ohio, USA - Utica-3 well 1 S-1-Day17 | ecosystem: Environmental > Aquatic > Deep subsurface > Shale gas/oil reservoir > Produced... | reverse complement strand
GGGGCGGGCGGGCCTTCGTGGCTGTGGCGGATGCGCTGGGTGAGCGCGCGGATTTCCTCGATGGCGCCGAAATCGAGCTGGCCGCGCCACACGAAGGGGCGGATCGCCGCGAGGAAATCCTCGCCTGCCGCGATGTCTCCGGCGGCGGCGCGCGCGCGGGTGAAGGCGGCACGTTCCCACGCCAGCGCCTGCCCCTGATAATGGGTCATTGCCGACCCGACTGGCACCGCGAGCGGGCTGACCTCGCTCGCCGGGCGCAGGCGCAGGTCGACACGCAGGGCATATCCCTCCGCCGTGTTCGAGGCGAGCAGCGCCACCACCCGCCGCGCGTAACGCTGCGCCGCCTCGCCCGGATCGTCCGATGTGCGGCGCGGCAGGCGATCACGGTCGAACAGCAGGATCGGGTCGATGTCGGAGGAATAGTTGAGCTCGCCCGCCCCCTGCTTGCCGAGCGCAAGGGCGATGAAGCCGTCCGCCGCCTCGCTATCGGTGCGTTCGGCGATGGCGGTGCGGATCGCGCGGTCCAATGCACGATCGGCGAAGGTGGTGAGTTCGTCCACCACCTGCGCCAGCGGGAAGGCCCCGGCGAGGTCGCCCACCGCCAGCGCGGCAGCCAGCGCGAGGCGTTCGCGGCGCAGGGCGATCTCGGTATCAGGCTCGGCCCCCTGTGCCCGCGCCCATGCCAGCGCCGCCGCGCCGTCGCCCGCCGCCAGCAGCGCGGCGAGTTCCGGCTGGCGATCGAGCGCCCGCGCCAGAAACGGCGCGTGGGTGCGGGCGCGGTGCAGCGCGCTGTCCCAATCTGGGGTGATGTCCTCTCCCATCGCCCCTCCCTTGGCCCCGCTCGGCCGCGCCCGCAAGGGGGTGTGCTTGCGTGCCGTCTCCCGCTCTGCGAATGGGAGCGCGCATCAAGGGAGAGATTTGCCATGATCATCCGCCATCGCGCCATCGGGGCGCTTGTCGCAGGCGCGCTCGCGCTGGCAGCGTGCGAGGGGTGGTCGATGGGCAGCGGCGCTGCGCCCGCGCTTGATATTCCCGAGGTCGAAGCAGGCCAGATTTCCGAGGCGACCATCAAGGACGCCACCCGCACCCTCGCCAGCGACGCCTTCGAAGGCCGCGCCCCCGGGACGGCGGGCGAGGAAAAGACCATCGCCTACCTCTCGGAACGCTTCAAGGCGGCGGGGCTGCAACCGGGCAACAACGGGTCGTGGGTGCAGGAAGTGCCGCTGGTGGAGATCACCGGCAAGGACTTCGCGCCCCTCTCGATCAGCGGCAAGGATGCGCCCTTGAGCTTCGCCTATGGCAAGGACTGGGTCGGCGCGACCTCTCGCGAGGATGCCGAGACGGTGCTGGCGGGTAGCGAGCTGGTGTTCGTCGGCTACGGCATCAACGCCCCGGAAAAGGGCTGGAACGACTACGCGGGGCTGGATGTGAAGGGCAAGACGGTGGTGATCCTCGTCAATGACCCGGACTGGCAGTCGGCGGGGCTCGAAGGCCCGTTCAACGGCAAGGCGATGACCTATTACGGGCGCTGGACCTACAAGTATGAAGAGGCCGCTCGTCAGGGTGCGGCGGGGGCGCTGATCGTTCATCAGACCGCGCCTGCCGCCTATGGCTGGAACGTGGTGCAATCCTCGTGGAGCGGCCCGCAGGCCTATGCGCAGCGCGGACCCGATGCCGGGCCGCTGACGCAGGTCAACGGCTGGGTGAGCGAGGATGCGGCGCGCGCGATCCTCAAGGCCGCCGGACAGGATCTCGACGCGCTAACCAAGGCGGCGCAGGCCAAGGGCTTCAAGCCCGTGCCGCTCGGCATGAGCGCATCGACCAGCTTTGCCAATGATATCCGCAGCTTCACCTCGCACAATGTGATCGGGGTGCTGCCGGGCGCCGAGAAGCCGGACGAATACGTGCTCCACACCGCGCACTGGGACCACCTCGGGCGTTGCACGCCTGCGCCCGATGGTGACGACATCTGCAACGGCGCGATCGACAACGCCACCGGCACCGCGGCGCTGATCGCGCTGGCCGAGGCTCACGCCAAGGCAGGCGCACCGCGCCGCAGCCTCGTGTTTCTGGCGGTGACGGCGGAGGAATCCGGTCTGCTCGGCGCGACCTATTACGCGCAGAACCCTGTTTTCCCGCTCGCACAGACGGTTGGCGGGGTGAACATGGACGCGCTCTCGCTCGCGGGACCTGCCAAGGATGTGACCGTGGTTGGCCCGGGCAAGTCGCAGCTCGATGCCTTCCTCGATGCCGCGCTCAAGGCCGACGGGCGGGTCACCACCCCTGATGCCTCGCCCAAGGCGGGCTATTACTACCGTTCGGACCACTTCGCGCTCGCCAAGCTGGGGGTGCCGATGCTCTATGTCGATGGCGGTCAGGACCTTGTGAACGGCGGCCGTGCGGCGGGCGAGGCGGCTGACGAGGACTATCGCAAGAACCGCTATCACGGCCCGAAGGACGAATTTGACGAGAGCTGGGACTGGTCGGGCGTGATGGGCGATCTGCAACTCTATTACCGCCTCGGCCGGATGATGGCGATGAGCGCCAGCTGGCCGACCTGGAACGACGGGGACGAATTCCGCGCCATCCGGGACGAAAGCTGCAAGGCCAGCGAGAAGGGCTGCTGATACCGATGACCGCATTGATGCCGCCCGAATGGGCCCCGCAGGACTGGATCTGGATCGGCTTTCCGCATCTCGCCGAGGAGTGGCCCGGCTGGCTCGAACCTGCGCAGGTGCAGATGGCGGCCTTCGCTTCTGCCGTGGCCGAGAGCGGGCAGCAGGTGCGCCTGCTGGTGCGCGATGAAGCCAACGAGGCCCGCGCGCGGTCGCTCGTCAGCAGCAAGGTGACGCTCGAGCGGCGCGTCTATGGCGATATCTGGCTGCGCGACACCGGCCCGCTGGTGGTGAAGGACGGGACGGAGCGGATCGCGCGGCGGTTCGGGTTCAACGGCTGGGGCGGCAAATATCTGATGCCCGGCGATCAGGAGATCGGCGAGGCCATCGCCCGCGATGCCGGGCTGGCGGTTACCCATACCCCGATGATCCTCGAAGGCGGGGCGGTGGACGGTGACGGCACCGGGCTGGTCGCTACGACCGAGCAATGCCTGCTCAATCCCAACCGCAACCCCCACCTTGGCCGCGGCGAGATCGAAGCCGAACTCGCCGCGCAGCTCGGTTTCACGCGCGTGTTGTGGCTCGGCGATGGCCTGATCAACGACCACACCGACGGCCATGTCGATAACCTCGCGCGGTTCGTCGCGCCGAACAGGCTGGTGGTTCCGCAAGCGACCGGCAAGGACGATCCCAATGCCGCGATCTATGCCGATGCGGCGGCGCGGGCGGCGGCGGCGGGCGTAGAGGTGGTGCGCATCCCCTCGCCCGGGCTGATGACCCGCGACGGGGTGGTGGAACCGGCCAGCTATGTGAATTTCGCGATCACCTCGCATCTGGTGGTGGTGCCAACCTTCGGCTCGTCCCACGATGCCGATGGCGTCGCCGCGATTGCCGCGCTGTTCCCGGACCGGGACACGATCGGCCTGCCCGGCGAGGCGGTCCTCGCGGGCGGGGGCGGTTTCCACTGCGCCAGCCAGCAGATGCCCGCCTGAGGGGACCGATTTTAACCTTTCGTTAGGGGTTTGCGCCGAGAGTGCGGATCATGACCCGCGCCCTCGCCCTGCCGCTCGCCGCTGCTGCCCGTTTCGATTCGGTCGAATTCGCGCGGCAGATGATCGTGCTCGGCTGCGCGGCTGCACTGATTCTCGCCGGGCAAGCCCTCCCGTTCTGATCGGGCCATTCTGATCGCCCCGGCGTAACCGGACGCCGCAGAATCGCGAAAGCATTCTCGACACACTTGTGCGAGGATGAACGTCCATGTCTCACCGTCGCCGCTGTTTCGCCATGTTTTGTGCCCTCACCGCGCTCGGCGCGCTGGGCCCCGGGTGCTCGCAGAGCACCCCGGCTGCGGAGCCAAAGGACGCCCCGCCTGTCGCGGCGAAAGGCGAGCCCGTGCTGGTCGAACTGTTCACCAGCCAGGGCTGTTCATCGTGCCCGCCGGCCGATGCGCTGGCCGAGAAGCTGGCTGCTGACCGCGGCCTTGTCGTCATTGCCCGGCCCGTGACCTACTGGGACCGGCTCGGGTGGAAGGATACGCTGGCGCGCGAGGAAAACACCACGCTGCAGCGGGATTATGCGCGGCGGGGTCTTGCCGGTCAGAACGGGGTCTACACGCCGCAGATGGTGGTGGACGGTGCCTACGGCGCGGTCGGCTCGCGCGCGGCGGATGTTGCCTCCGGCGTGAAGCGATATGGCGCGAAGAGCGATGCCACTATCCGCATCGCGCCGGCAGAAGCGGGCGGCTATTCCGTGAACCTTGAGGGCACGGCTGCGGGGAAGGCCGAGCTTGTGTTGATCGCGGTCACGCGCAAGGTTGCAGTTGCCATCGGCACGGGGGAAAATGGCGGCCGCCGTGTCACCTATTCCAACGTTGTCCGGGCCGAGCGCAAGCTGGGCGAGTGGTCGGGCGGCAAGGGCGGCATCGCGCTGGTTGCCAGCCAGCTCAAGGTCGCAGGTGCGGATCGCTACGCTATCGTGCTGCGCCAGCCCGGCGGGGGCAAGGTGCTCGCGGCGCGCTGGATCGGGTGACTCAGACCAATCGGATCAGCGCCGCCACCGCCGCCCCGCCCAGCACCACGCCAACAGTGATGCGCCACGCCGGGTCGCTCACCCGCCCCGAAACGCGCGCGCCCAGCCGGTTGCCGATGATGATCACCGGCAGGATCAGCACCGCGAACAGCAGCAGCTCCAGCCGCAGGATGCCGAGCCATGTCGCGCTCACCAGCCCGGCGCTGGCGGCAATCGTGAAGATCAGCTGCATCGAAGCCTTGGCCGTCGCCCTCGGTAGATCGCGGCCTGCGTAATAGGGCACGACCGGCGGCCCGGGCATCCCGGCATAGCCTGTCATCAGCCCGCTCAGCACGCCGACCGCCCCCGTCACGCCGCGCCCGGGCGTGCCCTCCCCACGGCGGGGGAGGAGGATCGCGACGAAGGCGCTGAAGGCGATCAGCGCGATGATCAGCCGCGCCACGTCCCGCCCGGTGAGGGACAGGGCGTAGAGGCCGAGCGGCGTTGTCACCACCACCAGCGCGCCGATCACCCATGCGCTCCTCTCGGCATCGCGCACGAGGCTGCGGATCTCGGTCGCGCCGATCATCAGGGCAAGCGCATTGGTCAGCACCACCGCCTCGACCGGGGGGAGCGCCAGCGCCAGCACCGGCACCAGCAGGATCGCCATGCCGAAGCCGGTCAGCCCGCGCACAAAGGCAGAGCCCAGCGCCGCCACGAAGGCGACGGCGAGCTGTACTGCGCTAAAGCCCCCGAAAACCTCCACCGGGATCAGGCGGAGGCGGCGAGATCGGGCGGGGTGCCTTCGGCCTTCAGCATCGCGATCGCCTCGGCGAGCGGCATCACCTTCTGGTGTTCGGCGCCCAGCGTGCGGACCGCGACGGTGCCTTCCTCGGCCTCGCGCTTGCCGACCACCAGCAGGTGCGGGACTTTCGCGAGGCTGTGTTCGCGGACCTTGTAGTTGATCTTCTCGTTGCGGGTGTCGGTTTCGACCCGGATGCCCGCCGCGCGCAGTTGGGCGGCGACATCATCGGCATAGGGATCCGCGTCCGAAACGATGGTCGCCACCACCGCCTGCACCGGGGCGAGCCACGTTGGCAGCTTGCCGGCGAAGTGCTCGATCAGGATGCCGATGAAGCGTTCATAGCTGCCGAAGATGGCGCGGTGGAGCATCACCGGGCGGTGCTTCTCGCCATCCTCGCCGATGTAATGCGCATCGAGCCGTTCGGGCAGCACCCGGTCGGACTGGATCGTGCCCACCTGCCAGGTGCGCCCGATCGCGTCGGTGAGGTGCCATTCGAGCTTCGGGGCATAGAACGCGCCCTCGCCCGGCAGTTCCTCCCATTCGAGGCCGTTGGCGGTGAGGGCATCGCGCAATTCCTGCTCGGCCTTGTCCCAATCCGCCTCGCTGCCGAAGCGCTTTTCGGGGCGCAGGGCGAGCTTGATGTCATAGGTGAAGCCGAAGTCGCGGTAGACGCTGTCGGCGAGCGCGATGAAGGCCTGCACTTCGCTGACGACCTGCCCCTCGGTGCAGAAGATGTGCGCATCGTCCTGCGTGAACTGGCGCACGCGCATCAGCCCGTGGAGCGCGCCGTGCGGCTCGTTGCGGTGGCAGCAGCCCATTTCGCCGAGGCGGATGGGGAGGTCGCGGTAGGAGGTGATGCCCTGCTTGAAGACCATCACGTGCGCCGGGCAGTTCATCGGCTTGATCGCCATCCACGCGGCATCATCGGCCACCTTGGGGGAGGCGACGCCCGACTCTTCATCCACATCCGGCACGATGTCGGGGACGGCGAACATGTTCTGCGCATACTTTCCCCAGTGGCCCGACTGGGTCCACTGGCGCACGTCCATCAGCTGCGGGGTCTTGATCTCGCGATAGCCGCCGCCGTCCATCTTGCGGCGCATGTAGCTCTCAAGCTCGCGCCAGATGCGGTAGCCCTTGGGGTGCCAGAAGACGCTCCCGTGCGCTTCTTCCTGCAAGTGGAACAGATCCATCTCGCGGCCCAGCTTGCGGTGGTCGCGCTTGGCGGCTTCCTCGAGGCGGGTGAGGTGCGCCTGGAGCTGCTTTTTGTTAAGCCAGCCGGTGCCGTAGATGCGCGTCAGCTGCGCATTGTTCTGGTCGCCGCGCCAATAGGCCCCCGCGACGCGCATCAGCTTGAAGGCATCGGGATCGAGCTTGCCGGTGCTCGGCAGGTGCGGGCCGCGGCACATGTCGAGCCAGTCGTTGCCGCTCCAATAGACCGTCAGCTCCTCGCCCTCGGGCAGTTCCTTGGCCCATTCGGCCTTGAAGACCTCGCCTTCGGACGACCACTTGGCGATCAGGTCCTCGCGGCTCCACACCTCGCGGCGCAGCGGCTTGTCGGCGCGGATGATGCGGCGCATTTCCTCCTCGATGGCGGGCAGATCGTCCATCGAGAACGGCTCGCGAGTGTCGGGGGCTTTCACGTCATAATAGAAGCCATCATCGGTCGCCGGACCGAAGGTGATCTGCGTGCCGGGAAACAGCGCCTGCACCGCCTCGGCCAGCACGTGGGCGAAGTCATGCCGCGCGAGTTCCAGCGCATCGGCCTCGTCGCGGCTGGTGACCAGCGCGAGCTGGGCGTCGCCATCGAAGGGCCGGGTCAGGTCGCGCAGCTCGCCATCGACGCGTGCGGCAATCGCCGCCTTGGCGAGGCCCGGGCCGATCGCGGCAGCGATGTCCGCCGGGGTCGAACCCGCAGGCACTTCGCGCACCGAGCCATCGGGCAGGCTGATCTTGAGCAGTTCGGTCATGGTGATCGCATTCCGTCTCGTTTGTAGCGCGCCCTGCCACAAGCGGGGCCTCACCGGAAGAGCGGTGTTGAGCGAGTTACCGGATCGGGGAGAACACCGCGCCGCCCCGAGCCGGGCGGCGGGCTGCTGGCCTTATGCCGCGCGCCGCCGCCCCCGGATGGTAGTCTGGGTGGTGGTGGCAGTCGTGGTCAGCAGCATGGCCATGCAAGCCACATAGACGAGCGGGGGTTAAAAGTCACCTGCCGACGGATGGAAAGCCTCCTTGACATTCGTCTCGACTCATATGTAAAGTGTTCTTGCCATTATGAATAAGGAGCTTTCCATGTCTTCCACGCTCTATGCCTTGCTGATCGGCCTGGCGGCGATCGCTGTCGCATTGCTGGCGGTGGCTGGCATCATCCCCGCGACAGTCGCGCAGATGGTGCCGCTGGCGGTCGTGCCCTTCGTCATCCTGCGCCGCCGAAACGCCTGCGCTGTGCGGGGATGCTGAGCGTGGAAAAGGCCAAAAGCCCCGCCGCGCGCGGTCCGTGGTTCTGGGCGGGGCTCTATCTCGTCTCGTCCGGCATCATCGTGATGCTCAAGCTGACCGATGCGATCCCTGCCACGGTCGCCATGATCCTGTTCGCCGGGGCGATGGGCCTGCTGATCCCGCTGGTCCGTGCAGGCGAGCAACGCAACTGCGCCAACCCCGTGATCGTGCGCTATAACCGCCGCTTTCTCGCTGCGTGCTTCGGCTATGTGCTCGGCCTCGGCATCGCGATCGCAATCTGGAACACCTACGAGCCATCCGGCCCGGTGGTGTTTGCCATTGCCCTTCTGCCGACCATCCCGACCTTCGCGATGATCTGGGCAATGGGCCGCTATCTGGTCGAGGAGACCGACGAATACCTGCGCTACCGCACCGTGCGCGCAGCGATCATGAGCCTCGGCGGGGTGCTGACCATCGGCATCTTCTGGGGCTTTCTCGAGATGTTCGAGCTGGTCCCGCATGTCTGGGCATGGTGGGTGCTGCCGGTATGGGCGGGCGGCCTCGGCGTGGCGCAGCTGTGGATGAAGGTGCGCGGCGAATGAACAACCGCCTCAAGGTGCTGCGGGCCGAGCGGGACTGGTCCCAGCAGGATCTCGCCGACCGGCTGGGCGTGTCGCGCCAGAGCGTGAACGCCATCGAGAAAGGCCGTTACGACCCCTCGCTACCGCTCGCCTTCAGTATCGCCGACGTGTTCGGCCTGCCGATCGAAGCCATTTTCCTGAGAGAAGGAACGCCCGAATGACCCCGCTGCGCACTCTGATCGCCGCCGCCGCTGCGCTCATGCTCCCCGCTGTCGCCCATGCCGGGGAGGCATGTCCGCCCTTCGAGGTCACCGGCACCGGTCCCGATCTGGTGCTGGTCCCCGGCCTCGGCTCATCGCCCGAAACATGGGACGGCGTGACCGCCAGCCTCGCGCAGGATTACCGCGTCCACCGCGTTCATGTCGCAGGCTTTGCCGGGCGGCCCGCCGAGGGCGATCCCGCAACCCTGCTCCAGCGCACCGAGGCCGAGATCATCCGCCATCTCGATTGCCAGAAGGTCGATCGCGCAGCTTATGCGGGGCATTCGATGGGCGGCTTTCTCGGGCTGATGCTGGCTGCCGATCATCCCGACCGGATCGGGCGTGTGGTGGTCGTGGATTCGCTGCCCTTCTTCCCGCTGGTCTACAACCCGGCCGCCACGGTGCAGGGCACGGCTGGCATGGCGGAAGGCACCCGGCTTGGCATCCTCGCGCAGGACCGTGACAGCTATGCCGAAGGCCAGCGCCGCACGGTCCTGTCGCTGGTCAGGAACCCCGTATGGCAGGGGCGTGTCGCCGAATGGAGCATCGCCAGCGACCGCGCGACCTTTGCCGGCGCAGTGCATGCGCTGATGACCACCGATATGCGCCCGCGCCTGCCCGAGGTGAAAGCCCCGGTCCGCGTCATCGCCGCCGCCAACCCCTATGCTCCGCGCGCGCAGGTCGAACCGCTCTACACCGCCGCCTATGCCGGGATGCCCGACATGAAGCTGACGGTGATCGAGGACAGCTACCACTTCGTCATGCTCGACCAGCCCGAAGCGTTCGAAGCGGCGTTGCGCGCGGCGCTGGCGGATTAGACCGTCAGTTTCGCGCTACCCTTGTCGCTGCTGAGGCGCTTCGTCCCCGAAAGCTGTGTCGAACGCTGCTTCACGCCCGCCATGAAGCGGTACTCGGTCGTCACCCGTGCGGGCGCCAATTCGACCGTCATATAGCCGCGCCGGGCGGTCTCGGCCCATTTCAGCTGCGGGTTCTCCGCCACCAGCGATGCCGCCAGCGTATCGGGGCTGATGGAGGAGAGGTAGCTTTCAAAACCGGGCGAGCTTACCGAATTGCCGCCGAACTCGACGCCCACGGGTGTCCCTTCGTGCGCAAGGTCGAAGGCCCAGGCGTTGTGGGTGTCACCCGCCAGCACGACGAGGTTCGCGTCCGCCTCCAGCGCGGCCTTGAACACGCGGGCGCGGGCGGCGGGGTAGCCGTCCCACGCGTCCATGTTGCTGGGCAGCCCGGCACTGCTTGCGGCGGCTGCGGCTTGCAGGCGGGTGCGCACGTAATCGGGCAGGCCATCGCCCGCGGCGCGCAGGATGTCCCGGGGAGTCCTGAGATTGCCCATCAGCACCTGCTGCACCAGCACCTGCCAATGCGTGCCCGCCCGCTTCGATGCGGCCAGCGCCTCGCCCAGCCAAGCCTCCTGCGCTTCGCCGAGCAACTGGCGCTCCGCATGGGCCCATGCGCCGTCGCGGAAAGTGGCGAGCGCGGTCATCAGCGTCTGCGGGTCTTTCGCGCCTTCCAGCACATTTTCGAGCCGGAACTGCTGATCGCGACCCTCAAGCCGGGTGTCGATCCGGAAAAGCGTCGCAAGATCGCCGACCTGATAGGCGGAATAGGGCGTATCGGCGACTGGCAGCCATTCGCGATAGGCCTGCATGGCGGCGGCCTTGCGCACGGCCCATGCGCCTTCCTCGCTCTGGTGGTTCTGCGCGCCGTCCTTCCACGAATCGTTCGCGCTTTCGTGATCGTCCCATACCGCAATCATCGGCAGCACCTGATGCAGGCGCTGGAGATCGGGGTCGGCGCGGTAGGTGGCATAGCGCAGGCGGTAATCGGCGAGCGCCACGATCTCGGCATCCGGCGCCAGCGCACGGTCAGGGTGGGCCTCCCCGGCGCCGGGATAGGTACCCTTGCCGTATTCGTAGATGTAATCGCCCAGATGCACCGCCAGGTCGCAGTCGTTGGCTTCGACAGCGTGGGCATAGGCATTGAACCAGCCGAACCCGAAGTTGGAGCAGGAAAACACCGCCATCCGGAACTTCGCCGAAGGTCCTTCCGGAAGCGTGCGGGTGCGGCCCGTGGGCGAAGCGGTGCCATCGGGCGCGAGGAAGCGGTAGAAGTACCAGCGATCCGGTTGCAGGCCGGTCGCGACCCCCTTGGCGCACCAGTCGCGCGATGGCGAGGCGGTGATGCTGCCCTCTGCCACGGGTCTGGCGAAGCTTTCGCTCTCGCTCACCTGCCATGTCAGCGCGGTTTCGGCCCCGCCGACATAGCGCGTCCACAGCAGCACCGAATTGGCGGCCGGTTCGCCGCTGGCGACGCTGTGCGTGAAGCCGGTGCCGAAACCGGTCGCGGCGGCGGGTGCGGCGGCGATGGCGGCGCCTGCGCCCGCAAGGGTGAACAGCGAGCGCCGGGTCAGCGCGGTGGCGGCGGGCAGGCCCGCAGGTTCGGTGGTGTGCATGTCGCGCTGGCTATCCCTCTCCGGTTGCGCTGCTGTGACAGTCGCGGACGCGACACTCCCAAGCGCCGCGTGCGGCAAGAATGGTTGCCTTTGATCCCTCGCGCAAGGCATGGAAAGCGCATGACCGACATTCTGCATCACACCCTGTATGACGGCCGCCGGGTTGCCTTCCGCTACACCCACGGGACCGGCCCCTGCCTTGTCTTCCTGCCCGGCTACATGTCCGACATGAGCGGCAGCAAGGCGACCGCGCTGTTCGAAGAAGCGCAGGCGAAGGGCCGGGCCTGCCTGCTGCTCGACTATTCGGGCTGCGGCCAGTCCGATGGCGATTTTGCCGAAGGGATGCTCTCCGCCTGGCGCGACGAGGTGCTGGCGCTCGTCGCGTCATATGTCAGCGCTCCGGTGCTGCTGGTGGGCTCGTCGATGGGCGGGTGGCTGATGCTGCTCGTCGCAGAGCACGTGAAGCACCGCCTCGCCGGGCTGATCGGCATTGCGCCCGCGCCGGATTTCACCCGCTGGGGCTATTCTCCGGAACAGCGCGCGGCGCTGGCGGCCGGAGAGACCATCTACGAACCCAACCCCTACGGTCCCGAGCCGACGCCCACCCACGCGAAGTTCTTCGCCGATGCCGAATGCCACCTGCGGCTGGAGCGCGGACTCACCATCGCCTGCCCGGTGCGGCTGCTCCACGGCAAGGCCGATGCCGACGTCCCGTGGGATATCTCGCTTCGCCTCAAGGCGGCCCTGCCGTTGGCTGACGTTCAGGTGACGCTGGTAGAGGACGGCGATCACCGCCTGTCGCGGGACAGCGACATTGCCCTGCTCAAGGCCATCGTGGCCGAATTCTACGGATAGCGCATCTTGTCGATCCTCCTCGCTCTCGCCCTGCAAGTCGGCCCCAATCCGATGGGGGGCGGGATGCCGAGTGATGACATCGTGCGCGACCGTCCCCCGCGTCCGGATGCCATGCAGCAGCCGGACGAGGCAGAGGCCGAAGCCCCGCTCAACGCGACCAGCGCTTGGCTGGCGGGCTGCCTCGCCCAGCTCGATGAAGACCCGGCCCGCGCCCATGCGATGGCGCAGATCCGCCGCAGCGAGACGACCGGCACCGACCGCGTGCTCGCCAACCACTGTCTCGGCACGGCGGCAAGTGCGCTGGGCCTCTGGGACGACGCGCGCGAGGCCTTCACCGCCGCCCGCGCCGAAACGCCCGAGGCCGAACCGCGCACCCGCGCGCGCTTTGCAGCCCTCGCCGGAGCGGCGGCGCTGGGCGCTGGGGACGCGGCTGGCGCGGAGGGTCTGCTGACGCTGGCTGAAGCCGATGCGCGCGACGGGAAGGCCACCCTGCTCGAAGCTATCGCCGCCACCGATCGTGCCCGCGCACTGGTCGCGCTAGGCCGCGCCGAAGAAGCACTGCCTGCGCTGGAGAACGCCACCACGCTCGCCCCGGCCCGGCCCGAAGGCTGGCTGCTCAAGGCCACGCTGCTGCGCCGTCTGGAGCGGTTGGCCGAGGCACAGGCCGCCATCGAAACCGCCGCAACGGTGGCTGCGGCCGATCCCGAAATCGCGCTGGAAGCTGGCGTGATCGCGGTGCTGGCCGGCCGTGACGATGCTGCGCGCAAAAGCTGGCAATCGGTGCTCGATCTCGCACCGGAAAGCCCTGCCGCCGACACGGCGCGCGGCTATCTTGCGCAGCTTGGCGATGCAGGCGAGACTGCGCCCGCTGTGGAGGGACCCGCATCATGACCCGTTTTTCCGTGCTCGACCTTGTGCCCGTCCGCGAAGGCGGGACGCTGAGCGAAGCCTTCGCCGCCACCACGGATCTCGCCCGCGCGGCGGAAGGCTTCGGCTGCGACCGTTTCTGGGTGGCAGAGCATCACGCGATGGACGGGATCGCGGGCGGGGCGACATCGGTTGTGCTTGCCCATATCGGCAACGCGACCAGCCGCATCCGCATCGGATCGGGCGGGATCATGCTGCCCAACCACACCCCGTTCCAGATTGCCGAACAGTTCGGCACGCTGGACGCGCTGTTCCCCGGGCGGATCGATCTGGGTCTGGGCCGCGCACCCGGAGCGGGGCCGGAATTGCAGCGCGCCTTGCGCAAGAACCTTCACCAAGCCGCCGAATACTTCCCGCAGGACGTGGTCGAACTGCGCGCGCTGTTGACGGGCGACCTCGATCTGCCGATTGCGGCGACGCCGGGGCTCGGCGCGAAGGTGGAGCTGTGGATGCTCGGATCAAGCCTGTTCGGCGCGCAGCTCGCCGCGAAGCTCGGCCTGCCCTATGCCTTCGCCGCGCATTTCGCGCCCGATCACCTCGATGCGGCGCTGGCGGTCTATCGCCGCGATTTCCAGCCCTCCGAGGCGCTGGAGCGCCCGCAAGTGATGGTCGCGATGAATGTCTTCGCCGCCGATACCGAGGCCGAGGCGCGGCTGCTCGCCTCCAGCCAGCAGCAGAGCTTCGTGCGCCTGCGCACCGGCAATCCCGGCAAGCTGCCGCCGCCGATCGCGGATTACACCGCCACGCTTCCCGCCAGCGCGCAGGCGATGCTCGCCCACATCGGGCAGGCTGCCGCCGTCGGCGCTCCGGCACAGGTCCGCGAAGGGATTGAAGCCTTCGTGGCGCGGACCGGCGCGGACGAGATCATGCTGTGCGGCGCGACCTATGATCCGCAGGCCCGCATCCGTAGCCTCGAAATGACGCTCGACGCCTGCCGCGCCATGGTTGCCGCCTAGTTCAGTCCGGTCTGGGCAATCATCCGGCTTGCGCGGTGGTGCGGAAGAAGTGTATCGGGCAAGATACGATAAAAACAATCCGGCATAATAATGTTGCTTCAAGGCAAAGGCCGGAACGCAGGATGAGCAGGAGCCAAGCATGGGGTCGAAGACCGTCGCCACCGCGCCGGATCGCGCGCTGATCAAGGCCTTGCGGGGCGCTCTTGAAGCCTCGCTGCTGCCCGGCGATGCCGGGATCGACAAGGCGGCGCTTGATGAAGCCGCAGGCTGGTTGCTGGAAGCTGCCGCCACCCGCGCTCCGGGCGAACCGCTGGTCCAGCTCGAATCCGCCACCGGCGCCCGCCGCCATGTGCGCATCGCCATCGTCAACGACGACCAGCCCTTCCTCGTCGATTCGGTCGCGGCCACGATTGCCGCGCAGGGCGTCGGGATCGACCGCCTGCTGCACCCCGTGGTGCCGGTGGAGCGCGATGCCGCCGGTGCGATCATTGGGCTTGGCAAGCAGGGCGGAAAACGCGAATCGCTCATCTATATCGAAACCCCCCGCATCGACGCCCGCCAGCGGCGCGAGCTGCTGGAGGCGCTCCAGACCACGCTCGCCGATGTCCGCGCGGCGGTGTGTGACTGGCCGCGCATGCAGGCGGCGATGAACGCCGATGCTGCTGCGGTCGGCGCGGTTGACGCCGAAGCGGGTGCGCTGCTCGATTGGCTGGGCGGCGGGATGCTGACCCAGCTGGGCCACATCACCCGCAGGCGGGATGGCACGACCGGCGAACGGCTCGGCATCTGCCGCGGCTCGGCGCAGGATCTGCTGGCCGAGATTTCCTATGACCGCGCCTTCGAATGGTTCGATCACCACGCGGCGTCCGGCACCCAGCGCCCGATGCTGGCGATCAAGTCCAACGTGCAGTCGCGCGTCCACCGCGCCAGCCCGCTCGATCTGTTCATCGTCCCCGTGCGCGAGGGCGGGAAGACCGTCGCGCTCTCGATCCATGCCGGTCTGTGGACCAGCGCGGCGATGAATGAACGGCCCGGCGAAGTGCCGGTGCTGCGCGCGATGGTGACAGATATCACCCGCAAGCTCGGCTTCGATCCGCAGGGCCACAACGGCAAGGCGCTGGTCCATGCCTTCACCTCCCTGCCGAACGATCTGCTGACCGCCTTCGAACCGGACCGTGTCGCCGATCTCGTCACCGCCAAGATGGCGCTGATCGACCGGCCTCGCCCGCGCGTCATCATGGTGCGCGCCACGCTGGAACGGCACGTGTTTGCCTTCGTGTGGCTGCCTCGCGACCAGCTTTCCACCGATGTGCGCCTGCAAATCCAGGCGATGCTGCTGGCGACGCCGGGCGCGGCGTTGCTCGACTGGAGCCTTGAGGTCGAAAGCAGCACGCTGGCGCTGCTGCGCTTCCTGATCGATGTGCGCGCCTGTGATGATCTGCCCGATGATGCAGCGGTCGAGGCGCAGCTTGCCGATCTGCTGCGCGGCTGGAACGAGGCGGTGGAAACCCACCTTGCCACCTTCGAGGAAGAAGGCCGCGCCGCCGCCTTGGCCGCGCGCTATGCGCCTGCTTTCCCGACCGGCTACCGCCTCGCCTATGGCCCGGAAGAAGCCGCGCGCGATATCGCCAAGCTGCGCGGCCTGACGGTGGGCGAGGGGGAGGGCGAGGTTGCCCGTGCCGACCGCGCCGTGCGCCTTTACCGCCTGCCCGGCGACGGGGCGGACACGCTGCGCCTGAAGGTCTACATCACCCGCGGCGCGCTGGCGCTGTCGGACGTGGTCCCGGCCTTCGAGAATTTCGGCTTCCGCGTGCTGGCCGAGGTGCCCACCTATCTGACCGATCCGATGCTGGGATCGATCCACGACTTCATCCTCACCCTGCCCGCCGGACGCGAGGCCGGGGCGTTGCTGGAACGCGCCGCGCTGATCGAGGATGCGCTGGCCGATGTGCTCAATGGCGCGGCGGAAGATGATCCCTTCAACCGCCTCGTCCCGGCCGCAGGCTTGCTCCCGCGCGAGGCGAACTGGCTGCGGGCGATCTATCGCTACCTGCGCCAGACGGGCCTCGCCTATACGATCTACACCGTGGTCGATGCCCTCGCCGCCGCACCGCAGGTGACGCGCGCGATGGTCGCCCTGTTCGAGGCGCGCCACAATCCCGCCTTCAGCGGTGATCGCGAAGAGGCGATTGCCGCTGCGCAGAACGCCTTCACCCGCGGGCTGGCCAAGGTCACGGCGATCAACGACGACCGCCTGCTGCGCCTCTACCGTGCGGTGGTGGACGCGGTGCTGCGCACCAACGCCTTTGCCCCGGCGGCTGCCGAGGCACTGGCCTTCAAGCTCGAATCCGCCAAGGTTCCGGGCCTGCCCAAGCCGCTGCCCTGGCGCGAGATCTTCGTCTATTCGGCGCGGGTCGAGGGCATCCACCTGCGTTCCGGCGCGGTGGCGCGCGGGGGTCTGCGCTGGTCCGACCGGCGCGACGATTTCCGCACCGAAATCCTCGGGCTGATGAAGGCCCAGCGCGTCAAGAACGCGGTGATCGTGCCGACCGGCGCCAAGGGCGGTTTCTACCCCAAGCAGCTTCCCAGCCCCGCACTCGACCGCGAAGGCTGGGCTGCTGAAGGCCGCGCGGCCTATGAAATCTTCATCCGCACGCTGCTGTCGGTCACCGACAACATCGTCGGCGGCAAGGTCGCCCACCCGCAGGCCGTGGAAGTGCTCGACGGTGAAGACCCCTATTTCGTGGTCGCAGCCGACAAGGGCACCGCGACCTTCTCCGACATCGCCAACGGCATCGCCCAATCGCGCGATTTTTGGCTAGATGACGCCTTCGCCAGCGGCGGCTCCAACGGGTATGACCACAAGGCGATGGGCATCACCGCGCGCGGCGCATGGGTGAGCGTGCAGCGTCACTTCCGCGAGATGGGGGTGGACGTCCAGACGGACCCGATCACCGTCGCGGGTTGTGGTGACATGTCGGGCGACGTGTTCGGCAACGGGATGCTGCTGTCCAAGGCCCTGAAGCTGGTTGCGGCCTTCGATCACCGCCACATTTTCATTGACCCCACCCCCGATCCGCTCGCCAGCTGGAAGGAGCGTTCACGCATGTTCGCCCTGCCGCGGTCGAGCTGGGACGATTACGACAAGAGCCTGATCTCCAAGGGTGGCGGGGTGTTCCCGCGCTCGGCCAAGACGATCAAGCTCTCGAAGCAGGCGCGCGAGGCGATCGGCATCGATGCCAAGGAGATCGAGCCCGAGGCGCTGATCTCCGCGATCCTGCGTGCGCCGGTGGATCTGCTGTGGTTCGGCGGGATCGGCACCTATGTGAAGGCCCCGCAGGAAAACCACATCCAGGTCGGCGATCCGGCCAATGACACGCTGCGGGTGGATGCCACCGAGGTCCGCGCACGGGTGATCGGCGAGGGCGCGAACCTTGGCGTCACGCAAGCCGGGCGCATCGCCTTCTCGATGAAGGGCGGGCGCATCAACACCGACTTCATCGACAACTCGGCCGGGGTCGATTGCTCCGACAACGAGGTCAACATCAAGATCGCGCTCGCCGCGGCGACGCGTGACGGCAAGCTCACTGAGAAGAAGCGCAACACGCTGCTCGCCGCCATGACCGACGAGGTCGCGACCCTCGTGCTGGAGGACAACCGCTTGCAGGCCCTGGCGCTGTCGATCGCCGAAAGCGGCGGGGCAGGGGCGATTCCCGCTCAGGTGCGCCTGATCGAACGGCTGGAAGAGGTCAGCGATTTCGACCGCCGCACCGAAGGCCTTGCCGATGGCGAGACGCTGGTGCGCCGCGCCGCTGACGGGCAGGGCCTGACCCGCCCCGAACTGGCGGTGCTGCTGTCCTCGGCCAAGCTGGCACTGCAATCGGCGATCGAGGCAAGTGCGCTGCCCGATGATCCGGTGCTCGAACCGCTGCTGATCGCGCGTTTCCCGACCGCGATGCGCAAGACCTACGCCGCCGAGATCAAGGGCCACCGGCTGCGGCGGGAGATGATCGCGACGAGCCTCTCCAACCGCATCGTCAACCGGCTGGGCATGGTCCACCCGTTCGAACTGGCCGAAGAAGAGGGCGTCGGCCTCGCCGAGGTCGCTGCGGCCTTCGTGGTGGCGGAGAACCTGTTCGGACTGGAGTCACTGTGGCGCGATCTGGAAAGCGCCGCGATGCCCGAAACCGCACGCCTCGCTCTGTTCGACAGGCTGGCGGCGGCGATCGGCAACCTTATGAGCGATGTGCTGCGCACCGCTTCGGGCAAGGTCGCGGCGGGCGCCATGATCGGCGATCTGGCCGGCGGCGTGACCGCGCTGGTGGCAGGCCGTGAGGAGCTGCTCACCGATGAACCCCGCGCCCGTTCCAATGCGCTGCGCGACAGCTTCGTCATCCTCGGCGCGCCCGAGGCGCTGGCCGGACGAGTCGCTGCGCTGTTCGATTTCGACGGGGCGGTGGGCCTTGCCGAGGCGGCGCGCACGGGCGGAATCGAGCCACGGCTGCTCACCCATGCCTTCACCGATATCGGCACGGCGCTGGGTCTCGACTGGGCGCAGGGCACGGCGGCACACATGAGCCCGTCGGATGTGTGGGAGCGGCTGCTGGTCTCGGGCCTCGCCCGCGATTTCCAGCAGATGCGCATCGAATTCCTGCGGCGGCTGATGAAGGCCAAGGCCGGCAAGACCGATCCGCGCGGCGCCGTGGCCGACTGGGCGGCGCGCAACCAGCAGGGTGTGGCGCAATTCCGCAGCATGATCGCCCGCGCCCAGTCCCGTCCGCCGGTCGGCGCGGCGATGCTGGCGCAGATCGCCAGTCAGGCGCGCAACCTGCTGGAACGGTAAGCGCAGGTATCCAATCCACCAGCTTGACCCGTCCGGCGTTTGCGGCAAGTCAAAGGCCGCAATCAGCCGGAGGGGCATAGGCAGGTCATGGCATCCAATCACAGCCAAGCAGACGTCGTGATCGTCGGCACCGGGCACGGCGGGGCGCAGGCAGCGATCGCGCTGCGCCAGCACGGGCACGAACGCTCGATCATGATGATCGGGCGCGACGATGCTCCGCCCTATGAACGCCCCCCGCTGTCAAAGGAGTACCTCGCCGGCGACAAGGGGTTCGAGCGGATCATGATCCGGCCCGAGAAGTTCTGGGCGGACAAGGATATCACTCTGCGCCTTGGCGCGGCGGTGACCGCGATCGATCCGGTGCGCCACACCGTCACCCTCTCGGATGGCGGGCAGGTGACCTATCGCAAGCTGATCTGGTCGGGCGGCGGCGATCCGCGCCGGTTGCCGGTGCCGGGCGCGGTGCTGCCGGGCGTGTTCTACGTGCGCGACAAGGCCGATGCCGATGCGATGATGCGGGCGCTGGAAAGCGGGGCGAAGCGCGCGGTGGTGATCGGGGGCGGCTATATTGGCCTCGAAGCCGCCGCAGTGCTGCGCAAGCTCGGCTGCGAGGTGGTGCTGGTCGAGATGCTCGACCGTCTGCTCGCACGCGTGGCGGGCGCGGAGCTGTCGACCTTCTACGCCGATGAACACCGCCGGCAGGGTGTCGATGTGCGCCTCTCGACCGGCGTTCATTCGGTTCTGGGCGAGGACAAGGTCACCGGCGTGCGCCTCGATTCGGGTGAAGAGGTCGCTTGTGACATGGTGGTGGTCGGCATCGGCATCGTCCCCGCGGTCGCCCCGCTGATCGCTGCGGGTGCGGCGGGATCGAACGGGGTGGATGTGGACTTCTGCTGCCGCACCACACTGGACGATATCTACGCCATCGGCGATTGCGCCGCCCACGCCAACGACTTTGCCGATGGCGCGGTGATCCGGCTGGAATCGGTGCAGAACGCGCATGACATGGCGAACACCGTCGCCAAGGCGATCATGGGCGAGAAGGAGCCCTATCACGCGCTTCCGTGGTTCTGGTCGAACCAGTATGACCTGAAGCTCCAGACGGCCGGCCTCAGCCTCGGTTTCGACCAGACCGTGCTGCGCGGCGATCCTGCGGAGCGAAAGTTCACCGTCATTTATCTCAAGGCCGGCAAGCCCATCGCCTTCGATTGTGTGGGGACGATGAAGGACTATGTGCAGGCGCGTAAACTGCTGGAAAGCGGCGTCGGCAAGATCGATCCCGCGCTACTGGCCGATCCGGATGTGGCGCTGAAGGACCTTATCTGAGCCGCGCCAAGGCCCACTCGGCTGCCTCCGCCACCACCGGGTCGGGGTCGGCGGACAAGGCCTGAACCTGCGGCACCAGCGCGCGGTTGCCGCTGTTGCCCGCCGCGTAGAGGCAGTTTCGCACGAACCGGTCGCGCCCGATCCGCTTGATCGGGGAGCCCGAGAACAGCGACCGGAACCCCGCATCGTCCAGCGCCAGCAGTTCGGCCAGGCGCGGGGCGACCAGTTCGGCGCGGGGGAGGAACTCGCGGATGGCCTGCGCTTCGGAGGCGAACTTGTTCCACGGGCACACCGCAAGGCAATCGTCGCAGCCGTAGATGCGGTTGCCCAGCCCCTCGCGCAATTCCTCGGCAATCGGGCCCTTGTGCTCGATGGTGAGGTAGGAAATGCAGCGCCGCGCATCGAGCCGGTAGGGGGCGGGGAAGGCATTGGTGGGGCAGGCGTCAAGGCACGCGCGGCAGCTTCCGCACTGGTCGCGGTGGGTCTCTGCCGGGGCGAGGTCCAGCGTGGTGTAGATCGCCCCCAGAAACAGCCAGCTGCCGTGGGTGGGGCTGACCATGTTGGTGTGCTTGCCCTGCCAGCCGATCCCCGCCGCCTCGCCCAAGGGCTTCTCCATCACCGGCGCGGTATCGACAAACACCTTCACCCCTGCCCCCGGCGCCGCCTCCACCAGCCAGCGGGCGAGCGCCTTCAGGCGCTTCTTCACGACATCGTGGTAGTCCCGCCCTTGCGCATAGACCGAAATGCGGGCGTGTTCTTCCGATCCTTCCAGCGCCAGCGGATCATGGGCGGGAGCATAGCTCATGCCCAGCGCGATGACGCTGCGCGCCTCGGGCCACAGGCCTTGCGGAGAGCGGCGGTGATCGAGGCGCGCGGCCATCCACTCCATCGACCCGTGGTGCCCGTCGCCCAGCCATTGCTCGAGCCGCGCGGCGCGGACCGGGTCTTCCGTGGCCGAGGCAAACCCGCAAACGGCAAAGCCCAGCGCCTGCGCCTGCGCGGCAATGCGGTCCGCCAAGTCAGATGTCACCGGGGCATTTACCATATTCGGAAGGGCCTCCGTTTAATCCTGCCAGTTAACGGCCTAGGGTATGGACATGGCGGTAAGCGAACAGAACCTGTCGGGCAATCTGGCGGAAGGCTTCAACGCCATTCCCGCCGACGGGCGCCCGCTCGCAATCGAGGCGCGCGGGCTGGTCAAGAGCTTTGACGGCACCCGCGCCGTGGATGGCGTGGACATCTCTGTGCCCGAAGGCGCAATCTACGGCATTCTTGGCCCCAATGGTGCGGGCAAGACCACGACGCTGCGCATGCTGCTCGGCATCATCGATCCGGACGAGGGCGTGCGCCGTGTGTTCGGGCATGATCGCCCCCACGATATCGGCCGGCTGATCGGCTATCTTCCCGAGGAACGCGGGCTTTATCCGTCGATGAAGTGCGTCGAGGCGATCGCCTTCATGGGCGCGCTGCGGGGGCTGCCGCTGAAGGAAGGGCGCAAGCGCGCGGTCGAACTGCTCGAACGCCACGGGCTCGGCCATGCCATTGACCGCCAGATCCGCCAGCTTTCCAAGGGTATGGCCCAGACCGTCCAGCTGCTCGGCACGCTGGTGCACCAGCCCCGGCTGGTGGTGCTGGACGAGCCGTTTTCGGGCCTCGATGCGATCAATCAGGGCAAGCTGGAAATGATGATCCGCGCGCTCGCCGATGATGGCGTGACGGTGATCTTCTCCACCCACGTCATTCACCATGCCGAACGCCTGTGCGAAGGCGTGGCGATTATCGCCGGGGGCAAGGTGCCCTATGCCGGATCGGTCGAAGCGGCGCGGGATCGCATTCCGGCGCAGGTCCGGCTGGAAACGCGCGCGCGGGAAGGCGCGTGGCTTTCGTTCCTGCCGCCCGAAACCCGCCGCAATGGCGATTTCCTGCACTTCCCCCTGCCTGAAAGCGGGATCGAGCCGCTGCTGAAGGGCCTGATCGAGGGTGAGGCGGGGATCCTCTCGCTCTCCATCGAGCGGGCCGGTCTGCACGATGCCTTTGTCGCCATCGCGGGCGAGGCCGCCGCGCGCCAGCTTCAGGCCGATAGCGAAGGAGCCGCGGCATGACCCAGCAGACCCCCCGTTCGCGCCTGTCGGCCTTCGAGGCGGCATGGGTGATCGCCCGTCGCGATTTCGTCGCAGTGCTGTTTTCCCGCGCCTTCCTGTTCTTCCTGCTGGGGCCGCTGTTCCCGGTCATTGTCGGCGGATTGGCCGGCAGCATCGGCGGCGAGGTGCAACGCGAGGCGGTGAGCTTCGAGGTCGGCCTTGCCATGAGCCCGGATGACAACGCTGCGATGGTCGCCGCCGGAGAAGGCCTTGCACCGCAGCTCGGCCAGGCGCTGCCGCTGCTGCGTCCCGTGCCCGAGGCGGCGGGCGATCCGGCCTTCGACGCGCGTGCTTTCATGGAAGCGCGGCGCGGCAATTACGCGGCGATCGTCACCGGTACGCTTCAGTCGCCCACGCTGGTCGGCACCGAGCCGCAGATCGCGCGCTGGCAGGGGCCAGTCGGGCTGGTCGCAGGCCACGCTCTGGCTGCCGAGCCGACTGCTTTCCCCAGCGTGGCGGGCGAGCCGGTCGCCATCAGCGCGGCATCGGAACGCACCACCCGCATCCAGACCGCGCAGATCGCGCAGATGCTGCTGTTCCTGCTGACGATGCTGCTGGCGGGCATGGTGCTGTCCAACCTCGTCGAGGAAAAGGGCAACAAGATCATCGAAATCCTCGCCGCCGCCATCCCGATGGACGCGGTGTTCATGGGCAAGCTGTTCGCCATGCTGGCGGTGTCCTTCGTCGGCATAGCGGTGTGGGGCCTGGCGGCCTTCGGGCTGTGGAGCGCAGGCGGAGACGCGATCACGCAGGTGACGGGGTTCGATCCCGCCAACCTCCCCGCGCCCGCTGTCGGCTGGCCGTTGTTCATTGCGCTGGGCATCATCTACTTCGCGATGGCCTATTTGCTGCTCGGCGCGCTGTTCCTGACCATCGGTTCGATGGCGAGTTCGGTGCGCGAGGTGCAGACCCTGTCGATGCCGGTCACCATGCTGCAACTGATGGTGTTCTTCCTCGCTGCCTACACGATCAAGCAACCCGGATCGGCGCTGGAGATGGCGGCGATCGCCTTCCCGCTGTCATCGCCCTTTGCGATGCTGGCGCGGGCAGCGATGGAGCCGGAACTGTGGACCCACGCCCTTGCGCTCGCGTGGCAGGCCTTCGCGGTGCTGGTGCTGGTTAAGGGCGGATCGCTGCTGTTCCGCAAGCGGGTGATGAAATCGGGCGGCGCGGGGCGCGACAAGCGGCGCAAGGCGCTGAAGACCGCCTGATCGGTCCCGAATCGCAACCCATATTGACATTGCTGTCAGTTACGGCAGACTGCGACTCGGTCAGGAGCGGCCCCATCAAGAGGCCGCCCGACGGGAGACAGACATGGCCACCATCGCCCCCCAGCCGCCCGGAATCCAGCGCCCGCAGGTCCGCCGCGAGCCTTCGTCCTACGATGCGCTCAAGGCCCACTTCGCCGCACACCCGGAAGAGCGCCTGAACCACACCCATCCGTGGGACGTGAGCCGGTCTGATATCTATTTCGAGGACCGCTGGCAGCCGATCTTTGCGGAAATGCGGAAGGCCGGCCAGCTCCACTGGATTCCGGAAAGCCCCTTCGGTCCCTATTGGGCGGTGGTCGGCCACAAGGCGATCCAGCATATCGAGGCCCTGCCCGAAACCTTCTCGTCAAGCTGGGAGCATGGCGGGATCACCATCCTCAACCGCCTGACCGAGGAAGAGGCCGCCGCCGCCGGGATCGATGCCCCGCGCGAATTGCCGATGTTCATCGCTATGGACCGGCCGCAGCACACCGGCCAGCGCCGCACCGTCGCGCCCAAGTTCACGCCTTCGGCGATGACCGACATGGAGGCGGAAATCCGCGCCCGCACTGGCGAGGTGCTCGACCGCCTGCCGCGCGGCGAAGTGTTCGACTGGGTCGATACCGTCTCGATCGAACTGACCACCGGTATGCTGGCGATCCTGTTCGGCTTCCCCTGGGAAGACCGCCGCCTGCTGACCTTCTGGTCCGACTGGTCGGGCGACACCGAACTCGCCACCGTGCGCGAACTTGACGAGATGCGCTGGGGCATCCTTCAGGAAATGGCGGCCTATTTCCAGTCGCTGTGGATCGAACGCACCATGGACAAGGAGCCGGGCAATGACCTGATCTCCATGATGATCCATTCCGAAGCCATGAACCAGATGCGGCCCGAGGAATTCATGGGCAATCTGGTGCTGCTGATCGTCGGCGGGAATGATACCACCCGCAACACCATGAGCGGCATCATCCATTCGCTCGACAAGTTCCCCGATCAGCGCAAGCTTTACGAGGAGCGGCCCGAACTCATCCCCAACGCGGTGCAGGAAATCCTGCGCATGCAGGTGCCGCTCGCCCACATGCGCCGCACCTGCACCGAGGATACCGAGGTGTTCGGGCAGACCATCAAGAAGGGCGACAAGGTGGTGCTGTGGTACATCAGCGCCAACCGTGATGAAGAGGTGTTCGACAACGCCGACAAGCTCGACATCACCCGTGAAAACGCCCGCCGTCACCTCGCCTTCGGCTATGGCATCCACCGCTGCGTGGGCGCGCGTCTGGCAGAGCTGCAATTGCGCGTGCTGCTGGAGGAAATGCACAAGCGCCGGATGCGCGTGCATGTCGCCGGGGATGTTGAACGGGTGCGGGCGAACTTCGTTCACGGCTTCCGCAAGCTCGAGGTCGAGATCACGACGTTCTGATTCCCGGCGGCGGGGGTGAAACCTCAGCCGCGTTCCGGGCGTATTAAGGCGGTAATGCCGATATTGCCGGGATGAAACCGATGACCTTGCCCACCCTCGACCGCCGCTGCTTGCTGGCCGCCGCTGCTGCGCTGCCGTTCGTCAGCGCCTGCGGTGCGGCTCCTGCCGAGGCAAAGACCTTTCCCAAGGGCAAGTCCAATGCGGAATGGAAGAAGCTGCTGACCCGCCAGCAATATTACGTGCTGCGCGAAGCAGGGACGGAACGCGCCTTCACCTCGCCGCTCGACAAGGAAAAGCGCAAGGGCACCTTCGTGTGCGCCGCCTGCGCCAACCCGCTCTATGCATCGGCCCACAAGTTCGACAGCGGCACCGGCTGGCCGAGCTTCTGGCAGGCGATCGACAAGGGGGCGGTGGGCACCAGCACTGATTACCTGATCGGCTATGCCCGCACCGAAGTGCACTGCGCGGATTGCGGCGGACATCTCGGGCACATCTTCGGCGATGGCCCCAAGCCCACCGGCAAGCGCCATTGCATCAACGGCGTGGCGCTGAAATTCGTGCCGGCCTAGGCGCCCGGCGCGGCTTCCTCCAGCAGGGCGGGCGCCTGAAGCAGCGCCGCGAGCCGCGCGAAATCGCCCAGAGTGAAGGTGTCGTCGAACACCACGCCATATTGCTGGTCACGCCGCCAGCGCACCTTGGCGCGCACCTCGCGCGGTTTGCCCGACAGGTCCGGCATCTCCATGCGCACCGTCTGGTCGATGGCCAGCAACCGGTCGCAGGTCAGGCGCGCACCTTGCTGCGAGAGGTTCTCCACCATCGCTTCGACACTGCCCGACAGCATCTTGATCGTCACCGGGAAGCACAGGGCGAGCCGCAGGCCGCGCTTGGGATATTCGCCGGATTCGTTGACGAGCTTTTCCACCTCGACAGGCGCCTCGAAGGTGAAGCCCGCCTCGTTATCGCGCTGCCACACCCGCGCGGCTTCGTAGACTGCGCCCGCAGGCATGTGCAGGGCATATTGTTTGCACCCCGGCAAGGCGTGGAACAGGCGCACGCTCACTCCGGTTTCGGATACATCGCGGATAACGCAGACGAATTCGCCCTGCGCCGATACCAGCTTGGCGGCACGGATCAGCAGCGTGAATCGCGGCGCGGCGCGCTGTTCGGCGCCGGATTGCTCCGGTACGGGCTCGAGACGTGCGGATTGCGTCGCTGGTTCCATCGCCTGTGTCCCAACCCGACAGCCCCTGGTCCTGGCACTGGCGGGACATGCCCGGGACAGACTATCCCGCGCTCCACCAGCCGGGTTACGCAACAAGGCGTTAAGAGGGAGATAATGCAAACCGTACGGGCGGCGGGACTCGAACCCGCACGAGCAAAGCTCAGGGGATTTTAAGTCCCCGGCGTCTACCATTCCGCCACGCCCGCAACAGCGCGCCCTTGCCACAGAATGGCGTGACAATGCCAGTGCCCGGGCGCGACGCTTGCCAGACTTCCTGCAAGGCCCCATCTGCCCCCTATTCCTTTTGAGCGGGGCGCATATGGCGGGCGAAGCATCAGACGCGCATTCGGTGGTGGCGACGATCCAGCCGGCGATCACGCTGCTCGGCCTTGGAATCGGTGCGGCGCTGGCCAGCCGTGCGCTGCGGCTGAACCCGATCGTCGGTTATCTCGGCCTTGGCCTTGCGCTTTCGGCGCTGGGGATGCGCGCCGATTTCAGCGGGCCGCTGGTCGCCGCGATGGCGGAAGCGGGGGTGATGTTCCTGCTGTTCAACCTCGGCCTGCATTTCTCGCTCGGGCGGATCCGGGCCGAGGCGGGGAATATCTTCGGTTTCGGCAGTTTGCAGATGCTGGTCGCGGGCGGGGGCTTTGCGGCGCTGTTCTGGACGCTGGGCCTGCCGCCGGCCTTCGCGGTGATCGCGGGGTTCGGCATGGGGCTTTCGTCCACCGCCGTGGTCATCGGCCTGATTCGCGAGCGGGGGCAGGAGGACTGCCCGGTTGGCCGCGCGGCGCAATCGATCCTGATCTTCCAGGATATCGCCGCGATCCTGCTGCTGGTCACCGCCGGCGCGCTGGCGAGCGGGGGCGCGCTCGCCCCGGCGCTGGGGCTGGCTGGGGCCAAGGCGCTGGCCGCCTTCGCCGTCGCGGTGCTGTTTGCCCGCTTCCTCACCGAGCCGCTGTTCGGCCTGATCGCCCGTGCCGGGACCACCGAGGTCTATACCGCCACCGCCCTGTTCATCGCGCTCGCGGCGGGGTGGGCCACTGGCATGGCAGGGCTTTCATTGACTCTGGGCGCGTTCCTCGGCGGCATGGCGGTGGCGGATTCGCGCTACCGCATTCTGGTGCAGACCGAGATCGACGCGTTTCGCGGGCTGTTCCTGAGCTTCTTCTTCATCTCGGTCGGCCTCAGCATCGATCCTGCGCTGCTGGTGAGTGACATCGGGCTGGTCGCGGCGATGACAGCCGGGGTGATCGTGCTGAAATGCGCCTTCAACGTCGCCGCGGCGTTGCTCAATCGCTGGTCGGTGCCGGGATCGATCCAGCTGGGCTTCCTGCTGGGTCAGGGGAGCGAGTTCACGCTGGTGCTGCTGGCGCTGCCTGCTGTCGCCGGGTTGGCCGAGCCGCGGCTGGTATCGGCCATGGTCACCGCCATCGCCATCAGTCTGGCGGTGACGCCGTTCGTGTCGAACCTCGGGCGCAGGCTGGCCGGACGGCTGCGGCAGGGGCCGCCCGACGCCAAGCTGGCGGGTGATGATGCGCCGGTGCTGATCATCGGCCTGACCGCGGCGGGGCGGGCGGTAGCCGATGCGCTGGCCTACAATGATGTCGACTACCTCGCCCTGGAGGCGGACCATGACCGGTTCGAGCTGGCGCTCGCCGATGGCTATCAGGTCCACCGCGCCAACCCCGCCGACCCGCGCAGCTGGGATGCGATCGGTGTCGACAAGCGCCGGGTGCTGGTGGTGGCGACGGGCGCGACCGATGTCTCGCGCGAGGTGACGCCGCTGGCGCAGGCGCGCATGCCGGATGTGGCGCGGATCATTGCCGTACCCGGGGCCGACGAGATCGAGGAGATTGCCGCGCTCGGCATGGTGCCGGTCGACATGAGCCAGAGCGGCGGCGGCGAACGTCTCGTTGACCTCGTGTTTGCCGCGCTGGACATGGAGCGGGCGCTGCCCCGCCCCGGACTGGCGGCCTAATTGGTTTTGCGCTCGCCCGTCCGGGCGAGCGTCCTCGGTGCGTTTCGATCCCTGCGGGACCGAGCACCTGCGGGCGGGCGGTCGCCCTTGCGGCCCTTTCAGGGCCGATCAGCGCCAAACGCGAACGGCGAAGGGAGCAGTGGCACGGTCGCAGCGGCCGCGAGCGCACGCGCGCGAGCCGCAGGCGATCAGGCGCGCAGCGCCTGAGACTCGCCGAGGAGGGGGCGCGGAGGCGCCTCCTTATTTATTAAGGCGCTCGCGGATTTCCTTGCCCGCCTTGAAATAGGGCACGCGCTTTTCCGGCACATCCACCGTTTCGCCGGTGCGCGGGTTGCGACCGCTGCGGGCCTCCCGCTCGCGGGTCGAGAACGCGCCGAAACCGCGCAGTTCCACCCGGCCGCCTTCGGCCAGTCGCTGGGCGATTTCATCGAAGAAAATGTCCACCACCTGCTCGACTTCGTCAGCGCGCAGGTCTGGGTTGTCCTTGTGCAGTTCCTGCAACAGTTCGGATCTGATCATGCCGATCTCCCGGCAGCCAGCACGGCCCGACCGCACTGACGCCGCTATGCGGGTTCCCCCGTCGTTATTGACTAGCCTCCGACCCGTGAGGCGCCCCCTTTAATCGCAGGGCGGGCGCAGATGCAATCCCGACCTGTCGATTGCATACAAAAGTGCCACAAAGCGGGGCCTTGGGCAACCTACATAGATGTAAGTTGTGAAATTTTCAGGGAACGGGCGCGAGGTCCGCCGGGTCGAGACCCAGACGCGCCATGCGGCTGCGGATTTCCGGCCATTCTTCGCGCAGAAAAGCCTCGCGCTCTGCGCTGCGCAGACGCTCGGCCGCGCCGCGCACAACATACATGCCGACGCCGCGTTGCACCTCGACCAGACCATCGTTCTGGAATTGCTGGTAGGCCTTGGCGACCGTCAGCGGGTTGGCCCCCTGCTCTGCCGCAAGCGCGCGCACCGAAGGCAGCATCGCGCCTTCGGGATAGACCCCGTCGATGATTGCCGCCGCGATCTGGTCGCGCAGCTTGAGATAGACGGGGCGGTTGGGGCTCATGGGTGCGTCAGTGCCATAATACAGCCATGCGGTCAAGGAGCGGAGGATGCGGATGCAATCAGGTTTCATCCGCAACAAAAGCTTCACATGCGCGAGGCAGGCGCTAGGGTGCCCTGCCATGGGACCGCGCCCGGGAGGGGCGCACTTCAGGGATTTTATCTTACATGGCCACAGCTGAGCTTCCGCACGGGGACAGCGCCGGGACTTTCCTCGGCCACCCCAAGGGTCTGTTCGTCCTGTTCTTTGCCGAGATGTGGGAGCGTTTCTCCTACTACGGCATGCGGGCGCTGCTGATCTTCTACCTCACCAAACACTGGCTGTTCAGTGACGCACAGGCCGGCGTGATCTACGGCGCGTACACGGCGCTGGTCTACATCACCCCGGTGCTGGGCGGCTATCTGGCCGACAAATATCTCGGGCAGCGCAAGGCCGTGACCTATGGTGCGGTGCTGCTGACCTTCGGACACTTCCTGATGGGCTTTGAAGGCAATGGAGGGCAGGACCCGGCGGCGCTCAACCTGTTCTGGCTGGCGCTGGCCTTCATCATCGTTGGCTCGGGTTTCCTCAAGGCGAACATCTCGGTGATCGTCGGCCAGCTTTACCCCCGCACCGATGTGCGGCGCGACGGGGCCTACACGATCTTCTACATGGGGATTAACCTCGGCGCGGCGATCGGTTCGCTGCTGTGCGGCTATCTGGGCGAGACCTATGGCTGGGCCTATGGCTTTGGCGCGGCGGGCTTCGGGATGCTGCTGGGCCTGATCGTCTTCACCGTGTTCAAGCCGCTGCTGCTGGGCCGGGGCGAGCCGCCCAAGGCGCTCGGCAAGGGCACCGAATGGGGTCTCTATGCGCTCGGCATCGCCGCAGTTGGCGCGTGCTGGTGGATGGTGCAGAACCAGTCCGTGGTCGGCACCTTGCTTGGCGTGTGCGGCGCGGCGCTGGTCGGCTACGTGCTGTTCACCGCCGTGGTAAAGCTGTCGCGCGAGGACCGTGACCGGATCTTCGCCGCAATGTTCCTGATCATCGGCTCGATCCTGTTCTGGGCGCTGTTCGAACAGGCCGGTTCCAGCCTCAACCTCTACACCGATCGCTATGTCGATCGCGGCGGCGTGCCGGCTTCGGTGTTCCAGTCGATCAATGCGATCTACATCGTCCTGCTCGCGCCGCTTTTCGCGACGCTGTGGACCTGGCTGGGCCGCAAGGGCATGGAGCCCTCGGCCCCTGCCAAGTTCGGCCTTGCGCTGATGCAGCTGGGTGCGGGCTTCCTTGTGCTGGTCGCAGGTGCGGCGACGGGGGACATGACCCCGGTGCTGTTCATCTTCCTGATCTACCTGCTCCACACCACCGGCGAGTTGTGCCTCAGCCCGGTGGGCCTTTCGGCGATGAACCGTCTGGCGCCTGCACATATGGCTTCGCTGATCATGGGCACCTGGTTCTTCGCTTCGGCCACCGGCAACTTCGTCGCCGGTCTTATCGCGGCGGCGACCGGGTCCGAGAAGGCCTCGGGTGAAGGCGCGGGCAAGGAAGTCGTGCTGGAAGTCTACAACCAGATCGGCTGGATCGCGGTCGGCGTCGGCGTCGCGGTGCTGGTGATCAGCCCGCTGATCAAGAAGCTGATGCACCTCGACACGCTCAAGGACGATACGCCCGCCACCGAGGCCGAGCGCGTGTTTGGCGACGCCGAGGCGCAGCAGGCAGGCATCCGCCCGGCACAGTAAACAGCCGAGGACACCAATTTCGTCCAACGGCATGGACAAACCTCGCGTTTTCCGTTCCAACACGCAGGAACGGAACAACGCGAGGTTTGAATGTTTGCAGATGGAAGCGCACGCGGGCGGATTGCCCTGGCTACCACACTTGCCAGCGCGCTGGCGCTAGCAGCCTGCTCGACAACCGGGGATTCGGCCAAGCCCGCCAGCGCCTCGTCGAAATCGGAACAATCCGACAAGAAATTCGCCGCCACCCCGGCGGGCGAGCCGGTGTTCGCTTCGACCTACAAGCCCTTCCCCAATGTCGCCACCGCGATCCGCGGCGCGACGGTCTATGATGGCAAGGGCGGCAAGATCGAGAACGGCGTCGTGTTCATGTCGGGCGGCAAGATCACCGCGGTCGGCGGCCCCGACACGCCGATCCCCGCCGACATCGCGGTGTTCGACGGGGCGGGCAAGTTCGTTACCCCCGGTATCATCGACATCCACTCGCACCTCGGCGATTACCCCTCACCCGGCGTTGACGCCCATTCGGATGGGAACGAGGCGACCAGCCCGACCACGCCCGAGGTATGGGCCGAACATTCGGTCTGGCCGCAGGACCCCGGTTTCAGCCGCGCGCTCGCCAATGGCGGGGTGACGGCGCTGCAAATCCTCCCCGGTTCGGCCAACCTGATGGGCGGGCGTTCGGTCACGCTCAAGAATGTGCCCGCGCGCACCATGCAGGGGATGAAGTTCCCCGGTGCGCCCTACAGCATGAAGATGGCCTGCGGGGAAAACCCCAAGCGCGTCTATGGCAACCGCGGGCGGATGCCTTCGACCCGCATGGGCAACATCGCCGTGAACCGCGAAACGTGGCTCGCCGCGATCGACTATGCCAACGACCCCAAGGCCAAGCGCGATCTTGCCAAGGAAACGCTGGTGGGCGTTCTGAAGGGCGAGATCCTGATCCAGAACCACTGCTACCGCGCCGATGAAATGGCGCTGGTGCTCGATATGGCCAAGGAGATGGGCTACAAGGTCGCCGCCTTCCACCATGCGGTCGAAGCCTACAAGATCGGCGATCTCCTGCGCGAGAACGACGTGTGCAGCGCGATCTGGGCCGACTGGTACGGCTTCAAGATGGAAAGCTACGACGGGATCCTCGAAAACGCCGCCTTCCTCCAGCGCGAGGGCGCCTGCGTGGTGATCCACTCGGACGACCAGAACGATATCCAGCGGCTCAACCAGGAGGCGCGCAAGGCGCAGATGGCGGGGCTGCGCATGGGGATGAACATTCCCGATGCGACCGTGATCCAGTGGATCACCTACAATGCCGCCAAGGCCATGGGCATCGCCGACAAGACCGGCAGCCTCGAGACCGGCAAGATGGCCGATGTGGTGCTGTGGAACGGCGATCCGCTGAGCGTCTATTCCCGCCCAGAGAAGGTGTGGATCGACGGCGCGCTGATGTTCGATGCGATGAACCCCAAGACGAGGCCCGTCAGCGATTTCGAGCTTGGCCAGCCCGGTGAAGGAGATGTGAAGTGAAGACGCTCCTCACGCTTGCCGCAAGCGCGCTGGCGCTGTCCGCCCCTGCCGTGGCGCAGGATGTGACCATCACCAACGCCCGTGTCGTCATCGGCGACGGCAGCGAGCCGATCAGCGGCGGCACCGTGGTCGTGCAGGGCGGCAGGGTCGTCTATGCCGGTCCGGCCAGCGGTGCTCCCGCCGGCGGCACGGCGGTGGATGCCAAGGGCGCATGGGTCACTCCGGGCATCTTCGCCACGGTCACGACGCTCGGCCTTGCCGATGTTTCGGCGGTCAGCGAAACCAACGACATCACCGCCAGCGGCACCCCGTTCAGCGCGGCGCTGGACGCATCGACCGCGATCAATCCGACTTCGCAGCACATCCTTGTCCACAAGGCTGCGGGCATCACCCGCGCGGCAACCTCGCTGCGGCCCTCGGGCTCGATCTTCGGCGGGCAGGGCGCGATCATCGATCTGGATGGCGATGCCAACCCTGTCGTGCAGCCCCGCGCCTTCCAGATGATCAGCCTTGGCGAAGGCGGTGCGGCGCAGGCCGGTGGCAGCCGTCCGGCGGCCCATGCCCTGCTGCGCGCAGCCCTGCGCGAGGCGCAGGCGATTGCCGGCGGCAAGAGCGGCATTCCCGAAACGACCGAGATCGCCAAGGATGACGAGGTGTTCCTCAGCCGCTTCGATGCGGAAGCGCTGGTGCCGGTGGTGACGGGCAAGCAGAAGCTCTACGTCGATGCCGAACGCATGGCCGATATCCGCGCCGTGCTGGCGCTGAAGAACGAGTATCCGAAGCTCGATCTGGTGCTGGTCGGTGCCACGGAAGGCTGGCTGGTGGCGCAGGACATCGCCGCCGCGGGCGTGCCGGTGATCGCCAACGGGCTCATCGATCTGCCCGAAACCTTCGAACAGCTGGGCGCGACCCAGTCCAACGCCGGGCGGCTTGCGCGGGCCGGGGTGAAGGTCGCGATCAACGCCGCGACCTTGCAGGACCCGCGCCGCCTGCAACAGGTGGCGGGCAACCTCGTCGCGCTGACCAAGATGCCCGGCGCAACCGGCATGAGCTGGGGTCAGGCTTTCGCTGCGATCAGCTCTGTCCCGGCCGAGATCAGCGGAATGGGCGGCAAGGCGGGCGTGCTGAAGCCCGGCGCGTTGGGCGATGTGGTGATGTGGACGGACGATCCGCTCGAACTCGGCTCGGTGCCGACGCAGGTGTGGATCGGCGGGGTGCGGCAGGACCTCACCAACCACCAGACCCGCCTGCGCGACCGCTACAAGGACCTTGACGAAAGCGACCGTCCCAAGGCTTACGACTGGTGATGCAAACGCCTTCGAAGACCCTCGCCCCGGCGCTCGCCGTCGCCCTGCTGCTCGCCCCTGCCGCCGCGCTGGCGCAGGACAGCGAGCCTGCGCCCGACCCGCGCGCGCAGAGCCTCGCCTGGCTCAGCCAGCAGCAAGCCTACCTCCTCGGCCTGACGCCGCAGGATGGCTGGCACTTCATCGAGGGCGGGGTGCGCTGGCGCTGGGTGAAGTATCTCGCCGCGCAGGAGAAGCCCAAGGTCTCCGACGTCGTCACCGTCCATTACGAGGGCAAGCTGACCGACGGGACGGTGTTCGACAGCTCCTATGCCCGCGGCCAGCCCGCGACCTTCCCGCTCGGGCGGCTGGTCAAGGGCTGGCAGCTCGCCATCCCGCAGATGGGCGTGGGCGAGACGATCGAAATCGCGATCCCCGCCGACCTCGCCTACGGGCCGGTCGGGCGCGGGCCGATCCCCGCCAATGCGACGCTGGTTTTCAAGGTGGAACTGATCGGCATCGGCGGCTAGTCTCCCGCCAACCGGGGGAGACACCATGGATTGGGATCTGATCATTCTGCTGGAGGCGAATGTCGCCTTCGTGGGCTCGCACTTCATCATGTCGCATCCGCTGCGCGGGCCGATGGTCCGGGCCTTGGGCGAAAAGGGCTTCAGCCTCGCCTATACCGCGGTCAGCTTTGCCACGCTGGCGTGGGTCTATTTCGCCTTCACCGCCGCGCCGCCCGCCGACTTGCCCGGCTCGGGCGAGGCCGGATGGATCATCGCCACGGCGCTGACATGGGTGGCGATGGTGCTGCTGGCGGGGTCCTTCATGGGCAACCCGGCGCTTCCCACCCCGATGGCCGCAGCGCAGGCCCGCGCCGAGCCCAAGGGCGTGTTCCGCGTCACCCGTCACCCGATGATGTGGGCCATCGGGCTGTGGGCGATCTCGCATCTGGTGCTGTTCTGGAGCATCCGGACGATGATCACCGCGGCCGCGATGGGCATCCTCGCGCTGGTGGGATCGAAGTTGCAGGACGGCAAGAAGGCCGCGCTGATGGGCGAGGCATGGGCCGAATGGTCGAGCCGCACTTCTTACTGGCCGCGCTTCGGGCAGCTCCTGCGCGTCGGCGCGATGCCGCTGGTGGCGGGCACCGTGCTGTGGCTGGCTGGCCAATGGCTCCACTTGTGGCGCGCCGGTATCCCGGCGGGCGTGTGGCAGTGGATCGGCTGACTACTCGCCCTTGAAAACGCCGGCGCGCTTTTCCAGCAACGCGGCGATCCCCTCGGCATGGTCGGCGGTGGTGTGCATCATCGCCTGCGTGTTGGCGGCCAGTTCCAGCGCGGTGTCGTAGCTGGTCTGCTGGCCCTGCCGCAGCAGGTTCTTGGTGTGGCGCAGCGAATGCGGGGGGAGCAGCGCGATCTTGCCTGCCAGCGCGCGCGCCTCGTCCATCAGGGCTTCGGCGGGCACCACGCGGCTGACGAGACCCCAGTCTTTCGCCGTTGCCGCGTCGATCACGTCGCCGGTGTAGAACAGCTCCGCCGCACGGCTCATCCCGATCACGCGGGGGAGGATCCACGTGCCGCCATCGCCGGGGATGATGCCGAGCTTGAGGAAGGTCACCCCGAACTTGGCGCTTTCCGAAGCGATGCGGATATCGGCAAGGCAGGCGACATCGCAGCCGAGGCCGATGGCGGGCCCGTTGACCGCCGCGATCACGGGGACGCGCAGGCCATACAACGCGCGCAGCATCTGGTGGATGTTGTCGCGGTAGCCATCGGAGATCGCCGGAGTGCTGCCGCCGAAAGTCCCGGTCTTGTCGCGCATCGCCTTCACATCGCCGCCCGCGCTGAACGCCCGGCCTGCGCCGGTCAGGATCACCACGCGGCATTCCAGGTCACGGTTGATGGCGTTGGCGACTGCCACGAACTCGTCCCCGTCGCCCGGTGCGCCCAGCGGGTTCATGGTCTCCGCCCGGTCGAGCGTGAGGATGGTGACGGGGCCTTCCTTGGCGATTCGGATCAGCTGCGTTGCAGACATGGGGAACCTTGTATCAATCGGGTGGGTTATTAAGCGTGCGTATAGGGGGGGCATGACAAGGGCAAGCAAGCCCTTTCGGCCAGTGCGCTAATGATAGGGGCTGAGCGGAGAACGAATTTTGCCGAGCCTGTCGCTGCTAGCCACATCCCAACCCCTGCTGAGCGCCGCTCTGGCCGCCGCGCCGCTGCCGCCTGTTCCGTTTGCTCCGACGGCCGCTCCGTCTTCCGCCGCTGTCGAACTGCTGCCGCTCGCCTGGAACCTCGCCGCAGTGCAGGACGCCGCGCCCCCCGAAGGCGCCCCCGCAGCCCCGCCCGAGGGCGAGGAGGCGGCCAATGAAATCGTCGTCGAAGGGCAGGTCGGCCCGCCCAAGAGCGATCCGGTCGAGGCGATCAACGAGGAAAGTTACCGCGTCACCCAGGCGGTCGATCAGGCGCTGGTTGAACCGGTCGCCTATGCCTATCGCGATGGCCTGCCGGAACCGATCCGGGACGGACTGGGCAATGTGGTAAGGAACCTTGGCGAGCCGAGCGTCGCGCTCAATTTCCTGTTGCAGGGCAAGGTCGGCAAGGCGTTCGAAACGCTGGGCCGGCTGGCGATCAACACCACCCTCGGTGTGGGCGGGCTGTTCGATGTGGCGGAAAAGCGCGCCGGCTTGCCTTATCGCCGCAACGGTTTTGCCAACACGCTGGGCTATTACGGGGTGGGGCCGGGGCCATATCTCTACCTGCCGGTGACCGGCGCGACCAGCGTGCGCGATCTGGCGGGGAGCACCCTCGATCAGCTGTTGCTGCCGGTCGCCGTGGGCAAGCCCTTCAACCGCCCCGCCTATGCGGCGACCTATTTCGTGGTCAACGGCCTCGATCAGCGGCTGGAGTTCGACGAGGAAATCGCCAGCATCCGCAACTCCGACGATCCCTACCGCCTGCGCCGCGAAACCTACCTCGCCCAGCGGCGGCGGGACATCGCCCAGCTGAAGGGCGAGCCGATCTCGGAACGCGACCGGATGTGGCTGGAAGAGCTGGAATTGCTCAAGGCCGAAGCGGCTGCGGCTGGTATTGCGGCCCCTGCGGAAGAAGCGGTGGCCCCGGTCGAACCGCCCGCCAATCCGGAGAGCCTGCTGATCACCCGGCCGCGCTGACCCCAGCGAACAGTCCTCCATGCCCGCGTCGCCCCCGCCTGTGCGGGGATGACGAAAGGGTCGAGGTTTACGCCCGCGCCTCTTCGCCCGCCTCGATCCCCGCCGAGTTGTGCTTCAGCGCCTTCAGCACCGTGTCGACGATCTGCGGCGCATTCAGCCCGGCCTCGTCATACTGCTTCATCGGATCGTCGTGATCGATGAAGGTATCGGGCAGGCGCAGGGTGCGGACCTTGAGGCCGTTGTCGGTGAGGCCGGTGTCGCTCGCGAAGGTCAGCACATGCGCGCCGAGGCCGCCGATGGCGCCTTCCTCCACCGTCACGATCACTTCGTGGCTGCGCATCAGTTTGGCGATCAGGTCTTCATCCAGAGGCTTGGCGAAGCGCAGGTCGGCGACGGTGGTGGAAAGCCCCTTGGCTTCCAGCGTGTCGGCCGCCTTCAGCGCTTCGGTCAGGCGCGCGCCCAGCGAAAGGATCGCCACCTTGGAGCCTTCGCGCACCAGACGGCCCTTGCCGATTTCGAGCTTTACCGGAACCTCGGGCATGGGAACGCCGGTGCCGTTGCCGCGCGGGTAGCGGAAGGCGATCGGGCCTTCGTCATACTCGGCGGCGGTGTAGGTCATGTGGACCAGTTCGGCCTCGTCGGCGGCGGCCATCACCACCATGTTCGGCAGCGTGGCGAGATAGGTGATGTCGAACGATCCAGCGTGCGTGGCCCCGTCTGCACCCACCAGCCCCGCGCGGTCGATGGCGAAGCGCACCGGCAGGTTCTGGATGCACACATCGTGCACCACCTGATCGTAAGCGCGCTGGAGGAAGGTGGAGTAGATCGCTGCAAAAGGCCGCATGCCTTCCGCCGCGAGGCCCGCCGCGAAGGTCACCGCGTGCTGTTCGGCGATGCCGACGTCGAAGGTGCGCGTGGGGTGCGCCTTGGCGAACTTGTCGACGCCCGTGCCGCTCGGCATGGCGGCGGTGATCGCGCAGATGCGCTCGTCCGTCTCGGCGAGCTTCGCCAGCGTCAGGCCGAACACGTCCTGATAGGCGGGCGCGGTGGGGTTGCTCTTGGCCTTCTCGCCGGTGACGACGTTGAACTTGGGCACGCCGTGGTACTTGTCAGCCGAATTTTCCGCGGGCGCGTAACCCTTGCCCTTCTCGGTCACGACATGGATCAGCACCGGGCCTTCGCTGGTGTCGCGCACGTTCTCCAGCACGGGCAGCAGGTGATCGAGATTGTGCCCGTCGATGGGCCCGACATAGTAGAAGCCCAGTTCCTCGAACAGGGTCCCGCCGGTCACCATGCCGCGGGTGAATTCCTCGGCCTTGCCGATGGCACCGTGGAGACGGCGGCTCATCTTCTGGATCGTCCGGCTCGCAAGGCTGCGGATGCCGAGATATTCGGATGAGGACACCATCCGCGCGAGATAGGCCGAGAGGCCGCCAACGGGGGGCGCGATTGACATGTCGTTATCGTTGAGGATCACGATCAGCCGGTTGCCCGCCTGCGCGGCGTTGTTCATCGCTTCGTAGGCCATGCCCGCGCTCATCGAGCCGTCACCGATCACTGCGATGCCGCGCCCCACCTTGCCCTGAAGCTTGTTGGCGATGGCAAAGCCCAGCGCCGCCGAGATCGAGGTCGAGGAGTGCGCCGCGCCGAAGGGATCGTATTCGCTCTCCGACCGCTTGGTGAAGCCCGACAGGCCCCCGCCCTGCCGCAGCGTGCGGATGCGGTCGCGCCGACCGGTGATGATCTTGTGCGGGTAGCACTGGTGCCCCACGTCCCAGACCAGCTTGTCCTCGGGCGTGTTGAAAACATAGTGGATCGCGACGGTCAGTTCGACCACGCCGAGGCCGGAGCCAAGGTGCCCGCCGCTGACGCTCACCGCGTCGATCATTTCGGCGCGCAGTTCGTCGGCAAGCTGGCGGAGCTGGTCAGGCTTGAGGCGGCGCAGATCGTCGGGAGTGTCAACCTGATCGAGCAGCGGAGTGTAAGGCGGTTGTATCATGACCTCCAGCCTTACACCCGTAATTCGGGTGTGTCGATCAAGGGTTGAGGCAGATCAAACGCGGAAAGTTACCCCGCCCGGGGACCCCGCTCCCTTTTGCAAGGACGCAAGCTTCAAAAGAAAGCCGGGCCCCAGATCAGGTCCGGGGCGGGTGGCAAAGGTTACGCACACCCCTTGCAAAGCCCGCGGATCTCAAGCACCGGGCGCTCCGCCTTGAACTGGCGGTTCTCCGCGATGGCGCGCACGGCGCGGCTCACGTCCTCGTCATCGACATGGGCGGCTTCCCCGCATTCGTCGCAGACCAGGAAGATGCAATCATGCGCGCAGCCCGGGTGGGTGTTGGCGAGATAGGCGTTGGCGCTTTCCACGCGCATGGCGAGATTGCTCGCCACGAACACGTCGAGGATGCGGTATACCGAGTTGGGCGCGACCCGCTTGCCGCGTGCCGCCGAGAGATTGTCGGCGATGTCGTAGGCCGAAACCGGGCGGTCGTGCCGCGCCAGCTCCGCGAATACCGCCTCGCGCATCGAGGTCCATTGTTCTCCGGAGGCGACCAGTGCGCGCGCTGCCTCGGCCACGAGTTCTGCGCCGGCAAGTTCGCTATGGCTGTGTGCGTGCTGTCCCATGTCTTCCAATATAATAAGGCAAGTCGGCAAGCGCCAGTGCCACGAGCCACTGCGGACGGGACTATCGCTTACCCGCCGTCCTTGAGGAAGCTGGCCCGGTAATGCGCCGGGAACATCGTCTTCAGCGCCGCAACCTTGGGTGCGTCCCAGCGGCGGATATAACCGTGCTTTGGGTTCTTCAGCATGAAGTCCTGGTGATAGATCTCCGCCGGATAGAACGCCTTGTAGCTTTCGATTCCGGTGACGATCGGTTTCTTCCACACGCCGGACCTGGCCATCTGGGCGAGATAGGCCTTGGCGACCGCGCCCTGCTCCGCATTCATCGGCACGATCGCGGCGCGGTACTGCGTGCCCACGTCCGGCCCCTGCCGGTTCTTCAGCGTCGGATCGGCGACCACCGAGAAGAAGATGCGCAGCAACTGGTCGTAACGGACCACGGCGGGATCATAGGTGATCTGCACCGCTTCTGCATGATCGGTCACGCCGCTGGAGACGAGATCGTAACTGGCGCTCTTTTGCGTGCCGCCATGGTAGCCCGAGACAACGCCCGTGACGCCCTTGACGTGGCTGAACACGCCTTCGACCCCCCAGAAGCACCCGCCTGCGAAGACCGCTTTCCTGAGGCCTTTCGCTTCCTTGGCGATGCGGGTGGCGGCGGGGGCGTTGACGGGTTCCTCGGCGGCCTCGGCGGGGCCGGCACAGCCGCTCAGCCCCAGCGAGGCGGCGGCGAGGAGAACAGCGATCTTGTGCATGCGATCAGCCTTTCAGAGCCGGTGGCTCTAGGGCGCGATCACGAACTCGTCCGAAGGGGCCGGGGCGGTGTTGGCGGGGGAGCGCAGTTCTGCGGCCTGTGCGGGCGAGGCCACCGCCGCGTTCCAGTCCTCCGCGTTTGCGCCGACAATCAGCACGGCGCCGAGAAGGAAGCCGATGCCGAAGTTGCGGAACAGGTCGGAGGAGAAGAGGCGCATTGGAGGGGACTCGTGATTCGCGGGTGTTTCCGCCATGTCCTTTGCCCGCAGCCGGATTGCGGCGGGATGAACTGGCGCAAGGCCTGTTAGGGTCGCGGCCCTATACTGGTTACGAACCCGGCGAAAAATAGTTGCGCGGGCGGGCCAGAAGGGCCGAGCCGTGCGGCGGTTGCGACGGGGCGTACTGATGGCACCCCATCCCAACCCTGAAGGAAGGCAAAATCCCGGCCCAAAAGGCCGCGAGCGCACAGCGCGAGCCGCAGCGAGGACGAAGGGGCGGAGGCCCCTTCGCAAAACAGATCAGTGCCTGAAATGCCGCATCCCGGTGAAGACCATTGCCAGCCCAGCCTCGTCGGCAGCGGCGATCACTTCGTCGTCGCGGATCGAGCCGCCGGGCTGGATCACGGCGGTCGCCCCTGCTTCGGCGGCGGAGATGAGGCCGTCGGCGAAGGGGAAGAACGCGTCGGATGCGACCGCGCTGCCCACGGTGCGGGGCGCGGACCAGCCATAGGTCTCGGCGGCTTCCTTCGCCTTGATCGCGGCGATGCGCGCCGAATCGCGGCGATTCATCTGGCCTGCGCCGATCCCGGCGGTCGCGCCGTCCTTGGCGTAGACGATGGCGTTGGACTTCACATGGCGGGCGACGGTCCAGGCAAAGAGGCAGTCCTTCAATTCCTGCTCTGTGGGCGCGCGCTTGGTGACGACCTTGAGATCCTCGGCGGTGATCGCCCCGTTGTCGCGCGACTGGATCAGCACGCCCCCGGCGATGGTCTTGAGCGCGAGGCCTCCACGGCGCGGGTTGGGCAGGGCGCCGCATTCGAGCAGGCGCAGGTTCTTCTTCTTCGCGAAGATCTCGCGCGCTTCCGCTGACACGGACGGCGCGATCACCACCTCGGTGAAGATCGCGCTGATCGCCTCGGCGGTCGCGGCGTCGAGTTCGGTGTTCACCGCGACGATCCCACCAAACGCCGAGACAGAATCGCAGGCCAGCGCCGCTTCCCACGCCGCCAGCAGCGAGCCGCTCTGCGCCACCCCGCAGGGGTTGGCGTGCTTGACGATCACGACCGCAGGTTCCTGCCCGGCAAACTCGGCGGCGAGCTCCAATGCCGCATCGGCGTCATTGAGATTGTTGTAGGAGAGCTCCTTGCCCTGAAGCTGGGTAGCTTGCGGTACGCCTGCGGTGCCCGAAACCTGGGGGACGTAGATCGCCGCCGACTGGTGCGGGTTTTCGCCATAGCGCAGCGTATCGGCGCGCTTCAGCGCCATCGGGAGCGTCTCGGGGAACAGCGTCGGCTCGTCCGAAGCGGCGGGCGAGAAGGCGAACCAGCTCGCAATCGCGGAATCGTAGGCAGCGGTGCGGGCATAGGCCTTGCCCGCCATCCGCGTGCGGAACGCCTGCGTGGTCGCGCCACCGTTGGCGTCCATTTCGTCGACGAGGGTGGCGTAATCCGCAGGGTCGGTGAGAATGGTGACGAAGCCGTGGTTCTTTGCCGCCGAGCGCACCATCGAAGGCCCGCCGATGTCGATGTTCTCGATCACTTCGGCACGATCGGCCCCCTTCGCGACGGTCGCCTCAAAGGGGTAGAGGTTGACCACCACCAGATCGATCGCGCCGATGCCGTGGGCCTCCATCGCGGCGACGTGTTCGGGGTTGTCGCGCAAGGCAAGCAGCCCGCCGTGGACCGTGGGGTGGAGGGTTTTCACCCGCCCGTCCATCATCTCGGGAAAGCCGGTCAGGTCGGACACGTCCTTCACGGCAAGACCCGCATCGCGCAGGGCCTTGGCCGTGCCGCCGGTGCTTACCAGCTCCACGCCCCGTTCTGCCAGCGCGCGGCCCAGATCGGCCAAACCGCTCTTGTCGGACACTGAGAGCAGCGCCCGCTTGATCACACCGTCAGCCATGATGGAATCTATCCTGTCTTCCTGAAGCGCCAGGAGAATTGCCCCCCGCTGCGCAATGCCAGTCCCTCGATCACCAGCTGCTCGGTGGCGTGGGGGCGGCCGTCTCCGTCGACCCACAGGCTGTCCTCGGCATGCAAGGTGATATCGTCGGCGCCGCCCCTATCCCCGCCGAGCCGGAATTGCCAGAGCCGACCGTCGGGCAGCAACAGGCTTGCGCCGCGCTTGTCGGGCGAAAGCTGGACCTCCACCCCGCGCCCGAGGTGGAAACGGAGCGCAAAGGCGATCTTGCCGCGCTTGCCGCTCTTGCCGACGGGGACGAGAATATCCTCGCCCGCCAGTTCGGTCCCGTCGCCGGACAGCGTCAGGATGCGCTGGTGGGAGAGGCCGAAGCGACCGGCATAGCCATCATGCGCCGCCTCGATCCGGGTCGCGTCGCGGAAGCCAGAGCGGGTGATCTGGCGGCGGTCGAACTCCACCGTCTCCACCCCCTTGCCGAGCTTGCCGTGGAGCAGGACCGCGGTGGAATTGGCGTTGTCGAGCACCAGCGTCGAGAAGGCGGCGGTGGCCCGCAGCCCCTGCCCGATGCGCGCGGGCACCTGTCCGCCGGCCAGCGATGCGCCGCCGCAATTGACGATGATCCGCTGCGGCCCGTCGGAAAGCTCGAAGGCGAGGGTGGAAGCGCAGCCGGTGCGGGCGTGCTTGGCGCCCGGCGGCGGAGCCGTGTCGAACTGCAGCAGGGTCTCGCCCGCCTTGATGCGCTGGTAGCCCCAGCCGCCGGCCTGTGCCAGCGGACGGGTGCGCACGCCGCTTGCCTCGATCACGGCATTGACCCGGTCGGCGGCGATCGCGCCCTGCCCCTGCCAGTTGCCGAGCGCCCCGTCACCGTGTCGCAGCCCCAGCAGCGGGGGCACCAGCAGCTCGCGCATCACGGCGAGCGCGGGGGGCGGCGTGACTTCCACCGCATCGTAGCAGGCGATCAGATCGGTGAGCAGGCGAATCGCCTCCAGCTGCGCGGCGGGGCAGCGCGACAGCACGCCGCCATCCTCGCCCACCATGTCGCCGAGCGCCGTGACCAGCCCCGCCTCGCCGAACAGCCGGCGCGGCTTGCCGTGGGGCAGCAGCAGCCCGGCGGCGACGATGCCGGCAAAAGCGGCGACTTCCCCGAGGCCCGCAGCCTCCTTGGGCGCGCGCTTGTCGAGCCAGGTGGCGGTATCGGCAATCGCGGCAAGCAGGCGGGATTTCAGCGCCTTATCGGTGCCACCGAGCATCAGCGGCGCGTGGACCAGCCAGGCGACGAGGCGCAGCCCCGCCAGCTCCGTCTCCCACGCGGGGCCCTTGCCGATGGTGCCGTGCCCGTGAAGCCACAGGCTGGCGATCCGTTCGGCCACGGCGGCGCCATCGGCGCGGGGGGCGCTGGCGGCGAGATCGGCGAGCCAGCCGAAGGAATGGACCACCCGCTCGACGCCGGGGGCGTGGTGGGCGGCGGGGGAGAAATCGAAGCTGGCGATCGGCAGGCGCACGCCGTGTATCAGGAAGTGCCCGGCGCGCAGGGCCGTGC
>Ga0114986_1000016_pt1 | contig 44922 bp, 38 predicted proteins | sample Shrwel1BS1Day17_FD_96988 | JGI IMG/M metagenome (GOLD analysis project Ga0114986, IMG submission 96988) | Subsurface microbial communities from deep shales in Ohio, USA - Utica-3 well 1 S-1-Day17 | ecosystem: Environmental > Aquatic > Deep subsurface > Shale gas/oil reservoir > Produced... | reverse complement strand
GCTCCCAGGACAGCAGTCCCGAACGCACACCATCATCAATGTCATGCGCGTTGTAGGCAATCTCGTCGGCCAGGTTGCACAGCTGCGCCTCCAGGGTCGGCGAACCGCCGTCGATGAATCGCCTGGCCACGCCGGTCTCGTCACGGCGCATCAACTGGCGCGCACTGGCCAACGAGCAATGCTTCAGAATCCCCTCCCTGGTTTCGAAGGTGAGGTTCAATCCATCGAAAGACGGATAACGCTCTTCCAGAGCGTCGACCACGCGCAGGCTCTGCAGGTTGTGCTCGAACCCAGGCATGTCGTCGTCACCCGTCGTGCCGCTGGACAGCTCACGCATGCACGCGTTGAGCGCGTCCTGTCCTGCATGGCCAAACGGTGTGTGGCCCAGATCGTGCGCGAGGGCGATGGCCTCGACCAGGTCCTCGTTCAGACACAGCGGACGGGCAATGCTGCGTCCGAGTTGGGCCACCTCCAGCGAATGGGTCATCCGGGTTCTGAACAGGTCACCCTCATGATTGAGAAAAACCTGCGTCTTGTAGACCAGCCGCCGGAACGCGGTGGAATGGATGATCCGGTCACGATCGCGTTGGAAGGCCGTTCTCGTCGGCGCCTCTGGCTCGGGAAAACGCCTCCCACGACTGCTCTCGGGATGGGCCGCGTAGGGAGCCAAGGGCGCCCCCATCGTCTTAGGCCAGGATCCCGTGGTCAGATTCACGCAGCGCAGCAGTCGTTGATGACCGACATCACCACATCGTCCGGCGCAGCCCGGACCTGCGCTTTGCCCGGTCCGTCGATCAACACAAACCGGATGTCGCCAGACTCCGATTTCTTGTCCAGGCGCATCAGCTCCAGATAGCGCAACGCATTGGCGTTGGCGTCAATCACGGCCCCCTTCACAGGCAAACGGGCGCTATCGATGACCTGTCGCAACCTTTGTACAAAGGCCTTGTCCACCATGCCAAGACGCTCGGACAGGATGGCCGCCATGACCATGCCTGCACCGACGGCCTCTCCATGCAACCAGGCGCCGTAACCCATACCGGCCTCAATCGCGTGACCGAAGGTGTGTCCGAAGTTCAGGATGGCCCGCAAGCCCGCCTCACGCTCGTCCTGCCCCACCACCTGGGCCTTGATCTCACAGCTGCGTTGGACGGCGTGTGCCAAGGCGTCTGCGTCCAGCGTCAGCAGCTTGTCCATGTTCAGCTCGATCCAGTGCAAGAAAGCCATGTCATGGATCGGCCCGTACTTGATCACTTCAGCCAGACCGGCACTGAGTTCACGCGGGGGCAGCGTGTTCAAGGTCGAGAGATCGCAAATCACCCGAAGGGGCTGGTAGAACGCCCCGATCATGTTCTTGCCCAGCGGGTGGTTGATGGCCGTCTTTCCACCCACCGACGAATCGACCTGTGCCAACAAGGTGGTGGGGACCTGAACGAACGGGACACCGCGCATGTAGCACGCCGCAGCGAAGCCGGTCATGTCGCCCACCACGCCACCGCCCAACGCGTACAGGATGGTTTTACGATCGCACCCGTGTTTCAGCAGCGCATCGAAAATCAGGTTGAGAGATTCCCAGGTCTTGTACGCCTCGCCATCCGGCAAGACCACGGCGTGCACGACCCTATGGCGCCCCGTAATCGACCGCTTGAGGAGGTCCAGATACAGGGGAGCGACCGTCTCGTTGGTCACCACCATCGCCGAGGCCGAATCCGGAAGGCCCTCGAAGGCGACGCCGTTGGACAACAATCCATGTCCGATCCTGATGTCGTAGCTGCGATCGCCCAGATCAATGGCGACGCTGCGGGATGAAGAATTGCTGCTCATGGTCATGACCGAAGTGTAGGTCAGACGTCATGGCGATCAGCGTCAGCCGATGGAAGCTTGCCAGCCAGCTCCAGTTGCATGCAGATCATGTTCACCAGGGTGGACACCGATGGCCTGCCGGTATCGATCACAAAGTGTGCCGTTTCCCGATAGAGCGGATCACGGACTTGGTAAAGATCCCTAAGGCGCTGCAACGGGTCATCGACCTGCAGCAAAGGCCGGTTTTTGTCGTGACGGACCCGCCGAAAGATCTCCTCCGGCGAGGACCGCAAATAGATCACCTGGCATCGTTGGCGCAAATGCTGCCGATTGGTTGCACGAAGCACGGAGCCCCCGCCCGTGGAAAGCACGCGCCCGCTCCCTTGCGACGTCAACTCATCAAGAACCGATTGCTCCAGATCACGAAAGGCCTCTTCACCCGAACGTTCGAAAAACTCCCGGATGCTGCAGCCCAAGCGCTCTTCAATCACGTGATCCGTATCGACGAAACTGACCTTCAGTCGTCGCGCAAGCTGACGACCAACCGTCGACTTTCCGGAGCCGGGCATACCGACAAGAGCCACATGCATATTTTCAGATAATGATCTTCACTGAAGCAAAAAACCCGGCGCAAAAGCACCGGGTTGGAGCATTCAAGCAAGCGAAAAAAGAGGGCTTACTCTTCACCTGCCTCAAGGGTAATCTCAACATCTGCCACTTGCGAGTGATAGTCAAGGACGGTGATGCTGATCTCACCACATCCCGCCCCTAAAGTAGTCACTTTGAAACGTGGATCCTTACCAGTCACCTCAGTACGATCAACCTGAATGAGCTCCGGGTAAGGATTTCGAATCCTGAAAGGAGCCTGGCCACCAATGATTGTTACATAAACATCATTACCAGCCGAAGGGCATTGAGCAGGAGCCACTACAGTATCACCGTTTTTTACAGCATCCGCCCCTGTCCACTTGAATTCAGCTGGACTGGTTGTGAACTCTGTACTATTTCCGGCATTATCCCCACCACCTCCGCATGCCACCAACAACACGGAGGCAACCAAAACAGAACCGAATTTGATCAGTTTCATAAATATTCCTATCTAGCCAAATTCAACGGGACAAGCCACGATCCGCAATCACACGCGGCGTCAGGAAAATCAGGAGCTCAGACTTGTTTGCTGTCTTCGCCTTGTTCTTGAACAGGTTACCCATGATTGGAATATCGCCAAGCAAGGGCACCTTGGTCACGTCCTCGATTTCGGTCTGCTCGAAAATACCACCAATAACGACGGTACCTCCGTTTTCAACAAGAACCTGTGTCTGCACATGTTTGGTATTGATCGCAATACCAGCTGTCGTGGTTTCGCCTCGGCTGTCTTTGTTGATATCTACGTCCAGAATGATGTTCCCCTCCGGCGTGATCTGAGGTGTCACCTCAAGCTTCAGGTTGGCCTTCCGGAAAGCAATGGCGGTTGCACCGCTGGCCGTCGCAGTCTGGTAGGGGTACTCGGTACCTTGCTCAATGAGTGCCTTGACCTGGTCGGCGGTCACGACTCGCGGGCTGGACACGATTTTTCCTCGCCCGTCGGCCTCCAGAGCGGAGATCTCGAGGTTCAGGAATCGGTTGGCTGCCGAACTGAACAAGGACACGGCGAACGCTGCCGGAGCAAAGCCACCCGCACCCACGGAGGGAAGATTCACAAAGGAGGTATTGAGGGTATCCAGCGCATTCTCAGTTTCTCGAGTGGTCATGGAAACCGCGTCGTAGCTACCACCAATGGCCACTCGGTTGGGTCCGCCTGCTGTATAACCGGCATCGCCACCACGGATACCACGAAGGTCGCTGCCACCCAGCCTCACACCCAGCGAGCGCCCGAACCGGTCATCCGCCTCGACAATGCGCGCCTCGATCAGCACTTGGCGAATCGGAATATCCAACTTGGAAATCAACTGCTGGACCTGTTCCAGTTTGGAGGGAATATCGGTGACGAACAACTGGTTGGTCCGCGGCTCCGCGATCACACTCCCCCTCGACGAAAGGATACGGGTTGGCGCAGATCCCGATGCACCAGCACCAGATCCACCGGCGGTCAACTGCGCGGCGATGTCACTGGCCTTGGCATAGTTCATCTGGAACCCTTGGGTTCTCAGCGTCTCCAGGCTTTCGATGGACGCCTTGGACTCCAGTTCCTGCTTTTCACGGGCAGCAATTTCGTCCTTGGGTGCAATCCAGAGCACATTGCCAGACTTGCGCATGCCCAAGCCTTTGGCCTGAAGAATGATGTCGAGCGCCTGATCCCAGGGCACATCCTTCAGCCGCAAAGTCAGCGATCCACCGACAGAGTCAGAAGTGACCACGTTGAAGTTGGTGAAATCGGCAATGACCTGCAGGAGCGCGCGCACCTCAATGTTTTGGAAGTTCAGTGACAGCTTCTCACCGTTGTAGCCTGGCCCTTGGGTCAGCTTGTTCGGATCGATTTTCTGTTCGCGAACCTCAAGAACAAATTGGCTGTCGCTCTGGTACGCAGAGTGTTCCCAGTTTCCGCGCGGGGTCACCACCATCCGCACCTTGTCACCCGCCTGGGTGGTCGTGATCAGCTGCACCGGTGTCCCGAAGTCGGAGACGTCAAGCCGACGCCGCAGGCCTTCTGGCAAAGAAGATTTCAGGAAATCGACCACCAGATCCTGACCTTGCTGCCGAATGTCCACCCCTACTTGACTGCTGTCCAGATCAACGACGATACGACCGGTCGCTTCGGCACCGCGACGGAAGTCGATGTCCTTCAATGCAATCACGTTGCTGTTCTGACTGGGGGCGAAACTCGTGGTGTTTTGGGTGGCCGCACTCTTGGCGACCCCAGCATCACTGCGCTCCATCACGACCAGCAATGTCTTGCCGTCAATGGTGGCTTGATACGACGCCGGTTGCTTCAAATTGATCACCACACGCGTGCGGTCACCCGCCTGAACCACGTTGGCAGACCGCATGTTGCCCTGACTGATTTCCACCGAATTGCGACCGATCGCGTTGGTCACCCCCGGGAAGTCCAGGGAAATGCGGGCAGGCGATTGCACCGTAAAGCCGGTGGGTATTGCGGTCAAAGGCTCCTGGGTCTCAATACGGATAACCTCAGCCCCGCCCTGCACACTGCCGGTGAGACTCTTGATGGCATTTTGGGCCTGAGCCCAGGCAGACGAAACAGCCAGCAAGAGGAACAGCCCTCCCCGAACCATCCCACTTGCCGACCCCATCCGGCGTGCTGTCTTGATTGTGTTGTTCATTTGCTCGCGTCCTCTTGAAGCTGAAGTGCCGTCGACTTTTCCATCCATTCGCCGGCGGCGTCCTGCACGATCTCCCGCAGCAGCACCTCGGTTTCGGTGATCTTGGTGATTTTTCCGTAGTTCTGCCCAAGGTAGTTCCCTGGCTTGACCTGATAGAGAAGGTTATCCACCCGAATCAGCGCGACCAATTTTCCTTTTTGATCAAGACTGCCGACCATTACCATGGTATCGAGAGGATACGCCTCCAGAGGCTCCTTGCGGCGATTCAACTCGGGCTCGATCAGCGCGGAATTGGACAATGGACCGGACTGCGCACCTCTGAGAACACTCGCAAGCTTTTCACCACTGAAAGGCTCAAGCATTTGCTCCGCTGTGTAGGCCTTGGGCTCGAACTTGGAGGGTTCCGGTATCGGCTGAACCTGGGGTCGAATGGCGCTGCGTTCGGTTTGCATCCACTGTCGCAACTCGTCGTCAGCAGACGAAGAACACGCATGCAAAAGCAGTGCCGCACTCAGCACCACCATGGACCGGCAAAACGGGTGTATCACTTTTGCGCCCCCGGTTTGGTTGCTGCCGATTTTTGCTGCATCTCGATTTCCTCCTGGTCCAGATACCTGAAGGTCTTGGCCGTGCACTCGAGCGTCAGTACCCCATCACGATCACGAACAGGGGTTAGCGCCAAATTGTTCAGTGTGACAATGCGGGACAGATTGGCGATATCGGCCGCAAACAGTCCCACATCGTGGTATCGACCCGTCACTTTCACGGTAATGGGTAGCTCGGCGTAGTACTCCTTGACGCTTACCTGACCAGGCCGGAACAACTCGAACTGAAGACTGCGCCCGAGACCCGCTTGGTTGATGTCCGACAGAAGAGCGTCCATCTCTGCCTTGCTCGGCAATTGCTTTTCCAGCTGAGAGACATACTGTTGAACCTGTTCAAGCTGCTTCTTGAGGGCATCCAGGTTCACCGCCTGCACCAACTTCTTGCGATAGTCTTCCCTGAGTCGTTGCTCTTCCTGCTGCGCCGCCACAAGTTCCTCGTCCACCGTCTTCAACCAAGCAAACCACAAACCGGCGCATACGGCGGCACAAACGGCGACAAACAGCAGGCCTCGCGGAAGCGCAGGCCAAAGCGAAGGATCATTGGGATCGAGCCCGGAAAACTGCCGACGCAGCTTCTCTTGCACCGAAGAAAAATCCATCTGAAAACGGGGCGAGTTTTTAAGTGCCATCAGACCCACCTCAGACCTTGCCAGGCGCGGGCGCCGTACCCACCGCGGAAGCTCCCGCAGCAGTATTGGAGGGGCGGACCAGCGTCACTCGAATGGTGAAATTGGACACTCGCCGTTGGTCATTTTTTTGCAAATCGGCTCTCGCGGCAATGATTTCGACCAGTTCCGGCTTGCTCAGCCATGGGCTGTCGTGCCCCAAATTGCGCAACAGCTCTGAGACCCGCTCTTGCGACTGAGCAGACCCCACCAGTAGAACGCTCTGGTTTTCCTGCTTCATGCTCCTGAGGTACACACCATCAGGAAGTTTGGTGACCAATGCTTCCAGCAAATGAACAGGGAGATTCCGGTCGCTTTGCAGGTTCTCGACCGCCGTCTGTCGTGCGCGCAACGAGGCGATCTGGCTCTGCAATGTGGCGATGTCCTTGATCTCGGCTTCCAGCTTGACAATCTCAGCCTTGAGGAACGCATTACGATCCTGCTGTGACGAGATCTGCCCCTGGTACCAGGTGAACACGGCGCCACAGATGATCCCGCCAGCCAGAGCAGACATCACCAAGTGGGTGTAGAACTGCTCTTTCTGCTTTTTTCGCGCCGCCTCGCGGTGAGGCAGCAGGTTGATGAGAATCATTGGTAGAACCTCCGCAAGGCGAGACCAGTGGAGGTCAGGTAAGACGGTGCTTCGCGGGAAATCTTGCGTGCCTGAACCGAACCACCCATTTCCATGCCATCAAAAGGATTGATGACCATGCAGGCGAACGAAGTCTGGTGTGTGACGGCTTCGGTCAGCCCCGGCAAGGCAGCACTGCCACCGGCCAACAGGATATGGTCCACCTTGTTGTATGGGGTGCTGGTGAAGAAGAACTGAAGCGCACGACCCACCTCTTGCGCCATGCTTTCAATGAACGGATCCAAGACAGCAGACTTGTAGTCTTCCGGAAGTTCACCGGAACGCTTCTTCGCCTCCGCCTCATCGGCAGAGAAACCGTATTGCCGAACAATCAACTGAGTGAGCTGTGCTCCGCCAAAAGCCTGATCGCGTTCGTAGAGGACATCATCGTTTCGGATGACCTGCATGCTGGTTGTCATGGCCCCAACTTCAAACAAGGCCACCAGTGCATCCGCACCGTTGTTCGGCAAGGTCTCGATGACACGGCTGGCAGCCATGCGGGACGCATAGGACTCCACGTCCATCACCACAGGTTTCAGGCCCGCCGCTTCGGCCAGACCTTGTCTGTCAGACACCTTTTCCTTGCGAGATGCGGCGATCAGCACCTCAACATCTCCCTGGGAGCTGGCGCTGGGGCCGATGACACAAAAGTCAAGGCTGACTTCGTCCAGAGAAAAGGGGATGTACTGGTTGGCCTCGGACTCGACTTGAGCTTCCAGCTCCCGATCGGACAAGCCACCCGGCAGGATGATCTTCTTGGTGATCACCGCGGATGCCGGCAGGGCCAAGGCCACATTCTTGGTCTTGCTGCCGCTCTTGCGAATCACCCGGCGCACAGCTTCAGCGACCTCATCGAATTTCTCGATGTTGCCATCGGTGATCCAACCTCGCTCAAGAGGCTCGATGGCACAACGTTCCAAGACAAGATCACCCGACCGGTTACGGCCGAGTTCCACCAGCTTGACGCTGGACGAGCTGATGTCGATGCCCAGCAATGGCGCCGATTCCCGGCTGAAAAGCGATCCCAATGAGATCAAGGTGACCCCCGTTTTGTGAAGCACCCGCAGGCGCCATACTTAAGATTTCACTTCAATCCTAGCAGCAAGCTCTTTGTGCGGCAAAGAAATTTCACCGCCGCAACACCTTGAAGCGTTGTCAAAACCATACGAAGAACACCGTTCTTCACAACCCGTAACAGGTGAAGGCACCTGCCCGGTGGAATCCTGACGGTTTGACCAAAAGAACCCGACACGCCTCATTCCCCCTGCTTCCTATAATGCCCCACGACTTTTGAACGACCTTGCTCATGCCCCACAACGAAGCGCCAGACACTGACCGCAAGGGCAGCAAAACCCGCCCCAAAGGCACCCGCTCTTCATGGGGCCGATGGGTGATGAGGGCGTTGGTATCCTTGCTGGGACTGGTCGTTGCAGGCATCGCAGCCGTCGCTGTCCTGGTGGCCATCGCTTTGGCCGTGGCTTACCCCAACCTGCCCGACGTGGCCGAGCTGGCCGACTATCGACCCAAGCTGCCGCTGAGGGTATTCACGGCAGAGGGACAACTGATGGGGGAGTTTGGTGAAGAGCGCCGTAACCTCACCCCCATCGACAAGATCCCGGAGGTCATGAAGCACGCGGTGCTGGCGATCGAGGACGCCCGCTTCTTCGAGCATCATGGCGTGGACTACAAGGGCATGCTCCGGGCTGCGCTGGCCAATCTGGGACAGGCCAAGAGCCAAGGCGCCTCCACCATCACGATGCAGGTCGCGCGCAATGTCTTCCTGTCTGCGGAGAAGAGCTACACGAGAAAGATCTACGAGGTTCTGCTGACCTTCAAGCTGGAGCACCTGCTCAGCAAGGAACAGATTCTGGAGATCTACATGAACCAGATTTTCTTGGGTCAACGTGCCTATGGCTTCTCGGCAGCCGCCCAGATCTATTTTGGCAAGCCGCTCAAGGACATCAGCATCGCCGAGGCGGCCATGCTGGCCGGTCTGCCCAAGGCGCCTTCGGCCTACAACCCGATCACCAACCCCAAGCGAGCCCGCATCAGGCAGCTGCACATCATCGACCGGATGATGGAGAACGGGTTCATCTCAGCGGAAGAAGCCCGGCAGGCGAAAGACGAGCCCTTGAAGCTGCGCACCGCCAGCACGCAGCGAACCCTCAATGCGGAGTATGTGGCTGAGATGGTCCGCCAGGCCATGGTGGTTCAATACGGTGACGAAGCCTACACCCGCGGCCTGAACGTGTACACCAGCCTTCGCGCCGAAGAGCAACAGGCCGCTTACCAAGCGGTCAGGCGTGGGGTGCTGGACTACGAGAGACGCCAGGTTTACCGTGGACCCGAGCGGAACATCGCTCTGCCCGCGGAAGGAACCGCGCGGGACGAGGCCATCGACGCGGCACTGGACGACCACCCGGACAACGGGGATCTGATGTCTGCGGTGGTGCTGCAGGCCAGCCCCAAGGAGGTGGTGGCCGTGAGGCAGGACGGGGAACCGTTCTCCATCAAAGGCGAGGGACTCAAACCAGCCCAGTCGGGCCTGTCTCCCAAGGCGTCAGCCTCGGTTCAGATCAAGCCAGGCAGCGTGATCCGGGTGCTCCGCAATCCCGACAAGTCCTGGCGGATCACCCAGGTGCCCGAAGTGGAGGCGGCATTCGTCGCACTGGACCCTCGCGATGGTTCCGTTCGCGCGCTGGTGGGTGGATTCGATTTCCAGAAGAACAAGTTCAACCACGCGACGCAGGCCTGGCGTCAGCCCGGCTCAAGCTTCAAGCCATTCATCTATTCGGCCGCCCTGGAGAAAGGCCTGAGCCCCATGACCGTGGTCAACGATGCGCCGCTGTTTTTCAGTGCCGCCGAGACGGGGGGGAAACCTTGGGAACCGAAAAATTACGACGGACAGTTTGAAGGACCGATGTCCGTGCGTCGGGCATTGGCCCGGTCCAAGAACATGGTGTCCATTCGCATTCTGCAGATGGTCGGCACGCAGAGCGCCCAGGAGTGGGTCACGCGATTTGGCTTCGAGGCCAGCAAGCACCCGCCTTACCTGACGATGGCGCTGGGCGCCGGGTCGGTGACACCCATCCAGATGGCCACAGGGTATGGGGTGTTTGCCAACGGAGGCCGCCTGGTGACACCCAAGCTGATCACCCGGGTGACCGACTTCCGCGGTAAGGTGCTTTTCGAAGACCGGACATCGCCGGAAGATGCCCCACAGGTCATCGATGAACGCAACGCGTTCCTCATGAGCAGCCTCCTGCAGGAAGTCACCCGAAGTGGCACCGCGGCTCGCGCCCGTTCGACGCTCAAGCGACCAGATGTCTACGGCAAGACCGGCACGACCAACGACTCGGTCGATGCCTGGTTCGTGGGCTATCAGCCCACGGTGGTGGCAGCAGCCTGGGTCGGCTATGACAATCCGAGAAATCTGGGCAGTCGGGAAACCGGGGGCGGACTGAGCCTGCCGATCTGGATCGATTACATGAACACCGCCCTGCGAAAGGAGCCTGTGGCCGAATACAAGGCCCCGGCAGGCATCATGCAGGTGGGCGGAGAGTGGTACTACGAGGAATTTGGCCCATCCCAGGGTGTCCAGTCGCTCGGCCTGTCGGATCCTTGGCCGGGCGCCTCGATCACCCTGCCGCCGGGATCAACCGGGGAAAGTGTGCCGTCCCCAGGTTCTGGCAGCGAGGACCGGCGCAGCATCCTCGACCTGTTCAGGAACTGAAGTCCAGGGACATCCCGGCCTGCTCCGAGGCGTGACGCTTCAGGTCGGCAAAGAACTCGCCCTGACTCTTGGTATCGAGCCAGCGCTGTCCATCAAAGCGATAGTGGTAGCCGCCGGCTCGCGCCGCCATCCAGACCTCCTGCAGCGGTTTCTGCAGGTTGATGACGATCTGGCTGCGGTTGGCAAACGTCAGCGTGATCATGCCCCCGACCCGCTGGTTGTCCACGTCGGCATCGGATTCGTCGTTGATCCGGTCGCATGCCTGTTCTACGCGCCGGAGCAAAGCCTCGGCGTGGTTCAGATACTCAAGGTCGGTCATTACAATGGGCCTTCATGAAAACGCTTGAAATTGTAGGTTCGATGCGCGGCTCGTTTTTCCCGTCGGTGGCAGCCGCCATGGTGGCAGTCGGGTTGCTTGCCGGCTGCGGTCAGAAGGGACCTCTTTACCTGCCCGCACCCGGTCAGGTGAAACAGAAGGCGCCCGCACGCGCCACGCCGCCGGTTGAGGCCATGGACCCTGCCGCCATCGGTGTGCCAGGCGCACTAGAGACTGCACCAGTCAATCAGCCCTGACTGGCCATCGCCTGATCGCAAGCCATCATCATCCGCACTCCATTCATGCCCTCACCGTCCACGTCGCTGCCTCCCCATCTGGTCTATCGGGACCATCAACTCGTCATGGAAGACGTGGCGCTGGCTTCGCTGGCCCGGGCACATGGGACACCCCTGTTCGCCTACAGCAAGGCGGCCATCCTGGATGCGCTGGCTGCCTATCAACGCGGCCTGGCCGGGCGACCGCACCTGATCTGTTATGCGATGAAGGCCAACTCCAGCCTGGCGATCCTTCAGGTGCTGGTGCGGGCGGGCTGTGGACTGGACATTGTCTCGGGTGGCGAGTTGGAGCGTGCCCTGGCGGTGGGCTGTGACCCTGAGAGAATCATTTTCTCAGGGGTGGGCAAGACGCGAAGCGAGATGCGGCGCGCCCTGCAGGTTGGCATCGGTTGCTTCAATGTGGAGAGCGAAGCCGAGCTTGAGGTACTGGACGAGGTCGCGTGCGACATGGGGTTGCGGGCCCCGGTGAGCATTCGCGTCAACCCCAACGTGGACGCCAAGACGCACCCTTACATATCCACCGGCCTCAAAGGCAACAAGTTCGGCATCGCCCACGAGCGGGTGGTGCAAACGTACTTGCGGGCGGCGGCGTGCAAGGGCCTTCGAGTGGCAGGAATCGACTGCCATATCGGTTCGCAGATCACCGAAACGGGACCGTACCTGGATGCGATGGATCGCGTGCTGGAACTGGTCGATGCCATCGAGGCGGCAGGCGTACCCGTCGAACACATCGATTTCGGCGGTGGTCTGGGCATTGACTATGCCGGCGACACGCCACCCAGCGCCGATGCCCTCTGGCAGCAGTTGCTGGAACGCATCGATGCCCGGGGTCATGGCCACCGCAAGATCTGCATCGAGCCTGGGCGTTCACTGGTCGGCAATGCAGGTGTCTGCCTGACCGAGGTGCTCTACCTCAAACCTGGCGACCAGAAGAACTTCCTCATTGTGGACGCAGCGATGAACGATCTGCCCAGGCCCGCCATGTATGAGGCCTATCACCGCATCGTCCCCGTGCAGCCCCGCGACGAGCCTGGCCTGGTCTGGGACGTGGTGGGACCGGTCTGCGAGAGCGGCGACTGGCTGGGTCGGGATCGGAAGCTCGCCGTGAAGCCCGGCGATCTGCTGGCGGTGCTCTCGGCCGGCGCGTATTGCATGAGCATGGCCAGCAACTACAACACCCGGGGAAGGGCGATGGAGGTGCTGGTGGACGGCGATCACGCACTGGTGATTCGCCAGCGCGAATCCGCCCAGGACCAGTTCCGCATGGAGCAGTTGTTGCCCTGATCGCGGGTCAGGCGTGCGTCGTTCGCAGGAATCGCTGAAGGCGCCAACCCAGCAGGGCGGCCATCAGCAGCGCATAGACGGCCACCTCGGCAAAGTCGTTCTTGCCGGCACGCATCCAGAAGAAATGCAGCACCCCCAGCATCGCGATGGCATAGACCGTCTTGTGCAGTGAGCGCCAGCGTGGCGCACCGAGCCAGCGCGCGGCCTGATTGAATGAAGTGCAAGCCAATGCCAGCAGCAGCAGCCATGCCAGGGTACCCACGAGGATGAACGGCCGCTGGGGAATGTCGGCCAGGACGGCGTAAACGTCCAAGCCCATGTCAAACCAGACATAGGACAGCCAGTGCAAGGTGGCGTAAAAGAACACGAAGAGCCCGAGCATTCGGCGCCAACGGGCCAACCAGGACCAGTCTAAAGTGACACGCAGGGGCGTCACCATGAGAGCGATCACCAGAAACCGCAGGGTCCAGTCACCCAGCGAGCGGATCAGGGCTTCGGCGGGATTGGGCCCCAGGTCACCGACAACCGCCGCCCAGATCAGCCAGAAAGCGGGCAACAGACAAAGCAAAAAACCCGCCGGCTTGGCCATCGGGTGAGCCATCCACCGCATCAGTAGAACTTCTTCAGATCCATCCCGGCATAGAGTTGTCCGACCTGGGGTTCATACCCGTTGAACAAGAGCGTCTTGCGGCGTTTGGCGAACAGGCCGCCATCATCCCCGATGCGCCGCTCGGTGGCCTGACTCCAGCGCGGGTGAGGGACGTCGGGGTTGACGTTGGAGTAAAAGCCATATTCCTGCGGCGCGGCCACATTCCAAGAGGTCTTCGGCTCCTTGTCCGTGAAGCGAATGCGTACGATGGATTTGCCGCTCTTGAAACCGTACTTCCAGGGTACGACCAGCCTCAGGGGTGCGCCGTTCTGGTTGGGCAGAACCTCCCCGTACATGCCGAGCGCCAGCATGGCCAGCGGGTGCCTGGCCTCATCCAGTCGAAGGCCTTCCAGGTAGGGCCACAGCAGCACACTGGAACGAAGGCCGGGCATGACCTCACGATCCGCCAGTGTTTCGAACTCGACGTAACGGGCACTGCCCATGGGCTCGACCTCCCGGATCAGATGGGCCAGGGAGTAACCGACCCAGGGGATCACCATGGACCAGCCTTCGACACACCGCATGCGGTAAACCCGCTCCTCCAGCGCGGACAGACGCAGCAGTTCGTCGACATCAAATGTGCGTGGCTTGTGGACAAGGCCATCCACCGTCACCGTCCAGGGGCGAACCTTCATGCGCCCCGCCCTGGCGGCCGGGTCCGACTTGTCGGTGCCGAACTCGTAGAAATTGTTGTAGCTGCTGGCGTCACGGTACTCGGTGACTTTTTCGACCGTTTGTGCGCCGGGAACACCCGAGGGTCTGGTCGACAGCGGCGCCAACTTGCCAGGACGAACAACGTTGGGGCCTGACGCCTGAGCCATGGCATCCCGGGCCGCCCAGGTTGCCAACACCGCGCCACCCGCACCCACGGCCAGCCCCTGCATCCACTGACGGCGCTTGAGATAGGCTTGTTGCGAGGTGATCTCGCTGGGTACGGGATGCATGAATCCCTGCTGGTTCGAACGAATGATCATCCTGGTCTCCACTGCGGTGATCTTGCTGAGAGATCACAGTGTGTTCGAAAGTTCGGCGACCTGCCGCGCCCGGAAAAAGAAACACCCCGCCGTGGCGGGGTGTCGGGTGGGTATCACGAACAGTCAGAGTTCGCCGTAGCTGTGCAATCCGGACAGGAACATGTTCACGCCGAGGAACGCAAAGGTCGTGACAGCCAAGCCAACCAGTGCCCACCAGGCTGCCACCGTGCCGCGAAGACCCTTCATCAGGCGCATGTGCAACCAGGCCGCGTAGTTGAGCCAGACGATCAGGGCCCAGGTTTCCTTCGGGTCCCAGCTCCAGTAGCCACCCCAGGCCTCGGCGGCCCAGAAGGCGCCGAGCACGGTGGCGATGGTGAAGAAGGCAAAGCCCACCGCAATGGCCTTGTACATCACGTCGTCCAGCACCTCGAAGGACGGCAGACGCTCGGCGATACGGCGTCGGGCCGCCATGATGCCGCCGACGATCAGGGCCGACACCCCGAAGTACACAAACCAGTAGCTCGCTCCCTTGTCCATGGACGACTGACGGAAGACGATGGGCTCCAGGCACAGCACGATGCCCAGCAACCACAAGGGCGCCAGCTTGTACCAGCGGGTCTCGCTGGCGCTTTGCTTGATCAGGTAGGCAAAGGCCAGCATGGCGGCAATGGCAAAGGTGCCGTAGCCGACGAAGTTGGCCGGCACATGCAGCTTCATCCACCAGCTCTTGAGCGCCGGGACCAGGGGCTGGATCTGGTGGGCCTCGCGCACCACGGTGTACCAGAGCAGAAAGCCCACCGCCGCACTGACCACCAGCATCACGAAGGCTCCCATGGAGCGGGTCTTGTACTGCTCTTCGTAATAGAGGTAGAACGCAGCGGTCATCCAGCAGAACAGGACAAACACTTCATAGAGGTTGCTGACCGGGATATGACCGATGTCGGGTCCGATCTGGTGGCTTTCGAACCAGCGCACCATCGTGCCGACCAGCGCCAGAGTCACCGCCACCCAGGCCAGACGCGTACCCAGCACTTCGAAGGTTTCACCGGCACGGGTGAACATGCCCACCCAGTAGAAGAGCGTGCTCATGAAGAACAGCACACTCATCCAAAGGATGGCCGACTGGCTGGAGATGAAGTACTTGAGCATGAACGCCTGGTCGGCGCGAGCCAGATCGGCGTTGCCATCCGGCCCCATGTACAGCCAGATGGCCAGCAGGGACAGGGCCGAGACCACCACCATCAGCGTACGCATGGGCCGCCAGAACCACCCCAGCCAGATGAGCGAAGGGGCCGTTCCAGCCAGGATCCACTCTTCGTAGATGTCCATGGCATCGCGGTAATGAACGAACGCCCAGACGGCACCTGCGATCACCAGCAGGGCAAACAGCCAGTCCCACCGGTCACGGCGGGCAAAGTAGCCGGGCTGAACCTCCAGGCCCTGCTGGCCACGCTTGAGGTCGATGGTCCGGGTAGCGGTGTTCATGATTGCACCTTCAACAGTTGGGATTTCAACAAACCGAATTCCTTGTCCGCATCCAGGGTCTTGCGGTTGGTGGACAGCGCCATGGAGGCACTGCTGCCCCCGGCGGCGGGCGACAACCAGATCCAGAGCCTGCGCTCACGGACGTAGAGCATGGCAAAAACGCCCACGATGAGCAAGACACAGCCCAGATACACGATGGTCTGACCAGGCGCGCGCGCCACCTGGAACACACTGGCCTGGATGTGCTCGAAATCGGCGAGCTGGAAAGTCATGGGTGCCGGATAGAAATAGCTGTCGCTCAGGGCCATGACCATGAGTGTCATCAGTCGCTGGGTGTTCTCGTCGCGTTCCAGCGGCTGAAGTCCCGCCTGCTCCCTCGACAGTTGCAGCAACTCGAACAGGGTGCCATTGAGAATACGGACCAGGACTTCGCTGGCTCGCTCCCGCTCGGCTTCCGGAACATTGACCTCCAGGAAAGAGGAGACTGCCGGCAAGCCCCCCTTGGCCGCGGGCAGGCCAGCGGGCGCGCCCGGCGGAATGGGCGCAGGCTCGGCACCGGCAAACAGACCCAGTGCACGGGATGCCGAGGCCGCCAGCGCTTCGGCCAGTTCAGGGCGCTCGCCTTCGACCGCCCCCGCTGCATAGCGCCGGATGGCCTTTTCCCGCATCCCGGCGTCCCCGAGGGCAGCACGCAGACGGATGAAGCCGTCGAGGCCATCGGCCTCATCGGCCGGTACCCGAAGATAGCGGAAGGGTTCGGAAGGGGTTTCCCGCATGCCCATCAAATAGACGCGCGCGCCATCGAGCTCCACGGGCAACATGTAGTTGTTGTATTCAATGGCCTGGCCGGCAGCATCCCGCAGCTTGTAGCTGATGCTCGGCCCGACGTTGCGCAGAACCTTCTCGGTCACTGTCTTGTGACCCGAGCCGAGCCGGCTCTCGATGGCCTCGCGCAGGTCGACCTTGCGCACGTCCACCTGGGCGGTGGACTGGTTGCCCGAGAAATTCTCGACGTTGATCACTCTCAGGCCGGTGAATTCCAGCGTCAGCTTGTCATCGCCGTTGGTCAGGGGGGTGGACCCGCCGATGACACCATTCACTTCAAAGGGACGGGTCGGTGCATTGATCGGCAAAGCCCGCAGCCTGACCTTGGAACCACCGTCATCGAAGCTGGACTGGTAGATGTTGATGCCACGGTGCTGTGCAGGATGATTGACTTCAACCCTCGCCTCCTTCTTCTCGCCGGTTTCATGGTCATGAATGACGATGTCGCTGGCAAACAGCTTGGGCATGCCGGTGTCGTAGTACTCGACGATGAACTTCTTGAGTTCGACGGAGAACGGCAGGTCTTGCAGCAGGACGCCTCGGGGCTGTGCCAGCACCGCGGTGCCAGAGGTGGTGCCCTCGGTCACCAGCAGATTGCCCCGGAAGGTGGGGTTTGACGGAGACAAACGGTGCTGTGCAGGGACGTCGGCGATCAGGCCGCCACCCACGAAGGGCTCCTTGCCGTTGAACCACATCTGCGCCCGCACGAAGAGGTCGCCGTCGAGCAGGCCGCCAATGCAGACAAGCACGATGGCACCGTGCGCGGCCAGATAACCGATCTTGTTGGCGGCACCCGCCTTGGCGGCCACCATCCAGCCTTCGCCCTGAGGGGTTTGGCGGGACTGCAGGCGCACTTTCCAGCCTGAACCCAGGAGGGTCTGGCCGATCCGGTTGGCAGCGGCCTCCGGCGACTCGCCGAGCACCGACTCGGCGCGGTGAGGAAAGGCCTTGAGGCTCTGTTCCCGGATGTTTTCCTTGAAGGTCTTGAAGTCCGTGAAGATCTTGGGTGTGTTTCGGGCAATGCACAGGCTGGTGCTGATGACCAGGAAGGCTAGGATCAGCAGGAACCACCACGCGCTGTAGACCGCATACAGATTGATCTTGCCGAACACCTCAGACCAGAACGGACCGAACTGGTTGACGTAGTTGTTGACCGGCTCATGCTGCTTGATGACCGTCCCGATGACCGACGCAATGCAGATGACGGTCAGCAGCGCGATGGCAAACCGCATGGAGGAAAGCAGTTCGTTGATGTCGCGCAAGGAACCGGCCGCGCTGCGGGCGGGGATGCCTGGGTTGGAAACAGTCATGAAGGAACCTGAAAAACAGAAAGGGCGTTTCTGGATGGCCAGAAAACGCCCTGCTGTGACTCATGAATCGGCCGGCAGTTCACTGCGCCCATCGCGCGGATCGCATTCTGACCGCCAACATCACCTATCACTTATATATCCCCACGAAGATGTGGGGCATGCGGCCGGTCTCAGCGCAATCCGGCGATGTAGTCGGACACGGCCTTGATTTCGCGGTCGTTCATCTTGGCGGCAACACCGGTCATCTGCGCGTTGTTCTTGCGGGCACCATCGCGGAAGGCCTTGAGCTGAGCTTCGGTGTAGCTGGCGTGCTGACCGGCCAGGCGCGGATACTGGGCGGGGATGCCCGCACCGTTCGGGCTGTGGCAACCGGCGCAGGCTGCAATCTGACGGTCGGCAATGCCGCCGCGGTAGATGCGCTCACCCAGGCGCACCAGATCCTTGTCGGTGGCGGCGCCGTCCTTGGCCTTCTGGTCAGCCAGCCACCAGGAGATGTTGCGCATGTCGTCGTCGGACAGGGCCGAGGCGAAACCCTTCATGATGGCGTTGTCACGCTTGCCCGATTTGAACTCGTGCAACTGCTTCATCAGGTACTCGGGGTGCTGCCCGGCGATCTTGGGATTTTCCGGCGTGGTCGAGTTGCCATCGGCCGCGTGACAGGCCACGCAGACCTGACCATAGAGAGCCGCCCCCTTCGCCAGATCGGGCTTGGCCGTCTGGGCCTGGACGCTGAACGACAGGGCTGCAACGGCAGCGGCGCAGAGAAGTGAAGCGGAAAATTTCATTTCGGGGGCTGGCGTCGGTCGGGCGACGGGATGGTTGGGTTGCGGTTGTTCGATCAAAAACCGAAAGATTTTACAATGCTGATCGGGAAAACCCCCAATGACCAGACACAACACTCCAGCTGACCGACCCGGCACCCCTGCCAAACCTTCCCGCGACCCGAAGCAGGCCCATGCCTGGCTGCACACGGCGCGATTCCTGACCACGGCTCCGCAACTGGAGCACCTGCCGGAACTGGATGTCCCCGAGATTGCCTTTGTCGGCCGATCCAACGCAGGCAAATCCACCTCCATCAACACCCTGACGCAGCAAAAGCGTCTGGCCTTTGCCTCGAAGACGCCAGGGCGCACGCAAAGCATCAACCTGTTTGCCCTGGGCAAGCAGGGGGTCACCGACGCCGTGCTGGCTGACCTGCCGGGCTACGGCTATGCGGCGGTGCCGCAGGAAGCCAAGCTGCGCTGGCAGCGGGTGATGGCCAACTACCTGGTCACACGCCCCAACCTGAAGGCCGTGGTGCTGCTCTGTGACCCACGCCTGGGTCTGACCGAACTGGACGAGGCCTTGCTGGAGATCATCCGCCCGCGGGTGGAGGAAGGCTTGCAGTTCCTGGTGTTGCTGACCAAATCGGACAAGCTCAACCACGCCGAGTCGCAGAAAGCGCTGTCCATTGCGCGCCTGCAGTGTGGCGGCGGTCAGGCGATGCTGTTTTCCGCGCTCAAGAAAAAGGGGCTGGACGACGTGGCATGCCTGCTGTGGGACTGGGCCCACCCGCCACTGCCGGCCGACGCCGAAGAACCCTCGCTGCCGGCACCGGACGCCTGAACGAGGGCGGTTGGTCAGTCGTCCCTGCCGTAGGGAGAGGATTGACCTTCCGGACGGGTCTTGAAGCGCTTGTGCACCCAGTAATACTGCTCGGGCATCTGGCGAATGAAGGCCTCAAGCTCGCAGTTCATGCGCGTGGTGTCGGCGACCACATCGTCGGTCGGGAAACCGGTCCACGGCGAGTGGACGGTCACCTCATAGCCCTCTCGGGTCATGCGGGACACCACCGGCACCACCTGGGCGCGCGCCATGCGCGCAAAGCGCGAGAGCGAGGGCACCGTCGCGGCCTGAACGCCGAAAAACGGGACAAAAATCGAATCGCGGCGCCCGTAGTCCATGTCAGGCAGCAGGTACAGGGGTTCACCGGCACGCAGCGCCGAGACCAATGCCTTCAGGCCTGCGCTCTTGGCCACGATGTGGGGCTCCCCGAAACGCTGGCGGCCCTGCGACATCCAGCGATCGATGTCGACATTGAGCTGTCGGGCGTAGATGCCACAGAACTTGCGGTCCAGGTGGGCCGTCAGTGCGGTCCAGCCCGTGTCCATCCCGACGAAGTGGGGAGCGAACAGGACGGTCGGGACATCGCCTTTGAGCGCATCCAGATCTCCGGCAAGCTTCAATCGCCGGCGGACCACATCGGGACGACCTTCCCACAGCCAGCTGCGGTCCAGCCAGGCTTGGGCAAATCGGACAAAGTGCTCCCGAATGGCCCGCTGCGCCTGCGCGTCCGAGGATTCGGGAAAGCACAGCATCCAGTTCGTCAAGGCGATCCGCCGCCGCCTGGCGGCCACCAGGTGCAACGCCCTGCCAAACAGCCAACCCGCCGCCCGGACCCAGGGCAACGGAAGACCGGCGAGCAGGCGCATGAACGCGAGCCCCATGCGGTTGGCCAGCGATGGGCGATGAGCATCGTCAGTGTCAGGTACTGGCGTCATGTGAAATGGGTCAGGCCGGTTGTTTGTATCGGTTGTAAGACCAGAGGTATTGCTGCGGACACTCGGCAATCAGTTGCTCCATGGCCGCATTGATGCGGGCGGCGGCCGCCACCGCATCGACGGGCAAGCCCTCCGGTCCGGCCAGATCGAACGGCCGAATGTGCACGAGGTAGCCGCGCCCCCAGCCCAGGCGTTCGCCCCAGGCCAGCAGGGGCACCGCACCGGAAGCATGAACGAGCCGCGCCGACAGCGTCATGGTGTAGGCCGGCCGTCCGAAGAACGGCGCCCAGACCCCCTGCCCTTGCGGAGGCACCTGATCGGGCAAAAGACCCACGGTCTCGCCGGCTTTCAGGGCCTTGATGAGTTGCTTGACGCCCGCCAGCGTGGTCGGGGCGGTGTGAAGCCCCGGGCGACGACGGGCCCGCGCCACCAGGTCCTGAAGCCAGGACTGGCGCGGCGGCCGGAACAGCACCGTGATCGGGTGGTGTTGTCCGAAGCGCTCGGCATACGCCTGCGCGGTGACCTCGAAGCTGCCCATGTGGGGGGTGAGAAACACGATGCCTCGACCGTGGGCGTGGGCAGCCTCAATGTGGGCCGCGCCTTCCCAGCCGACGCGCACGGGACGCCCGAACCACAGCCGGGGCAATTCGGCCACCATGCACCCGGCGTGCCCCACCGAGGCCAGTGTCCTGGCCATGCCCACGCGGGCCAGCGAAGCGTGCGCCCAGAGGCGCTGACGGTAGCGGGACGAGGCCAGCCAGCTGATCCAGCCCACCATGAACCCGAGTCCGTGCAGCACGGGCAGGGGCAGGTGTGAAGCCAGCCGGAACAGAAAGCTTGCGAGATTTCTCAAGGCCAAAAGGATGCTGGCTGCACTAGAATAGTGGCATCGCCGAGTTGATGAACTGATTGCGGGGCGATTCAAAAATACCGCTAAAGCGTTCGCCGACCCCTGACAGAGCGGCAACGCCGGTCCCACTTTCAGGAGTTTATATGGCGAACGACTTCCTCTTCACGTCCGAATCGGTCTCTGAAGGTCACCCCGACAAGGTGGCCGACCAGATTTCGGATGCCATCCTTGATGCGATCTTCACCCAGGACCCGCGCAGCCGCGTGGCGGCCGAAACCCTGACGAACACCGGTCTGGTCGTTCTGGCGGGTGAAATCACCACCAACGCGCATGTCGACTACATCCAGGTGGCGCGCGACACCATCAAGCGCATCGGCTACGACAACACCGAGTACGGCATCGACTACAAGGGTTGTGCGGTGCTGGTGGCCTACGACAAACAGTCCAATGACATCGCCCAGGGCGTGGACCATGCTTCTGACGACTATCTGAACACCGGCGCCGGTGATCAGGGTCTGATGTTCGGCTACGCGTGCGACGAGACCCCGGAACTGATGCCGGCCCCGATCTACTACGCACACCGGCTGGTCGAACGCCAGGCGCAGCTGCGCAAGGACGGCCGTCTGCCCTTCCTGCGTCCGGATGCCAAGAGCCAGGTGACGATGCGCTATGTGGATGGCAAACCGCACAGCATCGACACCGTGGTGCTGTCCACCCAGCACAGCCCGGACCAGAGCGAGACCCAGACCAAGCTCAAGGCCAGCTTCTACGAAGCCGTGATCGAGGAGATCATCAAGCCGGTGCTGCCCAAGGAGTGGCTGCAGGACACCAAGTACCTGGTCAACCCGACCGGCCGCTTTGTCATCGGTGGCCCGCAGGGTGACTGCGGCCTGACCGGTCGCAAGATCATTGTGGACACCTACGGTGGCGCCTGCCCGCACGGGGGTGGTGCTTTCTCGGGCAAGGATCCGACCAAGGTGGACCGCTCGGCCGCCTACGCCGCCCGTTATGTGGCCAAGAACGTGGTGGCCGCAGGCCTGGCGCGCCAGTGCCAGATCCAGGTGGCCTATGCCATCGGCGTGGCCCACCCGATGAACATCACGGTCTACACCGAAGGCACAGGCGTGATTCCGGACGACAAGATTGCCGAACTGGTGCGCGAGCACTTCGATCTGCGTCCCAAGGGCATCATCCAGATGCTGGACCTGCTGCGTCCGATCTACAGCAAGACCGCCGCCTACGGTCACTTCGGCCGCGAGGAGCCGGAGTTCACCTGGGAACGCACCGACAAGGCGGCTGCATTGCGGGCCGCCGCCGGTCTCTGACCCCGGTACTTTTGCACGAACGACAAGGCCCTGGATCCATTCCAGGGCCTTTTTCATTACCCACACTCGGAAAATCGTTCATCTGGTGGTTCAAAGAGACTGAATTTCTGCTTCGTTCGACCGATATGCTTTCATGAGTCTTGCGCTCTGCGCGCATTGAACCGATAGTGGAGCCATGATGAGCGAACAGCCTGAACACATCGCCAACCCCAACATCGATCCGGACCTCTTGGAGCGCCTGGTTGCCGAGCGGACCCGGGAGTTGCAGGCCACCCTGGCGGAAGCCCGGCAATTGATCGATCACGCCCCCTGCGGCTATGTATCGATCAGCAAGGACCTGAACATCGTCAATGTCAACCAAACCCTGCTGGACTGGGTCGGGTACGAGCGCGACGAAGTGGTGGGCAAGGCACGGCTGTTCGACCTGATCGATCCGATGCGCCGCGCAACGATCGAGATGCGCCTGCAGACGCTGCAGGACACAGGCAGGACCGATCCGATCGAGATTGAAATCCGGCGCAAGGACGGCAGCCATTTTCATGCGCTGATTTCATCGACCGCTGTTCGCAATGAAAACGGCGATTTTCTTCACTCGAACACCACGGTGATCGACATCAGCGAACGCAAGGCGGCGGAGCAGCGGCTGGCCTCGCACGATCGCTTCCTTCAGACCATCACCGACCGGATTCCGGTGCAGCTGGGTTATTACGACAAGGAACTGATCTGCCGTTTTGCCAACCTGGGCTTTGCGTCGCGGCACGGCAAGCACCCCGCCGACATGCTGGGTGCCCACCTGAGCCAGTACGTGCGCGCCGAGGTGCTTGCCGAGATCCTGCCGCGGGTGGCCAATGTGCTCAGCGGCACGCAGCAGTCCTTTGAAGCCGAGCGGGTGTCCGCTGACGGGACGCGGCGCTATTACGAAGTGCACTACATTCCCGATTTTCAGAACGGCAGCGTAGAGGGCTTCTTTGCTGAAGTTCACGACATTTCCGACCGCCGGCAGTCTGAGGAGTACATCCTGCAGGCCAACCGGGACCTGGAAGAACGTGTCCAGGAGCGCAACGCCGAACTCTTCCGCAGCGAGCAGCGCTACCGGCTGATGGTGGATGCCATCCAGGATTACTGCGTCTACTTCATCGATGAGAACGGGCTGGTCAACGAGTGGAGCGACAGTGCCCAGCGCATGCATGGCCATGGTCGCGACCAGATCTTGGGCAAGTCGTTCCGGCACCTGATGGCCACGGACAACGCGGGCGAAGACGAGGTCGATGCCGATCAGGTGCTCAGGCTGGCCAAGGCCCACGGGCAGTGGGAGTCCCGTGGCTGGCGCCTGCGTGACGACGGCTCGCGCTTCTGGGCGCATTCCATCGTGACAGCGCTGCGCAACGAGAACGACGAGCTGCAGGGCCTGTCGGTGATCACGCGCGACATGACCGCCGCCAAGAGCCTGGAGGACGTCATGAACGACCTCAACAAGGAACTGGAAAAGCGCGTGGCCGAGCGCACGCAGCAGCTGGTGGCCGCGAACAAGGATCTGGATGTGTTCTCGCACATGGTTTCGCATGACCTGCGCGCGCCCTTGCGACACATCAGCAGCTTTGTGAGCCTGCTGCAGGAAGAACTGGGTGAACACCCCGATGCGGCCGTCCAGCAGTACCTGGGTTCTATTGTGAAGTCGAGCAAGCGCATGAGCCTCATGATCGAAGGCTTGCTGGAGTACGCGCGGCTCGGTCGGGTGGCCATCGAGTCGCAACCGGTACCCCTGTCACCATTGGTGGATGGCGTGGTGTCGCACCTGAAGCAGGAAAATCCGACCCGCCTGATCGACTGGGTCATCGATCCCGACCTGCCGGTGGTGCGGGGGGATGCCATGCTGCTGGCCGAGGTGTTCGGCAATCTCCTGAACAACTCGGTGAAGTTCACCCGCACCCGCCCCCAGGCGGTGATCAAGGTGGGCTGGCAGGTCAATCCGGTCGGTGGCCGGACCTTCTACATCCACGACAACGGTGTCGGCTTCGATCTGGAAAAGGCGCACAACCTGTTCGTGATGTTCCAGCGCCAGCACCATTCGATGGATTTCGAAGGCAACGGCACGGGCCTGGCACTGTCCCAGCGGATCATCGAGCGGCACGGCGGCCGTATCTGGGCCGAGACCGCACCCGGCCAGGGCTGCACCTTCTACTTCACCCTGCCCTTCGAAGGACTGGAACCGGATCTGGAGTTTCCTCGCTCCACGATGGCCGAACTGACGCCCTGATCCGGCTCAGCGAGCTGGCTGCCAGCGGAAGAACATCGGGTAGACCTTCTCGACCACCGGGCCGTCAAAGGCCCAGGCCTTGCACTGACCCAGGTGCATCGGCGGTCGGCCGTCGGCGGGCGGCGCGAAGGATGAGGACATGGTCTGGAACGCGGCCGTGGCCAGGTTGAACAGCAATTCGCGCAGGTGGGTGCAGCCCACCATGCCGCCCAAGTGGCGTTCGATGGTCTTGCGCCAGCCCCGGCCCAAGGTTTCACCGATCAGTCCTTGCATGGGTGGCATGGCCTGCGGACACGGATCGTGCGGATGGGCATCCATGCTGACGGCCACGTCACGAATCACCATCTTTTCGTCGATGGTGACGCGAAGGCTCATGTGGTGGATGGGTTCATGGGGCGCCCATTCGCCCTCGCCTTCGATCTCGAAGGCATGGGGTTTGGTGTCGAGCAGTTCACCCTCGATGTCCCAGAGACCATCGTCGCGCTGATAACCCTGGTAGGTCACGCGGCGGGTATGCATGGGGGTACGGGGTTGGGGAGCAGGCAGTGGCAAGGCAGATCCTCGTGAGGCAATCGTTATCAGCTTGAATTTTCTACGATCGGGCAGACCCGTGCAGACACTCCGCTGTCTCGCTACCATGCGGACATGCAACAGTACTGGCTGATGAAGTCCGAGCCCGACGAATGCTCGATCGATGATGCGCTGGCGGCGCCTGGCGCCACGGTGCCCTGGACCGGTGTGCGCAACTACCAGGCGCGCAACTTCATGCGCGACGTGATGCGGGTGGGCGATGGTGTGCTGTTCTACCACTCCAGCTGCCCGCAGCCGGGCATTGCCGGCGTGGCGCGGGTGGCCTCTGGCACCCGGCCGGATCCGACGCAATTTGACCCCGGATCGCCCTACTTCGACCCCAAATCGAGTCTGGAGAAGCCTCGCTGGCTGCTGCTGGATGTGCAGGCCTTGCAGAAGACGCGGCTGATCGGTCTGCCCGAGTTGCGAGCCATCCCGGAGCTGGCCGACCTGCAGATCCTGCAACGCGGCAACCGGCTGTCGATCACGCCAGTCAGCGAAGAGCATTGGCGCTTCATCACCGAACACTTGATGCGCTGAAGCGTCACTGGCGCAGCCGGCTGGGACCGGGTGGTGTCTTGAGCGACAGGCGCAATCCGGTCTGTGCGAGTACGCCCAGCAGACACAGGCCCATCATCACCACCGCCAGGTTCACGGCGTTGTGATGACTGACCAGACCGACGGCAAAACCGCCCAGCGCCGAGGCCATCTGCTGCATCAGGCCGGCGATGGCGGCTGCTGAGCCAGCCAGTGCCGGCAGCAGACCAACGGTGCCTGCCAGCGCCGGCGGCACCATGAAGCCGTTGCCCAGGCCCATGAGCATCAAGGGCAATGCCAGGGCCAGCGGTGAGTTCAAACCGGCCAGGGCCAAGGCCAGCATCAGGCCGATGCCCGCCAGCGTGAAGGCCTGTCCGATCCACATCAGGCGCTGGTCACCCAGGCGGTGGATGAGGTGCGAGGTCAGGAAATTGCCGATGATGTAGGAACCGGGCACGAACATGATGTAGTAACCAATGCCGTCAGGACCGACACCATAGCTGCCCAGCACCAGCGGCGCCGCCCCCAGGAACGCATAGAAGGTGGCCGAGGTCAACGCCAGCAGGGCCACGTACAGCACGAAGCGCCGGTCCTTGAGGAGCTGCGCATAGGCAGCCAGCATGGCGGTCAGCCAGTGAGCCTGGGGTTGCCCGGATGGCTGGTGCGCAGGCAGCCCGCGCCAGGCCGTCACCCACAGCACAGCCGCCAGCGCGGCCATCAGCACGAAGTTGGCCTGCCAGCCCAGGCCCACGTGCAACTGGCCACCCACGATGGTGCCCAGGGGTGGGCACAAGCCCATGGCCATGCCCACATAGGCCATCACGCGCGTGCGCTCAGGGCCCTGGAAGAGGTCCTGGATCAGGGCGCGACCGACCACCATGCCCGCGGCACTGCCGGCGCCTTGCAGCACGCGCGCCAGAATCAGCGTGGTCAGATCGGTGGCCAGGGCCGCGAGGACCGATGCCAGCAGAGTGATGCTCAGGCCGGTCATCAGGATCTTGCGCCGTCCCAGACGGTCGGACAGCGGTCCGTAGACCAGCTGCAGCAGACCATAGGTCAGGACATAGCCACTGAAAGTCAGCTGCACGGCGGCCTGGGGGGCACCGAAGATGGTGGGCCATTCCTGCATGGAGGGCAGACCGATGGTCATGGCCAGCAGGCCGAACGCCAGTTGCGCGAGCAGGTTGGCGATCAGCCAACCGTGGTGGGCGGGACGGGAAACGGGAGAGGTCATGCAGTGTTCAGGGGTGGCCGCGGACTTTTGCCGAGAACGGGACAGTATCTCTCAATGGAAGTCCCGGCTCTGCGGTGCCAGGCGACCCAGCAAGGGGGTGAGGTTCTCCAGACGGCCAGCGATCAGGTTGCAGACGTCGCCATCGCGTTGCCAGACACCATGGACCGCCATCAGGCGTGAGCGGGTGAGCTCGTTTCGCTGTCGTTCGCGCAGCGCACGCCAGACGATCACCTGCACGACGCCGGTTTCGTCTTCCAGCGTCACGAAAACCACGCCCTGAGAGGTGTCAGGCTGCTGGCGGCAGGTGACGATGCCGCAGGCGCGAACCAGGCGGCCGTCGGGCGCTGACTGCAGTTGTGCGGCGGTCATGAACCGACGGGCATTCAGTTGCTCTCGCAGCAGGGCCAGCGGGTGACGGCGCAGGGTCAGACCGGTGGACGCGTAGTCCCAGACAATCGCCTCACCTTCCGGCGCCTCCTCGAGGTGCAGCCTCGCCTCATTGACCGGTGCGCGCCGCAGGATGGCGGGAGCGGACTGCAGCGCGGACGCGTCCCAGACCTGCTGACGCCGATGACCGGCCAGGCTCTGAAGCGCATCGGCAGCAGCCAGGTGTTTCAGGGCCTGGCGGTCGAGGCCGGCGCGCAGGGCCAGGTCTTCGGTGCTGCCAAAAGGCCGCTCCCGACGCGTGGACCTGATGCGCTCCGCCTCGTCTTTCGACAGGCCGCTGACCAGCCTCAGTCCCAAGCGGACCACAGGACGGCCCGGCGCATCGGGCGGCGGCATGTCTTCCAGGGTGCAGTCCCAGTCGCTGTGGCTCACATCGGCGGGGCGCACCTGCACGCCGTGGCGCTGTGCGTCCTGCACCAGCTGACTGGGTGAGTAGAAGCCCAGCGGCTGGCTGTTGAGCATGGCGGCCAGAAATTCGGCGGGGTGGTGGCACTTGATCCAGCAGCTGTCGTAGACCAGCAGCGCAAAGCTCACCGCATGGCTTTCCGGGAACCCGTAGCTGGAAAAACCCTTGACCTGCTCGACCACGCGCTGCGCGAAGTCCAACGGATAGCCATTGCGCGTCATGCCGTCGATGAGGCGGTCTTCGTAGGCTCCCAGCCCGCCGGTGCGGCGCCAGGCGCCCATGGCGCGGCGCAGCCCGTCGGCCTCACCAGGGGTGAAGTCGGCCGCGATGATGGCGATCTGCATGCACTGCTCCTGGAAGACCGGGACACCCAGGGTGCGCTCCAGTGCCGCCTCCAGCCCCTTGGGATAGTCGACGGGTTCCTTGCCCTGACGGCGCCGCAGGTACGGATGAACCGCACCACCCTGGATGGGGCCGGGCCGCACCAACGCGACCTCAATGACCAGGTCGTAGAAAGTGCGCGGGCGCAGGCGCGGCAGCATGGCCATCTGCGCGCGGCTTTCGATCTGGAACACGCCCACGGTGTCGGCGGCGCAGATCATGTCGAAGGTGGCATCGTCCTTGTCGGGAATGGTGTGCATGGGCATGGGCCGGCCGCGCCGCTGACCGATGAAGTCGAGCGACTTTCGGATCGCGGTCAGCATGCCCAGCGCCAGCACATCCACCTTGAGCAGGCCCATGGCATCCAGGTCGTCCTTGTCCCACTGGATCACCGTTCGGTCGGGCATGGACGCGTTCTCGATCGGCACCAGCCGGGCCAGCGGCCCGCTGGTGAGCACGAAGCCGCCCGTGTGCTGCGAGAGATGGCGCGGGAACCCCAGCAACTGCCTGACCAGGGTCACCAGCTGACGCACGGCCAGGCTGTCCGGATCCAGACCGGCTTCGCGCAGGCGGGTGTCGGCCAGACCGTCTTCGTCCCACCAGCGGTGGCCGCTGGCCAGCTGCGCCAGCGTGGCCTCGTCGAAACCCAGGGCCTTGCCCACATCGCGCACGGTGCTGCGCGGTCGGTAGCTGATGACGGTGGCGGTGAGCGCGGCGCGGTCACGTCCGTACTTGCGGTAGAGATACTGGATGACCTCTTCGCGCCGCTCATGCTCGAAATCCACATCGATGTCGGGTGGCTCGTTGCGTTCGCGCGAGATGAAGCGTTCGAACAGCAGCGAGGAACGCGCCGGATCCACCGCGGTGATGCCCAGGCAATAGCAGACCGCGCTGTTGGCCGCCGATCCGCGCCCCTGGCAAAGAATGCCCTGCGAGCGTGCGAAGGCCACGATGTCGTGCACGGTCAGGAAGTAGTGCTCATAGCCCAGCTCCGTGATCAGCGTCAGTTCATGTTCGATCTGGGCACGAATCGGGGACGGAACGCCCTCTGGCCAGCGCTCATGGGCACCAGCCTCGGTGAGCGCGCGCAAGTGCTGGGCCGGCGTGAGGCCGGGCGGCACCACCTCGGCCGGGTACTGGTAGCGCATCTCGTCCAGCGACCAGCCCGTGCAACGCTGGGCAATGTGCAGGGTTTCTGCCAGCAGATCCGGCGGGAAACACTGCGACAGCCGCAAGCGGGTTCGCAGGTGCTGTTCGGCATTGGGGGTGAGCGCGTAGCCGCAGTCGGTCAACGGACGGCCGATGCGGGTGGCGGTCAGCACGTCCTGCAGCGGCTTGCGAGAACGCACATGCATGTGCACGTCGCCCACCGCGACCAGCGGTACCGCCGTGAGCGCACTGGCCTGGCGAAGGCGCTGCAGGTGGATCTCGTCGTCCATCAGGCGCAGCTGGGTCACGCCCAGCCAGCAGCGTCCCAGGAAGGCGTCGAGGAGCCAGCGCGCGGTGGCGTCCGTCTGCGCTGGGGTGGCGTGGCGGGGTGGCACGGCGATGGCGACACAGTCACCCAGCGCATCCGGATCCATCGCTGCCAGCGTCAGGCGGTAGGTGCCTTTTTCGGACGAACGCCGCAGACGCGTGATGAACTCGCACAGGTTGCCGTAGCCCTGGAGGCTGGTGGCCAGCAGCGCCAGGGTGAAGTCACCGGTGCGCGCGCCCTGCCCCTGCACGCGGAACTGACTGCCCACCATGAGGGGCAACCTGGCCTTTTTGGCCGCGAGGTGGGCGCGCGCGATGCCGGCCATGGAGCATTCATCGGTGATGGCCAATGCGGTGTAGCCCAGCGTCTGCGCACGCGCCACCAGCTCCTCGGCATGGCTGGCACCGCGCAGGAAAGTGAAGTTGGAGCAGCACAGCAGCTCGGCGTAGTCGGGCAGGGACATCGCAAGCATTCAGGCGAAAAAGCCATGCAGGTACCAGGCCGGCTCGTCGGCCAGCCGCGTCTGGAACACCCACAGCAGGCCGGTCTTGGCCGAGCGTGCGATCCAGTAGTCCCGCGCCGCATGGCGGGTCTGACCCGATGCTTCATCACGATCCCACCAGCCGCCCTCGACACGCTGCGGGCCGAGCAGCAGTTGCAGTTCGCCCTGATGCTGCGGTCGATGCGCGATGACCGGCAGACGCAGTGGCTGCTCCAGCAGCAAGGACGGTTGTGGCCAGGCCGGTGGTGGCACCGTGTGTGCGCCAGATGGCAGGGGTTGGCCCACGGGCTGCCAGCGGGCGGCGAACTCGGGCCGATGGTCCGCGCAGAGCCGTGGACGCAGCACACGCGCTTCGCCCAGACGGGCAGACAGGCGTTCAAGCACATGGGCCAATGGCTCCTGCCCTTGGGCGTCGTCGGGCAACCAGGAGACGCTGAGTTGCGGCAGCGATCGCACCTCGTCGGCCGTCAGCCGCAAATCACCCACCGGCGCTGCCAGCGTCACCTGCGACAGGTGCTCGGCCAGCAGACGTGAGAGATGATCCACCGCACGCGTGGGTTCTGCCGTGCGTACGGTCAGCTGCCCACCCTCGCCCGCACCACGCGATCGCATCGCATCGTGCGCCCAGTGCAGGGTGAAGGCGGTGGTGCCGAGATGGCGTGCTGCCAGCCAGGCCGCCAGCTGCAGCAGCAGGCGGCGGGCGCCGAAGAGCATGGCGGCCGCTTCATCCACCCGATGCGGCAATTCCAGCCGGGCATCGAAGCGTTCGGGCAGCACCACCCATGAATGCGTCTGTGGCGCATGGCCATAGGCCTGATCCAGCGCGCGCAGCAGTGCGGCGTCAAAGCGCCGGGCCAGGCCTGCGCGTGGCAGGCGTCGAACGTCGCCCAGCGTTCGGCAGCCGATGTGGGAGAGCGTCATCCGGTGGGCACGCAAGGCACTGAGCACGGTCAACGGCAGCGGATCCAGCAGCGCAGCCAGCGGCTCCCCCAGACCGTCCTCGACCCCGGCACGGGCCAGTGCCAGCGCAGCCAGTGCGTTCGGTGCCCAGGCCAGGGCCGTGGCCCCGAGTTCCTGAGCGCCAGGCCACAGCCGCTCGCGCAACGCTGCCTGCCCACCGAACAGGCGCAAGCTGGCCGCCACCTCCAGCAGAACGGCTTCTTCGGCGATGGCGACGCGGGGCGTGAACTGCAGCGCCCAGACCGCCAGCGCCTGCCGCACCGCGTCAGTGCAAGGAAGCGGTTCGTCGGGACTGGGCAGCTTCAGCGCGGACCACAGCATGGCCGGCCTCACGGGAAACGACAACAGCGGGACGGGGTGCATCGACCCGCCGGGAAGGCCAGACTTGCGGCAAGCCGGCCGGCGGGGCGGACAAGGCAAGCGCATGCGCCAGGGGTGGCCCCTTGCGCTTGACCACATCCACCAGCAGCTGCCAGTCATCGCCAACCCCGCCCGCACGAGCCACCAGACGCAGCGGCGCGGCCGACGACTCGCGCGCGGCATGGGCGGGTCGGCACAGGAAGGCCGGTGCCGCGCTGGCGGCGGCATGAACCTGCAGGCGACGCAACTGGTCTGACCGGACCGCTGGCAGCCAGGACAGGACGGCACCACACGACCCAGCCTTGAGCAGTTGCTCGGTGGCCCACAGGCGTTCGGCCGCGGTATCGGCGCGCACCCAGATCAGCGCATCGGTGCCCACGCCATGTGGGAGCAGGCCGGGCGCGTGCGGTGGGATGGGCGGGCCAACCAGAACCACCCGGCCACCTTCGGCCGCGATGCGTCCCAGCAACGGCCCGAGCAGACGGAACTCCAGCGTGCCGGCCTGCGGCAGCAGCAGTTCGGTCAGTCCGAAGCCAGGCCAGCCACCACCGGGCAGGACAGCGTCCAGCGCATCAAAGCCGCTGGGCCAGGTGGTGCTGACCGTCTGGCCCAGCGCGTCGCCGCGCCAGACGGCCGCGGCCACCGCGGGCGGCAGCAGCACCGGCCGGCATGACCGGAGGGCGGAGGCTTCAGAGACGGAAACGGCAGGGACTTCAAGGGCCTCCTGCCGGTGGAACATGGGCTGCATGGTGCGCCCATGATAGCGTGTTTACTGTTTTTTTGTACAGTATTTTGCCGAACGAACCGGGTGGGCATTGGCCCCTGGCATCAGCCGAAATGGACCACCTGCCCCTGCCGGTCAAACGGCACGAAGGCCTGAATCTGGCCCTGGTGGATGGACATGACCATCTGGTTGAGCGCCCGGTCGATCTGCTCGTTGGCCGGCGGTCGCCCCGGCTGGCCCGCCAGGGCAGCCACCATGACCATGCGCCACTGGTCGGATTGGGCATCGGCATCCCTGACCAGTGCTTCCCAGCTGTCGATGTCGGATGGCGACCGGTCCACGCACATGCGGGGCGTCAGCGCACCGCCCTCTCCGCGGGCAAACCGCTCACGCTGATCGGGCGTGCTGTCGGGCGGCAACTCCACATCGACAAACACCATCAGCAGGCTCTGGGGAACAGGCTGGGCACGGCTGGCCGAGAGCAGGTCGGCAAAGGAGGCAATGTTCATTCGGTGGGTTCCGGTGCGGGTGGAAAGCCGGCCATGACGCCAGCCTCGCCCAAGGTCTGCAGATAATCTTCGGGCGACGGTCGGGGGCGTGCCGGGCGTCGCTGGCGCACGGTCCCCAGGCTGAGGAAGCACAGGGCATGCTCGTCGGGTGTCAGCCCGAACAGGGTACGCAGGGCCGCCGACTTCAGGGCCTTGCCGCTGGTCAGTGCCGAACCGTACCCCTGCGCCGTGGCCATCAGGAGGAGGTTCTGCACGGCGCATCCGGCCGACAGGATGCGCTCATGCAGGTCAACACCAGGGTCTCCACGGGCGCCGTCGACAACCAGCAACAGCAGCACCGGTGCGCGCAGCGCCTTGTCCCGGGCCTGGGACACCTGCTCATCGGTCGCCGCCGGATCACGTTCCAGCAAGGCCTGCGCAAAGGCATCACCCAGCCGCGAACGCTGATCCTGCGGGACGCAGATGAAGCGCCAGGGCAGGATCTGGCCATGGTCGGGCGCCGATGCGGCGCTGGTCAGCCAGGTGCGCCATTCATCCGGATCGGGGCCGGGGGCATCGAGCCGCTTGGGCAGGATGGTCTGGCGCGCTTCCATGAGCATGGACAGCGCCGCGGGAGAAAGTTCGTTGTCAGTCGACCAGGATCTGTCCATCGTTCTCGATGTAGGGCGGGTAAGGACCGGTGCCACTGTGCGTGGACTCGGAGGCCGGGACGAAGGCTCCGCGTTCGGCGTCAAACACGTGCACCTCGCCATTTTCGATCACATAGTGCCACCCATGCAGGGTCAGATGACCCGCTTCGACCGCGCGACGGACCATGGGGTAGTCCATCAGCCGCTCCAGCTGCAGCACCACCGCACGCTGCTCGGTGCGGTGCAGGGCCTCGCGGGTCGGCTGCACAGGCAGCAGCGCCTCGTCCGCCAGCCTCAGCCAGGCCTTGAGTGCCACGGCATCGTCCGGCGCACCTTCGTAAGCGGTGCGGATGGCGCCACAGTGGCTGTGACCACAGACGATGATCTGCTCCACCTTCAGGCTGAGCACCGCAAACTCAATGGCAGCCATGGTGCCATGCAAGCCGTGCGACTGGTCGTAGGGCGGCACGAAAGCCCCGACGTTGCGCACGATGAACAGATCCCCTGGTGCCGCGCCGGTCAGCAGATAGGGCACCAGACGCGAATCGGAGCAACCGATGAACAGGGTCTTGGGATGCTGACCCTGGGCCACCAGGTCCTGGAAGCGCTGCTGGTGCCGGGGGAAATAGTCCTCCTGGAAATTTCGCAGACGCAACAGCAGTTCGTCTGGCATGGTCAACCCCTTACTGAACCAGGGGCGAGTCGGCCCCCTCCAGATCGATGCCTTCGACCGTGGCCTGGCCCACCAGCAGGCGCATGTACTGGCGCAAGGCGGTGGCCCGGGACTGCAGGCGCAGGCGGGAGGTGATCTGCTCACGCACCTCGTCGAACGACGGCAAGGTGCCCTTCTTGCGGCCCAGCACCTCGATGATGTGCAAACCAAAGCGGGTATGCACCAGGCGGGGATGCACCCCCATGCCCCAACGTGAATCGCTCTGGAAGAACAGCTCGTTGGCCAGTTCGGGCGCGCAGTCCTGCGGGCCCACCCAGCCCAGATCACCACCCTGGGCGCTGGACGGGCAGTTCGACAGCTCGGCCGCCAGTTGCTCGAAGCGACCCGGCGGCACATCCTTGCGGGCCAGCTCCAGCAGGGCCGCCTCGGCCCGCTGCGTCAGTGCATGCACATTCACCCCGGGCGTGACCGCAAACAGGATGTGACGAACATGCAGAGACTGCCCGACGATGAAGTGGGGCTTGTTGGCTTCGTAGTAGCGCTGGCACTCTTCCTCGGTCGGCTCGGGTGACCGGACCTCGTCGTCGGTCATGGCCTCGATCACCTTGCGCTCGACTTCGTTGAGTTCGGGCGCCAGCAGACCGGTGACGCGGGGCAGAAGGCCCAGCGACACCGCCCGCTGGCGCAGCAGCTCGGTCCAGGCCCGCTCACGCAGGGTCTGGGCATCCACCGACTCGCCCGGCTCGTGCAGGGCAATGCCGTTGATGCTGGCCGGAACAATCTGCAGCTGGCCGGAGCAGGCGCAGTGTGCGCTGCCACAGCCGCCGGATGGGTTGGCGTTCATGATCTTGCTCTCTTGGCCGGTTTCAGAAAGGACGACCACCCTGGCTGGCCGGTGCACGCGGGTTCATGCCGACCCGGCGGCTGCGCACCAGCTGGTAGGGACGGGCCACGTAGGCCAGGGTGCCGAAGCCGCTCCACACGTGCACCAGACGGGTGAAGGGGAAGATGGCGAACAAGCTCATGCCCATGAACATGTGGATCTTGAAGACCACGGACACGTCGGTGATGAAGCTGGGGGCATCACCCTGGAACGTGACCAGGTGCTGTGCCCACGACATCAGCTTGAGCATGGTGGCGCCATCGCTGTGTTGCACGGACAGCGGCACCGTGGACAGGCCCAGCAGCAGCGTGGCCAGAATCCAGAACAGCACCAGGAAGTCACGACCACGCGAGGTGGCGCGCACGCGAGGGTTGGTCAGGCGGCGATGGATCAGCAGGATCAGGCCGATCAAGGCGATGACCCCCAGGATGCTACCGACCACCACGGCCAGCATCTGCTTCTGCCCGGCCGTCACGCCCAGGGCATGGATGACGGCGTGAGGCGTCAACATACCCACGAAGTGACCAAAGAACAGGCCGATGATCCCCAGGTGGAACAGGTTGGAACCCACACGCAGGCTGCCCGTGGACAACATCTGGCTCGATTCACTGCGCCACGAATACTGCTCGCGGTCAAAGCGCATCAGGCTGCCCAGCAGGAAGACCGAGAGGGCGATGTAGGGGTAGATGCCGAAGATGAAGTGGTGGAGGTAGCTCATGCTGCGACTCCTTGAGAGGCGTTGGGTTTCTGGCGGACGATGTGGATCGGCTGTGCCTCGCCGGGCCGGTTCTGGCCGCGGGTGCTGCAACCGTCAAAGGCTTGGGGCTCGGCCCAGCTGTCGTCGAGCGACTCTTCGACCGGGATGGCGACGGCCTGGGCCTTCTGGCCGGCCAGTTCCAGCACGGCAGCGATCACCGCGGCGTAGGGGCTCTCGCGCTTGAGCAGCGCGCTGAAGATGGCGTTCAGGATATGCGCCACCTCGCCCAGGAAGGCCTTGGCCAGCGCGGGCGGCTGGGTGGAGGCGAACTCCAGCACCACGCACAGGTGGTCGGGCAGTTCCTCGGGGGCGAGGAACAGGCCGGCCTTCTCGTAGGTCTGGGCCAGGTCGATCATGGCCGGCCCCCGGTCGCGCGAGTCGCCGTGCACATGCTCGAACAGGTGCAGCGAGGTGGCGCGGCCACGGTCGAAGGTCTCGACGTAGCGCGCCTGAACCTCCAGCGGGTCCTGGCGCTGCAGGCCGGTGACCAGCGCGCGCAGTTCGTTGCGGCGGGCGGCCGGCAGGGCGCCCTCCTCGTCGATCGCGCCGACCAGCGCGTCGAACTCGCTGCGCAGCTGATCGTCGGGGTAGGACAGCAGACGGGCCAGGGCCCGCAGGGTGTATCGCATCGGTTTCATGCCATGTCTCCTTTTCAGACCACCGACTGGATCGGGATCGTGCGGCGCTTGCTGCCGCCGAACAGGCTGGTGTCGGACGCGCCGTCGGAGCAGCCGTTGCCGAACGAGAAGCCGCAGCCGCCACGCAGGTCGAAGGCGTTCTCGGCGTATTCGCGGTGCGAGGTCGGGATGACGAAGCGGTCCTCGTAGTTGGCGATCGCCATCACGTGGTACATCTCCTCGACCTGGGCGGCTGTCAGGCCGACCTGCTCCAGCACCTGGGTGTTGGTCACGCCGTCCACATGCTTGCCGCGCTGGAAGGAGCGCATGGCCAGCATGCGTTCGAGCGCCCGCACCACCGGGCCGGTGTCACCGGCGGTCAGCAGGTTGGCCAGGTACTGCACCGGAATGCGCATCTGGCTGAAGTCAGGCAGTTCACCGTTGGCACCGATGTGGCCGGCGTTGGCGGCGGCGCTGATCGGCGAGAGCGGCGGCACATACCAGACCATGGGCAGGGTGCGGTATTCGGGGTGCAGCGGCAGGGCCACCTTCCAGTCGATCGCCATCTTGTAGACCGGGCTGTTGCGGGCACCCTCCAGCCAGGCTTCGGGGATACCATCCTTGCGCGCCTGCTCGATCACCTTGGGGTCGTGCGGGTTCAGGAAGATGTCCAGCTGGGCCTGGTACAGGTCCTTCTCGTTGGGCACGCTGGCGGCTTCGGCAATGCGGTCGGCGTCATACAGCACCACACCCAGGTAGCGAATGCGGCCTACGCAGGTCTCAGAGCAGACAGTCGGCTGGCCAGCCTCGATGCGCGGATAGCAGAAGATGCACTTCTCGGCCTTGCCGGTCTGCCAGTTGTAGTAGATCTTCTTGTAGGGGCAACCGCTGACACACATGCGCCAGCCGCGGCACTTGTCCTGGTCGATCAGCACGATGCCGTCGTCCTCGCGCTTGTAGATCGAGCCCGAGGGGCAGGAAGCCACGCACGCCGGGTTCAGGCAGTGCTCGCACAGGCGCGGCAGGTACATCATGAAGGTGTTCTCGAACTGGCCGACCATGTCCTTCTGGACCTGATCGAAGTTGGCCAGGTTCGCGTCCTTGCTGCGCTTGCTGAACTCGCCGCCCAGGATCTCTTCCCAGTTCGGCCCCCACTCGATCTTCTCCATGCGCTGGCCGGTGATCAGGCTGCGCGGCCGTGCGGTGGGCGCCGCCTTGACTTCGGGCGCCGACTGCAGGTGGTCGTAGTCGAAGGTGAAAGGTTCGTAGTAATCGTCGATCTGGGGCAGGTTGGGGTTGCTGAAGATCTTCATCAGCAGCGACCACTTGCCACCCTGTTTGGGAACGATGGAACCGTCGGCCTTGCGGACCCAGCCGCCGTTCCACTTGTCCTGGTTCTCCCATTCCTTGGGATAGCCGATGCCGGGCTTGGTCTCGACGTTGTTGAACCAGGCGTATTCCACGCCGGGACGGCTGGTCCAGACGTTCTTGCAGGTAACCGAGCAGGTGTGGCAGCCGATGCACTTGTCCAGGTTCAGCACCATGGCGATTTGGGCACGTACTTTCATCGTGTTTCTCCTAGTCTTTCTTCGCCTCAGGCCTGAACGGAGTCGGTGCCTTCGCCGTCGAGCCAGTCGATCTTGCGCATCTTGCGCACGATGACGAACTCATCCCGGTTGGTGCCGATGGTTCCGTAGTAGTTGAAGCCGTAACTGAACTGCGCGTAGCCACCGATCATGTGGGTCGGCTTGGTCACGATGCGGGTCACCGAGTTGTGGATGCCGCCACGGGTGTTCGTGATCTCCGAGCCCGGGGTGTTGATGATCTTTTCCTGCGCGTGGTACATCAGGGTCATGCCCGGATTCACGCGCTGGCTGACCACCGCCCGTGCCGCGATGGCACCGTTGGTGTTGAACAGCTCGACCCAGTCGTTGTCCTCGATGCCCGCGGCCTTGGCGTCGGTTTCACTCAGCCAGATGACCGGACCGCCGCGGTTGAGCGTGAGCATGTGCAGGTTGTCGCTGTACGTGCTGTGGATGCCCCACTTCTGGTGCGGGGTGATGAAGTTCAGCGCAATTTCCTTGTTGCCATTGGGCTTGCGGCCGATCATCTCGTCCACGGTCTTGAGGTCGACCGGCGGACGGTAGCTGGTCAGGGCCTCACCAAAGGCCAGCATCCAGGGGTGATCCAGGTAGAACTGCTGACGACCGGTGAGGGTACGCCATGGGATCAGCTCGTGCACGTTGGTGTAGCCGGCGTTGTAAGACACCTTCTCGGATTCGAGACCGGACCAGGTCGGCGAGGAAATGATCTTGCGCGGCTGTGCCTGGATGTCGCGGAAGCGGATCTTCTCGTCCTCGCGGTGCAGGGCCAGGTGGGTGTGGTCACGGCCGGTGATCTTGGACAATGCCTCCCAGGCCTTGACGGCCACGTGACCGTTGGTCTCGGGCGCCAGTTGCAGCACCACCTCGCAAGCGTCGATGTCGCTGTCGATCTTCGCCATGCCCTTGGTCACACCCTCGGCATGCACCTTGCCGTTGAGTTCCTTGAGCTGCCCGACCTCGGTCTGGGTGTTCCAGCCGATACCCTTGCCGCCGTTGCCGGCCTTTTCCATCAAGGGCCCCAGCGCCGTGAAGCGCGCGTAGGTGTTGGGGTAGTCGCGCTCGACCACGCTGATCTGCGGCGCGGTCTTGCCTGGGACCAGATCGCACTCGCCCTTCTTCCATTCCTTGACGTCGAAGGGCTGGGCCAGCTCGGCCGGGGAATCGTGCATCAGGGGCGTGAGCATGAGCTCCTTCTCCACCCCCAGATGGCCGACACAGACCTCGCTGAAGGCCTTGGCAAAGCCCTTGTAGATCTCCCAGTCGCTCTTGCTCTGCCAGGCCGGGTCCACGGCGGTGGACAGCGGGTGGATGAAGGGGTGCATGTCGCTGGTGTTGAGGTCGTTCTTCTCGTACCAGGTGGCCGTGGGCAGCACGATGTCGGAGTACAGGCAGGTCGTGCTCATGCGGAAGTGCAGCGTGACCAGCAGGTCCAGCTTGCCTTCCGGGGCATTGGCGTGCCATTCCACCTCGGTGGGCTTGGCGTCATTGGGCCCCAGGTCCTTGCCTTGCACGCCGTTGGTGGTGCCCAGCAGGTGCTTGAGGAAGTACTCATGTCCCTTGCCGGACGAGCCCAGCAGGTTCGAACGCCAGACGAAAAGGTTGCGCGGCCAGTTCAGCGGGTGGTCCGGATCCTCGCAGCTCATCTTGAGCGAGCCATCCTTGAGCGCCTTGACGGCGTAGTCCTTGGGGTCCATGCCCGCCGCCTGGGCATCCTTGACCACCTGCATCGGGTTGGTCTGCAGCTGCGGGGCACTGGGCAACCAGCCCATGCGCTCGGCACGCACGTTGTAGTCGATCAGGCTGCCACCGAACCTGGTCTTGTCGGCCAGCGGCGAAAGGATCTCTTCCACACCCAGCTTCTCGTAACGCCACTGGTCGGTGTGGGCGTAGAAGAAGCTGGTGGAGTTCTGCTGGCGCGGCGGGCGGACCCAGTCCAGGGCAAACGCCAGCGCGGTCCAGCCGGTCTGCGGGCGAAGTTTTTCCTGACCCACATAGTGCGACCAGCCACCACCGCTCTGACCGATACAGCCGCACATCATCAGCATGTTGATGATGCCGCGGTAGTTCATGTCGCTGTGGTACCAGTGGTTCATCGCCGCGCCGATGATGACCATGGACTTGCCCTTGGTCTTGTCGGCGTTGTCGGCAAACTGGCGGGCCACCGCGGTCACCTGGTCGCGCTTGACGCCGGTGATCTTCTCCTGCCAGGCCGGGGTGTAGGGCACGTCCTGGTCATAGCTGGTCGCGCCGGTGTCGCCCGGCAGGCCGCGGTTGACGCCATAGTTGGCGGCGGTCAGGTCGAACACGGTGGCGACCAGGGCATAACGCTCTTCACCGGCCTTGCCCAGCTTGATGCGGCGCACCGGCACCTTGCGCACCAGCACGTCGTCCTGCTTGTTGGCGTTGAAGTGCGGCGTATCGATGCCACCGAAGTACGGGAAGGCCACGTCGCCCACGTCGTACTCGCTGCCCTCGCCTTCCATCAGGCTGAGCTTGAGCTTGACCTGCTCGTCGCTGCGGGCTTCCTTGTCTTCCAGATTCCACTTGCCGGCATCGGCACGGCCTTCAGCGCCCCAGCGAAAGCCGATGGAGCCATTGGGCAGGACGACCTTGTCTTCCTGATCCACCGCCACCGTTTTCCACTCGGGGTTGTTGTCCTGGCCCAGCTTGCCGTTGAAGTCGCTGGCGCGCAGGTAGCGGCCGGGCACGGCCACCTTGCGGCCATCCGTCAAGGTGCGCTCTTCCAGCATGACCAGGTTGGGCATGTCGGTGTAGCGGCGCACGTAGTCGTCGAAGTACGACGAGCGTTTGTCGAAGTAGAACTCCTTGAGGATCACATGACCCATGGCCATGGCAATCGCCGCGTCGGTGCCCTGCTTGGGGTGCAGCCAGATGTCGCAGAGCTTGCTGATCTCGGCGTAGTCGGGCGTGATCGCCACCGTCTTGGCCCCCTTGTAGCGCACCTCGGTGAAGAAGTGGGCGTCGGGCGTGCGGGTCTGGGGCACGTTCGAGCCCCAGGCGATGATGTACGTGGAGTTGTACCAGTCGGCCGATTCCGGCACGTCGGTCTGCTCGCCCCAGACCTGCGGGCTGGACGGGGGCAGATCGCAGTACCAGTCGTAGAAGCTCATGCAGACGCCGCCGATGAGCGACAGGTAGCGCGAGCCGGCCGCGTAGCTGATCATGGACATCGCCGGAATCGGCGAGAAGCCAATGATGCGGTCGGGCCCGTATTTCTTGGCGGTGTAGACGTTGGCGCTGGCAATGATCTGGTTGACCTCTTCCCAGGTGCTGCGCACCATGCCACCCAGACCGCGCTGCTGCTGCCACTCGCGACGGGCTTCCTGGTTTTCAACAATGGAAGCCCAGGCATCGACCGGGCTCTTGGCCACGGCCATGGCGGCGCGCCAGTGCTTGAGCAGCTTGCCACGCACCATGGGGTATTTCACCCGGTTGGCGCTGTACAGGTACCAGCTGTAGGAAGCGCCACGGGCACAGCCGCGCGGTTCGTGGTTGGGCAGGTCGGCGCGGGTGCGCGGGTAATCGGTCTGCTGGGTTTCCCAGGTGACGATGCCGCCCTTGACATAGATCTTCCACGAGCAGGAGCCCGTGCAGTTCACGCCGTGGGTAGAGCGCACGATCTTGTCGTGGGCCCAGCGGTTGCGGTAGGCGTCTTCCCAGGTGCGGTCTTCGCCGGTGGTCAGTCCGTGCTGTCCCGAGAAGCTCTCCGTGGGTGCAGAGAAATGGGTGAGTCGGTCGAGAAAATGGCTCATCGTGGGCTCCAGTGAGTTTTCTTGGGGTCAGCAGGGATGGGCAGCGCCGCGGCGGGCATACATCCACCAGTTCAGCACGACGTTGAAGGCGAAGAAGGCGGCCAGGCCGTAGAACACCGGCGTGGCGGATTTGAAGGCGCCGAAGGAGGCGGCAAACAGCATGCCGAACAGGAAGGGCCCGTAGGCGGCGATGGCGGCAGTGAAGCCGATCACACCACCGGCCTGGCGCGGCTCGAACAGCATGGGCATCTGCTTGAAGGTGCTGGCGTTGCCCACGCCGGCGAAGAAGAACATGGTCAGCATGCCGGCCACGAACATCGGGAAGCTGTCCAGACCGGTGGGGCTGGTGAGCGTGGTCACCCAGACGGCGGAGGCGAGCATCCCCAGGCCAGCCCAGTGCGTGACGCGGGCACCGCCGAGCTTGTCGGACAGCGGACCGGCCAACACGCGGGCAGCGGAGCCCACCAGCGGACCATAGAAGGCCCAGGCCAGCGGATCGGGCGCGCCTTCAAAGCCGCCGTAGATCTGCTTGATCAGCAGCGGGAAGGTGGCGGCCAGGCCCGAGAAGGCGCCGAAGGTCATCATGTACAGCGAGGTCATGCTCCAGGTGTGGCCCGAGCGGAAGATGTCGAACTGCTGGGCGAAGTTGGCCTTGACCGGCACCGACTTGAGCATCAGCCAGGCGCTGATGCCGAAGACGAAGGTGAAGGGAATCATCACGGCGGCGGCGTTCTGCAGGTAGACCTGGCTCTGCACGCCCGCCTTGGTCAGGGTCTGCGAGTCACCCATCCAGGCGGCGCCACCCATCAGCGCGAAACCGATGATCCAGGGCGTGACGAACTGGACGATGGACACACCGAAGTTGCCGATACCGGCCTGGATGGCCAGCGCCGTGCCCTGCAGCCGCTTGGGGAAAAACAGGCTGGTCGACGGCATGAAGGACGAGAAGTTGCCGCCGCCCAGACCGGCCAGGAAGGCCAGCAGCATCAGCATCCAGTACGGGGTGCCCGGATCCTGCACCGCGTAGAACCAGCCCACCAGCGGGATCAACAGGCTCAGGGTGGACAGGCTGACCACCAGGCGCGTGCCGAACATGGGCGTGAGGAACATGTGCACCAGACGCAGGGTGCCGCCAGCCAGGCCGGGCATGGCCGCCAGCCAGAACAGCTGCTGCGGCGTGAACTTGAAACCGATCTGCGGCAGGCGAACGACCAGCGCCGAGACCAGGAACCAGACGATGAAGGCCATCGTCAGATTCAGGGTGGTGATGGTCAGTGTTCGCCAGGCCAGTCCGGACGCGCCGGCGCTCCAGAACGATGTGTTTTCGGGCTCCCAGCGCGACAGCCAAGTGCCGTCGGTGGTGGCCGAAGGATTGAGGGTAGCCATGGTGTTTCCTTGCGGGTGAATGGGGGTGTGAGGCGTCACTTGACCGTCGTGGCCAACGGCGATGCAGCGGCGTTGCTGCCCATGACCTCGGTGCGGCGCACTTCGGTCCAGTACATCCAGATCAGCGAGACCCAGACCACGCCGTACATCAGCATGAAGGCGCTGGAGCGGATGCCAGTCAGGTCCATCAGGGCACCGAACAGGATGGGCAGGATGAAGCCGCCCATGCCACCCGCCAGGCCGACGATGCCGCTGATGGCGCCGATGTTCTTGGGGTAGTCGTCACTGATGTACTTGAAGACGCTGGCCTTGCCAAAGGCCCAGGCCACGCCCAGGATGCCCATCAACGCGGTGAAGGCGTAGACGTTCAGGCCGATGTGGAAGGTCCTGGGCCCGTCGACGGTGGTGACGGTGAAGTCGGTCTGCGGATAGGACAGCAGGAACAGGCAGATCCAGCTGACCCACATCACCCACCAGGTGACCTTGTGCGCACCGTATTTGTCGGACAGCACCCCGCCGATGGCGCGCAGCACGCCGCCGGGCAGCGAGAAGCAGGCGGCCAGCAGGGCCGCGACGCGGATATCCAGCCCGTATTCACCCACGTAGTACTGCACCATCCACAACGAAAGGGCCACGTAGCCGCCGAACACGATGCTGTAGTACTGACAGTACTTGAGGACCTTCGGGTCTTTCAGGGCCTTGAGCTGGTCGGTGAACTTGACGTTGCTGGGCACCAGGTGCGACGGATCGCTGTGACTGAACAGCCAGAACAGCACCAGCGTACCCAGCATGATGGCGGCGTAGACCTGAGGCACCATGGCCCAGCCGAAGGCCACCAGCAGCACCGGCGCGACGAACTTGTTGACCGCGGCGCCCGAGTTGCCGGCACCGTACACGCCCATGGCCATGCCCTGGCGGTTCTTGGGGAACCAGCGGGCCACATACGGGGTGCCCACCGAGAAAGAACCACCGGCCAGGCCGACGAACAGGCCGATCACCAGGAAGTGCCAGTATTCGGTGGCGTAGCTCATCAGCCAGATGGCTGGCACAGTGATGGCCATGACGCAGGCCATGACGATGCGGCCGCCGTACTTGTCGGTCCAGATGCCCAGCGGCACCCGGATCAGCGAGCCGGTGAGCACCGGCATCGCGGTCAGCAGACCGAACTCGGTCGCGTTGAGGTTCAGCATCTTCTTGATCGGGATGCCGATCACGCCGAACATCATCCAGACCATGAAGCAGACCGTGAACGCCAGCGTGCTGACAATCAGGACCGACCAGGCCTTTCTCTCGTTTCTCAGTTCTGTTCCCATGGTTCTTCTCCTGAAGACATGCGTGAACTGTCGACGATCCACGGACGAATGCCCATCCACCGATGGCATGTCGACCCGTGTCGAAAGTAGTACGGAGATCTGAGCCCCCTCGTCCGAAAGAACTATGCGGGCGTCAAAGCGGAGCTGATTTGATCTATGTCAAACAATGCCGTGCGTGGTGGCGTACACGGCGGCCTGGACGCGGGACGTCAGGCAGAGCTTGCGCAGGATGTGCTGCACATGGATCTTCACCGTGGTCTCGGCGATGTCCAGTTCGCGGGCAATCAGCTTGTTGCTGTCACCCCGGGCGATCAGCAGGAGGATTTCACGCTCACGCGGCGAGAGCAGGTC
>Ga0114986_1000015_pt1 | contig 45117 bp, 53 predicted proteins | sample Shrwel1BS1Day17_FD_96988 | JGI IMG/M metagenome (GOLD analysis project Ga0114986, IMG submission 96988) | Subsurface microbial communities from deep shales in Ohio, USA - Utica-3 well 1 S-1-Day17 | ecosystem: Environmental > Aquatic > Deep subsurface > Shale gas/oil reservoir > Produced... | reverse complement strand
TGGCGGTGGGAGTGATTCTGCGAACGAACTCGCTCTGAATTTCTCTGATTCACAAGGGAAAACCCGTAAATTCAATGCATCCATTCGGCAGAGAGTGTTTCCGCTTGCCGAAGTACTGTCTGCACGGCAGCGTCCTGAAGGTCAGGCGGATATCCATGCTTGCGCAATATCCGCTTCACCAGCACACGCATGCGCGCACGGGCACTTTCACGGTGTGACCAATCAACCGTAACGCTGCCTTTTAGGCTGACGAGAAGCTCGTGCGCGATCACCTTGAGGGAGTCATTGCCCATCAGCTCGACAGCGCTTTCGTTCTCAGCAAGCGCGTCATAGAAGGCGATCTCGTCTTGCGACAGGCCTTCATCTTCGCCTCGCCGTTGGGCGGCGCGCACCTCTTTCGCGAGCTCGATCAATTCCTGAAGTACTTCGACCGTGCTGATCGCATTCGTGTGATAGCGAGCAATGGCGGCTTCGAGGCGCTCGGAAAAGCGCTTCGTTTCAACCACGTTCGTCTTGCTGCGTGAGCGAATTTCATCGTTCAGAAGCTTACGAAGAGCCTCAAGGGCCAGATTCTTTTTCTCGAGTTGTTGAATTTCCGCGAGGAATTCATCAGAAAGGATCGAGATATCGGGCGTTGCGATCCCTGCGGCTGCAAGAATATCCACGATCCCGGTTGAAACGACCGCACGATTCAGAATTTGTTGAATGGCAAATTCCCTATCAGCAGCGCTCCCACCGCCGCCGTCCAAGGATTTTACCAGCGCAGCCCGAACCGTCTGGAAGAAACCGACTTCATCCCGGATTTCGCGGGCCTCGTCAGTAGCGGAAGCCAAGGCGAAAGCCTTGGACAGCGCAAGCACGGCATCCTGATAGCGTCGATTTTCCCGACGCTTCGCGTCTTCGCTCGTTTCTTTCGCTGCAGCTTCTTGCTGGCGGGCAAGGATCCATTCGATGGCCTCGGCGAGCACGACTAAGCGCTCATGGGGCGTCCCAGCCAAACCGTGCTCATAGTCGAAGCCGTGGAACATCGCCTTCACGACTTCGTACTTCTCAAGCAGAATGGCGATCGCTTCGGACTCGTCGATCCCGACCTGGCGCTGGTCTGAACCCGAATACTGGCCCAGGGCATTCTTGAGGTTCTGAGCGATACCGATGTAGTCAACGACGAGGCCGGCAGGCTTATCACGGAAAACGCGGTTCACCCGGGCGATCGCCTGCATGAGGCCGTGCCCCTTCATTGGCTTGTCGATATACATGGTATGCATCGAAGGTGCGTCGAAGCCCGTCAACCACATGTCTCGGACGATGACGAGCTTTAGAGGATCCTTCGGGTCTTTCGCGCGCTTCGCCAGGAGATCGCGCCGCGCCTTGGTCCCGATGTGCGGCTGCCAGTCCTGAGGATCCGATGCAGAACCGGTCATGACGATCTTGACGAGACCCGAGGCGTCGTCATCGTTGTGCCAATCGGGCCGAAGCGCGATGATCTGGTTATATAGCGCGACGCAGATTCGACGGCTCATGCAGACCACCATGGCCTTGCCGTCCATTGCGGCGACGCGGTCCTCGAAGTGTTGCACAAGATCGGCCGCCACCATCGCAAGCCGTTTCTCGGAGCCCACCAGGGCCTCAACAGTGGCCCATTTCCGCTTGATTTTCTCCTGTTCAGTGGTCGCTTCGTCTTCGGTCAGCTCCTCGATTTCGGCATCGATCTTTGGCTTCTCGTCTTCGGGAAGCTCTATGCGTGCAAGGCGGCTCTCGTAGTAGATCGGGACCGTTGCACCGTCCTCTACCGCCCGGCTGATGTCGTAAACGTCGATGTATTCGCCAAACACGGCCGGCGTGTTCACGTCGTCCTTCTCGATGGGCGTTCCAGTAAACCCGATGAAGGAGGCGTTCGGCAGTGCATCACGCAGATATTTTGCAAAACCGTAAGCAATTTCGCCGGTCTTTTGTTCAATCCGCGCCTTAAAGCCATACTGGCTGCGATGCGCTTCGTCGGCAATGACGACGATGTTGCGGCGGTCTGACAGCGTTGGATAGCTAGCCTCACCCGCCGGAGGTGAGAACTTCTGGATGGTCGTGAAGATGACGCCGCCAGCGGCCCGGCTCAGCGCAGATTGCAGGTCCTCCCGGCTTTCAGCCTGAACAGGCGTCTGTCTGATCAGATCCCGGCACATGGAGAAGGTCGCGAAGAGCTGATCGTCCAGGTCGTTGCGGTCGGTAATGACGACAATAGTCGGGTTCTCAAGCTCAGGGCGCCGCACCAGCTGTCCGGCATAAAAGGCCATCAGCAGGCTCTTGCCCGATCCCTGGGTGTGCCAGATCACGCCCACCTTCCTGTCGCCCTCAGGAGAAGATGCCTCGACGGTTTTCTCCACGGCGTGCCGGACGGCGTGAAACTGGTGATAACCCGCGATGATCTTCGCGAGGCCCGACCCCGTCTCACCGAAGACAGTGAAATCGTGCAGCAAATCGAGGAGACGGCGTCGCTCGAAGATGCCCTCGATCAGCACGCCGAGTTCGGGCTGCCCTTTGGCTGCGATGATTTTGCCGTCCGTCGTGCGCCAGGGCATGAAGCGCTCCTGATCGGCGGTCAGCGAACCCACGCGCGCGGTGATGCCATCCGAAGTGACGAGGACAGTGTTCGTTCGAAAGAGCGAGGGGATTTGCGACTTGTAGGTCTGTAGCTGATTGAACGCCCCGGCAAGCGTCGCGTTCTCTCCGCCAGGGGCCTTGAGCTCGATCACGCCGAGAGGCAGGCCATTGACGAACACCACGACATCCGGTCGTCGGTTGATGCTGCCTTCGATGACCGTGAACTGGCTGGTCGCCAGCCAGTCGTTCCTGTCTTGGTCGGTAAAATCGATCAGATGAACCTTGTCGCCGCGGATCGTGCCATCGTCACTGTAGAATTCGACATCGACGCCCTCGACCATCAATTTGTGCAGACGCCGGTTTTCTTCCACAAGTGACGGCTTCTCGGTCGCCAGAACCTTGCGCACGGCATCGGCGCGGGCTTCTGCAGGAATAGTGGGATTGAGCCGATCGATGGCTGCTGTCAGGCGTTTGATCAACACCACATCAGCATAGGCTTCGCGTTCCGGCGCCTTGCCATCCGGTCCGATGTCGGCATCGGTGGCTATCGAGTAACCAAGTGTGGCGAGTTGATCGAGCACGACCTGTTCAACGGCCGCTTCGGAAAGATAGGCCATCAGGCAACCTCCGCATCTTGAGGCGCAGAGGCCTTGGCCTCACGACATGCATTGAGTACGAGTTTGTAGGCTTCCCGATCCACACCGAACAGCAGACGCGAGGGCTCGATTGCGAGCGGCAACTCTTCACCGCCGGGAAGGCTGACGATCACCTGGAGAAAGCCCTCGTCATCGGTTGCCCCCCGAAGCGAGGCCAGTTCATCAATGATTGCATTGGAAGCTTCGAACCGCTCGTAGGGTTCAAGGGTTCGCACCGGGTCCGGCTCGCGCTCCAGATAGGCCTCGTGCAGAAATGTGATGATCGCATCTGCCGCCAAAATGGCCGAGCGGCGATGATGAGCGGACAGCTTGGCGATGAAGCCGTCCTTGCCATGACTCACTGTTCCGGCCTCGTTTCGCAAGACCCGCAGCGTTTCTGTGAGCTTGTTGTGCTGCTTGATGAGGTCCGCAAAGGCACGGTGGCGGATTGCGCCCAGATCGAGCAGACGCGTGGCCACGCCGACGAGGTGGCCTAGTGGCGTATCAGCTGCTTCCGGCTTGAGGGGCGCCAGCGGATCATCGAGCTCTTCAATCAAGACACGGCAGGCGCATTCGACAAGGCCCTTGGCAGCATCGATGCAGGCGTCGTTCTCGTCGGCAAACTCCCGCTCCAGCGTCGCGAAGGTCTGCTGGAGCATCGGCGCATGCTTCCAGTGCGTGCAGAAGGCGCGAATGCCGGGATACCAGTCTGCGCTCATGCGGCCCTCGGCGCTGGCCCAAGAACGAACCGGGCGCGTTCCCGCCGGAGCATTTCATAGGGGCTGATGCAGGTCAGGCCCAGCCCGATACAGGCATTGGGAATCTTGATCTTGCGCGTTGAATCCGAAGGCACCTCGTGCGTGACGACGACAAATTCATGGGCCAGCGCGTGCGCGACCAGCCAGTAGTCGGCCACCTGCAGAAAGGTAGCGATTGCTGCCGTCTCATAGTTCTGGCCCGTTGCCCAGGCGCTGACGCGCCCAAGGGCCGGGACGACGGGATCATCCGGCGGCAGGAAGAATTCACGCCCGCGTGCGGTGGCCCAGTCGGACAGATCGTCGCCTCCGGACTGCAATTCATCCCCGACCTTATCGATGCTGGCGACGCGGCCGGCGCCGTTCTCATTGATCAGCCATTCCCAGAACGCCGGGCAGAAATCGAAACCGTAGTGCAGGTTCTTCGCCTGAATGAAAATGTTCGTGTCGAGAAGGTAACGGGTCATCCCATGACCCCCACTTCCCGCCCGATGTTGTGGAACGTCTCCGTCTTCTTGACGCCCAGCATCCGGAAGGCATCGCGGTAGAGGGTCTGTCCTTCCAGCGTGCTTTCGACAAGTGCCCGGGCAAAACGGCGACTGACGCGCGACAAGGTGGTTCGGTAGAAGTCTCCGCCACCAGCGCCGGACCGGGCCAGTTCCCGCAGGCGCGCCCGTTCCTCTGCCCAGGCGCTATCGAAGGCTGGCCGGTCGAGCGCGCCTGCATCGAGCAGCCGGCGCAGAATGACGAGCGTGCTGACCTTGAATTGCCGTGCCAGGCGCTGCATCGCATCATCCAGCGGCTCGCCCTGTTGGATCGTCGGCCGCAAGGCATCGAGCGGCACGAGAAGTTCGGCCGCCACCGCATTGCACCAGACTTCCTCGCGTCGGTGGCCGTGGAGTGGCGCAGCGCTCGCATCCGACACCGCCGAGGACCCGAGCCAGAGATGCGCCAGTTCGTGCGCCAACGTGAACATCTGGCCGGATTTCGTGTCCGCGCCGTTGATGAACACCAGCGGCGCCCGCCTGTCAGCCAGCGCGAAGCCGCGGAACTCCTCCGGGTCAAGGGCACGGCGGTTGTTCGACAGGACAACGCCGCTCACCATCACCAGGACGCCTGCCGCATCGGCCTGGGCGATGAACAGGCGCAGCGCCTCTTCCCAGGTGCGGCAGGCGGCGCGATGGGCCACATCGAAGCCGAGCGTTTCGGCCATGCGCGCCGCCACGTCCTGCGGCCGGTCATCCAGACTGGCGCTGCCGACAAAGTCCGCCTCAGGCATGCGCACCACAGCCGCGAAGTCGCGATACCAGCCCTGCCGTTCCTGGCAGGCATAGATCATGTCGAGCAGATCGGGGCTGGCGCGCCCCACGCCGCGTCCGTCATGGGTGCGGAAATCCGGGATCGGCAGCGGTTCTTGCGGCGGCTCGGGCAGGAACAGATAGCCGATGGGCACATGCACGGCCTGCGCGAAGGCCTCCAGCTGCTTCAGTGTAGGCTGGGTCTCACCGGTTTCCCATTCGTCCAGCTTCGGGAAGCGGCCCATAAGGTCGTCAGTATCATGAATGCCGGCCCGCTCCCGCGCCCAGCGAATGAGTTCGGGACGGACAGGCGCGCGGGTCATGTAGCCCTCTCGACGTGCTTTTCTGCGTCCCTGACACGGATTTCGCCGGACATGAGCTTGGGCAGGAGGCAATCGCGCAATGCGGCGAGGGTGCGGGACTCGTGAATGTTAGCAACAATGCGCTCAAGCATCGGCTCAATGCACTCATTGAAGGATTTAAGGACCGTCTGATTTGGAATGCATAGCGAGTAACGCTCCATCCGGCCCCAACTGGTGCGAGGCATCTTTGTCCCATCCGACGTTCTGTCGGTGAAGGCGACGAACTCATCTTGCGATATACAAGCCAGCACAAATGCAGCTGCTTCCCGCTTGCGGGAGTTGAGAACGACGATGTCGGTAGAACAGATCCCATCGACCGGTGCTATGCCCACTTTGTGGAAGTAGGGCCTGAGCTTCCCAAACAGAAAATCACCCTTGCGGAAAGCGAGCTTTCCACTCGATACCTTATCGGCACCGTCCCAATCAGAAAGAGCGATCGACTTGCGCGGCATATGCTCAAGTCCGATGTAGGGTGTGCCTGGATCAAGCGCTTCGGGCTTAACCGACTCACCTACCTGCTGCGCGACGTCACCCAGAGTTCCAAGACGCCACCCCTCCGGCTTGCCTTCGTCATCGAGGCGGTCGGGGAAGAGGGACCAGATATCCATCGCGAGGTAAGGCGCGCGGGCGACCCCTTCCTTTTGCGGGTCTTCGCCCCGCATGGCCATCTTGGCGCGGGTCGGGCCGAAATCGACGAACCAGTCCTTGAAGATCGCCCGAGCCGTCGCCTCCAGCGTCTCGTTCATCTGCCGGTTCAACTCAATCTTGTCATCCAGCGCGCCGAGAACGGAGGCGATAGCGCGCTGACATTGAATCGCTGGAATTGGAACCTTGACACTCTGGATTAGCGAAGGACTCACATTGGGCTGTGCAGAGCCATAGCCAAGCCCCTCAATCTCCTGACGAATATTGGGAGATGTGATCACGTAATAGAGGAATCGTCGATCAAGTCGACCTGCATCTCGAATTGAAAAACGACCTACTCTCTGATTCAACAAGGCTGGAAGATCGGAATCCCGAACAACTGCAACCTCCCCGATATACCCAGTCATAGCGATAAGTATGTCGCCTTTCGCGAGTCGAAACTCGTGCGCATCTCTCGCCACAGCGTCGTCGACGAACGAGCAACCATCCATGTTAAGGCGGCCGGATTTTACGTTTGCGATCTTCACAACTGGCGTACCGGAACCCTTCCAGTCGCTGCTTTTAAAGGCATAGCCGGAGCGCACCGTGGCCACTTCACCGATTGGGGAAAGCGGGAATTCACTCATTGCTTTCGATCCTGCGCACGCTCTCGCGGATCTGCTGCGTTAGCGTGTCGGCATGCGAAAACTGCGCTTCAAGAAGCTCTTGAAGAGCAGAAAATCTCTCAGTGAATGGAGCGTCTTCATCTTCGGCTTCAGCCGCGCCGACATAGCGCCCCGGCGTCAGCACATAGCCGTGCTCCTTGATCTCCTCCAAGGTTGCCGACTTGCAGAAGCCCGGAACGTCCTCATAGGCGCCCGCTTCGCCCTCGCCACGCCAGGCATGGTAGGCGCGCGTGATCTTCTCGATGTCGGCGTCGGAAAACTCCTTGCGCGTGCGGTCCACCATGTGGCCGAGCTTGCGCGCATCGATGAACAGGACCTCACCCCGCCGGTCGCGCAGTTTCGCGTCGCGGGCGACACCGTTCGACTTGTCGCGCGCCAGGAACCACAGGCAGACGGGAATCTGGGTCGAATAGAACAGCTGGCCGGGCAGCGCGACCATGCAATCGACCACGCCCGGCGCGCCGTTCACCCCCTCGATCAGGGCGCGGCGGATTTCCCCTTCGCCGTTCTGGGTGGACGACATCGAGCCGTTGGCCAGCACTACGCCCGCCACGCCCGCAGGCGAGAGGTGATGCACGATGTGCTGCACCCAGGCGAAGTTGGCGTTGCCGGCTGGCGGAATGCCGTATTTCCAACGCACATCCTCGCGCAGGCGATCGCCGCCCCAATCCGAGATGTTGAAGGGCGGGTTCGCGAGCACGAAATCAGCCTTCAGATCGCGCAGTTCGTCCTTGTGGAAGCTGCCCTCGCTGTTCCACTTGATGTCCGCATCGATGCCGCGCACGGCCAGGTTCATCTTGCACAGCCGCCAGGTGGTGTAGTTCGACTCCTGACCATAAACGGCGATGTCGCCGATGCGCCCGCCATGCTCTTCCACGAAGCGCTCGGATTGCACGAACATGCCGCCCGAACCGCAGCAGGGATCGTAAACCCGGCCCTTGAAGGGTTCGATCATCTCGACCATGACCCGCACGACCGAACGTGGCGTGTAGAATTCCCCGCCGCGCTTGCCTTCTGAGCCAGCAAACTGGCCGAGGAAATATTCATAGACACGGCCCAGCACATCGCGCGCCGCGCCGCGCTCGCGCCCCAGCGTGATGCCGGAGATCAGGTCAATGAGCTCGCCCAGCATCACCGCGTTGAGCGCGGGCCGGGCATAGTCCTTCGGCAGCACGCCCTTCAGGTTCTCGTTGTCCTTCTCGATGGCGATCATCGCCTCGTCGATCAGCTTCCCGATCGACGGCTGCTTGGCGTTGGCCTGCAGGTGAGACCAGCGCGCCGTGGGCGGCACCCAGAAGACGTTGTCGGCAGCATATTCGTCGCGGTCCTCGGGGTCGGCGCCCGGTTCTGCCTGCAGCTCGGTGCGCTTTGCCTCGAAGCTGTCGGAGATGTGCTTGAGGAAGATCAGGCCCAGCACGACATGCTTGTAGTCCGACGGCTCCATGTTGCCGCGCAGCTTGTCGGCTGCCTTGAACAGTTCCGCCTCGAAGCCGAGATCACCGCCCTTGCCGTTGCCCTTGGCGCGGGCGGGCCGGGCACGGGCAGAGGCCGGTGCAGCCTTGGCCGCCTGCGCTTGTGCGGCATCGGCAAGCGAAACGGAACCGCCGCGACCACGGCCCGGCACGAGACGCCCCTGCGCAATCAGCGCATCCTTCACGGCATCATAGGCCTGCTCGTCCCATCCCAACGCTTCACGCAGGCGGCCATTACCTGCCGAGCCGCCAAGCTCGGTCAACACCGCCACGAACCTGTCCTCTTGCGCCTGATCAACCATTCTTTCCTGCCTTCGCGTTTCTCAGTCGCTCATACTCTTCCACGGCCAGCACGACGACGACAGCCCGACCATGCTTCTCGACCGTGACCGGCTCCGCCCGTGCCGTGTCGATAAGCCTGCCGAAGTGATACTTCGCTTCCTTGGCCGAAAATGTCTGCATTGGAGGCCGCTCCCTGAGGGCTCCCAGTTATGGCCAAAATAGCCATGAACACAAGGCTGCATTCCTCACTCGATCCGCGCCTTCGCGGTCTTCCGGAACACGACGCTGCCGATACCGGTCAGCGCGAGTACGACGGTCAGGACGTCCGCCTGCGTCAGCCCCTCGGGCAAGATCCCGAGCGCCGCGGCCACGCCCCACAGGCTACCGATGACACCGGTCCAGATGGCCTTGGATGCCCACCAGGGTTTCAATTCTTCCATGTCATTTCTCCACAATAAAGCCCGCAGGAATTGCGGGCGGACGGTTGGTGATGATGACGGCCGGTCAGGCTTCGTTAGTGGACAGCACGCCGTTGGCCGCGAGCTGGACCGGCTTTGCGGTCGCAGGCGCCTTGCGGTACGCAGGCCGGCGACTGGCAATGCAGCGATCCCGGGCGATCCGGGTGATGGTCACGCCGTCGGACTGGTTGCCGCCGAGCACGTGGAAGGCACCGTAGTCCTCGCCAACATAGAGCCCGACATGGCCAGAACCCTGCGCGCGGCGGAACACCAGGATATCGCCCAATTGAGCCCGGTCGGCTGGTATCCCGAACTTCGCCCAGTTGCGCGCCCAGAGCGGGCCTTCCACCACCGGCCTGCCCGCACGCTTTGCGACCACGGCCATAAACAGCCCGCACCAGGGGATGCTGTCGGCGGTGAAGGTCTTCGTGAGGCCCGTCTCCTTGGCCCAGCCCATGATGGCTGCGTTATTGCCAGGCCCGGCGACCTCGAAGGTGCCGTAGAGCTTGCGGGCTTCTTCCAGCATCCTGGGCAGCGGACGCAGGTCATCAATCCAGCCATAGGCCGGTGGCAGCGGTGTCATGGATGTCTCCCGGGAAGTTAGCGGCCGGACAGGCCTTTGATGGTGGCGTAGAGGACGGCGAGCGCCGTCGCGAAGGTCGACAGCCACTTGACGAACCGGACCATGCCGGTCGCGGTATTCCAGGCCTCGAGCAGGTCTTTAAGCTCCTTGCGGACGGCCTTCAGGTCTTCCTGCATGGCCTCGAGGTCAGCCCGGATCAGGGCGATCTCGACGGCTGGATCTCGATCAGGATTGTCTGCCATCAGCGCAGCCTCCCGATGATGGCGATATCGCCCGGGGCCGCATCGAGGGCGTGCCCGGCTGACAAATCGAAGTCCGTCTGCCGCTGTCGCGCACCGGTGGCGTAATGGACGAACAGTGCCTTGCGATCGAGAACAGCTGGGCCGGTCAGCACCTCGAAGTGGTACTGCACACCGAGCGTCCGCCGGAACTTCTGCACCACGCAGCACAGCGTGAAATCGTCATGGAAGCGCCGGGTGAACTCGCCGGCCGGCAGGTACCCGCCACCGTTCTCGACATTGTGGAACCCGGGCGTCCAGCGCTGCGTGATCGGGCCTTTGGGCCCTTCGAACACGTAATCGGCCCACCCATTTATGCAGACCGATACATGCTCGCACAGGGTCCATTCGACACCGGCATCGTACATCTCGGCGATGGTGGGGTTCAGCTTCGGGGCCACGAACTCCAGCATCGGCCAGAGCCGCCAGGAGTTGGCGGCCCGGCGGAAGGTGAGCCCGTTTTTGAATACCCCGTAGTTGATGTCGAGGTCGTCGTTGATGGCGATCACCTCGTCGGTGACCGTCGGCCGGCGATCTGCCTGCATCGCTGTTTTCCTTCTAGCTGACCGTGACCGAGACCACCTCACGCACGACATGGGAGCCCGACTGGACGCCCGAGGTGCCGATCGCGGCGCCACCCTGCGTGGCGGAGAGGTTGAAGGTGTCGGTCGCGGCGTTGATGACGAAATAGGTGGTGTTGGCGAGGATCCCGGTCGGCAGCACGCCGGTGGTCGTGAACTGAACCCGCTTGCCGTTGGTGAGCCCGTGACCCGTCGCGGTGACGGTCGCGGGACTGGCAATGGTGATGGTGGCAGCGCGGGGAAGCATGCTGCCAAACGGGTTGCCGCTTAGTGCACCGCTCGCCTGATAGGACGTGATCGGGTTCTTGTAGCCATAGCGGGTGCCTGACCCGGAACCGGTGAAGCTGATCGCCGCCCCGCCCGGGGTGGCTGCAATCTTGAACGCGCTCGCGCTCACCACCGACTGCACAAAGTATATCGTGAACGCGGTGATCCCGGTGGGCATACCGCCGGTGCAATAGAACTGGACCGGATCGCCCACGGCCAGTCCGTGCGAGGTCCAGTTGATGTTGTTGGTCGGCGACGGGCTGAAGGTGATCCCGGTGACGTTGGTGAGCCAGGAAACCGAGCCCGCACCCAGGGTGAAGTTGGTGCCGTTGATGCGCAGGCGCTGCGGAGCGGGCGTCGCATTGTAGCCGTCGATGCCGATCAGCGTGGTCGATGTGCTGGCGTAGAAGTCGTAGCTGTGAACCAGCGCGCGGATGGTGCGGCCCTGCCAGGTGGCGGGCGTGAAGTTGCCGCCGGAAAGGTAGCTGAAGTAGCCGCCATCGGCACCGTACTGCTCCCCCGCGCTGTACTTGTCGCCCCACGCATAATAGCTGACCGGCAGCGCGACCTGCAGGCCGCTGTTGCCGCTGCCCAGCAGGGTCATGAGTACCCCGGCCATCAGTTGAGGCCCGCCCCGGTGATCACCCAGGTGGTGGCGGCGACCTTGACCAGCGTTGCCAGCCCGTAGCCGTCGAGCGTCCGGCTGCCGGTATTCGCGGTGCCAGCTTGGCGCAGGGTGTCGGTGGTGATCGAGATGGTCTGGGCCGTGGCGCTGTCATTGTAGATGACGATGGTTGCACCGAGCGGGAACGCGACCGAGGCATTGGCCGGGATGACGATCCCGCCGGTGGTGATGCTGATGTGCTTGCCATTGTCGGTCAGCGCCAGGGTATAGGCAGCGGTCCTGCTGTTCTGGGGAACGCCCCGGAAGCCGACGCTGCCAGTCGCAATCGTGCCGCTGTCGCTGACGGTCGACGCGGCATCAAGCACCCCGCCGTTGATAGCGGGACTGGTCAGCGTCTTGTTGCTGAGCGTCTGGCTGTCGGTGGTGCCGACCACCACGCCCGATGGCACGGCCTTGCCTGCCCAGGAGGTCAGGGTGGCATTGAAGGCCTGCACGTTCGTGCCAATGACTAGGCCGAGGTTGGTCCGCGCCGTGGCTGCATCCGTTGCGCCAGTCCCGCCATTGGCGATGCCGATGGAACCGGTAAGCTTGGCGGCAGAGAGCGAGGTGATCCACGCAGGATCGGCATAGCTGCCGGTGGCCAGCAGTGCATTGGTGCCTTGCGAAGGCGCGGCCAGCGCCACCGTCCAGGCCGCGATCGTGCCGCTGCCGCCGGTCATGCCGACATTGACGACGAGCGCACCGGTGCCGCTGGTGTAGGCCGTGATCTGGCCGTGCATCCAGTTGGCTGGCGATGCCGTGCTGGTGATCGTCACCCACTGGCCGACGACAAAGGCCTTGCCGGTCTGGACCGTCAGCGACTTCGAGCCGGTGCCAATCGCGAGGCTGGTCGTGCTGGTGGCATTGGTGCCGGGCGCGTTGATGGCGGTGGCAGCACTGGCAGCGGCGCTCGCGGCATAGCCATTGGTCTCGGTGGCCAGCGCATTGGCCTGGGTGACGAACGTCGGCAGCGCGCCCAGAAAGGCTTCGGCGCGCACGTTGAAGTTCGCCGCGTCCGTCCGGGACGGCGGCGTCGGCAGATCTGTGATGGGCATGGGAGCTCCCTCGGGAGGGTTTAGGCCAGAAAAATCAGGTGAGCCCCTCGATGGTCAGGCTGCAGTAGCTGACCGTCGGGTAGGCAAGGTCGATCGAGAACTCCTTGTAGAAGCCGTAGACAGTCAGGCTTTCGAAGGTCTCGGAGCCGATCCAGAGGACCGGGGTGGCGCGCAGCGCGGCAAGGTTGCGATGGATGTCGTCGACCGCATCGGTCGGCATGACGACCCTTGCGGTCATGCGCTTGGCAAAGGCCCGCTCGACCACGGAGATGACGCCGAACTGGTCGGCTTCCTTGCGGCTGTAATCGATGATGCCGATGTCGACGCCGTGCTCGGTGTCGCCCAGCGAGAGCTGACGTCCCAGCAGCAGCGACCCGCACGACACCATGTCGGCCGGATTATCGCGGGCGATGGTGACGGTAACGACGCCATTGGCGTAGACCGGAACATCGAGGAACAGCAGCGTCGACTTGCGGCCGATCGGCTCGAAGAACCAGGAGAACCAGTTGTCGATGGCATTGCCGCCGAGGTTAAAGCTCTGCGTGCTGGTGTAGTTCGTGACCCCATCGACGGTCAGCGTGACGGTGGCGCTTTCGGCATCGGTGTCGATCAGCGCCACGGCATCGACCGCGCCCGGCGCCAGCACGGCCTGGAGTGACGCCGCCCGGGTGCTGGCCGTGCCGACCCGCGCATCGAACATCGCCCAACGGTTGGTGGGACCAAGGTCCAGCCACTTCGTCGGATCGGTCGCCGGGTTGACCCCGGTGGAGGCCGCCAGCGCCTCGTAGCGCCGGTGGGTTGATGCAAGGATCACCCGGTTACCGGTCACATAGGCCGTGCCGGCACTCCAGGTCGGATGGTCATTTTCGGGCACGGTGCTGCTGGTCAGCATGGCGTCGGTGATCGTGACGGGCCGCAGCAGTTTCATGCCGCATTCCTCGTCGACAGGGCGTCGCCGTCCGGAGTCACCCGCTCGAGGATCCGGGCGGTCTTGGTAGTGCCCGAGGCAATGGCGGCCGAAGCAATCCGCTGTTCACCGCGCAGGTCCGCCACTTCCTGCCGCAGTGCCCGCAGCTCATCGAGCAGCGCCGACTGGTCATCATTGACCGGAATGGTCGCCGTGCCGATCTGGCTGGCCGCAAACTGCTCCCACCAGCTCGGATCCGGATTGCTGGTGGCAGCCGCATCGGTGGCCGCGCCGCTGCCGGCAGCCTGAGTGATGATCGCCAGCGTCTGCTCGAGGCTGGCGGCCGTCAGGCCCTGAAGTCGGGCCAGATCTTCCGACGACCGGGCGGTTTCGGCAGCCTGCGACAGCAGCGCCTGGCTCAGACCCGGCAGCGCCTTGGCTGCCTCCTGGTCACCGCCGCGAGCCAGCATGGAGGCATTGTTGAACTTCGCCAGCGCCTCGGCATAACTGCCAGCCTTCGTGCCCATCACGCCCCGGATCCGCTCGATCTCGGCAATCAGGGCGTCGGTGATCGCTGCCCAGGCCGCGCGCAGCTTTTCGGCGGCACTGGCTGCCGCTTCGGCCGCCTGCCGCTGATCTTCGAGCACCCAGATCTGCTGCTGCAGTGCGCGGTTGCTGGCATCAAGCTGGGCAAGATCGAGCGCCCGCAGTGCTGCCGTATCGCCCTGCAATTCGAGCAGGCGACGTTCGAGCGAGGCGCGTTCGTCGGCAATGGCTGCCGCACTGGCCGCATCCTGGGCTGCACCCACCAAGTCCGCGAAGGCCGGGGCCAGCTGGATCAGGGCGACATAGGCGGCACGGCCGGCCTCGGTGGTGAGGTCCTGGGCTTCGACCAGCGCCCGGAAGCCCGCGATGCTGTCGGGCATGGCAAGCCCCATGCTCGCCAGCCCAGCGGTCATCTGCGCCGTGCGCGCGGCGGCCTGTTCGGTGCCGGTGTAATAGAGCGCAAAATACTCCCCGGTCGCCGCCGTCATGTCGCTGACCGAGCCGAACAGCTCGACGAGGTTCATGGACGCGGCGATCGTCAGGTTGGTGGACCGGCCGAGCATGGTCATGGCGCTGGTGACCGCCTCGACGCTGGAGGCAACGCGGATCAGCGTCTCGAAATAGCCTTCGCCGACCTTCTGGAACTGGTCGAGGCCGGCAATGGCGTAGCGGGCCAGATTGTCGGCCGCAGCGCCGAACACGGCCGCCAGCTTCTCCTGGATCTGCGCGCCGGTCAGGCCCTTGAGGTCGATCTTGCCGATGTTGATGATGAAGCTGTCGAGCCGCGCCTGCACCTCGTCCAGCGACATACCCAGCGGTCCGGCAGCGGCCGAGATGGCGTCGTAGAAGCCGGTGAAGATCAGGCTGAACTGACGCTCGAGCTCGGCGCTCGCCTCGGAATATTGCGTGCTGTAGCGGGTGCTGGTCGTGATCCCGAGGAACTTCTTCTTTTTCTGGATGTCGGTGTAATACTGGCCCTCGAACCCACCAGCCATGATGCCGCCGAGCGACTGGGCACCGCCATAAATGCCCTGGCCGACGACGCTGGTCTTGGTGCCGAACAGCGATCCGATCAGCTTGCCGATCGCGCCCACGACACCACCCAGAATGCCACCGATCACCGGGATCTTGTCGAGGACTGAGCCCACCTTCTGCATGGCCCCGCCCAGGATGGCGGTGACGCCGGTCGGCTTGAACCCGGTCTGCACACCGGCAGCGAGATCCTCGGCCCCATTGGTGCGGATGATGAGGTTGGTGAGCCCGCCGATATTGGCCTCGATACTGCGCAGCGACGCCAGCATGGCCGCCGAATAACGCATGGTCAGCGTATCGACCTCGCGGAGGTGATCGATGGCTTTGGCGATGCTCTCGGACTTGGCTTCCGCATCACCGAACACCGTGCCGGTGCCTTCATTAGCTGGATCCAGCTTGGGCCCGCCGCCGCCAAAGGCCCCGCCGATCGCGACACCGAGCGAGGCGATAACCCCGGCTGTAACCGCGCCGGCCGCGATGTTGAGCGGGAATGGCAGCGAGCGGATCGCGTTCACGACAGCCTCGACTGCCTTGATGCCGGTGGTGATGATCGAGTTGCCCTGTTCGACACCGGCCCGCGCCGTATCGGACGCAGCCATGGCAGTGTCGGAGGCAACCTTGGCGGTCGTCTGTGCGCCGATCAGGCCGATCTTCACCGCAGCGTTCTTGATCGCGACCGCCAGCTCATAGGCCCGGAAGGCCTTTTCGGCCGCTTCCAGTGCCTGGAATCCCTTGGACCCTGCCTTGAAGAAGCCCTTCGCGGCGCTGGCAAGATTGCCATAGTGGTTGATCTCGGCGGCTGCCTGCGCCGTGCGCGCGGCAGCATACTGGAACGAAGACCGACCATATTCGCGCTCGGCCTCGGCAATGCGCCGGGTGGCGGCCTCCTGGTCGGCGGCATAGCGGGCGAATTCGGCCGCAACTGCCCCGATCGCACCGCCCACGCTGCCGAAGGCTTCGGCCATCCCTTGCGCGGCAGTCTGGGTCCGGTCCGCCATTTCCTGCAGCGTATCGAGATACTGCTCCTGCTCCTTGAGGCCAAAATTATGCTCAATCAGCTGGCTGCGCGCGGCGCGATAGCGTTCCCAGGCCTCAACCCCGCGTTCCAGCACGATCTGTTCGCGCTCGGCCTCGAGGTTGGCCAGCGCCTGTGCCCGGGCCGACTGGCCCAGCAGCGAGACCTGCAGTTCGAGCGGAGCGACGGTATGGCGCAGGAACTCCGAGGTGGCGAACGCGCGGGTGGCCTGTTCCCAGGCTTCGCCCGCTTCCAGGATCGCGATGCGCGCGGCGTCGGTCGGGGCTTTCAGCGCCGCCATGGCGACTTCCATCCGCTTGATCTCGATCGGGGTCTTGCCGATCTTCGCGGTTTCCATGGCGAGAGCAGCGGCGAATTCCTGCGCTGCCTGCAGGGCGCGCTCGGCTTCGCTCTCCTCGCGGCTGTTCCGGCCGGACCCAGCACGGCCCGCCCGGTCTGAACGATCTGCCCGGATCCCGGCAGCGTCAGCGGCGAGCCGATCGCGGGCCGCCTGCAGGGTGTTCTCGCGCCACTGGGCGGAGAAGGCATCCATCATGCCCATGGCGTCGCCAAAAGCTGAGGTGAACTCGTCGCGCACCGTCGCGCCCATGCGGGCGGTCGAGCCGGCAAAGCTGTTCTCCATTCGCGGCAGGGCAACCGTTTCGATCTGGCTGATGGTGGCGAGGCCGACCCGATCGAGCACCGGGTTGACCCAGCTGGCCAGCCAGTTGAGCGCGGCGATGGCCTTGTTGGCGAGATACTCGATCCCGCTGATGGCCAGATTGGCGGCGCCAACGGCCGCCTCGCCGATCACGCCGGGCAGCGCCTGCCAGACGGTGCGGATCGCACTGAAACCGCCGACCCAGCCAGCATAGATCACCGCGATGCTGATCTTGCCGACCTCGAGCACCTTCTGGAATGCCCAGACCGCCCAGTCCTTGAGGCTGGAAAAGACCGCGCCGAGGTTGAGCCCGTCGCTGATCGTGCGCCACAGCCCGCGCATGACGTCGCCGGCCGTGATTCCGACCGGGCCCAGCTTCTCCATCTCCTTGGCGGTGAGGCCAAGGCTCTGAGCATAGCGGTCGAGTTCGCCCGACTGCTTGACGCTCGACTGGAACAGCTTGAATGCGCCGAAGGCGATCCCGGCAGCGGCTGCTGCTGCCAGCAGATAGGGATTGGTGAGCGCGGCAGCCGCTGAACTGGCGGCGAGTCCCAACACCGCCCGGGCCATACCGCCGATGCCGACACCAGCCTGCATCGCGATCTGCCCGATCTGCGAGCCCTGCTGCATGAAAACGGTCATGGGCTTCTGGCCCGAGGCGAGGCTCACCACCACGTCATTCAGCTGGTAGACGAGGTTCTGCATCTGGTGACCGGCAAGCTTTGCCGAACCGCCCATCCGGGTGATGCCGCGCGTACCGACTGCCTCGATGGCCCGGTCGGCACGCCCGGCGGTCGCGGCGATATCATTCATCGTGCCGCCCACGGTCCGCTTCATGTCGGCCATCTCCTTCTGGAGACGGGCAACATTGGTGATCATCTCGATCTCGAGGGTGCCGGCGCGCATTACTGCAGTCCTCCGGCATGAGCCCACCGCCGACCGGCGCGAATGTTGGAAATGCAGCTCTGATAGACGCCAAAACGCTCAGCCAATTCCTGCTGCGATACATTCTGTGATGCCCGGATTTGCAGGACTTGTTGGAGAGTAAGCTTGGCGCTGCCATGCCGCTCGCCCCATGCGCGAGTCCCATGCACAATGGTGTCGCCCATGTTTTGCCGACGGGTTGCCCACCGCAGATTATCGGCACGGTTGTTGCGGGGATTGCCGTCACAATGGGCTACATCCATTCCGCCTGGATCGGCACCATGAAAGGCCTCGCATACCAGGCGATGAACAAAGACGGTGATCTGGACGCCGTCCCTGTGGAGGCCAACGCTGGGATATCCCCCACGCTGTGAATGGTAGCTCTGACGCAGAATCTTCCCGCGCAACCGCCGTGTCACTTCGAGTCCATCGTGCCGAAGATAGGTCGAGATACGGTCCAGGGACCGGACCCGGCCATAGGAAGAGACCTCGTAGAGGTCAGCCCATCCCGTCACCGGAAGCCAATGTTCAGGCTGATCAGCCATGGCTGGGCTCCTTCGACATCATCAGCGCCCGGAAGGCGTTCGACACTTTCCGGGAGACTTCATCGCGGTTGAGGACGGACGTGGTCGTCCAGGGCGCCGGGCAATCGGGTTCGCGCGCATTCTGGCTTTCGGCGACGAACTCGACAGAGAGCCGGCGGAGCAGTCGGCAGATCCACGGTGCCAGTTCAAGCCCCATGCAGGACTGCCACTGGGCGATGGTGCCCCAGGACAGCGGCACCGGTCCCATGGCGCCGGGTTCGGATGCACCAATGTCCATCAGGGTATCGATGATCCATGGAGCCCGGATCGGCGGCATGTCGGGAACGATGCCGTCCGCCGTCATGCGCTGGAGGCGTGTCTGCGGGTCAGGCTCTTCCGTTGCCTTGCCGGCAGACTGGCGCGGCTTGGGCGCGGTGCCGAGCCAGGCCAGCTGCCGGACGTAGAGGCTCAGCTCGCGGCCGAGCTCGTCGTAAAATTTGCCCAGTCATTGATGTGGGCGGCAACCTGGGCGGCGATGAAGCCGATCGAGGGATCCTCGTAGGCCTTGCGGAACAGGGCAGCGCCTTCCAGCCCTTCGGCCGGCGGATAGGTGAAGTGGTTGAAGCTGACCGTGCAGGCCGCGAGGAACTCGGCCTGTTCGGCGAGCTTTTCCTCGGCCGTCTGGTCCATCTTCCCGCGCTTCTTGATCTTGTCGACCAGCAGGTTCTGCTGGCGCGACTGGGCGCGCTGGTAGATCCGGGTGCCCGGGCCATAGACCGTGATCGAGAGGCGCTGGCCCTTGTCGTCGTAAAGCGGGGCGTCATCGCCGCCGACCAGTTCGACGGTGGAGGTTTCGGTCGCGGCAAGCTTGGTAATGTCGAACATGGAAGCTATTCCTTGGCTGATGGTGATTGAAGAAGAACAGGGGCAAGAGCCCGCAGATGCTGGATCGCCGGCAGACTGGCCGGTGGTGCACCGGGCCGCGCAGGTGGCCTGGCGTTTTCGCGATATTGCCTTTGCGCATGTTGACCGGCCGAACCCGGACGCTGTGACGGCCGCCCGAACGGAACTGCTCGGCGCACTGGCGGCAACGGTGCCGTTACCGCGATGTGCGAAGTGTCATTTCTGGGAGGCCGTGCCGGACCAGGATGGCCACGAGCTCGGGCTGTGCCGCCGTAATCCGCCCTCATACGAGGGTTGGCCGATGACCAGCGGGGTGGATTGGTGCGGCGAGTTTCGTCCTGGCCAGGCATGATGGCACCCGGTCACAATTCATTATTTGTTCACGGCGATGGGGTGACCATCGTGACCCTGAGCAGGCGGGAGAGGACAAATGCGTAAATTTCATTCGGCGGCTGCGATTTGCGCCCTGCTGATTGGTGCAATGCCAGTCGTTGCGACCGCACAGGCCAATCACAATACAGCCCGATCCAACAAGAGCACCGTCGCTGCCCCCGCCGGAGACACTGGCCCTGCGGTCGGCAGCGGCGAGGAGCAGCGGGCGGGCAGAAAGGGTTATGACCACTACCAGGCCCAGTCAGATTTGGCTGCCGGGGTGGCTGAGCCTGGCGGATCTGTTCAGCCGACGGATGGTCAAAGCGCTGCCAGCAACACTGTCCCGAAACAGACCCAGCAGGCGACCTTCGGCGAAAGGGTCAACGCGCCCCCCCAACAGCCGGGCAACGCCGGCGGACCCGACACTGCGCCGCCTGCCGAGACATCAAACCAGCAGCCGCCGCGCAGCTTGCAGGACGCTGACAGGAGCATGCTCTCCATCATCAGGTAACATTGCCGTCACGCGGGCCTGCTCCAGCGATTACGGCGCGAGAACTTCAACCACACCGACACCGGCCGAGTTCGTGGTCAGCTCCAGCGTCACGCTGGCGGTGGTGATCTGGTCGACCGAGCCGACGTTCACCTTGAAACTCATGACCTGCGCCTGGAAATAGTACTTGTCGCCGTTCTGGGTGGTCACGAGGAAGCTGTGATCGCTGTCCGAGGTGGAAGCGGATTTCAGCAGGATCTGGCCAGCATCGTCGGTATCGAGACCCAGCTGGATGGTCATCGTCCCCTGGTTGAAGCTGCCCTTCTTCTTGACGACGCCGCGGCTGCCGACCGGATTGAAGGTGACGAGGTTGTACTCCCGGCCGAACTCACCGAGGTCCGACACCTCGCCGACCAGCGTCATGGTCAGCGCATTGTAGCCGGTGGGATCGAAGGTCGCGGGGGTAGAGGCCGACACCTTCAACGTGGTGCCGGCGGAAGTCCGAACGGTCATGGCAGTGGTTCCTTATTGAAGGTGAGGCCTCAGCGCGCCTCGTTGAATGAGACGCGGAAATCCTGCGTCTGCATGTGGATGCCGGTCTCCTCGTCGAGGAAGTCTGGTCCGGCGGAGTCGGTGTGGACGGTCACATCGGTGAGCCCGTCGATTGCGGGCATGCGGTCGGCCGCTGCCGCCCGGACCGCGCGCATAACGGCCTTGGCAGCCGGATAGCTGGCGGCGAGCACCGTCACCTGCACCCGCTCGGTCACCCTGCGTTTCGGGCCGGGCGCGGGGATATTGCGGTCGGTGCCGCTGACCGACATGAGCGAGATCGCCGGGAGCAAGGTGCCCTGCGGCAGCATTCCAGCGACAATCCGCACCGCAGGGACGAGTGCCGTCACGCCGGTGTCAGCCACCAGGAGGATACGGACCACAATCACCCCGTTCATTCGTCATCGACCTCGAGGCTGGGCGCCTTCAGGTTCCCGATCTGGACCCGGTGAGCGATGTAAGCGCCCATGGCGTTGACGGCTTCCTCGGCCTTCTGGTCAAGCGCCGGGCGCAGGAACGGCTTGGCCGCATGGCCGGGATGCATGACCATGGGGCCGACGAAATGTTCGCCAATCTTCAGGCTGCCGCGCTTCACCATCTTGTTGATCGTGCCGATGCTGGCCTTGCGGGGCCCGCGACGGGTGTTGCGCATGGGCTTGTCCGCCTCGGCGACCGAGATCAGGTGCGGCGCGACGCCATATTCAATGAACAGGCCAAGATAGGAGCCGGAGCCGCGCAGCTTGACGTAGGAACTGAGCCTGCTGCCGGCGGTGCGCGTGCCGATGCCGATCGCCTTCTTGAGCTGGCCGGTGCGGACCGGGACATTGGCCTTGGCCTGCTGCTGGATGACCTTGGCCCCGGCGCGCAGGCCGCCGCGGATGACGTTGCGCTCGAGGTTTTTGGGCAGTTCGTCGAGCAGGCGCAGCAGTTCGGGACCGCCCTTGAGCCGGATCGTCATGGCCCGACTCCTTCGCTGCTGTGCTGTTCGACAATGAGTTCGATGCCTTCCCGACGGCCGATTTCGGCGGGACCGGACACGATCTGCAGGATCCGACCGCCGATGATCACCCGCATGTCCGGGGTGATCCCGGCGAGATGGCGCATCCGGATTCGCGCAGGCCGGTTGGCGATGACAATGCTGTCGGCCAGGCGCTCGGCCCGGCTTGGCAGGACGTCCTGTACCTCGGCCCAAACCGTGGCGAACTCGGTCCAGGTGACGGTTTCCGTTCCATAGAGGGGATCAGGGGTGACGGATTTGCGCTCGATCCGGATCCGGGTGTCGAGCCGGGATGCTAGACCCATCGCGCGGCCAGCTGGTTGACAAGGGTGTCGAAGGCCAGACAGCCTGCACCTTCGCGATTTTCGAACAGGGAGGCGGTCTTCACGAGGATCGCGGCCCGGGCGATCGCCAAGTCCGGGTGCCCCTCGGCAAAACCGGCAGACAGGGTGATGGTGATCTTCCCATCAAGCGCCAGCGGGGGCCATGATGTGCCGGCAGCTGGCCGGATCCGCATGAATCCGTGTCGCGCCCGGGCAACATAATCGGCCTCGGGCAAGGTGACCGTCGCACCGCCGGTTGCAGTGTAGGTGATGGCCGCAATCGTCACCGGCCGGACCGGCACGGTGATTTCATCGGCCCACGCCTCCAGCACCATGGCGAGGGTCTGCTCGCAGAGCCGCAGATCGGCGAGCCGCTCGAGCTCAGCCTGGGCGGCATCGAGGTGGACAGCCAGCAGCATGTCCTCGTCATGCGCGTCGAGACGCAGCTGCTGGCGCGCTTCTTCGAGCGTCACAGGACGTTCCTGGGGTAGCGCGATCGTGACGATCTCGGACATTATTCCGCCTTGGTGCGGTGCGTGGATCCCGATTTGCGGGTGACCACAGGCGCCGGTTCGTCGGGCACCACTTCCACCGCCAGCCCCCGCTCGATCAGCTGGCGGCCAAAGTGGTCATCCAGCTCGAAGGTCTGGCCGGCCAGCAGATTGTTTGAGCTCACAGAGCTGATGTGCAGGGTATCAAGGGCTTTGAGGATCATGGCTTATCCCTTCCGTTGGATGAGAGGGGCCGGAATGAACCGGCCCCTGCATCATCAGGCGGCCGTTGCCGCGGTGGCAGCAGCAGCGAAGTCGCCCTTCACGAAAGCCTCCGGACGGTAGACCGCCAGCGCGAGACGCTCTTCGGCCAGGACGGTCACCAGGTTCTTGCGGAAGTTCTGGTCGTCCTCGGTCGAGATCTCGACCATGGCGTCCATGCGGTCGAAGATCTGCGCGCCCAGCTGGAAGGCGCCGGTCAGGAACTTGCTCGTTGCCATCGACTGCGTTGCCACCACCGGCTGACCCCAAAGGGTCGGCGACAGGTTGCCCTGCGGATTGCCGATGATGAACTGGCCGGTCGTGTCCTTGAGCAGTTCGATCGCCGCCCAGTCCGACGGGTGCAGCACGACGCCCGTCGACATCAGCTCGGAAAGAGCCGTCTGCAGCATGGCGAGGCGCAGGACATCGATGCGGGTGACAGGCGCCGGGATGGTGATCGGCGGCGCAAAGGCGGTAGCCTGTGTGTAGACGCCGTGCAGATCGGTGCCGGTACCGCCGCCGTTCAGCAGCTGGTTCTCTTCAACCAGCGCCAGGCCATAGGTCAGGCGGCCGTCGATGTAGGACTGCAGCATGGGCACATCGTCCAGGATCTGGCGGGTGGCCAGAACCCAGTGGGCGATCGTGGTGACGCTGCTGGTCACGACATCGAACTTGATGTCGGTTTGCGGCTTGGTGGCACCGGCCGTTTCCGAAACGGTGGCCGCTGCATTGGTGAAGCCGGTTTCCTTCACATACTGGACGGCGTTGCTGTTGGTGCGGCCCGGGGTCAGCAGGTCGCGGACCGTCAAGCGGCGCTGGCCAGGGGTGATGATCCCCGGCTGACGATCGGGCACGATGAGGTCGCCGGCCGAGCCGTTGGCATCGGTCGTGAGGGCAGAGACGATCGCCTTGACCTCGACACTGGCGCGGCCGCGGGCGGTCTTGCTGTTCAGGAACGGCTTGATGGTGTCGGACGAAACGACGCGTTCACCGATGGTCCGATAGTCGGAGCGTTCGTCGTCCTGCTTCTTGCGGGCGAGCTTCTGCTCGACCTCGTCGAGGCGAGCCTTGGCTTCATTGAGCGCGGTCAGCGCCTCGTCGGCCAGTTGCTTGGTCGCGGCCGAGAGCTCTTCACCCTTGGCAGCCTTGCCCAGCGCCTCTTCGGCTATGGCTTTTACCTGGTCATGGCGCGTATCGAACGCAGCCTTCACTTCTTGCGCCAACTGATCGGCGCTCTTGGTCTCGGTCATGGGATTGCTCCGTGGGAGGTGGGTTCAGCCGCGGATTTGCGCGGCAAGAGCCGACAGAAAGTCGGTGTTGGACTCACTGCCGGACTCACTCCGGAGCAGCGATTTGAGGCCTTTCCCCGCGATTGCGGTGGCCTGGCTTTTCGAGAACCCTGCCTCGCGCAGGAAATTCTCAAAATCGGATAGCGACGGCATCGTCTGCCCGTCGGTGACGGTCTTGACCGCCGTCACCTTCGCCTCAGTGTTCATGGGCATGGTGACGAGGCTGATTTCGCGAAGATCGATCTTTTTGAGCCGCAGAACGCCGGCCTTGTAGGGGTCGGGAGCCGCACCGCCCTTGGGGATGGTGTATCCGATCGAGAGGCCGCCAAGCGCCCCGTGCTTCAGCTTGCCGTAGGCACGCTGGGCAACCGGATCGCCGTCCAGGATCAGCTGCCCGCGCACGAACAGGCCGCGGTCATCTTCGAAGATGTCGCGCCAGACGCCGATGGGTTCGCGCTGGTCGTGCTGCCAGAGCATCGGGATGCCCCAGCCTTCGGCGCGGGCCTTGGCGACACTCTCCCGGAAAGCGCCCGGCTCGATGAGATCGCCGCCCTGGTCGACATTGCCGAAGGTCGAAGCGTAGCCCTCGAACTGACCGGTGTCCTGAAGGTCACTGGATTTGAGGGTCAGGGTGAGATGTTTCATGTGAAGGGCTCCGATGGGGCATTCGCTTGCGCAGGCGGCAGCAACCCTGCCTGACTGATGGGCACGTTCTGCATCTGAATGCGTGGGACATCGCCGCCTTCGACCGGCGGCAGGTTTTCAAGCGCGCGGACCTCGTTGATGGTCATCACGCCGTTGGTGAGCATCTGCTGGTAAAAGGAGGCACGCGCCGCGCTGTCACCGCGCAGAAGGCCTTCGAGGTTAAATTCAATGACGAGGCCGGCCTGACGATCGGCCGGCGAGAGGAGCTGCTTGGCGAGCGCCTGTTCGATCCGCTTCAAACGCCGGCGCAACGTGAACTTCTGGAACCCCAGCGTCTGCTGTTCGAGACCGGTGCCCCAGCTGGTGGTCTTCTCGGTGTGGCCGACCATGAACGGCGGCACGCCGAAGAAGCGGCAGACTTCCTCGACCGAGAAGGCACGACTTTGTAGCATTTGCGCGTCTTCCGGGCTGATCGAGAGCTGGACCCAGTCCATGCCGCGATCGAGCAGCATAGGCCGCCCGGCGTTGATCGCGCCGGCGAACTTCTCCTGCAACAGCTCCTCGGCTTGTTTGCGCTGTTCGAGGGTCAGGCTGTCAGCGGTCTTTAGGAGCCCCGAGGGCCTTACCCCGTTGCGGAAGGTGTCGCCCGAGGCCCGTTCGATGGCCTGCGCCAATCCGAAAGTCTGGCGGCCGAAGCTGAGGGTCGAAAGCCCGCCCAGCGGGTTGCCGCCAAAGCCCCGGATGTGGAGCATGTTGTCCTGACTGACGATGGATCGAACGCCATTGTCCGACCACTCGTATTCCAGGCTGCCATCGCGCAGACGGCGCACGGTCATGAGTTCGGGCGCGATCGGAACGCTCAGCGCTACGACCCGGCCGTTGCTGCCCCGGATGATCTCGGCATAGGCATTGCCGTTCAGCTCAATGCAGGCGCAGATGAACTCCCAGAAATCGACTGCGGTCTGATCGGCGTTCGGGCTGTCGTGCAGGATCCGGTAGAGCGGATGGTCGGTTGCGACTGCCCTTGCGCCGCCCCGGGTCCGGTAGACCATGAGCGGCAGCGAAGCGATCGTACCGGCCAGCAGGTTGACGCAAGCCCAGGCCGAGGCGAGCCCCAGCACCGAGCTGGTCGAGACCACTTCGCCGGTCGTGGTCGTGCGCCCACCAGCCGCCTGCACCAGCCGTGGGTCGGCCAGGCCGATAGAGCGTGCGATGTAGCCGAGCGCCTTTTGCAGCAGGTTCATGATGCCAGGCTCTTCAGCCAGTCGTCGATGGAGCCGCTGGTATCGCCCGCCATTGCCGCCCCCACTGCCATGCACAGCGCAACGGCTGCGTCGATCTTGTTGATGGCCCGCTGCTTGGAGAGCCACTTGTTGTCCCAGCGGTCGGTCTCGGTGACCGCCGACATCATTGCTGAAATCAGGACCGGATTGCGTTTGAGGCGGATGCGCCCCTCAAGGATCAGTTCTTCGAGGTGTCGGAGCGAGCCCGGCATCCACAAGCCTTCCACAGATCCATCCACAGGCCTGGCCCGCTTGGTGCCGCCCTGCGGGTGCTCGACAAAGGCAAGGTCGAGGCCGAGTTCGGCGACCTCATCCTCGAAGCGCCGGAAGGCGTAGCGGTCATAGGCGACGGTCTCGACCCGGAAGTTCGAGGCCATCTCGGCGAGTGCCTGCGCCACATGACGAAAGCTGATGTTCTCGCCGGCCGGTGCATTGAGAAATCCGTCGGCGACCCAGAGGTCATAGGGCTGCTTGTCTCGCAGCACCCGGGCAGCCAGCGTGTCGCCCGGCGTCCAGACCTCGACCCAGGCATCAAAGCAGGGTTTGCCGTCCTTTTCGCCATTGCGCTGGACAGCGGCGAGTGCGGTCAAATCCCTGTTCTGGCTGAGGTCGAGCCCGAGCCAGACAGGTTGCCCGGCCTTGGGTTCGAACTCCGCCAGCAGGGGTTCCAATGTCGAGCGCGCCATCCAGGCGGTCTCGGCATCGGTCCAGACGCAGAAATGCAGGCGCAGGATGCCGTTCAGCTGGCCCGGAATGGCCTTGGCCTGTGCCACGACCTCGGAGAGGTACTGCTCGGTGATCGTCACGCCGAGCAGGGGGTTGGCCTTGATCCAGCAGCTTGGGTCGGTCAGCGGGTCGTCGCCCTCGTCCAGCGCACAGACATAGCTGAACGTAGTGTCGTCGATGACCTGGCCCAGGAATGTCGGGTCGGTCCCCGCATCGGGATTGCCCGCCGCCACCCGGATCGCGTGTTCGTGTTCCTCCCATGCGACCGAATTGCGGTCCGAGCCTGAGTTCGTGATCATGAACAGGAGCGGATCGCGGCGGAATTTGAAGCCGCGCTCCAGCATCTCGATGATCGAGCGATCCGGAAGCTCGTGGATCTCGTCCGCCAGCACAAAATAGGGCCGCGGCCCCGAGCCGGTCTTGCCCGTGTCGCGTGACACCGGTCGGAAGAAACTGGCCGAGGACAGATGCGCGATGTTGAACTCGCGTCCCGGGCCTCCGGAAAACTCGAGCCGCCGGGCCAGCGCGGGCGATTGCCGGACCATCCGCACCGCGTCGCGGAACAGGATGTTGGCCTGCTCCTTCTTGGCGGCCGCCGCATAGATCTGGGCGCCCGCTTCCTTGCAGGCCGTCATCCCGTAGATGCCGATGCCCCCTGCAACCGGTGATTTACCGTTACCCTTGCCCTGTTCGATATAGGCGCGGCGGAAACGGCGACGCCCATCCTGGCGTTTCCAGCCGAACAGCGAGCCAACGATGAACGCCTGGCTGGGCTGCAACTCGAAGGGTTCGCCCTCAAACTGGCCCTCGGAAAGCTTCAGAACCTCCTCGAAGAAGGCGAAGGCATGGTTGGCGGCCTCGTGGTCGAACCAGATACCGTCCTTGCGCGCGAGATCCGCAATGTGCCTGCGACAGGAATTGCGCACATGCGGTCCGGCGACGACCTCGCCCGAGACCACCGCCTTGGCATAGGCCAGTGTCCGGTCAGGCGAAGAAGCGGTCGGCGGGGTCCGTGCCTTCTTCTGGCGGCTGGGCCGCGATCCTGCTCCTGGCACTCGGCGTCATCCCGAATTCTGCGGCGTAACGCATCATGTCCGCTGCCGCTTTGTTGGCGGTGCCCACCAGCGGGTTCTGGATCGCGTTGCCGTTGGAGGTCTTGATCATCAGGCCGCCGGTCAGCTGGTCCTTCTCGGCCATTTTCGCGATCGCGCGTTCGGCCTGGACCCAGCGGCCATAGGCTTGTGTGTAGGCGGCGAGCGCGGCTCGATCGATCTCGGAGAGGATCCCGAGGTTGTAGAGTTCGGTTGCCACCCGGTTCCATTCCTCGACCGCATCGGCGGTCAGATGGTGGGGCGGTGCGGGAATGGCCGCCTTGGCCTTGGCCTCCTTGCGGTTCAGGGCTCGCTTGCCGCGATTACCCTCAATCAGCTTCAGATGGGTTGGTTTGGGTTTCGTTCCGGGCTTCATCCGTCATACCTTGGCTGCTCCGATGCCGGACGAGCTGAGACGCGAGAGTTCGCAGCGCATGCGCCGCAACCAGGGGGACCACTCCGTTTCCGCAAAGTCGAAGCCGGTCCACCCGGTGGGCCAGCCCATCAGCGCCTCGACGAACAGCGGGTTCAAGGTCCGGCGCGTGTCCGAGATATCGGTCCCACGCGGCGGTGTCGTCAGGACCTGGCGGCCAAGCAGGCCGTTCACCGGCACATTGGCAAGACTGGTCGATCCATCCTTGTAGTCCCGGGCCGTCGGGGTCATCCACATGCCGGCCGCATGGGTCAGGTCCGCCGTCTTGCGGTTGCCCGCACTCGGCTTGTTCCCGTCGCTCGCCATCGGCGTCGGCCACTGGGCCGCCACTTCCTGCAGGTCCGGTCCACCCGCGCCGCGCTCCGCACGTTTCGAGTTCGGCCCGCCCGTGATCGCCTTTGGCGTTGGCCAGATCGCCGTTTTCTCGGACGGCGAGGATGAACAGGCGTTCCCGCCGGTGCGGCGCGCCGACTTCCGCCGCTGTAAACAATCCTGCCGCAAGCCGGTAGCCCATGCCGACCAGTTCTCGCGCGACTTCGGGAAATCCGAGGCGCAGATGATTGGCGACATTTTCGAGGAAGACGAGGCCAGGATCGCATTCGCGGATGATCCGGGCGACATGGGGCCAGAGATGGCGCGGATCAGCCTCGCCGAGACGCCGTCCGGCAACCGAGAATGGCTGGCACGGGTAGCCCGCAGTGAGGATATCCACGACGCCGCGCCATGGCCGGCCGTCGAAGGTTGTAAGGTCGTCCCAGACAGGCGCCGGATCCAGGGCTTTGTCTTCCATCCGCGCCACGAGAGTGGCCGCTGCGAAGGCTTCCCGCTCGACGTAACCCACAGTGCGGTATCCGGGACAGGCGATGTGGAGGCCGAGGTCGAGCCCGCCTGCACCGGCGCACAGGGAAAGTCCGTGCAGGCATGCGTCATCGCGCCCTGGAGCGTATCCGGGGGGAGATAGAGCCATGTCATGCACGTTGTTACCGTGGTTGTTCGCTAACGTCAGCGAAGGTTCGCCCGTCGGCTTCGAGGGTGGCGGTATGGCCGGTAAAGTCCTGCCAGCGCCGGATGATCACGTCACAGTAGCGCGGGTCGAGTTCCATCAACCGCGCGATGCGGCCATTCTTCTCGGCGGCAATCAGGGTCGTGCCTGATCCGCCGAAGCTGTCGAGCACGATGTCGCCACCCTTGGTGTTGTTGAGCATCTGGTACTCGAACAGTGCGACCGGCTTCATGGTCGGGTGTTCGCCATTGCGTGACGGCTTGTCGAATTCAAGAATGGTCGTCTGCTTGCGATCGCTCGCCCACAGGTGCCCGGCGCCGTCCTTCCAGCCATAGAGGCAGGGCTCGTGCCGCCAGTGATAGTCCTGGCGCCCCATCACCTGAGACGACTTCTTCCAGATCAGACACTGACGTACTGTCCAACCGGCATCACGCGCCGCGCCCCGGAAATTGTAGCCCTCGCTGTCGGCGTGCCAGATATAGAACACCGCGCCCGGCTTCATCACCGTGCTGGCGGCGACATAGGCATCGCGCAGGAACTGGCGGAAATCGTCGTCCGCCATGTTGTCATTCTGGATGGTCAGCTTGTCCTTGGTGCCGCCCTCATAGGCGACATTGTACGGCGGATCGGTGAGCCACATGTCCACCATCTGCCCGGCGGTCAGCTTTTCCATGTCGTCGACACTGGTGCTGTCGCCGCACATCAGCCGGTGCTTGCCCAGCAGCCAGACGTCGCCCAGGCAACTCACCGGAATTTCCGGAGGGTTGGGAGCCTCGTCGGGATCGGTCAACCCGTCGGTTTTCACCGCGGTCAGCGCAGCCAGTTCGTCATCGGAAAAGCCGGTGAGCCCCAGGTCGAAGTCGAAGGCCTGCAAGTCAGTCAGTTCGACACGCAGCAATTCCGCGTCCCAGCCAGCGTTCAGCGCCAGCTTGTTGTCGGCGATCACGTAGGCCTTCTTCTGGGCCTCGCTCCAGCCCTTGGCGACCATAGTCGGGATCTGCGTCAGGCCCAGCTTGCGTGCCGCCAAAAGCCGGCCGTGACCGGCGATCAGGCCGCCATCCTCGTCGACCAGCACCGGGTTGGTCCAGCCCCATTCGCGGATCGAGGCCGCGATCTGTGCGACCTGCTCGTCGGAGTGCGTGCGAGAATTGCGCGCGTAGGGCGTGATCTTCTCTATCGGCCAGAACTCACTGTTCTGGGCCGGCCAGTTCTGATCCATAGATGTCCTTGAAACGGGTTCGGCCGCAGGAGCCCGGAGGGCTTGCGGCTCTTGTTTGCAATGTTGGGAAACCGCTATGGGCGCTGGCGGTGGGGCCTGTAGCTCAGTTGGTTAGAGCTGGCCGCTCATAACGGCTAGGTCGCGGGTTCGAGTCCTGCCGGGCCCACCAATCAGATCAGTTCGAGCTCAGTCAGCACTTTCGCGGCGTCGAGCAACTGGACGGTCTGGACCGTGATCTCGATCGTAATGCTGTCGGCGGTCGCGCTGGCGTAGACGCCGCCGTCATAAAGTTCCTGTTCGATCGTCTCGATCACCGTGACGATCCGGCTGCGGTCGAAGTTCTCCGGCAGCGTGCGGATCGCAAGGCGGATGGTGCTGGAGACTCCCGCGCTCATTCCGCGTCTGCCATCATCTCGTAAAGGCCGACAAAGCCGGTCAGGTAGGGCAGCCCCTTGGGAATGCCGGTTTCGCGAGCGGTGTTGCGGCTGATGGTCCAGCCCATCCAGCGGGTGATGGCGGCGTCGATCGCTGCCTCAAGGGCGAGCCCGGCGTGGATCCCGTTGTAGACGTCGTCGGCGAAGTGGCGGCCGTGGCGGCTGTCGAGAAAGTCCCGAACCCCTTCGGCGGTGGCGCCGGTGGTTTTGGCAACCGCCGGACAGGCGATGCCCCACGCTGCGTCCGCGTCCGTGAACCCGGCGGTCGAGCCGTAGAACCCCCAGGCTTCGTTGCGGGTCGGAAGGGTCGAGTTGGTCATTGCGGGTCTCCGTGGTTGGCGGAGACGACTAACGCTCTGTTCGCAGCTACTATCCAGTCAAATAGACGGTTTTACGTCGATCTTGAGAGCGAAGCCCACAAATCGGCACGCGCAGAGCTTCAATCCAGAAACACGCATTACCAGGTGGCAACAGGCGGTCGTGCAGCTAACGAGCAACAATGACCCTCACCCAGATCGACCTGTGGATCGGCAAGACGCTGTTCGTCCCCCCGATAATCAAACTTTGCCATCTTACACGTCAGAGCCAGTTCGCAGTCTCACGGATGTTCTGGTTCGCGGCGGCGCTGGACGGTCTGTACCGCGCCGAGACGATGATGGGTCAGGCCATCTGGGGTGGGATGAGCATTTTCATGTTGCTCACTGCCGGGCGCCGAGCCGACAGCCCGACCGCCAGTTTCATGTTCTTCCGGCTGCTTGCCCTGGCGCTTTTGATCCTCGAGCTCGTGAAGACTGCCGCATCTGGCGAGTGGGTCGGAGCTGAGTTCTGGGTATTCGTCTTGTTCGCTGAATATGCGGCTACCATCCGGACCTTGCCGCCCGCTGACACAGCCAAGCCAAGGCGGCATGTTACCGAAGCACGCTGAAACGATCGAGCCTTCCACCCCCGGTCGCTAACTCGCGGGCGTGAAAAGTTTGGGCCAAGCGCGGTGTCCGCCCCGCAGGTGCCAGACTATGCGAGGCCCCCCGACCCCCGGTGGACCCAGAGGCGCTGTGGGTCGGTCCAACCGAGAGGTAGCGCATCGCCCTTTTCCAGATTGCAGGCGCGGTGGGCACAGGCGACATTTTCGTAGGTATGCGTACCGCCTGCCGCTAGGGGAATAATGTGATCCACCTCTGGAGCGTTCCACCGCATCGTCCCGCGCAATTCACGCGGCGCTTCCTCTCCACAGATGTGGCAAATCCATCCATCTCGTTCCAGGACAGCAATCGGATTAACCGGATCTGCGCGGACCCCGTAAGTTTGCGCCCTCTCCACGCCTTTGGAAACGCGATGGAGATGACGTTTGCAACAAGTTTCCGAGCAAAAGACGCGCCTCTTGTCTCCATACGCTGGCAGGAATGTGCTGCCACATTCGCGGCATGAACATTGCACCTTCTTGGGGGCCCTGCTGCGCACCTGGCATTGCTGCGAACAGAATTTTGCATTGACCGGGCCTTCGAACACTCCGCCGCATTCAATGCACTTGCGTTGACGGCTGGCCTTCCTGACTTCGGCAAGGCGAGCCAGCCTGGTAGCGCGCGAGGCAGAGCGCTCACGCCGCATCATCTCGAAGCCACAGGCACGCGAGCAGCAACGGCCGCTGTCGCGTGATTTTCGGATTCGTCTTGTGATCGGCTGAGAACAAATCTGGCACAGAGGGGCGGCGCCCGCCGAGGCGAATTGTGCCATGGCGACCTCCCAGTCAGTTTCAGATTTTATCCCGCCTTCAACGTCGGCGGATTCTCACCCGATCGGCCAGCCGTCCGGACCGGTGCCGACGGTCCGACGCAGCCCGAATTGTTCGGCCGTCCGGACCTGGTGACAGTCGGCACAGAGGCAGCGGATGTTGCTGTCCTCGTCAGATCCGCCATGAGCGAGTGGAACGATGTGGTCAGGCACGGTGGCCTCGCGAACAACGCCCTTGGCGGCGCAGTCCCTGCAGAGCGGTTCGGCCCGCAATCGTCGCAGACGCTGCGCAACTGCCCGACGTCCCCGCTGCCGTTCAGTCATGCGCAACGCCTGCAACGAGAAACGCCCGGAAAGCCTTTCAGCCCCGGGCGCAACTCGCATCTCTATATTTCGGAAGCATCTACATGACAGCAATGTTTCCGTCAACCCTGTTTTGGCATTTTATCGTTTAATCACAGTTTGTTATATAAAATGCTAGGCGGGCGCTACCACCAGCGAACTGTCCCTGTTGACCCCGAATAGAGTGGCCAGTGCTTCGAGCCCGTGCGCCAGATTACGCAGGTCCGCTTCTCCCCAGCCTGCTGCATCTACCTCGTAACACACCACCGCATGGACCAACTTGCTCGGCGGTCGGCCGGTCGCGGCGACGGCATCATGGTCAGCAGTCCGCAGCATCAGGATTGCCGCCGCTGCCCGGCGCCGGACCCTCTCCACGAACTCGGGTTCATGCTCGTTCGTGTTCTGACCAAATATCCCTTCGTCCAGCATCAACCCTGCTGCGGAATGCGGGTGGATCCGCGGCAGCCCCATGACCGCGCGATTGCGGGCCATGAGATCACCGTAGAGCTCGGCTGCAGCCAGTTGCTCGGCAGTGATTTTGCCAGCAAAAGCTAGCCGCCCAATCGCGGATCCCAACCGGTCGTCCTTCGCCTGACGGGCGGTTACCCCGTACTGACGCTGGCGGGCTTCCAGCACGGTCGCCATCACTTCGCGCTGGGTCTCGGCAGCACCGGGCTGCACCAACTTGCCGGACGGATGGCGCTTGCCCGCCTTGCGCTTACGACCGCGTGCCATGGGCGCCTCCGTAGAGCCGTTCTCCGATCGCCCGGATCGCTTCGCGTTCCGAATGGCTCAGGCGGTGATCGCTGACCGAGACGGCGAGGATCCCAACTTTCCAGCCATCGCGCTTGAGCTCTTCTCCGTCGCGTTGCCGGGCATGGCCGTAGATTTTCGAGATCATGGTCATCAGCCGATCTCCCGCAGGAGGGCGGCATAGCCGATAACATCGATCACGCTGTCGGCATGGCGCGGATCGTAGGCCAGCCGGGTGAGCTTGAGGTCGATCATGCACAGGGCGACCTGGGCAGGTGTCACCGGTGTCCCGAGCGTGATCGACCAGCGATCGGCAATGGCCCTGAACTGTTCGGCCGGATCGCCATAATCGTCGCGGCGTTCTTCCAGCACCTTGGCGGTGTGGCCGAGAATGGACCAGCTGGTCATCGCACACCTCCACGGGTCTCGATGGCCCAGAGCAGGATGGCGATCGCATCGGCCTCGTTGTCATCGACGGGCGCGAAGCCCCGCAGCCGCACCGCGTCGATGACGGCCGCCTTGTCCGCATTGCCCTTGCCGGCAATGAACCGCTTGATCGTCCCGACCGGTACACCTTGATAGGCAACCAGGTGCTCCTCGCACCAGGCGGTCAGCATGCCCAGCAGGCCGCCGTAGACATGGCCTGCGTCGGTGCCGATGTGGCGGCGCACTTCTTCGAAGTGGATGGCCTCAATCGGTCCGGCATCGATATCGAGCTGTTCGAGCCAGCGGCGGAAGCGCAGGAACCGCATCCCACCGCCATCGAACCGGGTGTGCCTGAACGACACGGTGCCGCTCGAAATGAAGTCGTCGCCCGTCCGCAGCGCCCAGCCGGTGCTGGTGCCGAGGTCGAGCGCCAGCAAGGCGCCGCGCATGATTGTGGGCCGCACAACGGCCGGCGGGGTTGCACTGCGCACCGGCGCAGGCAGAGTCAGAATATCCATGATGATTCTCCAATGGGGATTGGTCGTGGTGCGGACGGCGGCAGCCTGGTGCTTGGCGGTGCTGGCTGCCGTCGTCCGGTCAGGGTTCTGGCTAAGGGGGTGACCTGGCGCGCGCGGGACACCCCGCTACGTAAGACACGGGGGCCACACCCACAGGGTGGGCCCCCTTACGTAGTAAGGGGGTTTTCTCTTCTAAGTCCTCTGGCGAGGTTATAATGCTGATAAACATAGATTTTATCCGATTTTAGAAGACTGAGAGAGGACCGAGTGACCTCAGTCCTCCTTTTTAATTAAGTGACTGAAAGTATTGGAATGAGGACCGAGGGAGGACTGAGGACCGAGAACTCAGTCCTGAGGACCGAGTTCGCTTTCACCCCCTTCCGGATAGACCCACACCGAGGGGTTCTCGACCTCGAGACAGACCCCGGAGTGCGGACATTTGTAGTGGCTGGGCAGCACCGCTCGCGGCTCAGCGATGATCTCGCCGGTCACTTCATCGATGGCATTGGACGGGCTGAACTGCATGCCCTCGACACACAGGTAGCCGTACCGCGAACGGACCATCGGATAGCCAAACAGCGAGCCGTCCCGGAGGAACTTGACGTAGCCTTTGGTGGCAAGAACGCTGATCCGGTCGCGGATGGTGAACTTGCCGCCAAGACCACCCTTGTTCTCGAATTTCTCCGTGAACTGGGTGACGGTGTAGAGGCGCCCCTCGACCGCCTCATCGAGCAGGATGCCAAGGATCACATCATGTTTGCGGACCCGTTCGGCATCGAGCTTGGCGCCTACATCCTTGCGGGTAAGCCGCTCGTTCATGGGATTAAGCTCGACCCACTGCCCCTTGACCTTGTCGACCAGCTTGGCCCGAAGAGCAGGTCCGTTGCGCAGTTCGATTTCCAGGCGGCGCTCTGGGCTTTCCTCATCCGGCCGGTGCAGGATCAGCCCAGAGGTGTAGAAGCCGCGCAGCGCGCTCGCCCCTGACAATGCCAGGAACGGATCATCCTTGACCTGCTGTTTCGACAGCTTCTTGGTGTGATGTACCAGAATCACGCCGCAATCCGGGTTGATGTGATCGCGCAAGGCCTCGACCCGGTGTTTCAGAAAAAACATCATGGCCGCGTTGTCGTTTTCGCCGCCGCCGTCGGGCCCACCGTCAAACAGGTTGCGGATTGGATCGATGCAGATGACGTCAACGGGATCGGCAGGAAAAGCGCGCATTATGGCCTCTGCAACCCGGGCGCTGCCATCGGCATCGAGCAACATGCTCAGCTTTGGAGTGGCGACCAGATTGTCGCGCGCGGCAGCCAGCAACTCTGCCGACAGTGCGATCTGCTGCAGGCGTTCGCGCAGGTAGTGATACTGGATCTCGGCCTGCTGGTAGAAGATGCGTAGCGGGCGCGGCGGCGCAAACCCGAGAAAGGGCTGACCGGCCGCCATGTGGACCAGCCAAGAAATCAGCAAGTCGCTCTTGCCCACCTTCGGGGCACCGCCCAGCACCAGCAGACCGCCGGGTGTCAGCACGCGCGGCGAGATGATATCCGCCGGCATGGCACTGGTGTCGTCGAGCAGTGCGCCCAGAGTGTATGCGGGCATCTCCGCTGGCAACGGCGAGACACTGCCCAGACGCACGAGAGGCGGACCATTTCGTTCGACATGCAAACGCCACAGCCGATCGGATTCCGCCTTCAGGCGATCGAGGGGCCAGCTCGGCCGCAGCATTGCGGCATTGTACTGGCAGATCGCTTCCCAGCCTTCGTCCGGACTGATGCGACCATCGTGGACTTGGCGGATGTAGTGACCGATGGCGGCGCTCGCGCCCTCGAACCGCGACCAGGCATCAACCCCGCCTTCATGGACCGGCGTCGTCAGCACATCGGCGAGAGCGGGCTTTCCGGGCGATGAGGTAGAAGCCGCGCCAATCCCGGGCATGGCCGGCATGGCCGCAACCATTTCGGCAAAATCAGTAAGGTCCACTTCACGTTTGGCGACGTGCTGCAGGATCTGCACCATGCGCTGGCTGCCACCCTTGTGATAGATGGTGCCCGGTACACGGATCGGCTGGTGCGCCGAGCGGAAATGGGTGTCGCCGGCCACCTTGGCAGCGATGGCACCGCGCAGAGCGCAGACCTGCTCGACGTCGGCATCGGTCGCAGGCTCCGAGAGTTTCCACCAGACATGGAGCTTGTGCGCACCCTCATGCGTTCGCCCGCCGCTTTCCACAATCAGAGTGGGGTCGCCCAGATGCCGGGTCAGGTGGGCGAGCTTGGCACCGATATCGCCGGTGTCGATGTCGACGACGATCGCCTGCATCGCCGTGATGTCGGCAGACTTTGCCTGGCCACTCTCCGCCACCGTGCCGGGGATCACGTAAACTGCCGCGCCTTCACGGCCTGCCCAATGGGCAAAGGTCGTGAGCTTTTCCGGTGCGGACGCATCCGCATCGATCCAGATGTTATGAGGCTTGCCCTCGATGCCCTGACCCTTGTCGATGAAGCTGCGGACCGGGATCAGGCCATCGCAATAGTCGAAAACCACATCGAAGAAGGCAGCGATCTGGGCTGGATCTGGCTCGAGGAGCAGCTCTTCCAGCGATGCGGCATCGTTGAAATCCCGCCAGGGGTTGAAGTGAACGATGTTGTCTTCGGTCACTGGGGCATCTCCCAGCAACGGGTTGCCCACGAGCAGAAGCGACACTCGAAATGCTCACGTGTCCGGGTGAAGCGCGGCAGCAATTCGCCGGTATCGGTGGCTGACAGGATCCGCACGGCCTTGTCGCTCATGCGCTGGGCCAGGTCTGCATCGAACGGGACCAGTTCGTGGTGGAGTTCGGCCGTGTCCTTGTTGATCGCGGTAAACAGCGCTGGGGCGGCCGAGATGCCCGGCACGCTGGCTTCCATATAGGCCTGGTAGAGCGCGATCTGGGCGGCATAGACCGGCTTCGACAGCACAACGCCCTTCGACGCTGTCTCCCGCCAGTTCTTCGCGTTCATGGTCTTGCATTCCCAGAGCGCGGGGACACGAAGTCCAAGCGCTGCAGGGGCACCGGCAATGATCCCGTCGACATGACCGCGCAGTCGTCCACCAGCGGCTGAGAAGCCGAACTGCTCGCCGTCCGGACGATTGCCTTTGCGGGTGAACAGATCGAGGCCGGCACCGCGCAGCCAGGCAATGGCCAGATCTTCCAGGGCGTGACCCATCGCGAAAATCCGCAGGGTTCGGCCTGAGAATTCCCCATTTTCGTCCTTGGGCGTAGCCGTGAATTCGAACTGGAGGGCGCGTTCGCAGGAAACGCCCACTCGCGAGCCGCCGAGATAATCCCGGGGGCTGCGCGCGGCGTTGTCTGCAACGAGATGGCTATCGACGAGGGCGTTCAGACGTTCGCCAAATGCGGGACGGTGATTGAAGTCCAACATCAGAACGGCACCTCCATGGGATCGTCCACGGCTGCCTGATGCATCGCGGTCTGGAAGCCATCGATGGCGACGGTGATCAGCTGGAGCATCTGCTCCTGCGACCATGCGGATGGCGGGAACTGCCAGCCGATCGTGTCGATCAGGGCTGCGACAGGTTGCAGCGTGGCGCGGATCGCGGCCTCTTCCTGGGCGGTCAGATCAACCATGTCCTGCACCTTGCGCGCCCGCAGCCAGAAGAAGCGCTGGCAGCTGATTGAGCAGAACCACACATAGGGCCCCGATCGTTTCGTGCGTTGCGGGCGCGACCAGCCGAAGCCAGAAGTCGGACGAAGGCAGACTGCGCAGAGCAAACCGCGGGGATGCCAGCAGCGCATTCGCTTCTCGGCAGAGGGCGATTTTTCCATGGGTAGTGTCCATCACGCCGCCTCCCGCAGAGCTTGCGGATCCGCGCCCATCACGAGGCCGCGGATGGCTGACTGGTTGAAGCGGAAGGAGAGCAGCGCGGAGGCGTGGTAACGCGTCAGGCCGTAATCGCTCCGATAGGACGGCGGCAGGAAGGCCAACTGCTTGTCGGTCGGCGGTTGCCGCAGCCAGCCACGGCTCTTGTGGGCGGACTCGTCGCTCTCATGGGTGTTGAGCCAGTCGTCTGCGGCAGCGAGGCAAATGCTGCGCTCACCCATGGCCAAAAGATGTGCGGACTTTTTGGGCTGACCGCCGATGCCGTACCAGCGACCGTTCAGGAAAAAGACGCCGGCCCAGGCGTGAAAACCGTTGGCGACGAGCGCAGCATCGTCCCCGAACAGATCCACCCATTCGAAGCTCGACCGCTTGAACAGGTCGATTTCGGCCATGATGAACTGGCCGAGCGGTTCGGCTGGGTCATGCCCGCTACCTTCCCAAATATGGCCGCACAGAGGGCATTCGGTCACGGCGGCCGGCACGACAGCGCCGCATTCAGGACATTCCTTGGTCGGCGCATCACCGTTGGCCTGCTTGCCATCCAGATCGACGTCCTGCTCAAGCGAGCCATGGATCAAGGTCGACGTCCCGAAGTCGAGGACGATGCAGTCGGTCTTGACGATGCCGGGATATTCTTCCGGGTTTACCGTGCGCAGGCCACGACCGATCATCTGGATCATGGTCGACTTGAACGAGCTGGGGCGCAGCAGGACGACGCAGGAGGTCGGGGGATGATCCCAGCCTTCGGTCAACACAGCGACATTGACGACCACCTGAATGTCACCGGCATCATAGGCGGCCAAGGTGGCACGACGGGTCGCGTCATCCAGATCGCCATGTACGACTGCTGCGGGAATGCCCTTTGCGTTGAAGGCGTCGGCAACATTCTCGGCATGACTGACGGTCGAGCAGAACGCGACGGTCTGGCGGTCGCCGGCTTTTTCCCGCCAATGCGCGATGACCTGGTCGGTCACGGGCGCCTTGTTCATGATGGCGTCGACCTGACCCATGTCGAAATCGGCAACCGTCTTGCGCACCTTGCCGAGATCTTCGCGAACCCCGACGTCGATCACGAAGGTGCGCGGGCGCACGAGATGGCCCGAGGCAATCAGCTCCCCCATGCGGATCTGATCCGCCACGTTGGTGAACACCTCGCGCAGCCCCTTACGATCTCCCCGATTGGGGGTGGCTGTGACCCCGAAGATGCGCGCCATCGGATTAAGGTGGAGGACGCGATCAATGATGCGACGGTAGCTGTCGGCGACCGCATGATGCGCCTCGTCGATCACGAGCAGATCGACCGCTGGCATTGCGTCCAGATTCGCCGGTCGGGAAAGGGTCGGCACCATCGCGAAGGTGACCTGGCCATTCCAGTTCTTTGTGCCAGCATCGACAACCGAGGTGGTCATGCCCGGATTGACCCGGGAGAACTTATCCCGGTTCTGGTCGGTCAGTTCATCGCGATGGGCCAGGACACAGGCCTTGGCGCGGCTGTCGCCGATCATCTGGCCCGCCACCGCAGACAGGATGATCGTTTTGCCTGTGCCGGTCGGAGCCACACCGAGCGTGTTGCCGTGGGTGTCGAGCGCAGACAGGCTGCGCTCGACGAAAAGGGACTGTCGGGGACGAAGGATCATGGCGTGCTCCTCACTGTGCCCAGGCGGGGCGACCGCCGGTTGCAGGTGCCGTGGAGAACTGAGGCGATGCCGCCGTCGGCGCGGTCGCGACCGATCCCATCAGCGCCGCATATTCGCGGTGGTCTGGGGTAACGGCGGCGCGAATGTCATTCTTGTCATCGCCATTGCTGTCGGTGCCGACATCGATGCGGGCGACGAACTCCAGCCCGTCGAGGTCGCCAAAACCGCTGATGCGGCGTGCCGCCTGGGCCTGCGGGCTGTTGTCCTTGTCGGAAATCCCGCGCGCCGAGTTCAGCATCGAGCGCACCAGGCCGCGCCCCATATTGGCCCAGTCGGGACCCTTCGGGCTGTAGAGCCCGATCATGCCGAACACCTTGCGCTTGGCGAAGGGACCTTCGAGTACCGTGTATTCGATGTTCAGATAGACCGATCCGGTCGTGCCGCGCGTGGCATAGCCACCAGTCCAGCCCTGGCTGGGATCGTCGTGGCCGCCGGGCCGGATGGTCATGCGGACCTTGGCGAGAGTGCCCTTGGGGATGATGTTAGAGGTCTGTTTGGCGTCGTTGAAATCGTTCCAGCTACCCATGATGGGTCTCCTTTTTCAGGTCAGTTTTGGGGGGATTGGGTGTTGGCTACCGACACGTCGGGCAGGCCGAATTCGAGCCGGTCGCTGGCGGGCGTGACGGGACCACGGATCTTGGCCATCAGCCGGCCCAGGTGCGGTTCCTCGACCAGCGCGAGGCGGCCAGACCGGTCCTTTGCCGGGTAGGACCAGGGGTTGATCGTCTGGCAGATGAAGGCACGCGAAGCGGTTCCGGCCTCGTCCTTCACCTCGGCCATCGTCAGGACTTCATCGACGATGCCAGGCAGTTCGAGGCCAGTCTTGGAACCGTCGATCTGCGGCTGGAAAACCTTGCGATTGAAGTCGTCCAGCTTCTCGTCGAGGATGCCGACGAACCAGATATTCCTGGTCCGGGTGTGCTGCAGGTGAGTGAGCCAGGCGATCATTTCCCGGCCGTGCAGACCATAGGCGCCGCGCATGTCGGGCTTACCGGTCTTGTCGGAAAATGCCTCGGGCTGCCCCTTGCACCATTGGAAGCACAGGCGCCCGGCAACCGTGATCGAGTCGATGAAGACTGTCTCGTACCGGTCGATCGCCGCGGCATCGCCGAACCGGGCGCACACCGCATTGTAATGCGCCTGGCTGTAGACCTGATCGTCGCGCAGCGCCGGGTTCGGCCCGCCGATGAACACGGCGAAGTCGCGGCATTCCTCCCAGGTGCGGGGACGGATGCTGTCGCCGGTCCACCCTTCGATGGCGAGGTCACCCGCCTCGAGGTCGAAGAACAGGGTCGTCGTTGCAGGAAGCGTCCAGAGCAGACTGGTCTTGCCGATGCCGGATTTGCCGAAGATCACGCCCTTGATGCCGCGGTTTTCCGCGAGACGCTGATCCGCCGAAATGATCGGGAGAGTCATGCTGCGCCCTCCAGCTTGAGCTTGAAGCTGGGGGAGCCGCTGCGCACCGTGCGGGCGGTAGTGAAGGCGGTGCGAATATGGCTGGGCCAGGCCGCGAACTTGCGCTCGGAGACCTTGAAGCTGATGTCGACATATTCGCGGGGGTCTTCGCCGTCGGCCTTGATGCGCTCGACCAGCTGGGCCAGTTCGAACTGATCCCAGTCGACCTTTTTCGGCAGGTCCGCGACGATCGTCACGTCACCGTCAGCGAAGCGCGCGGCGCCAAAATCCTTACCGGCATCGCCGCGCGCCTGCGAAGCACGATCGGCATATTTGAGGGCAAGCGCGCCATTGAGCCAGTCGCTGGCCATCTTGGCAAAACGCAGGCGCTCCTCGATCTCCTGCTGGAGATGGGCGAGCACCTCGGCCGGCAGGGCGACGATCTCGCCGACGGCCATGTGAACGAAATCGTCCACGCTGATGTGGTTGGGAATGGTCATGTCGGCCGCCCTCACGCCGCGGCCTGCGCATCAGCGCGGGCGGTGTTGTGACGGGCCTGGGCGGCTTCGAACGCCTCTATGTCCTCCATCCGGTAGAGGACCCGGCCACCCAGCTTGATGAAAGCGGGGCCGCGACGCGCCCAGCGCCAGCGTTCGAGCGTGCGCGGAGACAGGCTCCAGCGCTTCGCCAGTTCGTGCTGGGGCAAAAACAATTTGTGCATGTGGCTTCTCCATCGGCATCGTTGATGGACAAGCTCTGGCGTGGAATTTCTGGCCGCGCGTGACCTTGGGGGTGGGATAATATGGGAAAATCGTTGGGGGATATTCATCCCACCCCCGTGGGATGAGGATGGGATATCGCAAGCCAGCAGGGGGATGACTGGGGGATGGCCCGGACAGCAAAATGCCGCACGAATCAGGGATTCGGCGGCAGAAATGCTGGACTTTTGAAGGGCGATTATTGGGGTGGGATGGCCAGCTTGTAGCTGCCGCGCCCATCGGACTCGATGAGCTCACGCCAATGCTGCTGGGACTTGAACACGTCCACAAGTCGGTAGCAACGCGACTGGGATTTCTCGATCAACTCGCTGCCCTTGCACCAAGGCTGGCTGGTCATGCTGGCTTGGTGCAGCTGGCGGATGATGCGCGCCTGGATCTTGCCGAAGCGGTAGCGCCGGCCGCCACAGGTCACGTGCTGATAGCTGATGTCATGGCTGAACAGTTCAGGTGCATGCACCTTCTCAGGTTTGCCCCCGACCTGTTCCAACCGGGCCCGCTCTTCTGCGCGAATGAGCAGGTCTGCCTCGTGGATGGTAACGGGCTCGCTCGGATCCATGACATGACAATAGTGCTCGTCAGGTGCATGAAATGCCTGAATTTCAGTGCTTCCGTTGCGCATGATCAGCTGGGCATCCTGCGCGGTTATATCCAGGAGACCGGTATAGCGCGCCTGTTCATGGGGGATGGTATGCCAGCCGCAATCAGGGTGAGATTCGATCTCACCGCGCTCGATATGCAGCCGGCAGACCCTGACTGTCAGCCGCATGCGACCGGTCTCCGCAAGGTAGGCAACGTCGTGGCGCGGCATCTCCCAGGCGGCCGTGACTTCCTGCAGGGTATAATATTCCTTCTCGATAAGCTTCATTGCCGCACCATCCGATTCCGCGCTGTGTTCCGCTTATGTTCTTTTGGTTTGACGCTGGCAATAGTTTCCTACTATATCCACGCAATCCACAGGGAAATGTGACCCATGCAAACCACCATTGCCGAGCGCCTCAAGGCCAGATTGCGTCAGTTGAGCCTGAACCCACCGCAGCTTGCGGAGAAGGCTGGCGTCAACCGCTCCTATGTCTACGACATCCTGCGCGGCCGATCCGAAAACCCCAATCTCGAGAAGCTTGATCGTCTGGCAGAGGTGCTCAAGGTCGATCGGGAATGGCTGCGCGATGGCATCGGTGATGTGGAAGGTGACGCTCCCCTCATCGCCAACCCCGATGATGTCTATGTCGCGGTGCCCTATGCAGCGGTCAAGCCTGCCATGGGTGGTGGTGCGACGGTCGAGATCGAGCCTGACCATGGTCGCCCCTATCATTTCCAGAAAAGCTGGATCACCCATGGCCTGCGGGCCGACCCGAACAAATTGCGGATCATGCATGTGGTGGGTGACAGCATGGAGCCGACGCTCAAGGATGGCGATATCGTGCTGGTCGACATGGGCCGCGCCGTGCCGACCCCACCGGGCGTATTCGTGCTCAACGACGGGTTCGGCCTGGTGGCCAAGCGCCTTGAGCACATCCCCAACAGCGACCCGCCGGTCGTCAATATCATCTCCGACAACAAGACCTATTCGGCCTACGAGCGGACGGCCGAAGAGGTGAACATCGTGGGGCGCATTCGCTGGTTCGCCCGGGAAATCTGATGACCGGATTGCAGACAATGTTCCGCGGCCTTGCCGCCGCGGCGCTGGCCTTTGCGCCATGTGTGCCCGCCTATGCTGCAACGCTGACAGGGGTTGCCTCGGTGATTGATGGCGACACCCTCGAAATCCATGGGACGCGGATCCGCCTGTTCGGTATCGATGCCCCGGAAAGCGGCCAGCTTTGTACCCGGGAGAGCGGTGAACGCTGGCGCTGCGGACAGCAGGCGGCACTGGCGCTCTCGGACCGGATCGGCCGAGCGACCGTCAGCTGCCGTGGCCGCGATACTGACCGCTATGGAAGGATGGTCGCCGTCTGCCGCAGCCGCGGGGTGGATCTCAATGGCTGGATGGTCGCGCAAGGCTGGGCCCTGGCATATCGCCGTTACTCCATGGACTATGTCTCGGCTGAAAACCGGGCATCGCAGTCCCGCCGCAATATCTGGTCAGGCACCTTTGATATGCCGTGGGAGTGGCGGGCTGCACGACGCCGGCGTTGACGAATCACCTCAACAATGTTCTTGGTGTGTTCCTAATTTTACCTTGGAACATATCTCCGTGCTGCGCCCTGCCGATTCCCCGCCCAAACTCGAACTACCGCTGTTCAGCGCCCAGGTGCCGGCGGGATTCCCGAGCCCGGCGGATGACCACATCGAGGGCAAGCTCGACCTCAACGAGCATCTCGTGCGCCGGCCAGCGGCCACGTTCTTTGTGCGCGCATCGGGGGAATCCATGCGCGATGCCGGGATCTTCGATGGCGACCTGCTGATCATCGACCGCGGCGTTACCCCACAGCCAGACGACATCGTGATCGCCATTCTGCAAGGCGACCTCACCGTCAAACGGCTCAAAAAGGTGGGCGGGCAGTGGCATCTCGCGGCGGAGAACAAGGATTATCCATCACTGCCGCTGGTCGAAGGCGACTGCGAGGTATGGGGCGTCGTGACCCATAGCATCCGGCGCCACTGTGGCCGCTGATGGCCACCTTCGCGCTGGTCGACTGCAACAACTTCTATGCATCCTGTGAGCGGCTGTTCCAGCCCCGCCTGCGAGGACGGCCAGTGGTGGTCCTGTCCAACAACGACGGCTGCGTCATTGCCCGGTCGAACGAGGCGAAGGCGCTGGGCGTCGCCATGGGCGCGCCCATGTTCAAGATACGCAAGCTGGTCGAGGAGCACGACATTGCCGTCTGCTCATCCAACTATGCTCTCTACGGCGATATCTCCGAACGGGTGATGAGCGTGCTGGGTTCGAG
>Ga0114986_1000014_pt1 | contig 45446 bp, 43 predicted proteins | sample Shrwel1BS1Day17_FD_96988 | JGI IMG/M metagenome (GOLD analysis project Ga0114986, IMG submission 96988) | Subsurface microbial communities from deep shales in Ohio, USA - Utica-3 well 1 S-1-Day17 | ecosystem: Environmental > Aquatic > Deep subsurface > Shale gas/oil reservoir > Produced... | reverse complement strand
TACGGCGCTGAACCCCTCCGAGAACCTCCGCATGCACATAGTTCCTAGGCTTACTGTCGGTCATATTCCTCACTCTTACATAAGTGTGAGGTCCTGTCCGGGGAATTCGGGGGCCGCTTCAGAACGCCAAAGTCCGATGTTCCCGAATACTGGGACGGCGGGGTCAAATGGGCGACACTTGTCGACCTGCCGCAGGGTGATTTCATATCCCGGATAACCGAAACTAAACGGACTATCACCGATGCTGGTTTGGCAAATTCGTCGGCCAAAGTGATTCCCGAAAATTCGGTCATTGTGTCAACGCGCGCGACTATTGGACGCATCGGCATCAATCGTGTGCCAATCGCGACCAATCAGGGCTTCAAGAATGTTGTCGTGCAAGATCACGAACGCGTCTCACCAGATTATGTAGCGCTCGCCCTGACCCGACTTGTGCCAACTATGAAGGCTTGGGCCACAGGCGGCACATTTGCCGAAATCTCTAAATCCAAGTTCTGCGAACTGGAAATTCCCCTCCCACCACTGGAGGTGCAGCGGGAGATTGTGGCGGAGATCGAGGGCTACCAGAAGGTCATCGACGGCGCCCGCACCGTCCTCGAAAACTACCGCCCCCACATTCCCATCGACCCAGCTTGGCCCGTCACCAATCTTGGAAATCTGGCTTCATTCAAGAATGGCCTGAACTTTACCAAGGACGAATCTGGACATGCGATAGTAATCGTCGGCGTCAGCGATTTTCAGAACAACCTCACCGTGCCGGTCGATAGACTGAACAGCGTCACAATCGCAGACCAAATCAGCGATGAATATCTTCTACGTGCTGGAGATATTATTTTCGTTCGCTCCAATGGAAATCCTGATCTGGTCGGACGATCAATGCTGGTCCCCGATGACATTGGCCGGGCGACATTTTCGGGCTTCAGCATTAGAGCACGGATAACCAGTCCGGAAACCAGCTCGCGGTTTTTGGCACATTTCTTCAAGTCCGCTGACTTTGCCAACAAAATGAAAACGGTAGGGCAAGGAGCGAGCATTCGCAATTTGTCACAAGGCATCCTCGATGGCCTGCAAATTCCTCTCCCACCTCTGGAAACCCAACACACAATCGTCACCGAGATCGAGGCCGAACTAGCGCTGGTCGCCGCCAATCGCGATCTCATCGCCCGCTTTGAGAAGAAGATCGAAACCGCCATCGCCCGCGTCTGGGGCGGGACCGGGGAGGGCACTACGACATGATCGAAGAGGCCGTGCAACTCGAAGGGTTTCTGCCAATTTCGTACCGCACGGCGGAGGAAGAGCAATATGTCCGGTTCCTGTGGGAGGCGTTCCACGATAATTGCGCCAGCGGCAAAAACCAGTTCGCCTTCCTCGCCTACCACATGCTCACCATGTGCTTTGTCTATTTCAATATCTGGCAGATCAAACAGATCAGGCCAGACCAGTTCGCTACGGCCCTTATCGGCTTCAACAAGGACATGGAGCGGGACCTGCTGGCCGCCACCAGCCCTTTCACCTTTCACGTCGTGAACGAAAGCAACGTGATGCGCTTCCTGAAGCTGATCCAGTGCGACAACGGCAAGATCGGCACCTACACCAAACTCGTGAAGGACCGGAACGACACGGCCCATTCCAACGGCAACATCTTCTTTTCCACCGAGGCCGAACTCGCCGCCAAAATCCGTGAAACCCTGCGGGTCGTGGCCGAAATCCAAAGTCACAGCGAGGCTATCATCGTTGACGGCTACAAAGGGTTCCTGCTCGATTCTGCTGACCCGGACGAACGGCAGCATATCGACGCCAGGGACCAGGTGCGCGAGGTCCTGATCCACGAAGGCTACATGTCCCTCAGTGACCTCGATTTCTGCGCGAAGTTCGACATCGCCGAGTTCGAAGGGCACCCGTACTACGCGGAAATCGAGGCGCTGCATGCGGAGGTGAAGGGGTGGGTTGATACCGAGGAGGCACTGGCGGCGTGATCAGCACGGACAGCCACAATGACTTCCGGACTGTCCTTAGGCCATAGGTTTACCGGGGATGCTTGAAGTCATCTTCATCCTTCTGGTCATTTGGGGCGTGTTCATCGCGGCGCGCCGCGTGCGCGAAGACCGCCAAATCCCTCCGCCAGACAAGAATAGTGATCCGCCTCTCGCTCCAAAGGAATCGCCCTACGCCAAAGCCGTCGCACTTCGCCGAGCAAAGTATGCTGAGCAGAAAGCGGCGCGAGAAAAACTGGATCAGCAGAAATCAGTTGATGGCCGTCAAGCCGCCAAGCCCCATGGGCCGAAGGCCAAGGCATTCCATCTCACCGAGCAACAGATCGACAAATTCATCGAGGGTCTACCAAAACGGACCCTTGAAGAGCTTCGCCAGCAGTGGCTCAATCTGGTCCGGTTGGACCAAGGGCAATTCGTTCGGGCTGCTCGGTTCAGGGACGCCTTGCTAGAGGAGTGGGCCGCTCGATCCCGGCAAGCGCGAATTGATGACGATTACTTCACCTGGCCTTCGACCAATGGGGGCAACGGAGACGGTTCGCTGCGCTTTGATGCATGGCATAAGGAAGGTATGCTGAGTTACTTGGGCTATAGGGTTGGTGCAACCGATGGCGAGGCGCCTGGAACCCGTCAACGTATCCTTGATATGGCTTTCGCAGAGGTTCTGCCTCCAGTGAATGATCCCGATTATCATCAGGCGTGGGGAAGTCCTGAAACCGCAGCCCGACTGAAACGGCTAGCAAACGAAATCGCACGTTTTGCCCGACATGCCAAAAGCAAGCGATCAGCCGACATGTCCAGCGCAGTTGATGATTGGGAGAGCGACCTTCGGTATCTGTATGACACCTATTACGTGCGAAAGTTTGGCTTTGGCTGGCCCCGAGTATAGTCACAAGGCTACCGACCGCAGTGGGTCAAGCATAAGCCTGAGCTAACTCATTTAGAAAATCAGAGAAATTCGCCTTGCGCGCTCATTCTGGCCCCTCCTCCAACCACTCCGCAGCCTTCGCCGCAGCACTGGCAGCGGTGAAGATCGCCCGATTGTCGCCCTTGAGCACCTTGAGCCAGCTGGCGAGGTAGCAGGCATGATCCGGACGCGGCGTAACCGACAGCCCGAGGTCGCCGCACAGGAAGGCTGAGCCAAGCTCGGCAATATATCCTGACAGTCCAGCGCTAATGTGAATTCCAGCGCCATTTTTGCGAACCTGTTTCACGCCGCCATCTCCTCAGCCTGAGGCTGCTGGGCATGCATCCAGTCGGCTGCGGCCTGGGCCTTGCTGGCAGCTGTGAAAATCGCACGTGGGTCATCCTTGAACACGCGCAGCCAGGACGCGACGTAGGCGGCGTGATCGGGCCGTGGGTGATGGGCGATACCGAGATCCGCGAGGACGAACGATGCGGTAAGTTCGGCGCAAATTTCCTCGATCGCGAGGCTGTCGCGCTTGAACCGTTCGGCGAAGTTGCGGTCGAGCCGGTGCTTTGCGCCAGTGGCGTGACCACATTCGTGCAGCAATGTGCCCATGTGGGCCGACGCGTCGCGGAATGTGGCAAAGGTCGGCATGAAAATCTGGTCGAGATCGATCCGGTAATGCGCGTCGTATGCCCCCTCGGTGACCGGAATCTTCAATGCAGAAACGAACGCCTCGGCGTGCGCGAACCGTTCGCTCTCGGGCAAGACCGCGACCGGTGCAGGCTCGTAGCCTTCCACCTGAGCGAGGTTGAACACGGTGAACGCGCGGGCGAACATGCGCCCGGGGCCGGCTTCGCCCTCATCATGATCATCGGCGGCGCGCGATGTAGCCTGCTTCCAGAATACGACCGTGGTGCCGTGCTCCCCTTTGCGAACCTGCGCACCGAGAGCCGCCCACTGACGGTAGGTGCCCCACAGACCGCTGGAATAAGCAGCCGCTTCGGCAGCAATCCAGAGCGCCAGCACGTTGACGCCCCGATAGCGCCGACGAGAGGTGACATTCTGCGGCCGGGTGGTGGCCGCGCCGTCGTGATGCCACGGCATGCGCCAGTCACCGGCACCGGCTTCGATGGCATCAACGATCTCGGCGGTGATGCGTGAATAGACGTCGGCGCGCGCCGATGCTGGGTGGGATCGGGTCATGGCAGGTCTCCACGACGGTCGGAGGGAAACTCTCTCCCCCTCCTTCAGTCCGTCACCCCAAAACCGGCCTCCTCTTCCTCTCCCGCCACACCGGCATGCGGTGTGGCGGTACCGGGCACGATCTGAGCGAGAACTGTCTCGATCCTTGCGACTTCGGCCTGAAGCGTGATCCGCTGCGGCTCAGGGAGCCGCTTCTCGCGCAGCAGCAGGCGCGCTTCGTCGGCCCCGCGCTGCCAGGACGCGCGATGCCGCGCGGTGACGCAGGCGTTGGGGCAGCGGAGCGGTTCGCACATCGAAATCATCGGTGCTGGCGGGCCGGGCTGTGTGATCCGGTTGAGACACAGGGCCGTTGCAGGATCGAAAAAGCAGTCGGCCAGCGGGCCAACATGCAGTGTTCGCGCGAGACTGGCGAGCATGGTGCGCAAACGCGGTCGGTCGGCGATCATGGCGGGCAGCGGCGCCAGCTCGCTTGCAACGACATCGAGCCCGGTCCCGACGCGGTTCGCGGCAGGGCCACCCAAGCGGGCACCAGCTTGCCGCTCGTCGAAATAGGCGAGGATGTCGTCGATCTGGCCGAGCGCGCGCTGCGCTTCGATCTCGCCGCGGAATCCCGACCGGCTGCTTCCGGCATAGCCTTCGAAGGCGGCAACACTGGCGTGCTTGTACTGGATCATGCCGGCGATCGTCCCGAATGGCCGGTTGGCAATATGCCAGGCAATCGTGCGGCGGAACTGACGGGTGGTCAGCCGCCAGGGTGCGCCATCGGGTCGTGAAGGAATGACCGGCGCATCAGGCGATCCGAACTGCTGGTTGAGATGGTCACGAAACCGGTTGATCTGGCGGACGATCTCGGCAGAGACATGAGTCTTGGTGTTGGCGCGAAGTGACAGCACAGGCCAAAGCGTCGTAGTGCCCCGCGCTCGTCCGGCCCGCTCGGACAGCTGCTCGAGCACGGCGATCGCGTCGGCAACGGGCGCGATCGTAACCCACTCCGCTTGTTCTCCGCCTCCGCGCTTGCCCTTGTACGCGACCGACTTGATGCGGTGACGCAATATAACGCCGTCTTCGTCTCTGACGATGGACAGGCAACCACGCTTCATTGCCTGGATCTCGCTGTCGCGCATACCCGACAGATAGGCGCAAACAATGTAGGCGGCGGCCTGTAGCATGACCTCTTCCAGGGCCAACGCCTTGACATCGAACCGGCTGCGCCAGGGTTGGAGGGTCCCGGGATCCACGGCAATCGGTGTATCCATCCCCCCGACTTCGGTGCCGAGTTCCGTGATGGCGGCAGCGATCAGGTCTGGTGCACCGGTCGTCAGACTGAGGTGCATGGCGGGCTCTGCCTGCGCATCGACGCCGGCGTGGAGATGAAGGAGATGGTAGTTGATCGGTGGCAGCTGCTCGCCGGTCAACGGATCGGTGCGGACAGCAGCGTTGTACAAGCCGGTCCAGATGGGAACGCCGCGGCCCTGCCGCCGCAAGCCCGTGAGGTATGCGGTCAGCCGTTGCCGTTGCCGCGCGCGGCGTTCGGCCTGATCGAGATGAGCCTCGCGCGCAATCAATCGGCTGCGCCTGGCTTCGAGACGCTCAAGCTCCCGGCGCGCAGCGAAAATGTCGGGCGCGAAGTGGGTCACATAGCGCAGCGACCATGCCAGCAGCGGCGTCATGATCTCTTCGGGAATGCGCGGCGTCCGGTTCTCGCCAGGGATGTACCGGGCACCGGCAACCGAGAACGGGCTGCGCCCGGGCCACGGATCGATACGAAGACGAGCCGTTGGAAGGTGGCGGCGCAACTCGTGAAGGTCGAAGATGACGCGCAGCAATACTGCGACCGCAACCGGACGTAGCCCCTCACGGCGCTTCGAACGGGCAAAGCGGTCAAGCAGAGACTGATCGACCCGCTCAAGATCGAAGCGCCCAAGGTCGGCCTTCACGAAGTTGAAGAAAAGCAGAGCCCGGTTGGCCTCACCCCGCACCGCTGCCGGCTGAAGCCGGGGGCGATGGCCCGGCAGATCGACATTGAGCCGCGCATGGAGAAACTGGCGCAGGGCATCGGCAATGGCTGGGTCTTCGATGCTGCTAAAATGCACGGTGACATGGCAGCGCCTGGCGTTATCGCGAAAGACGCCCGGCGACAGATCCCAGGTCTGATCGCCGTAACGCGAGAGATCGGCGCGGTTGTAGCCAGGCCGCAACGGAACCGACATGAGTACGGGAAGCGTCTCGCGCGCCCCGTCGTCATGGGCCGGCAAGGATACGGCAGTCATGCCCGGGCCTCGGGCGGCAGATAGACAATGGGATGCTGGGCGGCGAGCCGCGCGCGAGCCTGAGCCACCGCGTCATCGCCAAAGGCAGGCAGGATCTGGCGGACGATGCGTTCACGGCCGTGACCAAACTTGGCCGCCCACTCGTTCGTGTTCATGCCTGCGCGCTGCTCATCGATAAAGGTGAGAAACGCGAGGATCGCTGGCAACTTGCGCGCAGTGATCACCGCGTTTTTGCAATCGAGGCAGCCCCAGAACGGCGTGGGACATGGAGAGCCGACAGCTGCGGCAAAAGGGCTTGCGTAGAAGCCGCCGCAGCTCGCCAGCCATACGTCCTGTTCTCCGTCGAGCACGGCAACCGATGGCGCATCGGCAATCTGGTCCGCGCTTGCGGCTCGACTGCGCAGATGATCTTCCTCGGAGGGAGGAATGACTCGGGGACCGGCGACTGCCTCCTCGAGGGCGTCGGCGACGGTCTGCTCATGCAGGGGTCTGAGCGAGGGAACATCGGCATAGTGCCGCGCTGCGATCTCGATCGTGTGGCCGACGGCGAACCGTGCCATGTGCCCTTCGGTCTTGAGATACCAGAGCGCCTTGTGAGTTTTGCGGAGCCGGGACAGGCGCAGATACAGCGGTCTGCCCGCGTCATCGGCAATGGCGTGGCGCGTGGTCCATGCATCGATGGTCGAGCGCGGATGGCGAATGCCGTGGACGATCTCACCGGTCTGGTAATAGACCCACAGGCAATCGCTGGAATTATGGGCCCGCGCGCTTGCCGAGAGTGCGATGATGCGCCGGATCAGCCCTCCCGGCGTCGACGAGGCACCGTCTCGCACCCTGATGGTCTTGTGTTCGGCGCCATGTGCGCGAAGCTTGGTGTAAGCGATCTCCACCGTACCGCCCGAGGCGTTGCGCAAACAATCGACGGTCAGCGTTTTGCAGCACTCGAGCTCAAGCCCGGTCTCCAGCGAAAGCAGGACCAGCAGCGGCACGATATCGACGGACGTCAGGTAATGAGCGCTGTGCAGCGTCATGCTGAAATCCGCGTTCCAGAGGCCGCGCTTCCAACGCCTGGCATAGAGTGCCATCCACTCAGGGTCGCGATGCCTGAGGACCCCACGCGCCTCTATCGCGGCGTGCGCCTTGCGGGCAGTTGCCTCGATCTCCCGGATCTCGCCAAAGCATGGGCCAGCCCGCAATCTGGCCTCGATCGCGACCAGATCGATGCGGGCCGCGTCACGGAGCTGGCGGGCAATGAACGGGCTGTAGGCGTCGCGTGGGCGTGGCGGGGCGTAAGGTTGCGAGCTGACGTAGCGAAGCCGCTCACGCAAGCCCGCCTCGATGACATCAGGCTGATCGGAAGCGATCCGGCGAAGCACGGAAACGACCTTGGCGACAAAGGTCGGCGCGTGGCCCCGCGACTTGCCCTGAGCTTCGAGCCACGCTTCGTATCCATCGATGTGGCTGGCTCGCAGGTCGGCCGGCCCGGAGATCCGATCACCAGTCCCGGCAAGATAGGCAAAGAAGCTCGGCAGCTGGGTCATGTATGTCTTGATGGAGGAGCGAACCGCTACGGGCCCGCGTGGAGCGACCAGCATGAACAGGCCTCGGGCAAAGGCGAGTGCCAGTCCCCGTGGGTGCAGTCTGGTGAAATCGACAAGAACCTCGCCCCCATACGGCGGGGCGATCGTGAAGCGCAGCGTGCTGATCTGCAGCCATGGGTCGGGCTCGGGCTCTGTGGTCTGGCCCTCGAACCCGACCTTGCGACCTTTACGAGGAGCGGCGGTCATGGCCGGAGATAGCCCGGCACACGCGCAAGCAACTCTTCCACCGCCGCATCGACGGTATCGGCACGAGTGGCAATGTGATCGAGATAGATCGACGTGGTGGCAAGGCTGGAATGGCCGAGCAGGCGTTGCACCTGCTGCAGCGGATCACCGAGCAACTGGCGATAGCCGTCCATGGCGCCTGCCGGTGCAGCAACTTCGCCGAGGCGCCGCTGGATCAGCATCGCCAGCATGTGCACGGCGAACGAATGCCTGAGCTGATGGGGGCTGACGCGAACGGAAATACCGGCATCCGTGCATCGACGGCTCGCCCGGGCAAAGATCGCTTCCCACGAGTTGGGCAGCACCGGTTGCCCGACCTCGGTGAGCCAGAGGACTGCCCCCTCACCTGGCGTGCCATCGTCGGCACAAATCACGAGCCTGGCCCGTTCATCCGGTGTGACGACTTCCATATCCATCATGCCGCCACCCACGAGGTGCAAAGCGGTCGGTGCGGTGGGTGGGCGGTGTATGAAGATCGGGCGGTCGATGGCCTCCCAACCTCGACGTGAGGCGAACTTGGCCACCGCCGATGCGCGCTCGACCGCAATGTATGCATCGAATGCGGGCAGCAGGCGACGCGGTAGCAGCATGGTCCGGCCCCGGTCGCCCTTGGTCAGGGCCGCCGGCAGTTCTACCCGGCGTTGGCGCTCTACACGAACATCGCTGCCGGGAATCTCCGCTGCGAGAAGGAAGGATGCTTCCTCGAGACGCAAACCGGTGGTGACCAGCAGGTCAGCGAACAGCGCGTTGCGTGCACCATTGCGGTCGCGCGCTCCCGGGCGCTCAGCTCCCTCGACGGTCAGGCCGCGCAGGCCGACGTCTCGGAATACATGGTAGGCGGGAAGATCGACGAAGCGCACATCGGACCGGCGCGCAGCCCGCTCATAAGCTTCGTTATGCCCGGCGATGGCAGCGCGCCGACCGCCGTGCGATCTTCGCCAGATCTGCCGATGGGTGAATGGCGTACGCTCGACCAGGCCCTCGCGCTCGGCCCATCGATAGAGCTTGTCCAGCGATGCAACCGCCCGGTTCCACGACGAGGCTGATATCCGGAACTCGGCGTCACTACGCCGGCGTGCCCGATGATACGCACCGACATCATCGGTATCGGCTTGCCAGACGGTCTTGCGGCGAGCCGAACCCAGAAACCGCAACCAAACCAGGACATCGTAGCCGTGTGCCCGCAGCGAGTGGCGCGAACGCGCGCCGTTGAGCGGCAGATCGAGGAAGTAGCGATCGAGATCAGGATCATAGATCGTACCATCGCGCAGGATGATCGGAATGTGGGCGTCCAGTCCATCTGCTTCGCGGCGTTCCTGGATGGAGATCGGTTCTTCTGAAATATCCACAGCTTGCCAGTCCCTCCCCCGGACCCCCTCCCGAATCCAGAACGCACCCATTGCGCGCCTGCGGGACGGTGGTCATCAGGCCGGACTACGCCAGCTTATTGGGAGCGCTTCATCCGGCCTGATGCCCCCCTGCGTCGCGCCCGGACGATACCCTTCAATGAAGCGTCAGGCACGGTGCAGACTGTCCAGATAATGCGACCAGCTCTTCCATGGCATAGGCCTCGTCACCGAAGCGTTTGCCGAAGGTGCGGGCGAGGCGATGATCGGCCCCGGTCCAGTGGACCAGCTCGTGCAGCAGGATCGCGTACAAGTTCTGGACCGCACTGGCGGTGTCGGTAGCGAAAAACCGCTCACGGTCGGGCATAGTGATCATGTCGGTGGACGGGGTGTAATGGGCGCTGTCGCCGTGGATGCGGATGGTAGCGCCGGTGGCAGCGATGAAGGTCTCGACATCATTGATGGGATCGAAGGCCTCGGCGTCCGGCACCTCGGGCATAGCGTAGCCCTCGACCTGAGCAATGTTGAACACATGTGAGCCCTGCGCGAAGATCCGGCCTGCATTCTCGCGCGCCTCGTCTTCGCTGCCCTCGGGCTTGTCCAGGACCTTGTAGAATACGATCGGCGAGGCCTTCTCGCCCTTGCGGACCTGAGCGCCCAATGACTGCCACTGGCGGTAGGTCGCCCACAGACCATGCCCGAAATCCTGCGCCTCGGCGCTGGCCCAGAGGGCGAGGACATTGACGCCGCGATAGGCCTTGCGGGTGACCGCATTGATGGGCCGGGTCAGCGGGGCGCTGCTGCGGTGCCAGGGGAGCGTGTAGTCGCCCGTGCCGCGCTCCAGCGCGGCGATGATCTGGTTGGTGATGGTGTCGTAGATGCTGGCGGTTGCGGTGGTGGCCATGATGGTAAATCCTTCGTCCTGTCGTTGGGAACGCGGATGAAGGGACGGGCCGGATGACCGGGCGGGTCAGCGGTACGCGGAACAGCCAACACGGGAGGGCGCAGCCCGAATGGAGCGGGCAGGCTGTTGATCCCGCCCGGCACGGCCTGTCACTCAGGGAGCAGTTCATTCCAATGTCAGGGCGAAGGATGCCATGGCCCTGCGCGTGCGCTACCCGCGTTGTCAGCCGAGACCAGCCCCCAGAGATTTCGTCTTCGCGGCCTCGGGCGCACTCACCACCATGGCTGTCTGCTTTTCGCCCGTGCGCTCATGGATCGCGCGGATCAGCCGCGCCTTGTCGTCGGTGACGACAATGGCCTCGGACTTCGCACGCGAGAGCGCGACATAGAGCATCTTCTGGTCGACCAGATTGGTTGAGCGGCTGTCGGCGTGGATCAGCACCCGCTCGGCGGTCTGGCCCTGCGCAGCGTGTGCGGTCTGGACATAGGCATGGCGCAGATGGGCGTCGCGGGGGTCGGTCAAATCGAGCCGCTGCTCGCGGCCATTGGCCAGCACGATGGTCGCCTGCTGGCGCTCGGGATCGATGCCGGTGACAGTGCCGCGTAACCCGTTGATGCGTCCGGCCTCGCGGTCATTGCGGGTGAACTGCACGCGGTCGCCCGCCTGCAACTCCATGGCCTTCCGCTCGAACACCTCCACCTTGCCCGCGCCCCACTGGCGCAGCCGCCAGTCCACGGATGATCCGTCGGCGGATTTGAGCGATATCGCGGCCTTGTCGGAATCGATCCGCTCGACCTTGTAAGCGGTGCCGCGCGCGACGCCCTTGTCGGCATAGTCGCGCAGGAAACGAACCGTATCGCCCGGCGCATAGCTCGCCGGATCGCGGGCTTCGATGCGCGACAGGTTTTTGGCAACGAGGCTTTCCATGGTGACGGAGGGGCCGGACAGGACGCCGGCTGTGACAAGTTCACGGCGGATATCGGCGGTGAGCGTATCGCGGCCATCGCGGGATGGCTCGATCACTAGGGTGCGCCCCCGCTCGCTGGCATCGAGCGCGGCATAGGCCTTGGCCATCGCGGCAAAGCGCTCACCCTGACTGCCATGGGCAATGATCTTCCCGCCACCGCGCTCCAGAGCGTCCAGCGCCTTACGCGCATCGCCTTCGATCGATGCCAGCACCGCCTCGCGGGTGGCGCCATTGGTCTGGCGCACCACATTGTCGAGCCGCGCGGTGGCCATGTCGGCGGATTGCAGCTGGGCAAAGGCAGCGCCTGCACCAACGGAGCCCAATTGCTTCACATCGCCCACCAGCACCACGCGGGCATTGGTATCGGCGGCAAGGCCAAGCAGAGCCGCCATGTCGCGTGCCGAGAGCAGCGATGCTTCATCGACAATCCACACGCCGCCCGACAGCGAAGCGCTGTTGCGAGCGAGCTGCCGGGCAACGGTCTCTCCGCGCTGACCGAGGGCATCGCCCAAGGTCTGCGCAGCTGACGCGGTCGGCGCAAGCGCGGTCACCGCAACCCCGCGCGCCTGCGCCTCGCGGGCAACGGTCGCCAGCACAGTGGTGGTCTTGGCGGTCCCGGCATAGCCCTGAAGGCCCGTCACGCGGTGCGGGCTGGCCAGCAGCGCGCGGGTGGCCGCACGCTGGCCCTCGTTCCAGAGGTGATCGGATTGGAGTTCGGCGCGGGCCACCGCGCTGGCCGCCTGCTTCGCCGACAGGATCGGCACAGCCGCCCCGCGTCCATCGGCTTCAAGACGCAATATCTGGCGCTCATGGGCAATATTCTCGGCGGTGGTGAACCCGGCAAACTCTGCGCCGCGCTTGTCGAGAAAGGTGCGCGGCACCAGCGCGCTGTCGCCCTGCGCTCGCGTCACCGCCGCGCTGATCTGCGCAGCGGTCACCCGGCCTAACCCATAGCGCCCGGCCTCCTTCTCCAGCTCGGCAGCGGCGAAGACGGACTGGCGCTCGCCAAGATTGGCGGCGGCAAGGGCAACCGCCTGATGCGCCGCGATCTGCCCCTGCGCGGCCAGCGCGCTGCCATGCTCGCTGCTGGCCGCCGCTTCCTTGCTCGCAGTCGCCAAGGCCTCCCGCGCGTCCTTCCCGAACCCCGCCGCATCCGCCTCGGCGCGCCAGCTCGCCACCAATTCGCCACGTTCCAGGTTTTGCTTCGCCTCGCGGGTATCGAGCGCGGCGATCTGCTTTTCCTGGGCGGAAGCGGTCGCGCGAGTCTGGCCGCGCTCGGCGAGCCGGGCTTCGACCTGTGCAGCGCGCTCGCTGAAGGCGCGGATCACGGCGGCGGGGACGCCCTTGATCTCGAACAGGGAGTCCTTCCCCTTCTCGATGCCGTAGCCAAGCGCCCGCACGCCCACCGCAAGCTCCTGCCGATAGACCGCACCGATGGCCTTCTGAAGCTGGTAGAGCGCGCGCGGCTCCAGGCTGCGCCAATTCCCTTCCGCGTCCTGCGTCATGTTCATGATGACGTTGTGGGTGTGGAGCTGCGGGTCCTGCGCCCGGCTCGTGTCATGCCGGAAACTCGCAATGACAAGATTGTCGGTGGTCTGTCGCTGCTCGACCCCGCCGTCGGCGCGGATACGAGTGGCAGCGGTATGGCGCTCGATATAGGCGAGCGCGGCCTTCACGGCATTGCTATGTGCCACCACCAACCGTCGATCGCCCGCCACCTCTGCCATGATCGAGACCGACTTGGGCGCGCTCATGGTGACGTCCCAACCGGGCCGGTGCTGGAGCTTGCCCTCGCGCATTGTGCCAAGCTGTTGGCCATGGGGCAGCGTGCCATCAAGGATTGCACGGAAGGTCTCGCGATTGACTTCGCCTGACAGACCCAGCGCCTTGGCACCTTCGCCCTGCCATTCGCTGGGGGAGATGCCCCCATCGGCGTAGTAGTCATCAGATTCGAAGTAGTTCGCAGCGGCGGCCGAACTGCTGATCGCGCCAATGGTAGCAACCATCAGACCGGCCCCTTGAGGGTGGTGGCCGGGTCATCCTTGGCCGTGCCGCTCTCAGCCTTCTTCGGCATGCGGTTCCACAACATCCGGCTGATATGGGCCGGAACAAAGGCCGGATGGCGGGCAGGCCCCCGCGCATCAATGTGCTCACGCGTCAGCTTGATCCGCCCTACGGGCAAGGCGTCGGGCAGTTGCAGGAAGCCATGATGCGGCTGCAGACGCAGGTCACTTTCGATCACGGCGGAGCGCACGACGCGCGTGCTGCCCACCGACGTGCGCCCACTATTGGGGCCGGTCTCGAAGCTGTCGGAGGCGCTGCGTACTTCCACCTCGACATCGCCGATGTTCCGTGATGCCCATTCCCGCGTGTCGCGGTCGATCAGCTGCAAATACAACTTCGAATTGCAGCAGCCGAGCAACGCCTCGGCGCTGTCCCGGCCATAGCGGCGGTGCATCTGGCCGATGGCCTGAAAGGTCAGCACCACGCTGGCCCCGAACTTGCGGCCCTCGGGGAGCAACCGCGTGAGATTGTCGACGCGGGGCAAGTCCGCCAGCTCGTCCAGAAAGAACCACATGCGCCGCTTGTCGGAGGGCGGAAGGCCCAGCATGGCACTGGCCGCACACTCCAGCCAGCAGGCCAGCAATGGCTTCATCGCCTCGAAATAGTCTTCCTTGCGCGGCACGAAGAGCCAGGGCTTAGGCCCCTGATGCGCGTCCAGCCCGGCGATGAATTCGCGGAACGCAAAGCTGCCGCGATCCCCCGGCTCGCGCCACAGGAACTGCAGCAGCGTCGCGGCCTTGGCGAGCATGAACAGGACTGAACCGGTCGCCCGGTCGGCGTCATCGGCGAAGGTGCGCGCCGATGATGTGCCCGCCAGCCAGACCTTCATCTCCTCCTTGCCCTTGACCTGAAGCGCATCCAGCAGGTCGGGAAGCGTGGTCCGCCCCTCGGCGCTCAGCACCCGCAGGATGTTCGCCACGAGAATTCGTGAAGTCTCCAACCACACATCGTCATCGCGCTCGCCGGTCTCGGAGACCAGCTGGCGCGCGATGCGGTCGGCGTCTGCCGGGTGGGCAATCTCGGAGAATGGCGACCAGAAGGAGGAGCGCTCGTCGAAGGGATTGAGGATGATGTCGCCGCGCTCGGGCCGATAGTACTGGGTGATGAACTCGCCCGAGGTGTCATAGACCAAGGCAGGCTCGCCGCGCGCTTCGACCTTATCGAGCATCTGGCGCATGACGGTGGTCTTGCCTGCCCCTGTGGTGCCGAGCAGGGCGAAGTGACGGCACTCCAGCCATGACGGAATGCCGACCGAGGCAATCCGGATCGAGCGATCTTTGGTGGCCTTGCGGGTGAGCTTGGCCAGCGCGCGCTCGGTCACGATCTGCGTGCCCGAAATGAACCGGTCGCGGGCGGCTTCCTTGCCCTCGCTGCGTATCCAGATGGCAAAGCCGAAGCATAGCAGCATCCCGACCAGCGCGCCCAGCGTGCCGCCCAGCACGACCTTCCCAACAAGGTCATCCCAGCACCATAGCCAGATGCGGTCATTGGCAAGGACGCTGGCCGGAACACGCACCGTTCGCTCCTCAAAGCGGACAGCAATCTCGGGATCGCTGCGCCCGCTCGCAATCCAGCTGACCGCCACACCCTGGGCGTGCTGCCAGGCGCAGGCAAACTGGCCCGGCGCCGGATCATGGCGGGCGAGCATAAAGGCCCCGAGCCCCGCGCTGCCCGCAACGGTCCAGGCATAGCCGCGCCAGCGCGCGGCAAGCCCGGCGATGGTCTGCTTGAAGAGGCCTTGGCCCCTCAGGAGATTGTCGCGGTCGCGGCTCATCACAGCGCCTCCGCTGCCAGGGCGCGCTGACGGCGATAGGCCGAGTGCGCCGCTTCGCCGATCATGCTGTCGGTACGGTCGGCATCGCCGTCGCCGCGCAGGGCTGCGCGGCGGGCATAGGCATAGGCCGCGCTGGCGGTGAACAGGCTGCGATCGAGCAGCGCTTCGATCGCGCCAAGCCGCGCTTCGAAGCCCGCCATGGCGTCATCGCCGGCGCTGCCACGACCCGCGTCTGGCGCATCAGCTACCGCGCCAAGCCCGGCCTCGATCACTCGCGACAAGGCCTGATAGCGGGTCAGTCCGCGCGCCTCAGCATAGCGTCGGATCAGCACTTCCTGCCCCATCGGGACACGGACGGAGAGCTTGACCCGGTTCATGGCCGCGCCTCCCGGAGCGCGCCATGCGCGCGCTCCCGAAATGGCGCAAATGCTCGGGTTTTGAGCACACTGCCAAAAGAGCGCGCGCATCGCCCCCCACAGAAATGGCGGAATCCTGCCCCGCGAGGGCGCGTCTGGTGTGTGACTAAGAAACTGGCTCGATGCGTAGCATCGCAGCCTTTCTCCTGTTCCTGCTTGAACCCCGCCTTGCTCATTGATCGTCTCCCGTTCTGGAATTCCGGGAGGCGACGAAGTCGCGGATCACTGCGTGATCCGCAGCGTCCACCGCAGCACGATCCTTGAAAGGCTTCTGGGCAATCGAAGGCAGGTACTGCATCGGTCGTCCGCCGATCCAATCGTCCACGATGCCGTCGACGGCTCCGCGCAGGCGCTGGCGCAATTTGCGGGCGTCGACGGGGTCGAGCTTGGCCCATTCGAGCTGGCGCTCGATGTATCCGCCAAGGGGGTATTCGCGCTGGTCGATGATCAGCGGCGGGCCTTCGAACTGGACGTTGTAGCGAACCCCCTTGAACCGGTCGAAGAGCGGGCGCTGTAGATAGAGCCAGTCCTCGATGAAGCCGCGATAGGTCGCGCCATCGGCTCCAGGCCGCTTCATCTTCTGGACAAAATCGTCGATCATCGGGCCGACCATTGCGGCCTGAAAATCAGCGGAGGCGACGATCTCGTAAAACAGGTCGCGGCGATAGGTCATGACAATCTCCGAATGGAATGGGGATGAGGCGAGGCGCTGATCACGGCCTCGTCGATGGCCGAGCGGACACGGTCCGCGAGGTTGCTGGCGTGCTCGGCATTGAGCCACAGGCGGGTGGTGCCGACCGTGAGATAACCGCCGCAGCAGGTCCCTTGCGGACCGCCGACTGGCCAGTTCAGCAATTCGATGGCGACCGCGTGACCCGCAATGCGTTCAAGGCTGGGCGCAAGCTCGGCGATGGCGCGGGGGCGATGCAGAGGCTCGCTGCTCATGACGGCTTGCCTTGAGAGCGTTCGGCACCTTCGCTGGCGCGCTCCAACGACTGCGCACCAGCAGCAGAAGGAAGGCCAGCGATCCAGCTGCTGATATCACTCTCGCGCCAGCGCAGTCCGCGCCGGTTGATTATGCAGGGCGGGGGCAGGGCATTGCGTGCCACCATTTTATAGATGGTCGAACGCGAGCGGATGTTGAGCGCAGCCTGGAGCTGCCGCATATTGAGGAGAACAATTGTCGTTTCACGCATGGGAACCTCCGTTGAAGAGGCCCCTCATCATGCATATCGCGAGCTGCCGGTCGCTGCGTTGGTCACCAATTGGCGAGAAAATCTATGCGATGAAGCGTGGCGACAAATTCAGCTCAGCCTGAACGGTGTTGGACAAGGGGCCGATCACCGCCGCGTACCGGCCACCCTTCAGCTCAAGAAACCAGCTATGCGGCTTCTTGGTGTGCTTCTTGCCTTCTTCAGCGGGATCGATTGACGGGGCTTCGCCAGATATGTTGACCCTGCACAGCAGCCGTTCCTCAAGGTCGTTGATCTCGCCAGCTTGCAGTAGCCGGGACGCTTCAATCTTCAGGATGTTCTCGAACTTCTTGACCACTTTCCCCTCCACCAGGTTTTCCTTGGACGGGGCCTCCACATTACCGGTCACCACGTCGATGATGACCTGCAAGGCTATCCTCACCTTGAGCCGCTTGATCCGTTCATCAGGGTAGATGTCGGGCGTCTTGTCGAAAAGGTGCAGCAGCTCCTGTGCCACGGGAGGATGCCAAAGGTAGAAATTGAACCAATCGCCGGTGGGTTCTGGCGTGACGACGATGAAGCGCTGATCCGGGTTCTTGGTGCCAAACAATGTGGCCGCGATCCACGGATCAGAAAGGACATTCTGGCTCAGGATGAGGTCGACCGGCTTGTTGCTCACGGGACTGGCGAACGCACCTACTCCAGATGTCGCCAGACGCATGATCGAATGGCTGCCTGCGTTCACCTCATGGAGCACGGCATCAATGTGGCGTTGGTCGCGGCATCTGACTCGGCGGGGCAAAATCCACCAAGCAAGACAGTACTTCCATTTCTTCCGCTGCATCCCGGCAAAGGCAAAGATAAAACCGACTGCTCCAGAAAGCGTGATCAATAGCACGTCGAAAGCCGAAACGTCGGGAGTGGCCACCACCATGTAGAGGATAAAGCCCAAGCATATGACGCTCAGCACGATGAGGACATTTGCCTGTTGGTGGATGAACGAGAACAGTCTCTCGAACTGGCTCGCCGCCGTCCGGATTTCCCTGGTGGTGGTCGCTAATCCCAATTCACGGATGCGCCGTTCGACATACTCATCGAAGTCAGTCTCAGCGGATTTGCTGGAACGCGGCTTTCCCATTGAGCATGCTTAGCAATTCGGGACCGCCAGAACAACGTGGGGTAGGGGACACGGTGGCTTGAGCGCGCTCCATTAATGCCTCCACGGTTCTTACTGGCGGTTATCGGCCAACATCTGTGGATAGCGTGATGCGAATCACGCCGGCAGAGGGGGTGGAGCCTATATGGAGCCTATAGTCAAAATTAGGCTCCAAGGAGCACGGACTTAGCCGCCGTTGCCCCGCTATGCACTTAGATTTATTGGGAAGTTTTGGTGGACGCACTAGGGCTCGAACCTAGGACCCGCTGATTAAGAGTCAGCTGCTCTACCAACTGAGCTATGCGTCCATTCCGACCTGGCCGGAAGCGCGAGACCGGGGAGCCGAAGCCGTGTCCCGATTCGCGTGAGGCGCTGCATTTAGCGCGCCTCGATCTTATGGCAAGGGCCTTTTTCGCACGCGCGGCACATCAGACAGCCAGACCCCTTCGCGGTGCCTCGCGGTTCCAGCGGTTGACCATCATCAGCAGGCCGATGCAGATCATGTTGGTCATCATGGAAGAGCCGCCGTGGCTCATCCAAGGCAGCGGAATGCCCTTGGCCGGGGCCATGCCCATGACCATCAGCAGGTTGATCGCGATGTAGAAGAAGATCGTCGCCGTCGCGCCTGCTGCCAGCAGGGCGCAGAACCGGTCCTGGCTTTCTGCGGCGACCTTCCATCCCCATCGCAGGATGAGTGTGTACATGGCGAGCACGAACAATCCCCCCATCAGCCCCCATTCTTCGGCCATCGAGGCGAAGACGAAGTCGGTGTGCGGTTCGGGCAGGTAATTGAGGTGGCTCTGCGTGCCGTTATTGAAGCCCTTGCCGAACAAGCCGCCGGACCCGATCGCGATCTTCGACTGGGCGATGTGATAGCCCGCGCCAAGTGGATCGCTCTCGGGATCGAGGAAGGTGGTGACGCGGGCGCGCTGGTAATCGTGGAGGGCGAAGAAATAGATCAGGGGCAGGGCGGCAACGCCAAGGCCCCCTGCGGTGAGGAACCACCACAAGGGCAGTCCTGCAAGGAACATCACCACCACGCCCCCGAAGGCGATGGCCACCGATGTGCCGAGATCAGGTTGCAGCAGCACCAGCGAGATCGGCAGCAGAATCAGCATCCCCGCCGGGACAACCGAGCGCCACGAACCGATCATCCCGGAAGGCAGCGTCTCGTAGAAACGCGCCATGGCGAGGACCACGGCCGGCTTCATCAGCTCCGATGGCTGGATGCGGATCGGTCCGGCCTCCAGCCAGCGCTGGCTTCCGCCGCCGACCTGTCCGACGATCTCCACCGCCAGCAGCAGCAGCAGCACCATGAGGTAGGAGGGATAGGTCAGCAGCCGCACCAGATCGCGCGGAAGCGAGGCGATGATCGCGGTCATCACGGCAAACACGCCAAAGCGAATGAAGTGGGGAAGGGCGAAAGGCTGCATCGACCCGCCCCCTGCCGAATAGAGCACCAGTCCGCCGAACGAGGTCAGCAGCACCAGCGGGATCAGCATTTCCCAGGGTTGGCGAGCGATCGGTTCGGGCACGATCCCGCTGCGGGTGGCGAGCGTGTTCATCCGGCGGTCTCCCCCGCGCCGCCCGTGGGCGGGGCTGACGGGGCGGGCGTTGCGGCAGGCGCCGGTGCGGGTGCCGCAGGACCCGGCGGCGTGGCCGAGGGGTTGGCCTCAGGCCGTGGTGCAATCACTTCGCCGGCGATGGCATCGGTCTGGGTCGCGGCGCGGCGCGCCTCCGCTTCGACACGGTCGAAGATTTCCTCGTCGCGCCGCGGTGGACGGCTGACCGTTGCCCCGCGCTCGGCAGCATAGGCCGCATAACGCCGTTCGAGGCGCTGCTGCGCGGTGCCGCCCCACCCGGCCTCAAGTGTGTTGAGCGCCTCCAGCCCCTTGGCCGGATCGAACAGGAAGGTCATGACATCGCGCGCGATCGGATAGGCCGCGCCCGACCCGCCGCCATGCTCGATCACCACCGCGCCCGCATACCGCGGGTTGTCATAGGGCGCGAAGAAGATAAACAGGCCGTGGTCGCGATACTTCCACGGGCCCGACTTGCCGTTCGAGATCGAAAGGGAGACGACCTGGGCCGTCCCCGTCTTCCCGGCCATCTGGATGCCTTCGATGGGCAGCCTCGCGCGGCCTGCGGTGCCGGGGCCGTTAACCACATCGCTCATCGCCTTCTGGACATAGGCGACCTGCTCCGGAGAGAAATCGATCTTGTCGAACCCCTGCGGTTTCGTATCGAGCGTCAGGCGCGGCATGACGTGCCGCCCCGTGGCAAGGCGCGAGGCCATCACCGCCAGCTGGAGCGGGCTGGAGAGCATGTAGCCCTGCCCGATCGTGGCGTTGACCGTGTCGAAGGCCTGCCATTCGCGCCCCCACTTCTTCATTTTCCATGCCGGATCGGGGACAGTGCCGAAGAACTGGCTGATGACAGGCAAGGGGAATTCCTGCCCCATGCCGCAGCGGCGTGCCATGGCAGCAATCGGGTCCATGCCGATGCGCTGGGCCATGGCGTAGAAATAGACGTCGCAACTCTGGTAGATGCCCTTGGCCATGTCGACCGCGCCATGACCGCGCCGGTTCCAGCAGCCGAACACGCGGTTGCCCACACGCAGGCCGCCGCCGCAATAGACCGTCTCGTTCGGGTCGATCCCGGCCTGCATGAAGGCCATCGACACCATCGGCTTCACGGTCGAGCCGGGCGGATAGAGCCCCTTCAGCACCTTGTTGCGCAGCGGCACGCGTTCATCATCGCGCAGCATCGCGTATTCCACCCCGCCGATCCCGTCCGAGAAGGAATTGGGATCGAAGCTCGGCATGGAAGCCATGCACAGCAGGTCGCCGGTGCGGCAATCCATCACCACCACCGAGCCACTTTCGAGCCCGATGCGGCGGGCAGCGTAATCCTGAAGCGGACCATCGATGGTGAGGCGGATGGGATTGCCCTGCACATCCTCGCGCGTTTCGAGATCGCGCACGATCCGCCCGCCCGCCGTGACCTCGACCCGCCGGGCACCCGGAACGCCGCGCAGTTCCTTTTCGAACTGCTTCTCCAGCCCGTCCTTGCCGATCTTGTAGCCCGGCGTGATGAGCAGCGGGTTGGGGTCCATCTCGTATTCCTCGGCGGAGGCGGGGCCGACATAGCCGATCAGGTGTCCGACGCTAGAGGCGGTCGGGTAGTAGCGGGAAAAACCGCGCTGCGGGACGACACCGGGCAGGTCCGGGAGGCGCACGCTGAGAGCCGCAAATTGTTCGTACCGCAGCCCGCTTGCCACCTCGACAGGCTGGAACCCGCGGGCGGTGGCAACCTTGTCCTTGATGTCGGCGATCCGCGCCGGTTCAAGCGAGAGCAATTCGCCCAGACGGTCGATGGTGGCCTGCGCATCCACGAGCCGTTCGGGGATGAGATCGACGCGGAAGTCCGCGCGGTTCGACGCCAGCGGCGCCCCGTCACGGTCAAGGATCCAGCCCCGGCGCGGCGGGATCAGCGTGAGGTTGACACGGTTGCTTTCGGATTCGAGCCGGTATTTCTCGTTCTCCGCAACCGACAGATAGCCGAGCCGCAGCGCCAGCAGCACGCCAATCCCGCCCTGCACCGCACCGATTACCACCGCGCGCCGGTCGAAAGTGGCGCGCAGGATCGATGCGTTGATCATCTTGGCAGGGCGCTGGGGGCCGCGTTGCAGAAAGGGAATTTTCATCAGTCGATCGTCCGCGCCCGGGCGAGGCGGAACCGGTCCAGTCCGGCTACAATGCGGGTGATGATCGGATAAAGCAGTATCGCAAGCAAGGCCTGCGGGGCGGCGGCACCCACCATTTCTGGGGTGAGGCTCGCGCCGGAGAACAACAGGCTGGCAAGCCAGTAGACAACCGACATGACGCTGGCGGTGAACCAGTCCTGCCAGAACCCGCGCCAGGGAAAGCGGGTCTCGATCAGTTCGATGGCGATCATCGCAAGCGACCACAGAAAGATCGCGCAGCCGAAGGGCTGGCCGCTGACCAGATCATCGAAAGCCCCGAGCGGCGCACCGGCCCAGAGCGGCAGCAGCCCGGGCCGGACCATGCGCCAGGCCAGCAGCAGCAGGAAGCCGAGGGACGGCAACAGCGGCATGGTATCGGCGATCAGCAGAACCGGCAGGACAGATGCGAGCATGATCGAGGCATAAGGAACGAGCCGCACGCGCCATGGATCGGGCGCACGGTTGATGCGCCTTCCGTAAATGTCCGAGCGGGCGCGTGGATCGAGCCGCTCCATCACTCCTCCGCCGTGGCAGGCGGGACAGCCGCCGAAGCGGACGCGGCAGAGGTCGGCGCGGGGGAGGGCCTGTCCCCGACACTCTCGGGCGCCTCAAGTTCCGCGATGGCCTGAGCCTGATGCACCGGCAGGACAGACACAAAGTTGGTCGCCCCCGGCTCGGCTACCAGACGGGCGATGCCGCCGTCGGGGGTGATCTTGGCGATCACCGCAACCGCCACACCCGGCCGGTAATATCCCCCCGCGCCGCTGGTCACCATCATGTCGCCGACCTTGAGCGGATTGACGCCGAGATTGACGAGGCGGATGCGCAGCAGTCCGTCACCGCGTCCTTCGGCAAAGGCGATGACATTGTCGGTCGCGCGGCGCACCGGCAGCACGCTTTCGCTATCCGTAAGCAGCAGCACGCGCGCCGAATTCCGCCCGGTCTCCAGCACCCGGCCGATCACACCCCTTTCGGAAAGCACCGGCATCCCCGGCTGCACGCCGCTGGCCGAGCCGGCGCCGATATAGGCATGGCGCCGCCCGCTCGTCGCCGTGGAGCCGACCAGGCGCGTGACCGCCACCGGCTTGCTCTCGCCATCGCGCAGGCCAAGCAGGCCCTTCAGCCGGCGGTTTTCGGCAGCGATGGCATCGGCTTCGGCCAGCCTTATGCGCGCCAGCTCGTTCTCGCGGCGCAACTCGGCGTTCTGGGCGCCGGCGTTGAAATAGGCAGCGATGCTGGCGAAAAAACCCTGTCCGCTCGACCGCGCGACAGCCGTGCCGCTGCCGACCGGGGCGACAACCTCGCCCGCAACGCCGCGCAGAGGTGCAAAAGCTTCCGGTTGCCACAATGACAAGGCGAGCAGCACCGCGCCCAACAATGCTCCGCCACCGGCCAGCAGGTAGCCGGTGAACAGCGAAAACTGCGCTTTTTTCGAGAAGCCGGCGCGGCGCGAAGAGGGGGGCGCCATGGCTCTATAGTCCCTTCTGGATCACATCGGCGCGGATCACGCGGTCATCAGCACGCCGCGATAGACCGGATCCTCCATCGCCCGGCCAGTGCCGATGGCGACGCAGGTCAGCGGATCCTCGGCAACCGAGACGGGCAGGCCCGTTTCTTCGCGCAGGTGTTCGTCAAGCCGCCGGATCAAGGCACCGCCGCCGGTGAGCACTATCCCCTGATCGACGATGTCCGCAGCCAGTTCGGGTGCGGTGTTTTCCAGCGCGATGCGCACGCCTTCGACGATCGCGCCGATCGGTTCGCTGAGTGCCTCGGCAACATGCGCCTGGTTGATGGTGATTTCCTTGGGCACCCCGTTCACGAGATCGCGGCCCTTCAGGGTGATGATTTCACCCACGCCGTCTTCAGGGATCATGGCGATGCCGTAATCCTTCTTGATGCGCTCTGCCGTGGCATCACCGATCAGCAGGTTGTGGTGGCGACGGACATAGCTGACGATGGCTTCGTCCATCTTGTCGCCGCCGGTGCGAACCGAGGTCGTGTAGGCGAGCCCGCGCAGCGACAGAACGGCGACTTCCGTGGTGCCGCCGCCGATATCGACCACCATCGAGCCGACGGGCTCGGTCACGGGCATGTCGGCGCCGATGGCAGCCGCCATCGGCTCAAGGATCAGGTGCACGTCCGAAGCGCCTGCATTGGAGGCGGCATCGCGGATTGCGCGACGTTCCACCGAGGTCGAGCCCGAAGGCACGCAGATCACGATTTCCGGGTAACGGAACATCGATTTCTTGCCGTGCACCTTCTGGATGAAGTGCTTGATCATCTGTTCGGCCACTTCGATGTCGGCGATCACGCCATCGCGCAGCGGACGGATCGCCTCGATGCTGTCGGGGGTCTTGCCCATCATCATCTTCGCATCATCGCCCACCGCCTTGACGCGGCGGATGCCGTTGATGGTCTCGATCGCCACCACCGACGGCTCGTTCAGGACGATGCCCTGATCCTGGACATAGACGAGCGTATTGGCGGTGCCGAGGTCGATCGCCATGTTCTGCGAACCGAACTTGAAGAGATTGGACAAAAAGCTCATCGTGATCCCAGTGTTGATGGTGGCAGGCGCGTTGCGCAGCCTTGCGGGAGCGCCCGACTGCGAGAGGCTTTCCGGCCCGTTTATGACATGATGCGTCGCGCCTAGCGAATCCGCGCGCAAAAGGCCAAAATATTTGTCCACTGCGGTGGTGATTTCGGCGCCGCTGCCCTCGAAATTACGGCGGCTCGTCGCTAGCGTCTGTGCAAATGCCCGAAATCCGCCGCCTCCCCTCTGTTCTGGTCAACCGCATCGCCGCTGGCGAGGTTGTCGAACGCCCGGCAGCTGCCCTCAAAGAACTGGTCGAGAACGCCATCGACGCAGGTGCGCGGCGAATCGGTGTCAAGCTGGCGGACGGCGGGCTCACCCGCATCGAAGTCGTCGATGACGGCTGCGGGATGGCTCCGGACGCGATGGCTTTGGCGCTTGAGCGGCATGCGACGTCCAAGCTGCCCGATTCGCTGATCGGACCCGACGGAGCGATCGAGCTTGTCACAACGCTGGGCTTCCGCGGCGAGGCCCTGCCTTCGATTGCGAGTGTGGCCCGCCTGACCATCGAAAGCCGGGAGGGCGGTGCGGCTGATGGCTGGCGCAGAGTGGTCGATCACGGCGCGCTGATCGCCGATGAACCCGCTGCGCTTCCGCACGGCACCCGTGTGCTGGTCGAAGAGCTGTTCGCCAAAGTCCCGGCGCGGCGCAAGTTCCTGCGGTCGGCCCGCAGCGAATATGCCGCCTGCCTCGATGTGGTGCGTCGCCTCGCGATGGCGCGGCCGGATATAGCCTTCACCCTTGAAACATTGGGGGAGGGTGCAAGAAGGACCGTTCTCAACCTCCAGGCAGACGAGGAGCTTGGGACACGGGTGGCGCGGATCATCGCGCACGAACTCAAGGACAATTCGGTCGCCATCGAGCTCGAGCGCGACACCCCTCACGGCGTGATGCGGCTGACGGGCGTGGCGGGGCTGCCGACGTGGAACCGCGGGGTGGCCGATCACCAGTACCTGTTCGTCAACGGTCGTCCGGTGAAAGACCGCCTGCTGGTCGGCGCGGTGCGCGGCGCTTATGCCGATATGCTGGCGAGGGACCGTCACGCGGTTCTGGCGCTGTTCCTCAACCTCCCGCCGCAGGATGTCGATGTGAACGTCCACCCGGCCAAGACGGAAGTTCGCTTCCGGGATTCAGCGGGGGTTCGCGGTTTCATCGTTTCGGGGTTGAGGCAGGCGCTGGCGACCGGCGACCGGCGCAGCGCGCAGGGGCCCGACAGGGCAGCCATGCAGCGGTGGCAGAGCGGAACTGTCTCGCCGCCCGCCGCTTCGATGGCGCCCTTGCTCGAAAGTGTCTTCACAGGCCGCGACTGGTCCCAAACGCAAGCCCGGCTTGGCGAAGCGCGTCCTTCATGGACTGCGCCGATCGCCCAGCCCCAGGGCCGTGCAGAGGAGGCTGCTCCCGTTCCAGCGGAAGCCCAAAGCTACCCGCTTGGCATCGCGCGCGTGCAAGTGGCGAACACGTATATCGTTGCCGAAGCGGCTGACGGTCTGGTGCTGGTCGACCAGCACGCTGCCCATGAACGCCTCGTCCTCGAACGGTTGCGCGCTGCCGGGGCGGCCGAGGGTGTCCGCAGGTCGCAGGCCTTGCTGGTCCCCGACGTGGTCGAGATGGACGAAGTGGACTGCGACCGTCTGGAGGACGCGGCAGAGGGGCTCGCCCGTTATGGTCTAGTGATCGAACGCTTCGGACCAGCGGCCATGCTGGTCCGCGCCGTCCCCGCCGCCATCGGCAAGGCCGACAGTGGCAAGCTGCTGCGCGATCTGGCGGACGACATCGCCAAGCACGGCAGGCAGGAAGACAGCGGCGCATTGCTACTGGCCGAGCGGCTCGAACTGGTGCTGGCGACGATGGCCTGCCACGGATCGGTCCGCGCCGGACGCACGCTCAGCGTTGCAGAAATGAACGCGCTGCTGCGCGAAATGGAAGCGACGCCAAGGTCCGGCCAGTGCAACCACGGGCGGCCGACCTGGGTGAAGCTGTCGATGGAAGACGTCGAAAAGCTGTTCGGGCGGCATTGAGAATGAACAATTGCGCGGATGAATCGAGGGCGTTTGCGAGAGGGTTCGCCTTGAACAAGAAGACGCAATTCACAAACGCGGATTGGCGACTATTTCAGGCTCTTGATGACATCCAGGAGGCACTGAGCGCGCTCACATTCTTCATGGATGTTCCTGAGAGGATTAGCGAAATCGAAAGACGCCGGTTCCGGTGTTATCATGACATGATGGCAGTGAGCTACTGGCGCCCTTTTAGCCAATCTAAGGGTCTTCCATCGCTCGGATGGGCAGCCCTTGGCATCAAACCGAGCCCTGATGAGAGGGCTCTCCACAAAAGGATCGGCGACTACAGGAATAAGCTGGTCGCTCACACCGATATGGCGAAGATGCGCATTAAGGTGAAAGCGATGGTGGTAGGTGATCGCGAGGATGATTTTCCTCGCTACCCCATTGTAGTCAAGGATGTAGGCTTTGAGTTCTTGAACGATCAGCGCAACATCGAAAATTGGCTGTGAAAACTAAGGTCATCTCTGCAAGAGAAAACGTTTCGTATTGTTCAAGCAATGCCAGCAGATGAAACCGTGACAATCGATTATCTGATCTGACCAGAAATTTGCCTTTGGCGCAGACTTACCAAACCTCTTTGATTTATTTTTTCTACTTCAACGCGCCCCGTACATCCCCCAGCTTGCCATCCGCGTCTGCATCCTCGGGCAAACCCAGCGCCGCGCGCAGCAATGCGGTCACCGCGACGTTATCGAACACTGGCAGCTGTGCGCCCTTTGCGAAGGCGGGGCCGCTGGCGATGAAGATCGCGAGCATCTCCGGATCGGCATTGTCATAACCATGCGCTCCGCCCCGCACCGGGTAGGCCGGTGTGCCCGAAAGAATGGTCCAGCCTGCCTCGGCGATGCAGATGATCGCGGCGACGCGGGGGTGCTTGCCCCAGTGCAGGCGCGCGGGCAGGTCTTCCTTGCGCGAACAGGTCATGTGTTCGTGCGGGACCAGCAGCGCATCGGCCACGCGGTTGTCGGTGCCAGCCACCGGCTCGATCGCGGCATAGGGGCCAGTCTCGACCGCGATGTAGCTTGCCCGGTCGATGACCGTATCGAGCTGGATCACGCGGCTATCGTCGGTCGCGCGCATCCCGTGGTCGGCGACGATCACAAGGTTGAGCGGTACGCCCAACGCCGCCGCGCCGTCCACCAGTTCGCCGATCCGGGCGTCCACTTCCGCAAGCGCTGCGTTCACTTCCGCACTGTCGGGTCCGAAGCGGTGGCCGATGGTGTCGACCGTGTCGAAATAGATCGTCGCGAAGGCCGGACGAATGCTGGCTGGGCGGCGCAACCAGTCGAGCAGCGTGTTGACCCGCTGCACGTTGGTGACGTTCTGGTCATAGCGCAGCCAGTCGGCCGGGCGGCGGCCTTCGAAGGGCACCTCGCTTCCCGGCCAGAACATCGTCGCGGTGCGCAGACCTGCCTTTTCGGCGGTGATCCACACAGGTTCTGCCTCGTTCCACCAGAAGGGATCGAGCGCTTGCTGCGTGTTGCCCAGGCTGAACATCACACCCGGACGGCGCGGATCAATCATCGAATTGCCGACGATCCCGTTGCGGTCGGGCCGCTTGCCGGTGACCAGAGCATAGTGGTTGGGGAAGGTCTTGGTGGGGAAGGACGGGCGCATCGCCGCGCTGGTGCCTGCCTTGGCGAGTGCGGAGAGGCGGGGCGTGACGCCCCGCTCGAGATAATCGGCCCGGAACCCGTCGATTCCGACCAGCACGGTCACGGGACGCTGCACGTCCTTTGCAGCAGCGGCAAAGGGAGCGGAGAGCAGGGCGATGATCAGCAGAATGATGCGCATGGCAAATATGCCCTAAAGGCGTTGCGGGACAGGTTTGTGGCAGCCGGGCTCAAACGTTGAACTTGAAGAGCAGCACGTCGCCGTCCTGCACCACGTATTCCTTGCCTTCCTGCCGCAGCTTGCCCGCTTCCTTGGCGCCCGCTTCGCCGCCCAGCGTGACGTAATCGTCATAGGCGATGGTTTCGGCCCGGATGAACCCACGTTCGAAGTCCGAGTGGATCTCTCCCGCCGCTTGCGGCGCCTTGGCACCCGCGGGGAAGGTCCACGCACGGGCTTCCTTCGGGCCGGCGGTGAAGAAGGTCTTGAGGCCGAGCAGCTTGTATCCGGCGCGGATCACCCGGGCGAGGCCGCTTTCGGTCAGCCCGAGGGCTTCGAGAAACTCGCCGCGGTCTTCTTCAGGCATGGCGACCAGTTCGGCCTCGATCGCGGCGGAGACGACCACGGCCTCGGCACCCTCGGCAGCGGCCTTGGCGAAGACCTTTTCGGACAGCGCATTGCCGGTCGCTGCGTCCTCTTCGGCAACGTTGCAGACATAGAGCACAGGCTTGGCGGTGAGCAGCTGCGCCTGCTTGAAAAGGCGCGCTTCTTCCTCGTCCCTGGGTTCTGTCAGGCGCGCGGGCTTGCCATCGCGCAGCAATTCCAGCGCCTGCCCGAGCACGCTCGCCATCGCCTTGGCCTCCTTGTCGCCGGCGGCCCCGCGCTTGGCTGCAGCAGGCACGCGCTTTTCGAGGCTTTCGAGATCGGAGAGCATCAGCTCGGTCTCGACCACTTCGGCATCGGCAATGGGATCGACCTTGTTGGCGACGTGCTGGATGTCGTCATCCTCGAAGCAGCGCAGCACGTGGACGATGGCGTCAACCTCGCGGATGTTGCCGAGGAACTGGTTGCCGAGGCCTTCGCCCTTGCTCGCGCCCTTCACGAGGCCGGCGATGTCGACGAAGCCCAATTGCGTCTCGATGATCTTCGCGCTCTTGGCGATGGCGGCGATCTTCTGCAGGCGCTCGTCCGGAACGGCGACCTGCCCGACATTGGGCTCGATCGTGCAGAAGGGATAGTTCGCCGCCTGTGCGGCCTGCGTCTCGGTGAGCGCATTGAACAGTGTGGACTTGCCGACATTCGGCAGGCCGACGATCCCGCAACGGAAACCCATGATGATTGTGCCCTGGCTAGCTGGAAAGCGCCGCCCTTAGCGGGGAGGGCGGCAGATGGCTAGAGCCTCACCGTCCGTGAACCGCGCGCATCAGCGGACCCATGACGGGCGAGCCCCCAAGCCACTCGCTCTGCACCCGCGCCGTGACTTCGTTGATCGGCACCTGCGGCTTGTTGCCGGGCGAGACCGGCAGGCGCAGCGGGCGGGTGCCGGGAGGCTGCGCGATCAATGCCGTGATGGCGCGCGCGACATCCGCCGGATCGTTGCTCCGGCCCGATCCATCCTCCTGCCCCATGCGCGCGACCTGATCGGGATAGCCTGCGCTGTGCACCGCCATCGAACGCGCTTTCAGCGCGAGCGAATAGGCATTGCGGTTGACCCACACCTTGGTCGGATAGCCGCCGGGTTCGATGATCGACACGTCGATGCCGTGCGGCACCAGTTCGTAAGCGAGCTGCTCGCTCATGGCTTCCAGCGCGAACTTGGTGGCCGAGTAATGCCCGGACCACGGCGTGATGACGCGGCCCAGCTGGCTGGAAATCTGGATGATCAGACCGCGCTGGGCCTTGCGCATTCCCGGCAGCACGGCGCGCGCCATGCGGTGCGGGCCGAACACGTTGGTATCGAAGATCAGGCGGGTAGCGGTCATATCCTGCACCTCGACGGGCGAGGTGATACCGATCCCGGCGTTGTTCACCAGCACGTCCAAGGGCCCGCCATTGATGCGCTCGGCTTCCTTGACACCGGCATTGACCTGATCGAGTTCGGTCACGTCGATGCCGATGACATGCAGCTTGAGGTCTTCGGCCTTCGCCAGCGCGATCAGCTCGTCTGCTTCAGGGCGTGGAAGATTGCGCATTGTGGCAAAGACCCGCGCGCCCCGCCGCGCGAGCAACTCCGCCGTCAGCCGTCCGAAGCCGGACGAGCATCCGGTAATCAGCACGCTTGTGCCCTTCAAGCTGACATCGGGGCTGTAAACCGGCTCGGTCGCCTGCGCGCGCTGGGTAGCAAGAGCGGCAGTGGCGGCGGCGCCCGCAAGAAGGGTGCGGCGATCGAGGGTCATGGGAACAGTCCTTGGCTGAACGCGATCAGTCCAGACTATTGGCTTTGCGCCATTGCGCAAGCATCGCAGGCGAGGTCAACCGCACAAGGTTGCCGGCATACCCCGCAAGCTTCGCCTCGGTGCGGGGACGCGGGCCGATGTTCCAGTTCATCACATACCAGAAAAACGCGGCATCGAAGCGTTCCGGGCAGCCTTCGGGCATGTCGGGCCGCGAGTGGCCGCGGTGGGTGACGATCCGCTTGATCAGCCGCCACAGGCACAGCCGGATCGGGAAATCGAGGTAGATTACCGTATCCGCCCGTTCGAGCCGCGGGGCGAGAGTGCTGCCGTAATTGCCCTCGATCAGCCATTGGTCTTGGGCGACGGCCTGGGCAAGGCGGGCGTTCAGTTCCGCCTTTTCCGTTTCGATCCAGCCAGCGCGCCAACCCAACTGGTCCATGTGGACAAGCGGCAGGCCCATGCGCGGCGCGAGTTCGCGGGCGAGCGTGCTTTTTCCTGAACCGCAGGGTCCGATGATGAGGACGCGGTTCATCGCGGCTCAGTCGGCGCGGATCGGCAGCAGCCGGGAATCGCTGATCGCTGCGGTGCGGTGGGCGGTGATGCGTTGCGCTTCGGGATCGCTGGCGAATGCGAGGAAGGCCGCCTTGCTGGCCTGTCGCACCAGCAGAACATGGTCCCAGTGTTCGTCCTGCGGCCCGATCAGGTACGGCGCGCCGGTGCCCGAAAAGAGCACTGCACCGCCGCTCGCCTCAAGCAATGGACGCATCTCACTCATGTAGCGGGCATAGGCCTGTGCGCCGCTGATGGCATCGGCCGGCCTAAGGTCCGGGGCGTGGGAATAGTCTGCCGTCTCGCGGAAGCGCAGGAGGTTGAGCATCACCACCGGGCCCTGATCGGGCGTACCGAAGAATGACGCTCCCTGTTCGGGCGTGATGTCGAGAAATGCGCGTTCCGTGGCCATGCCTGCTACTCCTGCATCCTGAGCGCAACATCGTTCATGAATCGCACGTCATCACCCTTGGCGAGCCATTCCGCTTCCGCACCGATCGCGCCGAGCATCGCGGCGAGATCATCCTCCTCCGCCTTGGCGAAGTTCCCGAGGACGTGGCCGGTCACGCGATCCTTGTGGCCGGGATGGCCGATCCCGAGCCGCACGCGGCGGAAATCCGGCCCGCAATGCTGGTCGATCGAGCGCAGGCCATTGTGCCCCGCATGTCCGCCGCCCTGCTTCACCTTGACCTTGAAGGGCGCAAGATCGAGCTCGTCGTGGAATACGGTCAGTGCGTCGGTGCCCAGCTTGTAGAAGCGCAGCGCCTCTCCCACGGCGCGGCCGCTCTCGTTCATGAAGGTGGCAGGCTTGAGCAGCAGCACCTTCTGCGTGCCGATCCGCCCATCCTGCGCCCAACCGCTGAATTTCTTCTGCTCCGGGCCGAAGGAGTGCATGTCCGCGATCACGTCCACGGCCATGAAGCCGACATTGTGCCGGTGGAGCGCATAGCGCGGTCCGGGATTTCCAAGGCCGACCCAGATCTGCATGACGTGTTCCCTACCGCTCCCTTGCATAAAACGAAACGCCGGACTTCCCGCGAAGGAAGCCCGGCGTTCTGAAAGCCGTGAATGGCGGCGCGCTTACTCGGAAGCGGCTTCGCCTTCGCTGCTCTTGAGGCCCGACGGGGCGATCACGGTTGCGATGGTGAAATCGCGGTCGGTGATCACGCTGGTCACGCCCTTGGGCAGGGTCACGTTGCTGATGTGGATCGAATCGCCGATTTCACGGCCGGTGACGTCGATCTGGATCTCGTCAGGAATGTCCGCGTTGGGGCACAGCAGCTCGAGTTCGTGACGCACGATGTTGAGCACGCCGCCCTTCTTGAGGCCGGGCGAGGCGTCTTCGTTGACGAACACCACCGGCACCGAGACTTCGACCTTGCTGTCACCCGACAGGCGCAGGAAATCGACGTGGGTTGGGCGGTCGGTCACCGGGTGGAAGGCGACATCCTTGGGCAGGGTGCGGACGGTCTTGCCACCGATCTCGATGAGGACGATCGAGTTCATGAAGTGGCCGGTGCCCAGCTGACGCACCAGTTCCTTCTGCTCGACGTGGATCATGGTGGGTTCTTCCTTGCCGCCATAAATGACAGCAGGGGTCCGACCTTCGCGGCGAAGTGCTCGGGAGGCTCCCTTGCCAGCCCGTTCGCGCGCTTCGGCCGGCAGGGTAAGAGTCTCGCTCATACGGATGCCTTTCGAATGCGTGTTTGATTAAGGTAGTCAGCGATGCAACCGCCTCCAGGGATGACCGGACGCATCGAAGCGCGGGCCCATAGAGAGAGATTGCCCGAAAGGCAACCGGTTTAGGGTGCGGGTCTGGCGGCGGTAGGGATCGGACGGACGCGATAGCCTTGCGCCTCAAGGAGGGCGACAAGCCCATCGGGGCCGACAAGATGCGCGGTGCCCACCGCGATGAGCGGGCGCGAGGCTTCCCCGAGCATCGGCACGAGAGCGGCAACCCATCGCCGGTTCCGGCCCGTCAGCAACGCCTCGCGCGTGGCCGGATCGGCGAGGAAGCCCTCGCGGGTCGACGCTTCGATCACCGCCGCATCGCCCGTCAGCCACGCACGCAGGAGGCGTTCCGGGTCCTTGCCGCCCTCCGCATTCTCGCGCACGACAGCAGCAAGCATGCTGCGTTGCTGCGTTTCGGGCAGGCGATCGAAGATGGACAATTGCCCCCGCAGCCCCTCCAGCTCCCGGACCGGACGCTTTCCCGAGAAGTCGTCGATCAGCGCTGCATCGACGCCGTTGGCAGGATTGCCCGTAGCCCCGACACGGGCGAGGGCAAGGGCCACCGCCCAGGTTTCCTCCCCACTGAAATCCCGGGTATCGAGACCGCTACGATCGATCAGGGCCGCAAGCTGCGGGCGCAGTTCAGCCGGAACACGCTCGGCCAGCGGCGGATGGCCGGGGCTTTGTGCCAGGCTCTCGTAAATCGATCGCCGGTCATCGCGCCTGTTCAGTCCGCCGACTTCAACCACAAGCAGATCGGCTGCATCGATGACACCATCGATAGCGGGCGTGCGCCAGTCGATCCCGTCAGGCAGGGCGTGGATGGTTCCGAACATCCAGCCTTCCACCGTCCCGTCAGCCGAGACGAGTTCGTAAAGCAGCAGGGAGGGGGCGGGGCGCTCCGGATCGGACCCGCCGGGTGCATCGCTGCACCCGGCCAGCCCGATCAGCAGAAGCGGAGCGATGATCGCAGCCGCGCAGCGCAAGATCATCGCCCGGATCGCATGTGGTCTCATTTCACGCGCGTGACCTTGATGCCCTTCTGGGCGAGGTAATCCTGCACGCTCTTTTCGCCGGCAAGGTGGCCTGCGCCAACCGCGATGAACACCGTGCCGGGCGTGTCGAGACGGGTGTCGATCCAATCGGCCCAGTTGGCGTTGCGCTTGTAGAGCAGCGCCTCGGCGACGGCAGGATCATTCATCCCTTCGTTCATGATCGCGGCAAGGCCTTCGGCATCGCCTTCGGCCCATTCGGCGACCATGCTGTCAAGCATCGGCTTGACTTCGTCGATGCCGTTGGCCGCTTCCATCATGAAGCTGATCTGGGCATCCTGCGCCAGGCCGTCGAAAACGCCGAGCTGGAATTCGGCGGTTTCGAGCGCGCCCGTCTCCTTGCCCGGAACCTTGGACATCAGCACCTTTTCGACACCGCTGTTGGGATCATAGCCCTCCAGAGTCAGCGGCAGGATCGAGAACGTCAGGCCGACCATCCACGGCTTGAGCGGATCGAAGCTGGTCGCAAGCGCATCGGCGGGCGGGGGAACCAGACCCTGCGCCTTGGCGGCCTCGTACTGCGCGCGTGCCTCGGCCGGGGCGGCTGCGAGTTGCTGGGTTTCGATCTTTCCGCCGAGCTTGGTCAGTGCCGCGGTATATTGCGTCTTCTGCTCCTCGGTCAGAAGCGAACGCAGGGTGGTGCCTGTCGGCAATGCGCCGCGCTGCATGGCAAGCTGCTGCATCGCCGCCTCGCTCGCCGGGTCCATCGGGATCTCGGTGACGAGGGTCTGCGAACCTTCGAGAGCGTTGGCGATGGTCGCATCGTACCAGTCCATGCCCTTGGGCAGAACGTGAACCGTGCCGAACAGGTAGATGGTCGTGTCCTTGTCGGCGACCTTCCAGAGCGCGGGGCCCTTGGTGGCGGGGGCGGCCTTTTCGGCATGGCCCGCGTGCCCGGCGTGATCCTGTGCTGCAACGGGGTTGGCGGCAAGCAGGGCGAAGGGCGCGGCGGTCAGGGCAAGCAGATTGGCAAGCTTCATGGGTATGCTCCTTGGAGTAAGGGGGTAGGAGGATTCAAGGTCAGACAGTCGGTGAAAAAGAGTCAAAAGTAGCGGCGGACAAACCAGGCCAGCATCCACACCAGGCTGACCATCAGCAGCACAGCCATCGGTTCCTGTGGCGGCAGCCAGCCAGCGCGCGTGGCCATCCACCAGGCCGGGGTCACGAAAATGTAGGCATGGGCCGCAATCAATGCGCCATCGCGGTAGGCATCGGCCTCGTGCTCGTCGATGCGCTGCCACCACAGCCATGTCAGGACCGGCCCCGCCAAAGCCCACAGGCCGATGACAACGATGGCGAGGCCCGGACTGACCGGGGTATCCGACAGGAGGCTAGCGGTGCCGCTGTCGGTCGTGCCGAGAATGATGCCGATCGGGATGGATACTGCCACGCAACCCCACAGGATCATGCGCGCACTGCGCACCCGCGGCGCAACCGGCTCATCCTCCAGTCCGCGCGGCCAGGACCGCCACATGCCATAGGCGACAAGCCCGCCGACCATCAGCATCGCGCTCAATATGGCCAGATCCCTCAGAATCGGACCACCCCGCTTGATCATGACGCTGGAATAGCCCGCGATCATGCCAGCGATGAAGATCAGCACAATCCCTCCCGCAATCGCGATCAGGGCACGCTTAAGCAGGATCGTGCCGGCCGAGGGTTCTTCCGCGAAATCATCCAGATCAGACTTCGTCATCGAAAATGTCCTCGATCTTCATGTCGAACAGCCGCGCGATGCGGAAGGCGAGGGGCAGGGAGGGGTCGTGCTTGCCAGTCTCGATGGCATTGACTGCCTGGCGCGAGACATCGAGCTGCGTGGCGAGTTCGGCCTGGCTCCAATTGCGTTCGGCACGCAGAACTTTGAGGCGGTTTTTCATTATGCGTCTTCGTCGGATTCGAACCTGTCGCGGACCCAATGGAATGCGTAGCCGGCATAGAAGATCACCACCAGCACATGCGCGGCCAGCATCCCGTCGAAGAACAGTGCAGGTGCGCGATCCGGGAGGGGAGCGCCTTCCCGCGCCAGAACCCCCAGACCGGAAGGCATCGACAAATCGACCGTCCAGGTGAACCAGCCACTCAGGAGATAGACACCCAGCGCGACAACCACCCAACGCTCGCCCGTCGAACACAGGCTGACATAGTAATCGTCGATGCGGCGATTGATTTTGCTTGCCAGCAAGCCACCAACCGCTGCGCCGAGCGTCCATCCGGTCACGATCCCATCGATGCCGAACAGATAAAGTCCGAGTGAAATCACGGACCCAGCAGCGCCGGCCCATGCATATTTGTAGGCAAAGCTACGGTCGGCCTCAGTGGGGGTATAGGGCTTGTATGGCATCACATGTCTCCCAGCAGGCGCTTGATGAATAGGCCGATGTAGAAGGCGGCGATCTGCAGCACGAGCACGGTATCGGCGAGGATCGTGCGACCCGAATCACTGTCGGTCAGCCCGTCGATAAACCCTTCGACAAAAGCGAGACCTAGGAAGGTGATCAGCATGGTGCCAAAAGCGACACTGGCTCCGGCGTTCCACAGGCCAAGCGTGTATTCGTCGGCCTTGCGGGTTGCCAGCATGGCAAAGCTGCCGATCATCAGCAGCGTGGTGCCGGGCATCCCGAGCATGCCCCACGCATCGGCTGATTGCGCCGTGCCGACCAGCAACAGTCCCGCCAATCCGGTCCAGCTGGCACCCATGAAGATGTTCGCCTTGTTCATCGGGCATCCCTCCAGCGCAGGAACTGGAAGGCACACACGAACAGCATCAGATGCGCCTGCCACAGGACGAGCATGACAATGACCGGCTCCTGCTCATCGATGACCGGGCGCAGCCACGGCGGTGTGACCGGGCCGACGGCCAGATACAGCAGCCAGGACGTGGCAAGCAGGACGATAGGCCCGATCGCGACCCCGTAACCCACGACCAGCATGGCGCGGCGCCACAGGCCCTCGGCATAATCGTCTCGCATGAACCGCGCGACGACGAGCACCATCGGCACCAGGAAATTGAAGAAAAGCACAGGAAGCCCGATCACGTAGATCCACGGGGCGGGCACGAAGGCTTCGAGCCCCGACTGGAACACCGCATCAGCGAAATAGTCCACAGCCCCGATGCCAATGGCGACAGTGCTTGCATCCATCAGGCGGAAGTAAGCGCGGTAGCGCAGCTCCCTGGGTGTTCGGCTGGGCAGTTCCATCGTCCGTTATGGTCCTCTTGAATTACAAAGGGCGGCGGAGGGGCGGGGCATCACCCCTCCGCCAGGGTCATCACGCGCCGGGAGTGGCGGCGGGCGATGCCGTTTCGGTCCGGGCGAGGCGCACGCGGTCAAGGCGGGCATTGACGATGGCGACGCGGATCGCGGGGCCAGTCGCCGCGAGGGCGCTATCGCGGCATTCACGCTCGAGCCGCACCGAGGCGCTGTCGCGCCCACCATTGGCGCACATCTGGCGGGCCTTGGTGCGCACCCGCTCATCAAGGCGCGCAATGCCGTCGCGGGTGGTGAGATCGAGATCGTCATGCGGGACGCTGGCATCGAAGTCGGTCGCGTTGACCGGCGAGGCATGGGCGACGGCGGGGGTGAGGGTCAGCGCGGCAAGAGCAATCGCAAAGGGCAGACGAAGGGACATGGCGGATCTCCTGGGGAGGAAGAGTTGGTGTCGTTACAACCTAACCAAATGTCAGGTTGCCCTTACTATATGTCGTGATTCGCTGACCATGTCAACATGACCTGACTTTATGTCGCAAAAACGTGACCTCGCCCTCGGAACACGAAGGGATGCTGCGCTGCGGCATTGACGCTTGGGGGGTGTTCGGCCATGGCGAGCCGCCATGAGTGCTCAGCCCCTTTTCACGCCCCCCCCAAGGTCTTTGGCGCGCGATCCGGCGCGCTCGTTTCAGGACATGATCCTGACGCTCCACGACTTCTGGAGTGCCGAGGCTGGCTGTGTGATTCTCCAGCCCTATGACATGCGCATGGGCGCGGGCACGTTCCACACCGCCACGACGCTGCGCGCTCTCGGGCCCGAGCCGTGGAACGCCGCTTTCGTCCAGCCCTGCCGCCGCCCGACCGACGGACGCTATGGCGAGAACCCCAACCGGCTCCAGCACTATTACCAGTATCAGGTGATCCTGAAGCCCTCGCCCTCGGACATCCAGGAGCTCTACCTCAAGAGCCTCGCCGCGATCGGCATCGATCCGCTGGCGCACGACATCCGCTTTGTGGAGGACGACTGGGAAAGCCCGACGCTCGGCGCGTGGGGGCTGGGCTGGGAAGTGTGGTGTGACGGGATGGAAGTCACCCAGTTCACCTATTTCCAGCAGATGGGCGGCTTCGATTGCAAGCCGGTCGCGGGCGAACTGACCTATGGGCTGGAACGCCTCGCGATGTATATTCAGGGCGTCGATAACGTCTATGACCTCGCGTTCAACTCTGCGGGCGTGACATATGGCGAGGTGTTCCTCGAGAACGAACGCCAGATGTCCAAGTGGAACTTCGAGGTCGCGAACACCGATGCCCTCTTCGACCTCTTCGCCAAGGCCGAGGCCGAGTGCCGCAACGCCCTGTCGGCAGGCGTCCCCATCGCCGCTTACGAACAGGCGGTCGAGGCGAGCCATGTCTTCAACCTGCTTCAGGCGCGCGGCGTGATCAGCGTGCAGGAACGCGCCAGCTACATGGGCCGGGTCCGCGATCTCGCGCGCTCTAGCTGCGAGGCCTATGCGGAGAAGATGGCGCCCGAATGGCAGGCCAAATACCCCGGGTGGAGTCTCGTCTGATGGCCGACTTCCTGCTCGAACTGCGCTGCGAGGAAATCCCCGCACGGATGCAGCCCAAGGCCAAGGAGGATCTGGCGCGGCTGTTCACCGATGCGCTGGCCAAGGCCGGTTTGACGGCAGAGACCGTCGAAGTCTTCGCCACGCCCCGACGTCTCGCGCTGATCGCCAAGGGCCTGCCCTTGGCGACCGAGGCGGTGAGCGAAGAGACCAAAGGCCCGAAGGTCGGCGCCCCTCCTCAGGCGCTCGAAGGGTTCCTGCGCAAGGTCGGCCTCGCCGCCGGTCAACTTGTCGAGCGCGATGGCACCTATTTCGCCGTGGTTGAGAAGCCGGGTCGGGCGACTGCCGATGTGCTCGCGGAAACCATCCCGGCGGTGGTCCGCACCTTCCCCTGGCCCAAGTCGATGCGCTGGGGTGCCGGTTCCATCACCACCGAGTCCTTACGCTGGGTGCGCCCGCTGTCCGGCATTATTGCGCTGCTCGATGGGGCGGTTGTGCCTTGCGAGGTTGACGGGATCGTCAGCGGGCGCACGACGATGGGGCACCGGTTCCACCACTCCGGCCCGGTCGAGATCGCGGACGCCGGAGCCTATGTCGAAACCCTGCGCGCCGCGCATGTGGTCGTCCATTTCTCCGAACGCTGCCGGATCATCCGTGATGGCGCGGAAAAGGCCGCCGCCGAGGCCGGCCTCACGCTGGTTGCCGATGAAGGCCTCGTGATCGAGAACGCCGGGCTGACCGAATGGCCGGTGCCGCTTCTGGGCCGCTTCGACGAAGCCTTCCTCGACGTGCCGCCCGAGGTGATCCAGCTCACCGCGCGGGTGAACCAGAAGTATTTCGTGTGCGAGGACAGCGCGGGCAAGCTCGCCAATGCTTTCGTCTGCACCGCGAACATCGATCCGCTGGACCCCGCCGTGGTGGTCGACGGCAACCGCAAGGTCCTCGCCGCGCGGCTTTCGGACGCGCGCTTCTTCTGGGAGCAGGACCAGAAGACTTCGCTTGGCGTCCACGCCGGGAAGCTGTCGCGCATCACCTTCCACGAGAAGCTGGGGACGGTTGCCGACAAGGTCGAGCGCGTGGCGAAGCTGGCACGCTGGCTGTGCGAGGAAAATATCGTCGTCCCAGCGAAAGCTGGGACCGCTCTCGCCCAGAGCGCCAAATCGAAAACGATCCCAGCTTCCGCTGGGATGACGAACGAAGAGCTCGCCGACCTCGCCGAACAGGCCGCGCGCCTCGCCAAGGCCGATCTTGTCACCGAGATGGTCGGCGAGTTCCCCGAATTGCAGGGCCTGATGGGCGGCTACTACGCCGCGAAGGAAGCCCTGCCGCAGGAAGTCGCCGAGGCGATCCGCGATCACTACAAGCCGGTCGGGCAGGGCGATGATGTGCCCACGGCGCCGGTCACGGTGGCGGTGTCGCTGGCGGACAAGCTGGATACGCTGGTCGGGTTTTTCCTTATCGACGAGCGTCCGACCGGTTCCAAAGATCCCTTTGCCCTGCGCCGAGCGATGCTTGGCATCATTCGGACGATCACCGAGACGGGCCTTCGGATTGGACTTTCCAAGGTGTTTCAAACCGCGATGGCATTGCAAATTCAGCAGATCGCGTGGGAGCGAGCGCTGCCATACGCTGAAGAGTTTGTCCGTCTCCAAGGATCGAATATCGGGGCTGAAATTGAACCGATCCTCAAGAAGGCAGCACTCTCAACCAAAGATACTGTGCAGGCTGAACTAATTGCGAACGCGCAACAAACAGCTGGATATCTCGACAAGTTCTTGTCGGAGCGCCTCAAGGTCCAGCAGCGCGAAGCCGGTGTCCGCCACGACCTGATCGACGCTGTCTTCGCGCTCGGGGGGGAGGACGATCTCGTCCGCCTGCTCGCCCGCGTCCATGCGCTTCAGGCTTTTGTCACCACCGAGGACGGCACCAATCTCCTCGCGGGCTACAAGCGCGCGGCGAATATCCTGAAGAAGGAGAATTACCCCGTCACGCCAGCGGAAGCTGGGGCCTCGGGCGGCAGCGCGCAAACGCCTGAGGTGCCAGCTTCCGCTGGCATGACGGGAGAGCATGACGGAATCGCTCAGACCGGCGAGGAAGACCCGCTGGCGTTGGTCGATGATCCTGATGTGGGCGACATCGTTGCAGAAGGCGCGACCACCGGTTCCACGCTTTCCTACACGCCCGAAGCCGCCGAAAAGGCGCTGATCGACGCGCTCGATGCCGCTGCCCCGCGCGCCGCCGCTGCGGTGGAGGCTGAACAGTTCGCCGATGCGATGGCCGCGCTCGCCACCTTGCGCGCGCCCATCGACAGGTTCTTTGAAGAGGTGACTGTCAACGCCGAGGAGACCCATAAGCGCGCCGCGCGCCTTGCGCTGCTGGCGCGGTTCCGTGATGCGGTCCACCGTGTGGCCGATTTCAGCCGGATCGAGGGGTGATTTCTCCCGCATATCTTTTCGCGTCACCTTGAGAAAAAGCACAGTATTTCAAGGCCATGATCCCTGTATGGAAAGTGACATGCTGTAACCTTTGTCACGTTCCCAACACAGCGTAGGAAGCAATATGACACTCAAGACGGTCTATGTATTCGGAGGCGACGCCGACCACTCCGATCCGCGCCAGAAGGACAAGACCGTTGCGGGCGGCAAGGGCGCGAACCTTGCCGAAATGGCGAGCATCGGCCTGCCGGTGCCGCCGGGCTTCACGATTACCACCGAAGAGTGCGTCGCCTATCTGCGGGACGGGGCGGGCTTCTCGGACGGGCTGAAGGCGGCGGTGGCCGGGGCTCTCGCCCATGTCGAAGCCACCGTTGGCAAGCGGTTCGGCGATGCGGGCGATCCGCTGCTGGTCTCGGTCCGCTCGGGCGCGCGGGTCTCGATGCCGGGCATGATGGACACGGTGCTTAACCTCGGCCTCAACGACGCGACGGTGGAGGGGCTTGCACAGTCCTCCGGCGATGCGCGGTTCGCCTGGGACAGCTACCGCCGCTTCATCCAGATGTATTCGGACGTGGTGCTCGGCATCGATCACGGCCTGTTCGAAGAGGCGCTGGAGATCGCCAAGGAAGACAAGGGCTTCTACAACGACACCGAGATGGCGGCCGAAGACTGGCAGGCGCTCGTCAGCGAATACAAGGGCATCGTCGAGGAGGAACTGGGCCGACCGTTCCCGCAGGATGTGACCGAGCAATTGTGGGGCGCGATCCGCGCGGTGTTCGACAGCTGGGACAGCGACCGGGCCAAGGTCTACCGGCGCTTGAACGACATTCCGGGCGACTGGGGCACGGCGGTCAACGTGCAGGCGATGGTGTTCGGCAACATGGGCGAGACCAGCGCCACCGGCGTCGCCTTCACCCGCGACCCTGCGACCGGCGAGCGGGCTTACTACGGCGAGTACCTCATCAACGCGCAGGGCGAGGACGTGGTGGCGGGCATCCGCACGCCGCAATACCTCACGAAGGCTGCGCGCGAGGCGGCAGGGGCCAAGCCGCTGTCGATGGAAGAGGCGCTTCCGGAGGCCTATACCGAGCTCGCCCGCGTGTTCGACCTGCTCGAGCTGCACTACAAGGACATGCAGGACATCGAGTTCACCGTCGAGCGCGGTAAGCTGTGGATGCTCCAGACCCGCTCGGGCAAGCGCACCGCAAAGGCCGCGCTCAAGATGGCGGTCGACATGGTCGGCGAGGGCCTGATCGACGAGCGCGAGGCCGTGCGGCGGGTCGATCCGATGGCGCTGGACCAGCTGCTCCACCCGACGCTCGATCCCGATGCCGAGCGCAACGTGCTGACCACCGGCCTGCCCGCATCGCCGGGCGCTGCGGCGGGCCGGATCGTTCTCGATGCCGATACCGCCGAACAATGGGCGGGGCGGGGTGAGAAAGTCATTCTGGTGCGGGTCGAAACCTCGCCGGAGGACATCCACGGGATGCACGCCGCACAGGGCATTCTCACCGCGCGCGGGGGGATGACCAGCCACGCGGCAGTGGTCGCGCGCGGCATGGGCCGGCCTTGCGTGTCGGGTGCCGGCGCGGTGTCGATCGACAGGGCGAGCCGTACGCTGCGCATCGGCAGCACCGAGCTGAAGGAAGGCGATGCCATTACGCTCGACGGCGCAACGGGTCAGGTGATGCTCGGGATTGTGCCGACGGTCGAGCCGGAGCTGGCGGGCGATTTCGGGACCCTGATGGTGTGGGCCGACAAGCTGCGCCGCATGAAGGTGCGCACCAATGCCGAGACGCCTGACGATTGCCGCATGGCGCGCCAGTTCGGGGCCGAGGGGATAGGGCTGTGCCGCACCGAACACATGTTCTTCGAAGCCTCGCGGATCAGCCTCGTTCGCCAGATGATCCTCGCCGACGACGAAGCAGGCCGCCGCCGCGCGCTCGACAAGCTGCTGCCCGAACAGCGCGCGGATTTCACCGCGATCTTCGAAGTGATGGCGGGGCTTCCTTGCACGATCCGCCTCCTCGATCCGCCGCTCCACGAGTTCCTCCCGCACGCCGACGAGGAGTTCGCCGAGCTGGCCGACGCGACGGGCCTCGGGGTCGACCACCTCAAGCGCCGGGCGGGCGAGCTGCACGAATTCAATCCCATGCTGGGCCACCGCGGCTGCCGGCTCGGCATCACGTTCCCCGAGATCTACGCGATGCAGGCGCGCGCGATCTTCGAGGCGGTCTGTGCGGTGAAGAACGCCACTGGCGAAGCCCCGCTGCCGGAGATCATGATCCCGCTGGTGGCCACCAAGCGCGAGCTGGCGATCCTCAAGGCGCTGGTCGACAAGACCGCAGAGGAAGTCTTCGCCGAGACCGGCACGCGGGTCGACTACCTTGTCGGCACGATGATCGAGCTCCCGCGCGCCGCGCTGATGGCCGGCGAGATTGCCGAGGAGGGGGCGTTCTTCTCCTTTGGCACCAACGATCTCACCCAGACCACACTTGGCGTGTCACGTGACGATGCGGCGCGGTTCCTGAGCGTCTATGTCGAGAAGGGCATCTTCCCGCGCGATCCCTTCGTCAGCCTCGATATCGAGGGCGTCGGCCAGCTGGTCGAACTGGCGGCGGAGCGGGGCAGGGCGACCCGGCCAGACATCAAACTGGGCATCTGCGGCGAGCATGGCGGTGACCCGGCGAGCATCGCCTTCTGCGAGAGCGTGGGTCTCGATTACGTCAGCGCATCGCCGTACCGCGTGCCGATCGCCCGGTTGGCTGCGGCGCAGGCAGCGCTCAAGAAGGGCTAGGTCCCCGCGAGGGACCGTCGCCCGGTGAGGGTGACGATCTCGAAGGTCTCGGTCACCTTGCCATCCGCCTCGGCCCGTGCGGCAAAGGCGGCGCGGGCGCGGGCAATAGCGGCTTTGCCGAGCGGTGCGGCGGGCTTGACGAGCGCATTGCCGAGCCCCTGATCGCGAAGATCGCCGACCAGACGATCAAGACTGGCATAGCGCACGCCGAGAGTGTGCGAGTCCACGACCGGGTCCTTCCACCCTGCTCGCTGGAGCAGGGAAGGAGCGGCGCGGGCATCGACCAGCGGGTGAAGGCGGGCTGCAGGACGATCCGGCTCGGACGCCATCATCGCTGCGCGCAGAGCAGGCAAGCTCTGGCCGCCGATAAAGCTCGCAATCACCAGACCGCCCGGAGTCAAGGCGGCGCGAAGGTGGATCAATGCGCCCGGCAGGTCGTTGACCGCATCAAGCTGGCCGAGAACGCCGATGAAGTCATAAGGTCCCCCCGCGAGCGGCTCCACCGGGTTGGCAACAGGATCGACGACCAGTTCCGCATTGCCCTGCCGCAGATAGGCGGCGAGTGCATCGGTGCAGCCGCCGATCAGCAATGCTTTGGCAGGGGCGTGGCGCACGAAGCTCAAACGGTCGATCATATCCTCGGCGATCTCGTCGAGGAGGAAGGTTGCCGCGTCATCCGAACAGCGCATTCGCTTCGCCGAGCGCAGGAGCCGGGCAATCCGGCGCGTTTCGGCAAAGATCGAGGGGACATTTGGGGCACTCATCCGCGTCGCACTGCCGTGCTTGCTTCGGGAGTGCAAGCCGTGCGACATTCGGATGTGATGGCAGTGGTCGCTCACCTCGCCCGGCATTTCGCCCCCGTGGTGGATTTCGTCTATCCGCCGCGCTGCCCGTCGTGCGGGATGGCGATTGCCAGCCAGGCGGGGCTTTGCGCGGACTGCTGGAGCAGCCTTGAGGTGCCCGCCCATGCCGAGGCTGCCGGCCACGCCATGCCGCTTTACGCCGCGACCTATTACAACGACACGTCCCGCAAGCTGGTGTTGGCCTATAAGCACGGCGGCCGGATTGCGCTTTCGCGTCTGCTCGCCCGGCTGATGGCGGCGCGGCTGCCCGAGCCGGAAGCAGGGCGCCCCTTGCCGTTGCTGGTGCCGGTGCCACTCCATCGCTGGAGGCTATGGAACCGCGGCTTCAATCAGGCCGCGTTGCTGGTGCGCGATCTGGCGAAGATGGGGAAGGGTGAAGCGGCAGTCGGCGTGCTGCTCCGTCATCGGCTCACGCCCAACCTTGGCGGCCTTGGGCGCGAGGCGCGGGAGAAGGTGCTGACCGGAGCGATCCGGCTTGGGTCCGGCGCCGCAAAACAAATCAACGGGCGCGACGTGGTGCTGGTGGATGATGTGCTGACAAGCGGGGCGACAAGCCGCGCCTGCATAGCGGCTATCGCCGCAGCAGGACCTGCCTCGATCGCGGTCGCCTGCTTTGCCCGGGTGGAAGAGGACCACAAGCACGCGCATCCCTGATGCCGTCCTTTCCTGAAAAACATAACGCCCGAGGCCTTCTGGGCCCCGGGCGCCACGTGACGAAACGGTGCGGATCCACCCTTGCGGGCCGAGGCAGCGACCCCCTAACTTCGCTGCCGGGATCCAGTCCCTATCGTTCAACCGGTCGCGCTGGCACCCCGCTGCC
>Ga0114986_1000013_pt1 | contig 45670 bp, 49 predicted proteins | sample Shrwel1BS1Day17_FD_96988 | JGI IMG/M metagenome (GOLD analysis project Ga0114986, IMG submission 96988) | Subsurface microbial communities from deep shales in Ohio, USA - Utica-3 well 1 S-1-Day17 | ecosystem: Environmental > Aquatic > Deep subsurface > Shale gas/oil reservoir > Produced... | reverse complement strand
GGCGCAGGCTGCACAGCAGGCCGAGCGTCGCGGTGAGGCGCGCGCAGAGCGTATCGACCGCCGCAGCGAACAGCGCGCCGCCCAGATCGACCGCCGCAGCGAGCGCCGCGCCGATCAGGTGGACTGGCGCAGCCAGCAGCGTGCCACCGCTGTCGAACAGCGCGGTGACCAGCGCGCCGACCGGCTCGACTGGCGCGGCCGCAATGGCGCCGCCGACCGCGTCGATGCCCGCACCGACCGCCGCGCCGACCGCATCGAGGACCGCGGTGATCGCCGGGCCGAGGGCATCGAGAACCGCGGCGATATCCGTGCCGGACAGGTCGAACGCCGCGGTGACCGCCGCGCCGATCGTGCCGACGGGCGTTGGGATGGTGACCGGCGCGATGGCCGCGTCGGCGACATCCGGGCGCGCGGGGGCAATAGCTGGGGCGACGGTATTCGCGACATCGCCCGCGACGGACGCCGCGATGATTGGCGCGATGGGCGCCGTGATGGCTGGAGAGACGGGCGGCGCGATGACTGGCGGGACGACCGGCGCGGCTGGCGGCGGGACGACTGGCGCCACGGATGGAATGGCCGTCCGGGCTGGGACAACCGCGATTTCCGTCGCTGGAACCGCGGCTGGCGCGACAATCGTCGCTACGACTGGTTCGATTTCCGGCGCGGTAACCACTTCGTGTTCCGGCCCGGCCCCTATTACGCGCCGTTCCGCAGCCACCGCTACAGCCGATTGCAGACCGGGTTCTTCCTCGACAGCCTGTTCTTCCAGCCGCGCTTCTTCATCAACGACCCGTGGGCCTATCACCTGCCCCCGGTCTACGGACCTTACCAGTGGGTCCGGTATTATGACGATGTGGTGCTGGTCGATATCTACACCGGCGAGGTCGTAGACGTCATCCACGACTTCTTCTGGTAAGGTCTCCGCCAGAGACGGGAAGCCCCGCCGGAGCGATCCGGCGGGGCTTTTTGCATTGCGGCGGCGCTGTGCGGTTCAGCCTTTCGCCGTGCCGAAGGGCAGCATCCGGAACAGCGTCCCGTCCTTGTCGAAGATGGTGTGCTTGAGCGCGCCGAGCGTGTGCACGACGATCAGGATCAGCAATGCCTTGCCAGCCAGCGCATGGGTCTCGAAGATCTGTTCGCCCAGCGCTTCGTTGGCAGGCACCGGCAGGCGCGGCAGTTCGAAAAGGCCCCATACGCTGATCGTCCCGCCAAAACTCGACATCGCGATCCAGCCCGCGATCGGCATTATCAGCAGCAGAGCGTAGAAGGCGAGGTGGACAGACTTCGCAAGGGTGCGCTCCCACCCTGCATGGCCCGCAGGTGCTGGCGGCGGCGGGCTGATCTGCCGCCACACCAGCCGCAGCGCGACAAGCGCGAAGATCACGATGCCGAGGGCGAAGTGATTGGCCATGATCTCCCCGCGCGCCTCGCGGGTCGCGGCTTCCTCGGCCCCTTCGGCGATGCGCCAGCTGACGATCACAGCCACGAAGACCAGCCAATGCAGCAGCATGGCGAGGCCCGAGTATTTCGTTTTGGCGTAAAGGTTCATCCCATATCCCTCCGGTCTGTTACCCTTGGCGCAAAGCCTAGCATTGCGTGCCCGCCGCGCAACAAGCAGTGCTTCCCGCTTTGCTGGATCAGGGCGGCTTGCTAGCTGTGCTGCCGATGCCTTCAGAAGACCTTGTCCCCGATCAATCGGCCCTCGCGCTTCAGGGCGATGCTGTGCGCACGCGTCTTTCTTCCATGCCCGACATCTACCGCGTGGCAGACGAGCGGATCGAGTTGTTCGCTGTTGGCGATTTCCTGACCGGTGAGGAATGCGCCCGTCTGTGCGCGATGATCGACGCGGTCGCACGCCCATCCGCGCTCCACGAACTCGACTATGCGAGCGGCTTTCGCACCTCCTATTCCGGCGACCTTGACCCGCGCGATCCGTTTGTCGCCGGCATTTCCGCCCGGATCGACGCGCTGCTCGGCGTGCCGCAGGAGATCGGGGAACCGGTGCAGGGGCAGCGCTACCTGCAGGGGCAGGAGTTCAAGGCGCACAATGACTGGTTCTATGTCACCGAAAGCTATTGGCCCGGGGAAGAGGCGCGCGGCGGGCAGCGCAGCTGGACGGCGATGGCCTACCTCAATGCGGTAGAAGCGGGCGGCGCGACCGCTTTCACGCTGCTGGGGCTAGAGATCGAACCCAAGCCGGGCGTGCTGCTGCTGTGGAACAACGCCCTGCCCGATGGCCGCCCCAACGAAGCCACGCTCCACGCCGGCCTGCCGGTCGAGGCGGGGGCGAAATACGTGATCACCAAGTGGTATCGCACCCGCGCCTGGCGCTGATCAGCCGGCGATGATCTCCACCCATTCCGCCCGCACCCAGCCCCGGTTGCACGGGCCGAGATAGGGGCGCGGTTCTTCCACCGGGCTGGAAAGGTCGCAATCCTCTTCGGGATTGCCGGAATAGACGATGCCGAGCATCTCCTCATCGCCCGGCTCGCCCGAGGCATCGCACACCCACACCTGCTGGCCGTGGACCAAGGTGTCGACATAGCCGAGTTCGGTGGAGTTCCCCGGGAACACCATGACGGCGCCGGTATCGGGGCCGGTCGGCGGATTGTTGATCATGCCAAGGCTGCACGGATCGAGCCCTTCTTCCGGGCTGCCGATCATCACCGGACGATTGCCCTGCATGTCCATCGGCTGCGCCTGCCCCGCGAGCGGCAGGGCGAGCACGGCGAAGGCGGGCAAGGGCGCAAGATGTAAAAGCTGCATGGGCCAATCGTCCTGTGGATCTAGTCCTTTTCGCTGCGCCCCAGCGCCCGCACATCCTCAGCCAGTGTTTCGATCCGGCGCGCGAGGCGGAGGATTTCCAGCTGGGTGCGCAGGTTCACCTCGTAATCGTGGCGCGCGGTGATGCGGTCCTTCATCGCCTGCCGGTTCTGGCTCATCAGGATGATCGGCGCCTGCACCGCGGCGAGCATCGAGAGCATCAGGTTGAGGAAGATGAACGGGTAGGCATCGAAGGGCTTCATCCCCAGCGCTTGCAACACCCCGCTGTTGAGCCCCGCCCACACCACCAGCACCACGCCGAAACCGACGATGAAGCCCCAGCTGCCCCCCACCGCCGCCACCCGGTCGGCGAGACGGTCGCCCCAGGTGGCGTGCGCCTGCGCCAGTTCATCGGCATCGCGCCCGGTGAAGCTGCCCGCCGCGACATGCTTCAAGACCCGCTGCTCGTCCGCCTCCAGATCGTCGTAATCGCGGCCCAGCAAATCGCGAGCGAGCTTCTTCGGATCGGCGGGGCGGTGGGTCATATGCAGGTCATGCCTTTGACAGAGCCTCTGCAATCAGCTTGCGGGTCGGCGCGATGCCGTAGAGCGCGATGAAGCTACCCATGCGCGGGCCCTGTTCGCTGCCGAGCAGGGTTTCGTAGAGCGCCTTGAACCAGTCGCGCAGCGATTCGAAGCCGAACTCCTCGATCTTGCCGATCTCGTAGACGATGGTCTGGAGATCCTCCGCACTGGTCGCCGGGTCGGCGGCTTGAAGCGCGGCGTCAAGTGCCTGCAATGCCGCCACTTCTCCGCCCGCGGGCGCGCGCTTTTCCAGCGTCGGGGCGACAAAATCGCGGTTGTAGGCAAGCGCGCGGCCGACCAGCGCGTCAAGCGCGGGATGGGCCGCCGGATCAGCGTTCTCGACATAATTGCCGAGGTAGGACCACACCGCCTCGCGCGTCGCTCCGGCGCCCAGCACCCCTACAAGATTGAGCAGCAGGCTGAAGGGCACCGGCAGCGTGTCGCCCTGTCCCGGCGCATCGGCGCCTTCGTGCCGCTCGTTGGCGCGCAGCAGGTGCCACACGGCATTGCCGAGCCGCTTGTCGGCATCCTGCGAGGGGATCGCGGCGCGGAACTGCCAGTAATCGTCCACAGCCTTGGGGATCACGCCCGCGTGCAACTGCTTGGCGCTCTTGGGATTGGCGAAGATGTAATAGCCGAGGCTCTCCGGGCTGCCATATTGCAGCCACTGCTCGATGGAGAGACCGTTGCCCTTGGATTTGCTGATCTTTTCGCCCTTGGCATCAAGGAATAGCTCGTAGATCAGGCCTTCGGGCTTGTGACCGCCCAGCACGCGGGCGATCTTGCCCGACTGGATGCCGCTATCGGTCAGGTCCTTGCCGTACATCTCGTAATCCACGCCCAATGCCACCCAACGCATCGCCCAGTCGACCTTCCACTGGCACTTGGCCATGCCGCCCAGCGCCGATTGCTGGACAACCGTTCCATCCTCGTCGGTGAAGCGGATGATGCCCTCCGCTGCGTCGACCACCTCGATCGGCACCTGCAAAACCGCTCCGGTGGTCGGGCTGATCGGCATGACGGGGGAGTAGGTCTTGCGGCGCTCTTCCCCCAGGGTGGGCAGCATGATGTCCATGATCGCGCCGAAATTGGCGAGCACACCCTTCAGTGCCGCATCGAACTTGCGGCCGTTGTAGCAATCGGAGGAGCTGACGAACTCGTATTCGAACCCGAAGCGGTCGAGGAAATCGCGCAGCATCGCATTGTTGTGCGCGGCAAAACTTTCGAACTTTTCAAAGGGATCGGGAATGCGCGAGAGAGGCTTTCCCAAGTGCTCGGCCAGCATCGCCTGATTGGGGACGTTGTCGGGCACCTTCCTGAGGCCATCCAGATCATCCGAGAACGCCACCAGCCGCGTTGCCGCCCCGCCGGTCAGCGTCTCGTAGGCGCGCCGCACCAGCGAGGTGCGCAGAACCTCCTGAAACGTCCCGATATGCGGCAGGCCCGAGGGGCCGTAGCCGGTTTCGAACAGCACGCCGCCGGGCTTGCCTTCCGGCAGGCGCTTGGCGAGGCGCTGGGCCTCCTGAAAGGGCCAGGCCTTGGAGGATTGTGCAGCGGTGATGAGTGCTTCGGGCGTGATGGTCATAGTGTGGCGGCTATTAGGGATGGCGCGCGGGCTTGCAAGCGGGAAAGCCTGTTGGGAAGGTTACGAAGGCTACACCCTGTCACTTTCCCAACTCTCCTTTTTCCTTTTTATTTTCAGGTATTTGTGTCGAGAATTGATGGCGGACGGACACGTGGTTCGCGCGCGAGGCGAGAGCGGCTGGGAGAGACATGCGAGCCTTTTACGCCGTCGGGGCGCTGTAGGACAGCGGGCGGGGCAAAGTCGGGGCACCAGCCGTTTACATCGCCGCCGCCCTCGCCCATCGTCAGCGGCGTGACTCCCCCGGCCACCCCCCTGCCCGATCCGCTCGCCCTGCCCGCGCTCCACGCGAGCCACGGCGGCCACTGGCTGCGCTCCCCCGCAGGCGGGACGCAGGCCGTGTCCAAGGGCGATGCGATCATGGCCGCCGCCGATACCCCGGTGCTGCTGCTCAACGCGCCGCTGGTGGCGAGCCGCCTTGGCTATCCCGACCTGTCGGGGCTCGATCTGCTGGAGGCCTTCGCCTTCATCCACCCCGCGCGTTTCTGCGTTCCCACACCGCGCGGGCTGGCCGAGGCGCTGGGGCTTCCGGTCCCTGAGAATGACGCTGCCGTGCCTGAAATGCTCCAGCGTGCGGCGGGCGCGCTGATCGCCGCCTGTCAGGACCCGGCATGGCCCGAGCGCCAGGGCGCGTGGAGTGCGGTGCAATCGCTCGAACGCCTGCGCTGGCCGTGGGCGCAGGTGCTGCGCCCGCACATCGCCAAGCCCGAACGCGCCGAACGCTGGCTGTTCGCCAAGCTGCCCGAATGGGACGAAGCGGGCGAGCGCCCTGCCCCGCGTCAGGTGGAACTATCCGCAGAGGCGGTGCAGGCGCAGCTCGCCCGCCTGACCGGCGAAGGCGCGGAACAGCGCGAAGGCCAGCGTGCCTATGCGCAGGACGTATCGCGTATCTTTGCCCCCCGCTCCGCCCCGGGCAGGCCGCATTTGGCGCTGGCGCAAGCAGGCACGGGGATCGGCAAGACGCTGGGTTATCTTGCGCCTGCCTCGGTGTGGGCGGGCCTGAGCGGCGGGACGGTGTGGGTGTCGACCTTCACCAAGAATCTGCAACGCCAGCTGCGCGCCGAGAGCCGCCGGGCCTGGCCGGTCAAGCGCCCCGACGGCACCCCGCCCGTGGTGGTGCGCAAGGGGCGGGAGAATTACCTCTGCCTGCTCAATCTTGAAGACGCGCTGCAAGGCGGGTTCGCGGGCCGCCCGGCGATCCTCGCGCAGCTGGTGGCGCGCTGGGGCGCATACACCCGCGATGGCGACATGATCGGGGGCGATCTGCCCGGCTGGCTCGGCACGCTGTTCAGGAAGCGCGGCATCGCAGCCCTGACCGACCAGCGCGGCGAGTGCATCTATGCCGGCTGCCCGCATTACCGGAAGTGCTTCATCGAACGCGCCGCGCGGGATTCTGCTCAGGCCGATCTGGTGATCGCCAATCACGCCCTCGTGATGGTCAACGCCGCGCGCGCGAGGGACCCGAACCAGCGCCCCACCCGCCTGATCTTCGACGAAGGCCACCATGTCTTCGACGCTGCGGACAGCACCTTCGCCGCCACGCTTTCGGGGCAGGAGACGATCGAGCTGCGCCGCTGGATCATCGGGCCGGAGAAGGAATCGCGCGGCCGCCGTCGCGGGCTTTCGGCGCGGCTTGCCGATATCGCCAGCTATGACGAGGCGGGCGCGGAGGCCATCGCGGCGGCGTGCAAGGCAGGGCAGTTGCTCCCCTCCGACGGTTGGCTCCAGCGCCTTTCCGAAAACAGCCCCTTCGGCCCCGTCGAAGCCCTGCTCGCCGCCGTGCGCACCGCCACCTATGCCCGGGACGAAAGCGGCGGGATCGACGCGGGCTACGGCATCGAGACCGAGGCGGCGGGGCTGCCCGGTGAAGTCATCGAGGCGGCGGGGGCGGCTTCGGAAGCACTCGCCAGCATCCGCGTGCCGCTGATCCGGCTGGGCGGGCGGCTGGAAGCGATCCTTGCCGAACCGCCCGACTGGCTCGACGCGCAAGGGCGCGCGCGCATTGAAGGCGCACGGTTCGCGCTGGCGTGGCGGATCGACCTCATCGCTGCATGGGAATCGCTTCTCGACCGGCTGGGCGGCCCCGCCGACCCCGAATTCGTTGACTGGCTGGCGGTGGACCGTTCCGACGCGCGTGAATTCGACGTGGCGATCCACCGCCGCTGGCTCGATCCGATGAAGCCCTTCGCCCGCGTCGTGCTTGAACCCGCGCACGGGGTGCTGCTGACCAGCGCGACCCTCACCGACCGGACGGAAGACGACGACCGCTGGGCGAGCGCCGTGGCGCGTTCGGGCGCGGAGCATGTCGAGGTCGCCCCGCTGCTCTCGGCGGCAGAAAGCCCCTTCGATTACGCGAGCCGCGCCGAGGTGCTGATCGTCACCGACATCGCCAAGGGCGATCTGCCTGCGCTGGCCGGTGCCTATGCGCGGATCATCGAGGCGAGCGGGGGCGGCGTGCTCGGCCTGTTCACCGCGATCCGCCGCCTGCGCGCGGTGCATGGCCGCATCGCCGACCGGCTCGCACGGGCGGGCCTGCCGGTCTATGCCCAGCATGTCGACCCCATCGACACCGGCACGCTGGTCGACATCTTCCGCGACGATCCCCGCGCCAGCCTGATCGGCACGGACGCGCTGAGGGATGGCGTGGACGTGCCCGGCCACAGCTTGCGCTGTGTGGTGATGGAACAGGTGCCCTGGCCCCGCCCCGACATTCTCCACAAGGCGCGCAGGCTGGCAGGCGGCGGCTCTGCCTATGATGATCGCATCATCCGCGCGCGGCTGGCGCAGGCCTTCGGGCGGCTGATCCGGAGCAAGGACGACAGCGGCCATTTCATCGTCCTCAGCCCCGCTTTCCCCTCGCGCCTGCTGTCGGCCTTTCCCAAAGGCACGCCGGTGCTGCGCGTGACGCTCGATCAGGCTTTACAACGCCTCGCGGCTGGTGTTGTGGGCAAGGAGAGCGAGCCAGCCGGAGGAGCCTTGCAGCCATGAAAATTCTCGGCCTCCTGCGCCATGCCAAGTCGGATTGGGATGACACCAGCCAGCGCGATTTCGACCGCGGGCTGAATGCGCGCGGGCGCAAGGGTGCGGAGCTGATCGGCCAGCACATTCGCGATCACGGGGTGAAGTGGGACAAGGTTCTCGCCAGCCCCGCCGTGCGCGTCAAGCTGACGCTGGAGGGCGCGCTGCCGGATGTGGAGCCGGTCTATGACCAGCGGCTCTATCTCGCCAGCTTCGACACCATCGTCGAGACAATCGAGGCCCATGCGGGCAGCGGCGCGGACGAGGCAAAGGCGATCCTGATCGCTGGCCACAATCCGGGCCTGCAGGATGTGCTGCTGGAACTGGTCGCGCCGGGCAAGGAAAACGCGCTGTTCAAGGAAGCGGTCGTGAAGTTCCCGACCGCTGCCTATGCCGTGCTGGAATGCGATATCCAGCACTGGAGCGAGCTGAAGCGGTATTGCGCCGAACTGGTGCACTTCGCCCGCCCCCGCGATCTCGACCCCGATCTGGGGCCTGAAGGCTAGGCGGACGGGGAAGGCCAGCCCTCCCCGCGCGCTCTCTAATCCACCGCGGCCAGATTATCGTCCGAATCCCGGTCGATGTAAAAGTTGTAGGGATCGATGCCGGCGAAGGCGGGCTTCTTCGCGGTAACGATTTCCACCACCTGCTGCCCGCTGCGCACCGGATAACGCTGCATCGACAGGACATCGGCCTTGGCGAAGGCGCCGGTGCCCGGACGGGCGGTGAAGGCGCCGACCTCGATGCGTTCGGCAAGCTTGGCGGGGGTTTCCACGCCCTTGCCATCGGCGGTGAACTTGCCCGCTTCGATGGTGATGCGGGTCACCCACTTGCCATCCGCGCGCTTGGTTGAGGTCGCTTCCCTGGCCTTCAGATCATAGATCGTGATCTTTTCGAACAGGTCGGTGATCAGCGCCTGATCCTCCGCCGTCTTGGCCTCCTTGCGCAGCTCGGCGATCAGATCGAGGCTGCGCGGGAACGGCGCACCCTTGAACTTGTAGGTCGCCACCAGCCGTGCCAGCGCGCGGTTGACCGCATCCTCGCCCAGCCGGTGCTGGAGGAGATACATCACGAGGCTGCCCTTGCGGTAATGGATGTGCTGCTGGTTCTCGACCCGGATCAGCGGCTGTTCGGGCAGCGGATCGCCCTTGCGGCCAGCGAGGTAGCGATCCAGCTCGAACTTGAGGAAGCGGCGGATCTTGTCCTCGCCGTACAGCTCCTTCATCACCATCAGCGCGCTGTATTGCGCGAGCGTTTCCGACAGCAGAGTCGATCCCTGCATGTCCGCTCCGATCAGCTGGTGCGCCCAGTACTGGTGGCCCACTTCATGTGCGGTGACATAGGAGACGTAGTCGATGGTCTCCGGGTCGCGCACATCGGCGGCAAAGCCGATGCTTTCGGAATAGGGCATGGTCCCGGCGAAAGCCTGCGCGAAGCTGTCATAGCCCGGGAACTCGATGATCCGCGCATAACCGAACTGATAGGGGCCGAAATTGCGCTCGTAATAGGCGAGCGATGTCTTCAACGCCTTCTGCATCGCGGGCACGTTCCAGGCATGCTTGGGATCGTGATAGACGCTGAGCAGCACCGGCCCGACCTGCTCCTCGGCCACGGCATAGCGGGCCGATTGCACCGAGAAGAAGTTGAGGATCGGCGCAGGAGACTGGAAAACCGCGATGCGGCGTCCGCCCTCCACCTTGTCGGAGATCTTGTTCCCCGGCGCGATCGGCACCTGATCGGCGGCCGTACTGACCGTGATCCGTGCGTTCACCCAATCGGTCCGGGTGTAGTTGTTCGCCTGCGCCGCGGTATCCTCCAGCTTGGCCGTGCGCAGTTCGGCCGGCAGCCCCTGCCGCCGCCGCGCGGTGCGGTCTTGCAGCAGTCCATTGCGGTCCATCCCGATGATCGGCGCGAAGGTGAAGTTGTTCACGAAGGTGCCGTTGTCGACGATGTCGGTCGCCGCCCCGCTGTTGGCGAAACCGCGCCGCCACACGTCCGATGCGAAATCGAGCCGCGCCGTCGCGCCCGGGGCGAGTGGGGTGTCGAAGCGGTAGATGCGGTAGGCATGGCGCTTGTCGTGGCTGACCAGCTTGGCCCCCGCGACATCGAGGCGGGTGAAGACGACGCTGTCGTCACCCTGCCGCACGTGCAGGTCGCTGATCGGCACGCCGCTGTCATTGCGCAAGGCGTAGCCGCCGACGACCTTCATGCGCCGGTCTTCGGGGAAGATATCGACCTTGAACACCACATCGGTGATGACCGGGCGGGGGAGTTTTTCGTATTTGAGGTAGGTCCGCTCGTAATCGGCCTGCCGCGCTTCGGCATCGTCGACGGTTTCATAGGTATTGAGCTGGGTGATGTTGCGGTGGATGATCAGGCCGGTGCCCACCATCACTGCAATCGCCGCCGCCGCGACCCCGCCCGAGGCGAGCGTGGCGCGGCGCGCGATGCCCTTCAGGCGCGGGACAACCGCAACCACGGTGCCGCGCGGCCATGCCCAGTGGGCAAACACCAGCAGCAACACGCCGAAGGCCGCCCAATAGGTGCGCGCAATTGCCGCCCCCACCCAGAAACCGCCGGTGCCATTCATGTCACTCAAGGGCTCGGCAGGGGTGGCCGAAAAATTGTAGAGGATGTTCGAATAGCCGAGGTTGCCCATGAAGATGCGGGCGACGAACCACACTAGAAACAGCCCCCACCCCAGATACTTGTTGGGGCTGAGCACCTGGAAAAACACCGCCAGCACCGCGAGTAACAGCAGATCGACCGACTGCGGGATGACATAGGCGCTCAGATACAGGCCATAGTCGATGGTGCCCGTGCCGTTCCCCAGCTGATAGAGCACGCCGGTTGCCATGCCTGCCAGCGCCATCGCCAGCAGCACGGCGAAGATCGCGAGGATCTTGGGCACGAACATCGTCCACGCGGGCACGGGGGTCGCGTCGATGATCTCGCCCATCTTCACGTCGCGTTCGCGCCACACCAGCTCCCCGCCGTAGAACACGGCGACAATCAGGCTGAACAGCGATGCGCTGCCGATCACTGTCTGGATGACATTGGCGGTCAGCGGATAGGACGGCGTGCCGTAGGTCGTCTCGGAGAAAACGAGGTTGAGCGCCGCGAACGCGACCGAGATCAGCAGCAGCACGATCAGGCCCGGGCTCTTGAGCACGAACATCACCTCGGCCCGCAGCCGCAGCCAGAAGGTGGCGAGCGCGTGGCCGGGCCCGAAGTGGCGGGTGACGGGCGCAGTCAGGGTGCGCGGCGTGACTGCCTCTGCCTTCGCGGCCTTCGCCGCCTGCTTGGCCAGCCGCCGCAGCTTCCAGCGCGATGGCGCACGCTCGGTCATGCTGAAACGCAGCCACGCAATACCGAGAAACACCGCCGACAGGCCCAGCACGAAGATGCGGTTGAACAGCAGGTTGCCTTCCAGCGGCACGTGGCGCGTGTTCATCTCCGCTGCGGTCCAGTACCGCGAGACTTCGGAAATGGCGCCGGTGCCGAGCGGTTCGTAGCGCGCGACCACGTCCTGCATCGAAGGATCAGCCGACAGGATGATGCTGACCGCAAGGTAGCCCATCACCAGCACCATCACGCCGATATAGCTCGCCAGCATCGACCGGGTGAGCGTGGCGAGGCTGAACAGCAGCGCCGCCGACAGGATCAGGTTCGGGATCGCGATGACAAGGAACGGCCAGCCATACAGCGCAAGGCTGTTGGGGCCGACCGTCTCCGGGTCGACCCACGGCATGGCCGCGCCCAGCGCAATCCCCGCCGGAATCGCGACAAAGCCGAGCACCGCTATCGCCAGCCCGCCGAGGAAGCGCCCCGCCAGAAAGCTGCCGCGTCCGACAGGCGTCGCGCGGATCATCGGGCCGAACTTCGTCGCATCGTCGCGCACCACGGCATTGGCGACAAAGGCGGTGATGACGAACAGATAGAAGATCGCGAACACGGCCATCGCCAGCGTCACGGTGTAAGGCGAATTCTCGTTCACCGTGCCGGGCGCGGCGAAGCTGACATTGTCGCTGGCGGAAAGGCCGAAGCCCAACAGGAAGAAGATCGCGACCGAGGCCCAGAACACCGGATTGCGGAGCTGGTAACGGATTTCGAACGCGGCAAGGCGTGCGGTCAGCATCGGATCGCCCCCTTATGCGGCTTGTGCGGCGGGCGCGCGGCGGGTTTCGGCAAGGGTCGCGAAATACACGTCCTCAAGGCCGCCCGTAACCGGTGCGAAGCCTTCGGGTTGGGTGTCGGACAGCACGTGGACCACGATCTCGCCTGCGAAGAAACGGTGGGAGATGACCTCGTGGCTCGCCTGCATGTCGGGCAGCAGGGTGTGGGGGATGGTCTTCTGCCACACGCGGCCCTTGGTCGAGGCGATCAAATCATGCGGCGCGCCTTCCAGCCGCACCTTGCCGCCTGCCAGCACAGCCATGCGCGGGCACAGGTCGGCAACGTCATCGACGATGTGGGTGGAGAGGATCACCACCACGTTCTCGCCAATCCCGGCCAGCAGGTTGAGAAAGCGGTTGCGCTCTTCCGGGTCGAGGCCGGCAGTCGGTTCATCGACGATGATCAGCTCGGGCTGACCGATCAGCGCCTGCGCGATGCCGAACCGCTGGCGCATCCCGCCCGAAAAGCCCGCAATCGCCTTGCCGCGCACGCTCCACAGATTGGTCTGGTTGAGCAGGTGTTCGACCATCGCCTTGCGCTCGCCCGCGTTCGTCACGCCCTTGAGCACCGCCATGTGATCGAGCATCACCTGCGCCGAGACGCGCGGATAAACGCCGAAATCCTGCGGCAGATAGCCCAGCGTGCGGCGCAGGCGATCGGGCTCGGCCAGCACGTCGATATCGCCGAAGCGGATGGCGCCTTGGGTCGGCGCCTGCAACGTCGCGATGGTGCGCATCAGGGTCGATTTGCCCGCGCCATTGGGGCCCAGCAGTCCAAACATCCCCTTGGGGATCGACAGCGTCACATCATCAAGCGCGTGGGTGCCGTTGGGATAGGTGTGGCTGACGCCGCTGAGTTCGAGCATGTGGTGGACCCCTGAAGTTCAATCCTTTGCAACCTAACGGCATTGACCAGCCGATAAAGCCGCATTGGTGGGAGCGGCGATGCGATTGATCGACGCTCATGCCGTTTGTCGATGCAGGTGCACGGTTTGGCGCAGGCCCGCCCGTCACGCAAGCAGCTTGCGCGCGCCCGGCCCGTCCTGCCCCAGCCGGTCCTGCGGGTTCCAGATCGCGCAATGTTCAAGGCTGAGGCAGCCGCAGCCGATGCACCCGTCCAACCGGTCGCGGGTGCGGGTGAGTTCGGCGATGCGATCATCGAGCCGGGTGCGGATCGCGGCGCTGATCGCCTCCCAATCACGCACCGTGGGGGTGCGACCGTGGGGCAGCTTCGCCAGTTCCGCCGCGATCTCGCCCAATGACAGGCCGAGCCGCTGGGCGATGAGGATGAAGCTGAGGCGCCGGATGTCCGACCGCAGGAACCGCCGCTGGTTGCCACCGGTGCGCACCGGCTCGATCAGCCGGTGCGCCTCGTAAAAGCGGATCGCCGAAACGCTGAGGCCCGTCCGGCGCGCGACTTCGCCGATGGTGAGCAGGTCGGAGGGCTTGAGGCGGAGGGCGGGCATGGCGGGTGGTCTCGCGTTTGGAGCTTGACCTCAAGTTAGGTTGAGATCGCAGGATGGGCAAGTTCAGCGATTCGCCCTCTCCCCTCCGGGCGCATCAAACCTCTGAAAGGACCCCTGCAATGCCCAATGGCCACCTCGAACACATCAACATCACCGTCAGCGATATCGAACGCAGCGCCGCCCTGCTGGAGCGGCTGATGGGCTGGCACATTCGCTGGCGCGGCCCTTCGCAGATGGGCGGGGAGACGATCCATGTGGGCGGAGAGCGGGATTACATCGCGGTCTATACCCGCGGGGCGCTGCCGGAGCCTTTCGCCAAGGGCGTGCCGCTCAACCATGTGGGCCTTGTGGTGAACGACCTCGACGCCGCCGAGACGGTGGTGAAGGCGGCAGGGCTCGAACCCTTTAACCACGCCGATTACGAACCCGGACGGCGGTTCTATTTCTTCGACTGGGACGGTATCGAATTCGAGATGGTGAGCTACGGGTAGCTTCCATCGCCGTTCGCCCTGAGCCTGTCGAAGGGCCGCACTTCCCCTTTTTTTGCCGAGCGGGAAGAAGAAAATGCGGGGCTTCGACAAGCTCAGCCCGAACGGAGGAAGGTCAGAACAGTCCCGGCTGCTGCGGTGCGGGCGCAGGAGCGGCGCTCTTGCCCCACGGGTCGCTGGTGCGCTCGATCGCCAGCGGCCCCGCCCAGCCGCGACACAGGGCGAAAGCCTCTTGCGGTGACCCGCCCAGCCAACGCGCCTGACCCTCGGCGGCGAGCAGCACCGGCATGCGTTCGTGCACGCTCTCAGCATCGGTGCCTTCGCTGTCGGTCATCACCATCGAATAGCAATCGCCCCACTCGTCCGAGGGCCGCCACACGCCTGCCGCTGCGAACAGCGGCGCATCGGGGCGCGACAACCATGTGCGGGTCATGCGTCCCTTCGGCCCCTCTGCCTCGCCCCAGGCCTCCAGCGGGATCAGGCAGCGGCGGTTTTCAAAGGCATGGCGCCAGAAGCCCGTGCCCAGCTTGTCGGAACGCGCATTATTGACCGGCTTGGGCTTCAGCGGCTGGCCCTGCTTGCCCTTCAGCACCAGCGGAAAACCCCATGTCATGGCCCGCACCGATCCCTCTGCCACCACGAGGCCGGTGTAGCCGGGATAGACCTCCGCAGCGAAGTTCGCGCCGCCTGCTCCCTCGACCGCTTGGAACCACTTCGCGACCTCGGTCACGTTTTTGGTCATGCGGTAGAGATTGCACATCGGCTCAGGCGTTCCCGACCACGAAGCACGCCGCCGCCATCAGCGCCCCGGCCCAGCGGTTGGCGCGGAAGCGTTCGAGCGGGTTCATGGGGTCGTCCGCATCCAGCGTTGCCACCTGCCATGCCAGATGCCCCGCGACCGGCAGCAGCGCGAGGCAAGCGAGCAGGTCCGCGCGGTAGAGCCAGAAACCCAGCGCCCACAGGCCGATGGCGGCGGCATAAAAGCCCGCAATCCCGCCCCGCACCCGCGCCCCCATCGCCAGCGCCGAGGAGCGGATGCCGACCATCGCGTCATCCTCCCGGTCTTGCAGGGCATAGATCGTGTCATAGCCGATCACCCAGCAGATGCAGCCCGCATAGAGGCTGGCGAGCACATCCCAGTTGTCCCAGCGCAGTTCGGCCCAGCCGACCAGCAGGCCCCAGTTGAACACCATCCCCAGCCACGCCTGCGGCCACCAGGTGATGCGCTTCATGAAGGGATAGGCGGCCACCAGCGCCAGGCTGCCAAGCGCCACAATCTGCGCCTGCCACCTGAGTTGCAGCAGCACCACGAGGCCGACGAGGCACAGGCTGACGAGCCACGCCCACGCGGCCTTCTTCGACACCCGCCCGCTCGCCACCGGACGCAGCGCCGTACGCGCGACCTGCTTGTCGAGATCGGCATCGACGATGTCGTTATAGACGCACCCCGCCCCGCGCATCGCGATGCTGCCGAGCAACAGCCAGCCGAGCAGCGCCAGTTGCACGCCAGCGCCTGCCAGCCACACTCCGAAGACACAAGGCCAGAACAGAAGCCACCACCCGATCGGCCGGTCGAACCGCGCGAGCAGCGCCAGATCGCGCGGAAGCTGCGGGAGCCTTGCGACCAGCCCGCGATGTTCGCTGTCGGGGACGATCTGATCGCTCATGCGCGAGCCTCCCCGCCGCGCGCCGCGCGCCAGCCGAGCACCGCCAGCACCAGCATCGTCACGTTGCCGACAAAATCGAGCATGCCGATGCTGGTCAGCACCGGCACCTCGTAATGGAACCAGTAGTTGAAGGCGAAGAACGGCAGCAGCGCCGCTGCGAACACCGCAAAGCTCGCCGCGCTCCACCGCGTCACCAGCGCCATCACTCCGAACAGCACCGCCTGGGCACCGAAGCAGGCCATCGTGAAACAGGTGAGGTAGGCGCTGTCGCGATAGGCTTCGGTGATGGCGAGTTCGATCACGCTGGCGGGGGCGAACAGGCACCATCCGCCCAGCACGAGGAACACGGCGGCGATCATGAATTGTGCGGTTCGCGCGGACATCACTTGCTCCCTAGCGCCCCGAGCGCCTAGGGCCAAGCCATGCCCGCAACCCCCGCCTGGCCTCCGAAAAGCGCACCGCGCCTGTTCGTCGCCGAGACGCTGGCGGCGGGCGTGCCTGTGCGGATCGAGGGCAATCCGGCGCATTACCTCACCCGGGTGATGCGGGTTGTCCCCGGCGACATCGTGATCCTGTGCGACGATGTGACCGGTGAATGGGCCGCGCGCGTGACCGATGCGGGCAAGCGTGATGTGGTGCTGGAAGTCGCCGAGATGCTGAGGCCGCGCGAGGCGGTGCCCGACCTGTGGCTGTGCCCCGCCCTGCTCAAGAAAGACCGCTTCGACCTGATCCTCGAGAAGGCGACCGAGCTTGGCGCGGGCCGTATCCAGCCGCTGCTCACCCGTCGCTGCGTGGCCGACAAGCTGAACCTCGATCGCGCCCGCGCCATCACCACCGAGGCTGCCGAACAATGCGCCCGCACCGCGCTGCCGCAGCTGGCCGAGCCGGTGAAGCTCGATACGTTGCTGGCGGGCTGGCCCGAAGACCGCGCCCTGTTCTTCGCCGACGAGAATGGCGGAGAGCCCGCCGCAGCCGCTTTCGCCGCGCACAGGGGCTCCCCCGCCGCGATCCTCACCGGACCCGAAGGCGGCTTCGACGATGCCGAGCGTGCCGCGATCCGCGCCCATCCTGCCGCCCGCGCCATCACCCTCGGCCCGCGCATCCTGCGGGGCGAGACCGCCGCCATCGCCGCGCTCGCCCTGTGGATGGGTACGGCGGGGGACTGGTAGCGCCGCGCTCCGGCGGATTTTGCAAGACAAACGGGCTTACCTTGCGCAAAGGCGAATTTGCCTTCCCATCGGCAAATCAGTTTTATAAAGCAACCGGCCAGAGAGGGCCTCTTCGATGAGCACACGCGAAGCCACCACCGCCGACGATCCGGTTATCGAGAGCTTCGACCAGTTGGTTGCCCCCATGGTCGGCGGCGAAAAACCGCCCGAAAAATGGCGAATCGGCACCGAGCATGAAAAGCTGGTCTTCAAGACCTCGGACCACCGTGCGCCGTCCTATGACGAGCCCTGCGGCATCCGCGACCTTCTGAAAGGGATGGAGAAATTCGGCTGGAGCCCGGTCGAGGAAGGCGGGAATGTCATCGCGCTGAAGGGCGAAGACGGCGCGGTCAGCCTGGAACCCGCCGGCCAGCTGGAACTGTCCGGTGCGCCGCTGGAAAACCTCCACCAGACCTGCGCCGAGACCGGACGCCACCTCGCGCAGGTCAAGGAAGTGGGCGAGACATGCGGAGTCGGCTACCTCGGCCTCGGCATGTGGCCCGACAAGACCCGCGCGCAGCTGCCGATCATGCCCAAGGGCCGCTATGACATCATGCTGCGCCACATGCCGCGCGTGGGCACGATGGGTCTCGACATGATGCTGCGCACCTGCACGATTCAGGTGAACCTCGATTACCAGTCGGAAGCCGACATGGTGAAGAAGTTCCGCACCAGCCTCGCCCTGCAACCGCTGGCGACCGCGCTGTTCGCCAATTCGCCCTTCACCGAAGGCAAGCCCAACGGCTTCCTCTCTTACCGCTCGCACATCTGGTCGGACACCGATCCGGCGCGGACCGGCATGCTGCCCTTCGTGTTCGAGGATGGCTTCGGCTACGGCCGCTGGGCCGAATACATGCTTGATGTGCCGATGTATTTCGTCTTCCGCGACGGGAAGTACATCGACGCAGCGGGGCTTTCGTTCCGCGATTTCGTCGACGGCAAGCTGTCGGTCCTGCCCGGCGAGCGCCCGACGCAGAGCGACTGGTGGGACCACCTGTCCACCGCCTTCCCCGAGGTGCGCCTCAAGTCCTTCCTCGAAATGCGCGGGGCGGACGGCGGGCCGTGGAGCCGGATTTGTGCCCTCCCCGCCTTCTGGGTCGGGCTGCTTTACGACAGGCAAGCGCTCGATGCGGCGTGGGATCTGGTCAAGGGCTGGTCGATGGAGGAACGCGAGCGGCTGCGCAACGAGGTGCCCCGCCTCGCGCTGGCCACGAGGTCACCCGATGGCGGCACCTTGCAGGATCTGGGGCGCGAGGTGCTCAAGATCGCCCATGCCGGGCTGAAGGCGCGGGCGCGCCTGAACTCGGCCGGCGATAACGAGACCGGCTATCTCGAAACGCTCGACGAAATCGTCGCCAGCGGCAAGGTGCCCGCCCAGCGGCTGCTCGATGCCTATCACGGCGAATGGAACGGGGACATCACCCGCGTCTACGAACAACAGTTCTGAGGAGGGAAGGCCAAAATGCTGATCGTGCTGGCAAAAGCGCAGGTGGGTGACAGCGCGATGGAGGCCGCCAAGGCCGCCATCGCCGATATGGTCGCCGCCTCCAACGCCGAGGAAGGCTGCATCGCCTATGCCTTCACGCAGGACGTGCTCCAGCCGAACATCCTCCACATTGTCGAGAAGTGGAAGGACGAGGGGGCCCTCGCCACCCACTTTGCTACCCCGCACATGGCGGCCTTCGGCGCGGCGATTGCAGGGCTGGACTTTCAGGTGATCGAGGCGGTCAAATTCCACGCCGATGAAGGATCACCGGTGATGTAATCCTACTCCGCCGGGAAGGGCGCAGTCTCTTCACGGCGGGGCGCGTCACCGGACAGGCGGGCCTTCAACCGCACGAGCGGCGCGGTGATCAGCCCGTGCTGCGCCATCCACGCGTGATATTCGGCATATTTCGGGTCTTCGGCCAGCAGATGCGCCTCCTCGGTCCGTGCGCGCCAGTAGTATATGGCGTTGACGGCGAGTAGGAAAACGCAGTTTCGCAGTGGCTCCAGCCAGCCGTCACCCGTCACCATGAAGGGCAGGACGCTCGCCCACCAGAACAGGTTCTTCGACAGATAGGCCGGGTGCCGCGTGAAGCGGTACGGCCCATTCGTCAGCACCCCGCGATAGGTGAGGTTGGAAAAGCGCACGCCGAACACAACCGTCGCCCAGGCGTAAACCCCCGTGAGGAACACCAGCAGCCCGCCCCACGCCCACAGCAGGGCGGTGCTCCCGGCAAACCAGTGCGCCCAGCCCGGGGTGGCATATTCATAGCTGAGGATCTGATCGTTCGGCCCGATGATCCCCCACACGAAGGGCGGATAGCACAGCAGCGCAGCGAGCCAGCCGGCGAGGAACGGATTGCCCGAACGGATGTGCGAATCGAGCGGGCGCAGCGTCAGCAGATAGCCGACCGTGCCGATCTGCACGTCGATCACGAACAGCAGCGTCACCAGCAGCATCACGAATTCGACAGGATTGCCAAGCAGTTGTGCCGGATCCGCCTCCACCACCTGGGCAAAACCGGGGGGCAGGATCGAGATCATGAAGGCCCCGAAGAAACCCTTGATCGCCCATGCCCGCCAGTGCTTCGCGATCTGTGCGCTGTCCCACTGGTCGCGGCCCGCAATCCCTCCGCCGACCACGAAGGCACCGAAATGGAAGGCCCCGTCACGCGGTTCGACAAGGTAGCGATCGATCCAGATTACGTAAGGAACCGAGAGGGTTACCATCGGGAAGATGGCAAAGCTCAGCACCTCCATCGCGAACAGGTAATTGCCCGTCCAGTACCACCGGGCCAGCGCATAGAAGCCTGCCAGCAGTGCCCATGTCGCCCACAGGCCGACCAGCTTGATGACCGCCACGGGCATCACTTCGGCGAGCGGGCGCCGGAGGCTCCAGTCGATCCCGGTCGAGGGGCGCAAGTGCACCTTGTCGACCAGCACGGACCATGCGGCCATCGGCGCGGCGGTGAAGAGCATGGCTGTCAGTGCCGCATAAGGCCCTGATAGCACGCCTCTTTCGCCGCCCAGCGGCCCGCCGAGGCCGAGCATGGCGGCGATCTCGGGATAGGCGCGGCAGATCATGATCCACGCGAACAGCCCGGCCAGCCCCGCCAGCCCGACACCGGTCGAAACATCGCTGCGCGGGAGCGCGGTAGGAGAAGGCGTGGCAGGCGCAACCATGGCCGCACCGCCCTACACGCAAAGGGTTAACAGGCCCGCAAGACGGATGCGAACCTGCCCTGAGAGGGGTCTGAGGGAGGGCAAGCCGGGGTGTGGAGGGGGTCAAGGCCCCCTCTGACGCACAGGCCCCGGTTGGAAACCTATTTCCAGGCGTGGATCGTGCCGCTGTCATCCAACAGGTACAGAACGCCGTCGGCCACAACCGGCGGCAGGCTGACCGGCTGGTCGAGTTCCGCGAACAGCGTCGCCGAACCCTCGCCCGCGCTCACCTTCCACACCTCGCCGCGCGAGCTGGCGACCCACAGCTGGCCACCCGCAAGCACGGGGCCGGTCCAGAAGATCGGGCCTTCCTTGTCTTCCTCGTCCTTGAAGCGCTGGAGCTGCGTGATCCAGCGCACCCGGCCCGAGGAACGGGCGATGGCAAGCAGGCGGGCATCGTCGGTGAGGGTGAAGATCCACTCGCCGGCAATCGCGGGGGTGGAGATGCCGGCCAGGTTCAGTTCCCAGATGCGCTGGCCGGTGACCAGTTCATAGGCGGCCATGCGTCCGCCCTGCCCCAGCGCATAAACGCGGCCCGAATCGATGATCGGATCGGCATCGATGTCGGTGATCGAACCGACCGTTGTCGAGATATTGGTGCGCGCCAGCGCGTCCGACCACAGCGAGCGGCCGTTTTCATAGCGGTAGGCGGTCAGCTCGCCCGAGGAATAGCCCGCGACGATGGTGCCCTGCCCGGCGGCAGGCGCGGCCACGCCGAACACGCCCGACTGGGTGTTGGAACCGCTTTCGTCCCACACCAGCGAGCCATCGTTGATGTTGAGCGAGATGAGCTGGTTGTCCTGCGTCATCACGAACAGCTGACCAAAAGCGATGGTCGGCGAACCGCGCAGCGGGCCAGCGGGCTTGACCTTCCACAGCACCTCGCCCGTGTCGGCGTTCAGCGCCTTGACCTCGCCCACGCCGTTGGTGGCGTAGAGCTTGCCCGCTTCAAAGCTGACCCCGCCGCCGAACGCGGCCGGGGCCTGATCCTTGGTCATGTCGCCATCGCCGCGTTCCCACAGCTTGGCACCGGTCGTCTTGTCGAAGGCGACGATCACGCCATCGGTGCCTTCCGCGAACAGCTTGCCGCCGCCGATCACCGGCGCTGCGGCCAGACGCATGCGGTTGGTCGAACCTGCAACCCGCGCGGTCCAGATTTTCGTGGGGTTTTCGGCGAGGGTAAGGTGCCCGTAGGACTTGCCCGCCGCGCCGCCGGCCTGCGCCCATTCGCTGTTGGCGCGCTGGGGCGGCAGCACGACCGAAATCGAAGCGAGCGCCGGATCGACCTCCGCCCCGCTCTCGATGCGCGAGAGGATCGGCACGCGGTTGCCCACGGTGGGCGTGGTCTTGTCCTTGCCGCCGCCGAACAGGCCGCCCTTGCAGCCGGTCAGTCCCGCCGCCAGCACGCCGGCGAGCAGCGCTGCGCGCAGGATTTTCGAATTCGTCATGAGCCTGAACTTCCCATCCCTCAATTATTCAGCCGCAACCGGCTGGCCAGCCGCCCCATCGGCAGGCGCTTCCTCGTCGGTCGAAATCCCTTCGTCCTTGAGCAGCTTCTTCACATCGACCACCGCATCGACCCCCATCAGCCCCGCCATCTGGCGGGCGCGGCTGCGCAGGGGTTCGGGCTGGCTTTCATCCTTGGAAATCGCGGCGAACAGCTTGCCCGCCGCCGCGCGGTTGCCCGCTTCGAGATGGGCCATCGCCACCAATTCGCCCGCCGATCCGAACCAGGCATTGCCGGGCTGGGCGAGCGGGGAAAGGCGCGCGATCACATCGGCCGGTTTCATCTGGTCGTAATTGATCGTCACTTCGCGGACGCGGGCCAGATCGCGCAGCGCAGGCGGCGCATCATCATCGGCGGCAATCGCCTTGAACAGCCCGGTCGCCTTGGCGGTGTCCCCGCTTTGCAGCGCAGCCGCCGCCTGGATGAAGCGCGCCGCGGTGCGGGCACCGGGAGAATTGCCGTCAGCCAGCAGCGGATCGGCCTTGCTCGCCGCGGTCGCGAAATCGCGCTGCGCGGCGTAATCCATCGCCGCAATCACCGCTTCCGACTGCCCTTCGAGCTTCTGTTCGGCAAAGTGGTTCCACACCAGATAGCCGCCAAGGCCCGCGATGCCGAGCGTGATCGCGCCCAGCACCGTCAGCCCGTGATTGCGCAGGAAGGTGTAGAGCTCATCCTCGCGCACCGCCTCGTCGATCTCGCGGATGATGACTTCGTCCTCGCGCGAAGGGGCGGGGCTATCGAGAGGGGTGGTGGGCGTGCGCGCCATGATGGGCCTTCGGATGTCCTTGAAACTGTCGCGCGCTCTTTAGGCAGGTGGAGCCTCTCGCGCAATGGCACCGGCGGCCATGGCGGGGGAGATGCCGCTGCGTGCTTGAACGGCGGATGAAGCGCGGCTCAGAAGGTGCAGCCCATGGCGGTGCTGTAGACCTGTTCATAGGCCGCGCGCATCACCGCGAAGTCGAACTGCTCGCGGGCGCGGGTCTGATTGGCCTGCCCCAGCCTTGCGCGCAGCGCGGGGTCGGCGGCAAGCGCGGCGAGGCTCTGCCCCAATGCGTGCGGATCGTTTGGCGGCGTCAGCAGCGCGGCGTTTTCGGGCGTGAGGATCGCGCGGATATCCCCCACATCGGTCGCCGCCACCGGCACGCCCGCTGCCATCGCCTCGACCACCGAGAGCGGGAACTGCTCTGACGCCGAGGAGAGCGCGAAAATGTCGAACAGGCCGACGACCTTGGCCGGATCGACCGCGCCCGGCAGATGGACGCGCGCGGCGATACCCAGCGCCTCCGCCTCGCTCAGGATCGCGGCGCGTTCCGGCCCTTCGCCGCAGATCAGGAGATGCCATTCGGGCGGCAGGCTTTCGAACGCCGCGACCAGATCGGGCAAGCGCTTGACCGCGCGCAGCCCGGCCAGCGTGCCGACCCAGAACTCGCCCGCGCCCTTGCGGATCGGCAGGGCCAACGGATCGGGCGGACCGGCAAAGGCGGCGGTGTCGATCCCGTTCGGGATGCGTCGCACCCGCCGCGCCGGCTGGCGCCATACCTCGCGGGCGATCGTCTCCAGCCCTGTCGATGGCACCACCAGCGCCGCCGCCCGCCCCAGCGCGGCGCGGCGGTAGATGTTGCGCTTGGGATCGAGGCGCACGGCCTCGTCCTCGTTGAAGCCGTCTTCATGGTGCACGAGCGGCGGCAGGCCCAGCGCGCGCGCATAGGTGCGGTGGGCCATGACGGCATCCATCGCCCCCCAGTTGTAGGTGCACACGAGGTCATAACCGCGCATTGCCCCGGCCAGCCCCGCCAGCCGTGCAGGGGTGGGACGCCCCTTCAGCGAGGGGAAGTCCTGCGGGTAATCCACCGCCACCCCCGGCGCGACCAGCGCTGCGGCCGCCATCGCCGCCGGTTCGGCAGACACGATGGTGTGATGAAGGCGCGGCCCCCAGGCGTTCATCAGCCGCGTGCAACGCACCTCCTTGCCGCCGGCAGCGAAGGTGGAATGGCAATGCAGGATGCGTGGGCTTCGCCCCACCGCAGTGCTCACTCCGCCGCGTCCAGCAGGGCGTGGATCGCCGCGCGCACCTCGGGCTCGTCCAGCGTCGGCGCGTGGCCCACGCCGGGAACGGTGACGGTGCGCATGGCCGGATTGGCCTCGCCCATCTGCCGGACGGTATCGGCGCTGATCAGGTCGGACAGCCCGCCCCGCACCAGCAGCATCGGCACGCCCGCCAGCGCGGCGAACGCCGCCCACAGGTTGGCAGGCGCGGCATTGCCCGGTTTGGCGAATGGTTCGGCGATCGCCATGTCGTAATCGAACACGATCCGCCCGTTCTGGCTGACCACCATGGTGCGCTTGGCCATTTCCAGCCACTGGTCGAGATCATAGCCGGGGAAGGCCGCCCCGTGCGCCTCTTGCAGCCCGCGTGCGGCGTGGACCCACGTGGGATAGCTGCGTCCCTGCCCGACATAGCCGGAGATGCGCGAGAGACCTTCCGTCTCCACCACCGGGCCGATGTCGTTCATCACCACGGCGCTCATCCGGCCCGGCTTGCCCGCTGCCATCAGCATGGTCATCAACCCGCCCATCGAGGTGCCGATCACGGCGAAGCGGGTGATGCCCTGCTCTTCCAGCAGCCTTTCGACATCCTGCACATAGACGAGCGGCGTGTAGGTATCCGAATCCTGCGCATAATCGCTCATCCCGCGCCCGCGCATCTCGGTCACGATCACGCGGCGCGTGGGCGCCAGCGATTCCGCCAGCGCTGCGAAATCGCGGGCGTTGCGGGTGAGGCCGTGCATGCACAGCACCGGCAGCTTCTCGCCGGCTTCGGGACCGGGATAGTTGCGGTAATGGAGGTTCAGCCCGTCACTGCTGGTCCAGAAGCGGTCTTCATATGCTGCGGCCATGAACGAACGATATTCCCTTTGGTCCAGGTTGCGCGGCTTGCAGGGGCGCGCGCTTGCCCCCACTATCGCGGGATGAGCGTGGCCATGCAACATCCCGATGATCCTGTCACCTATCGCCCCGATCCGGCGATCCTGTCGCTGGCGGAATGGCTGGGCGATCCGGTGGCGGCGGCGGACTTCCCCGAGACGCGCCTGCGCTACCGCAACGATGCGGCGGCGGCGAGTGTGGGCCTGGCGGGCCTGTCCGATGACGCGTGGCTCGCGCATTTCGGACGCTTCCAGCCGCTGGAAGGCAACCTGCCCCACCCTCTCGCCCTGCGCTATCACGGGCACCAGTTCCGCGTGTACAATCCCGAAATCGGTGACGGGCGCGGGTTCCTGTTCGCGCAGATGCGGGACGGCGCGGGGCGGCTGATGGACCTTGGCACCAAGGGTTCGGGCACCACCCCGTGGAGCCGCAGCGGGGACGGGCGGCTGACGCTGAAGGGCGCGGTGCGCGAGATTCTCGCCACCACCATGCTGGAGGCGCTGGGGGTCAACACCTCGAAGACCTTCAGCGTGATCGAGACGGGCGAGAACCTGTGGCGCAATGACGAGCCTTCCCCCACGCGCTCCGCCGTGCTGGTGCGCCTGTCGCACGCGCACATCCGCTTCGGCACCTTCCAGCGGCTGCTTGCGCTGGAGGCGGCGGACGAGATGGAGGCGCTGATCGCCTACTGCCTCGACCACTTCCCCGCCCCGCCCCCGCCCGAAGACGCACCCGATCGCGACAATCCGGCGATCCGCCTGATGCACGCGGTGGTCGAACGCATGGCCGATCTTGCCGCGAGCTACATGGTGGCAGGCTTCGTCCACGGGGTGCTCAACACCGATAACATGAACGTGACCGGCGAAAGCTTCGATTACGGCCCGTGGCGCTGGCTGCCGGAGTGGGAGCCGGGCTTCACCGCCGCCTATTTCGATCACGCCGGGCTCTACGCCTTCGGCCGCCAGCCCGAGGCGCTGCACTGGAATTGCGGGCAGCTGGCGGTGGCGCTGCGGCTGCATGCCGACACCGCGCCGCTGGTGGCCGCGCTGGAACGCTTCGGGCCGCTCTACATGGAAGCGGTCGCGCGGCGGTGGTGCTGGCGGCTGGGGGTCGAAAGCCGCGGGCTTGAGGCCGACACGCAGCTCGTCGCCGCCTGCGAGGCAGCCATGCGGGAAAGCCGCGCCCAGCCCGATGCCTTCTTTTTCGCCCACCGCGGCGGGCGCGGCGCACCGCAAGGCGCCTTTGTCGAGGCGCTGGCCGATTACACGCCGGTCGCCGACACCCACCCCTACTGGTCCGACCCCGCCCCGCAATCCATGCTGATCGACGAGGTCGAGAGCATATGGGCTGCGATCGACGAAGGCGACGACTGGGGCCCGCTCCACGCCAAGCTCGCGATGCTGCGGCGCATGGGCGAGGCGCACGGCCCGCCCCCGCCACCTGCGGGACATGCGTAGCGGGTTGCCCCTATCTTTTCAGGCCTTTCCGCTATAGGGGGCATGGCTCGATTACGAGGCAAACCAGACAGGCGAATATCGCTAGCGTGACCGACAACATCCTCATCTCCCACCAACCGGCCAGCGGCGAGGAATTGTGGCGCGGGCCGGTGAGCGATGTCGATGCGGCGGTCTCTGCCGCGCGGCGCGCCTGGGCACCGTGGGCCGCACGGGCGCTGATCGAACGGATCGAGGTGCTGCGCGCCTTCGCCAACATCGTCCGCCGCGATGCCGATGTGCTTGCCGACATGATCGCGCGTGAAGCGGGCAAGCCCCTGTGGGAGGCCCACAAGGAAATCGACGCGGTGATCGCCAAGGTCGATGTTTCGGTCGGCGCCTATGCCGAACGCACCGGGAAGAAGAAGCTCGATGCAGGCGCGGGCGGCAGCGCCGCGCTGCGCCACAAGCCGCACGGGGTAATGGCGGTGATCGGGCCGTTCAACTTCCCCGCGCACCTTCCCAACGGCCACATCGTGCCTGCGCTGATCGCGGGCAACGCGGTGGTCTTCAAGCCATCAGAAAAGACCCCGGCCGTGGGCGAGGCGCTGGTCGCCGCCTTCCACCGTGCCGGCGTTCCCGAGGACGTGGTCCAGTGCGTGATCGGCGGGCCGGAACAGGGCAAGGCGCTGGTTGCCCATCCGGGGGTGGACGGGGTGCTGTTCACCGGATCGGCACAGACCGGCATCGCCATCAACCGCAAGCTCGCCGCCAATCCGGGCAAGATCGTTGCGCTGGAGATGGGGGGAAACAATCCGATCGTCGTCACCGATACGCCCAAGCTGGCCGATGCCGCCGCGCTGATCGTGCAGAGCGCCTTTGCCACTGCGGGCCAACGCTGCACCTCGGCGCGGCGGCTGATCGTGGTCGAGAGTGTCTATGATGCGCTGATGGCCGAACTCGTCCCGCTCGCACGGCGGCTGATGGTCGGCGACCCCCTCGGGGAACCGCAGCCCTTCATGGGTCCGGTGATCGACAACCACACCGCCGATCTGCTGATGGAAAGCTTCGTAGCGCTGCTGACCGCCGGGGGCCGCCCGCTGCTGCACATGCGCCGCTCGATGCCCGATCTGCCGTATCTCAGCCCCGGGATCATCGATGTCACCGACGTGCCGGAACGCCCCGATATCGAGCTGTTCGGCCCGTTGCTGCAAGTGATCCGCGTCCCCGATTTCGACACCGCCATCACCGAGGCGAACAACACCCGCTTCGGCCTGTGCGCCTCGCTGATCGGCGGCAGTCCGGATGATTACGGTCGGTTCTGGGCGAATATCCGCGCCGGCGTGATCAACTGGAATTCGCCCACCAACGGGGCCTCGTCCAAGGCGCCGTTCGGGGGCATCGGTCTCAGCGGGAACAACCGCCCGGCGGCCTATTATGCTGCCGATTACTGCGCCTATCCGGTCGCCAGCACCGAACTGGAGCAGCCGCGCGCCGCAGTCATGATCGGCGTGCGCAGCTAATCGCGGCGGTAGACCAGCGTTACCCCCGTCAGCCCGTTGGCGGCACGGCGGACATGGACTGCGATCCGCTCTGTCTTCGTGCTCGCTCCGGCAATCGCGTCCCCCGGCGCGGCGTAACGCCTGGGCGCAAGGCCGGCGCGGCGGGCGGTGACGTAGTGAAATTGCAGCACATCCTCGCTCGGCGCGGCGGACAGGTAGCGCACGATGCGCAAGCGGCATCCCGCGCGGTCGCTGCCTCCGGCCTGCACCACCATCGCGCGCGGCGGGATCGCGGCGGGCGCGGGAAGATCGGCGGCAAGCGCGAAGTCTTCCCCGAGTGCGGCGGCGCAGGTGGGCGGCGCGCCGACGGCGGCAAGCAATTCGGCCGGACCCGACGTGGGCCCCAGCACCGCGCCGCCCCTCGCCGGACCGGGCGGGGGAAGATCGGAAAGTGGTCCGCCCTCCAGCAGCGCCATCCGCATCGCCTCCTGCGAGGCGCGGGTCTCCTCCGCAGTGGCGGCGATCACCGGCAGCGCGCCCGAATCCGCAAAGCCGATGGCGGCATTGGCCTCGTTCCGGCTGGCCAGATCGGGATCGGTCATCAGCGGATCGTGGAGCGCGCGGGCGATCACAGGGTCCATCGCAATCAGCGCGGCATCGCGCGCGCTTTCGTCGCCCGCATCGCCGCAAGCGGCAAGGGCAATCAGCGGCAGCAAGACAAAGGCGCGGACCATCCCGGCACCCTGCCATGCGGATGGTTAATTTGACGCTGACAAGCGGGCATGAAAACGCCCCCGGAGCAGGGGCTCCGGAGGCGCCTTCCGCGCAGGAGCAAAGGTGCCCTGCGCGCCGGCAGCCGCTTGGTGGGAGCGACTGCAAGTGCGATTTCATTCATCTATAGAGAGTTCAATCTGAACGAATCGGCATGGCCACTGAAAGCGGCCGTTCACCCACACCGCCGCTTGCGCCGCACGCGCGCCGCCCCTAACGCCGGCGCACCATGACCGCCCCCAATCATCACGGCCCCGTCGCATCGGGCCTGGCTCCGGCGCTGGGGGCCTACCTCATCTGGGGCTTCCTGCCGCTCTACCTGATGCTGGTGGAGACGGTGCCGCCGTTCGAATTCGTCGGCTGGCGGATCATCTGGACGCTGCCGCTGTGTCTGGCCATCGTCGCCTGGCGCCGCCAGTTCCCCGAACTGCTGGCGGCGCTCAAGTCGCCGAAAAGCCTGCTCGCCCTGCTGGCGAGTTCGGTGCTGATCGGGATCAACTGGTTCGTCTACATCTGGGCGATCATGGAGGGCGAGGTCTATGCGACCTCGATCGGCTATTACCTAAACCCGCTGCTTAACGTCCTGCTCGGCACGCTGGTGCTGGGCGAGAAACTGTCGAAGCGCCAGTGGCTGGCTGTCGCGATTGCCGCAGTGGCAGTGGCATTGCTCGCCGCAGGAGCGGTGACGAGCCTGTGGATCAGCCTCTCGCTCGGTTTCAGCTTCGGCCTCTATGGCCTTGTTCGCAAACAGGTTGCCGTGGGATCGTTGCCGGGCCTCACCATCGAGAGCGCGATCCTGCTGCCGGTCGCCGTCGCCATTGCGGCGTGGTATGCGATAAGCCCGGAAGGATCGGCCTTCGGGCAGGATGCGTGGATGAGCGCGCTGATCATCTTCTCGGGCGTGGTCACCGCCGTGCCGCTGCTGATGTTCGCCATCGCCGCGCGCCGGATGGATTATTCGACGCTGGGCTTCATCCAGTATCTCTCGCCCACCATCGTGTTCTTCCTCGGCCTGTTCGTGTTCCACCAGCCGCTCGCGCCCGCGAAACTGGCGAGCTTCGTGCTGATCTGGGTGGCCGTGGCGATCTTCGTGTGGGACCTGTGGGCGAAGCGGAAGGCTGCTTCAGCCTAGGAAGCGCCACCCCAGCGTTTGCCCGCCGTGCCATGGCACGATTTCCTCGCCCGTCACATGCAGGCAGGCGGGCACCGCCACTTCGGCGCGTTCCAGCGTGACCTCGTCCTCGTTCACCGGCAGCTTGTAGAAGGCCGGACCGTGGAGCGAGGCGAAGCCCTCGAACCGATCCAGTGCGCCTTCCTCGTCAAACACGGTGAGATAGCTTTCCAGCGCGAACGGCGCGCCGAAGATGCCCGCGCAGCCGCAGGCAGATTCCTTGGCGCTGCGCAGGTGCGGCGCGGAATCGGTGCCGAGGAAGAACTTGGCGCTGCCGCTGGTCGCCGCGCGGCGCAGGGCCAGCCTGTGGCTCTCGCGCTTGGCGACGGGCAGGCAGTAATTGTGCGGCTGGATGCCGCCGACCAGCATCGCGTTGCGGTTGATGTGGAGATGCTGGGGCGTGATCGTCGCGGCGACCTGCGGGCCGGATTCCATCACGAAGTCCACCGCATCGCTGGTGGTGATGTGTTCGAAGACCACCCGCAGCTTCGGAAAGGCGGCAACAATCGCCCGCAAGTGCCGCTCGATAAACTCTTTTTCGCGGTCGAACACGTCGACATGATGCTCGGTCACCTCGCCGTGGATGCACAGCACGATGTCCTCCGCCTCCATCCGCGCGAAGACCGGGTAGAGCTTCTCGACATCGGTCACGCCGGCCGCCGAATTGGTGGTGGCGTTGGCGGGGTACATCTTGGCCGCGGTAAAGACCCCTTCGGCCGCCCCGCGCGCCAGATCGTCAGCGTCGGTGTTGTCGGTGAGATAGCAGGTCATCAGCGGCATGAAGGTGACGCCGTCGGGCACCGCGGCCAGGATGCGGTCGCGATAGGCCGCCCCCAGCTCGCTCGTCGTCACCGGCGGCGTGAGGTTGGGCATCACGATCGCCCGGGCAAACTGGCGCGCGGTATAGGGCACCACTTCGCGCATGATATCGCCATCGCGGAAGTGCAGATGCCAGTCATCGGGGCGGCGGATCGTGAGGCGGTCAGTCATGGCTTCCCCTTAGCTTCGGCCGTGCCTATCTGTCACGCATGATGGCAACCCTGCTCAAAACCCGCGCTCTGATACGCCTGTCCCCGTTGGACGAGGCCGAAAATGTCGCCGCATTCCTGCAAGGTCTTGTCACCAATGACGTGACCGGCCCCCTGCCCTGCTATGCCGCGCTGCTTTCGGCACAGGGCAAGCACCTGTTCGATTTCCTCGTCTGGGGTGACGGTCCGTCGCTGCTGCTCGATTGCGAGGCCGCGCATGCCGACGAGCTGGCAAAGCGCCTCACGCTCTACCGCCTGCGCCGCAAGATCGGAATCGCGCGGGACGATAGCCTCGCCGCCCACTGGAGCCTGCAACCGCATGAGGGCGCCGCGTCCGATCCGCGCTTGCCCGCACTCGGCTACCGCTGGATCGGCAAACCGGGGGGTGAGAGCGCGGATGCCGCATGGCTCGCCCACCGCCTGTCGCTTGGCGTGCCCGAAGGGCGCGGGGAGCTGGGCGATATCCTGTGGCTGGAAACCAACGCGGTCGAACTGAACGGCGTCAGCTTCACCAAGGGCTGCTATGTCGGGCAGGAGAACACCGCGCGGATGAACTGGCGGCAGAAGGTCAACCGCAGGCTGGTGGTGGTGCCGCTGGACCACTCGGACGAGGCGCGGCGCGTGGCTGCCTATGAGGGCCTTGGCCTTGCGGTGGATCACCTGCGGGTGGAAAACCTCGATCCTGCCGCCCTGCCCGCCTGGCAGGCAGCAGGCGTGGCCGCGCCCGAAAGCTAGGCGGTCTGGGTCTCGGCGAAGTTCGCTTCGAGCATGGCGGTCGCGCGTTCGCGCGCGGCATCACGCGGCAGGCCGAGCGACTTTGCCAGCGCCCCGCCGATCAGCGCGTCTCCCAGCGCCATCAGCACCAGCGTCAGCGTTTCCTGATGGATCGCCTGCGCCCCGCCGCTGTGCCCCGCTTCGGCAGGGGCGAGTTCATCGACCAGATCATGGATCGTCGAGATGATCGGGTCGAGCGCGTCCTCGTTCCCCGTCAGCAGCATCCAGCTGGTCAGCGCGCCCGCGCCCTCGCGGTCGAAGGCGTCGAAGGCCAGATCCACCACCTCGCGCGCCGAGCCAAGCCCGGCGCGGCTGGCGTGGACCGCCTGAATGATCGTCTCGCACACCGAGCGCGCAAGGTGTTCGGCCAGCGCCTTCTGCAAGCCCGAGGCCGAGCCGAAGTGGTGCAGCAGGTTCGCATGGGTGCGCCCGATGCGGCCCGAGACCGCCTTGAGCGTGACCGATTGCGGCCCCGTTTCGATCAGCAGCGCGCGCGCGGCTTCAAGCGCGGTGCTGCGCGATTCCTCCGGAGTTAACCTCTTTCTGGCGACCATAGGCCAAAGCCCTAGGGCTTTTTGCAGATACGGACAACCCGCCCCGCCCTGCGGTCAGGCGGCGCGCGCAAACGGCGCGGGGTCCATGTCGGCCTCCAGATCGAGGGCATATTCGACCGATTCGACCATCTGCCCACGCGCAAGGCTGAACCGCTTGCCCGGCCGCCCCGTGGGAATGAACCCGAGCTTCCGCAACACCCTGCCCGAAGCGGGGTTATCGGTGAAGTGCCCTGCGACCACCCGGCGGTGACCAAGCGTGCGGGCGATCCTCAGCACCGCGCCTGCCGCCTCGGTGGCATAGCCGCGGCCCCAGTGTTCGCGCGCGATCCAGTAGCCGAGTTCAGGCTCGCCCTCATGCTCGCCCATCCCGGCGCTGCCGATCACCCCATTGCCGGGGACGGTTACGACGAAGTGCGGCAGGCGCTGGTCTTGCGGCAGCGCGGCGAAGTTGCGGGCATCATCCATCGTGTAGGGCCACGGCGCGCGGGCGAGGTTGCGCACGATGCTCTCCTCGCCAATGCCGGCCAGAATCGCGCCGCAATCCTCGGGGAAAGCGGGCCTCAGGAACAGTCTTTCGCTACGATGGAACACGAGAGTTCTCCCTACCTCGCCCCGCGCCGCCTGTAGGACGGGCGCATGACAATTTTAAGGCCGCGAAACTTTATGATTCCGCAGACTTCGAGGGAGAATGCAAAAAGGGAGACGGACCCCCTCGGTTAGAGGACGGTCCTGTCTCCCTCATGTGGCAGGTCTTGCACCTGCCGGGACCATCCTTGCCGGACGATCCCTTTATCGAATCGTCCGCTTATTCGGCGGCTTCGGCCATCGCATCTACGCTGACGTATTTGCGGCCGAGCTTGCCCGCGTGGAATCGCACGACACCTTCGGTGAGCGAGTAGAGGGTGTGGTCCTTGCCCATGCCCACGTTCACGCCCGGGTACACGCGGGTGCCGCGCTGACGGATAATAATGTTGCCGCCGATCACTTCCTGACCGCCGAACTTCTTCACGCCAAGGCGACGACCGGCCGAATCACGACCGTTACGCGACGAACCGCCTGCTTTCTTATGTGCCATGGTTCAGCGCTCCTTATTCGGCCGAGGCAGCCGCTTCGGCGGCTTCGGTCTTGGTCTTCTTGGCGGCGGCCTTCTTGGCCGGCTTGGCGGCTTCGCCAGCGCCCACGGCGGTGATGCGCAGCAAGGTCATCTGCTGGCGGTGGCCGTTCTTGCGGCGATAGTTGTGGCGGCGGCGCTTCTTGAAGACGACCACCTTTTCGCTCTTGGCCTGGGCGATGATCTCGGCCGAGACAGTCACCGACTTGGCATCGGCAAGGCTATCGCCTTCACCGGCCAGCAGGACATCGCCCAGCGTGATCGTGTCGCCGGCTTCGCCTGCGAGCTTTTCAACGGCAATCTTGTCTCCGGCGGCAACGCGGTACTGTTTGCCGCCCGTGCGCACTACAGCGAACATGGCTCTAAACTCTCTTGTCTGTGCAGTGTCCGACCAACGAGCTTGCGCTTCCCCGACCGAACGGCAATGCGGGGCTTGCGCAGATGCAGCCCCGTAAAGGATGCGTGCCGTTAGGGGAAAGGCCACCCCAAGTCAACGCCTCTCGATACTCTCCCGTCACCAAAAAGTCGGACGAGCCGAAGTGTGAGGACGCTTTGCCGCTACCATGCGTCATGATAACAGGACATGGGATCCTTATGCGCCGTGAACTGACCAAATCCGCGATTCTTGCCGCGCTGCTGGCGGGCCTTGCCGCCTGTGCGGGCGGGAGCGATGCCTATCCCTCGCTGGCGATGCGTCCGTTCGAGACCGGTGATGCGCCTGCTCCCCCGCCCGCGCCCGCACCCGCGAATCGCCCTTTCATCACCGCCGATCGCCTTGCCGGGATCATGGCCGATGCCGCCGCTGCCCATTCCGCCTTCGTGGCGGGCGAGGAGCGCGCCACCCGACTCGCCCGTGCCGCTGCCGGATTGCCCATCGAAAGCAATGCACGCGCTGCCGCCCTGGTGGCGCTTGCCGATCTTGATGCCCAGCGCGGCAAGACTGCGGGCGCGCTCGCCAAACTCGATGCGCTCGCGGCCGAGGCCGCCGGTGCGCTCAGCCCCGATCCGGCGCTGTCCGCCGCCCAGACCGAAGTCGCCGCGACGCTCGCGCGCGAGGATTCGGCCATTGCGCGATTGTGGGAGGCAATGGGATCATGAACCTCGCGTGCAGCACCTGTCCGGTCAAGGATACCGCCGCCTGTGCGGTGCTGACCCTCGAAGAACGCGACGCGATGGCCGCCGCCGGGCGCACCCGCACATTGAAGCGCGGCGAGATGCTGTTTGCCGCCGGTGACGAGGAGGCCGCCTGCGCGACCCTGCTGACCGGCGCACTCAAGGTGTCGGCAATCGATCAGGACGGCAACGAGCAGATTCTCGCCCTCGTCCACCCTGCGGGCTTCATCGGCGAGCTTTTCGCGCCCTTTGCGCATCACGATGTAGTCGCGTTGACCGAAAGCCGCCTGTGCACCTTTGCGCGGCGCGACATCGAACGCGCGATCGAGGATTACCCCGCCCTTGCCCGCGCGCTGCTGCGCCGCAGCCAGGCGGATCTGCTGGCGACGCGCAACCTGCTGGAACTCACCGGCCATGCCAGTGCCGAGGCGCGGCTGGCTGCGCTGCTCCACGATTTCGCCGCCGCCGCGAGCGAGAGTTCCTGCCATCTCGCCAAGCATTTCGAACTGCCGCTGACCCGCGGCGAGATCGCCAACATGCTCGGCCTGACCATCGAAACCGTCAGCCGCAAGCTCGGCGAGCTGGAAGACATGGGCGCGATCCAGCGCGAGGGGAAGCGCGGCATCGCGCTGCTCGATGCGGGGCTGCTTCAGGACATTTCAGGACGATAGGGGTTTCGGGGCGGCAGCGGGGGAGAGGGGCCGCCGCCACGGGAGTAGAGCGGTTCACGCCACCACGGCGGCGATCACCGCAATTGCCAGGCCCCAGCACACCAGCAGCACGGGCAGAACCAGCACCTGCGCGCTCGCCTCGCCTGCGCTGAGGCGGCCGGTGTTGGTCATGATACCCTTCGTCTCGAACTCGCCGAGGGTGGCCGGTTCGGACACATTGCCCGCCAGCCGCGTCCAGATCGCCGGCACGCCGAAGAAGGCGGCAATCAGCAACACGATGATCGCCATGGGGATGGCAAGGACCGGATTGGCAAAGGCGCTGCCGACCACCAGCAGGAAGCCGAGATAGCAGGCGATCGTCACACCGTAGAGCGCGGTGGGCAGGCCGAAATTGCGGTCGGATTCGACCTGATGGCGGACCGGCGCCTGTTCGGGTTGGTTGACGATCCGCGCGTCGCCGCGGGCGATAAGGTCATGGACGATGTGGCTCATGGGATGATCCTTTCCTGTGTTGGAAGGGGAATTATCCCGCTGTGGCCACCCGTGCTTTGACGGCGATCAAATCATGCCTGCCAGCGCGCCAGATCGCTGTGGTCCTGTTCGCGCGGTTCGATCCAGTGCCACTGGCCGGCGCGCTTCTCGCGCTTCCAGAACCATGCGGCGCTTTTGAGGTGGTCCATGCAGAAATCCACCGCGTCGATGGCATCGCGGCGGTGGAGCGCGGCGGCAGACACGCAGACGATCGGCTCGCCCGGGCGCATCTGGCCGACGCGGTGGACCATCAGCAAGCCCATCAGATCGAAGCGTCCGAACGCGCGGTCGGCAAGCTCGTGCATGCCCGGCAGGGTCAGCGGCTCGTAATGGGTGAGCTCCAGCGCCTCGACCCCGTCATCGAAGCGCACTTCGCCGACAAAGGTGCACACCCCGCCCAGCCCCGGGTTGGCCTGCGTGAACGGCCCGATCAGCGTGCCGGGGATGAACATCTGGGTCAGCAGGCGGATATCGCGCATCGGCATGGTCAGCCCCCGGAGACCGGCGGGAGCAGCGCGATCTCGTCGCCGTCCTTCGCAACGAGGAATGTCTTGTCCGCCAACACCTCTCCGTTGAGCGCGACCTTGACGCGTTGATCCCTCACCGCTTCGGCAAGTCCCTCCGCGACATGGCTGTCCAGCAAAGCAAGAATGTCAGGCCAGTCGAGGTCACCGGAACTCGAAGCGAACTGACTTTCGGACTTACCTGCGACATCGGCAAGCTTGCCCAAGTATACGACGCGGATCACCAGCACTCTCCCTCGTCATTGCGAGGAGCCGGAGGCGACGCGGCAATCCATGGACTGTCGGCGCGCCAGGACGAGGGCCCAAGTCTATGGATTGCTTCGCTACGCTCGCAATGACGACGCACAGGCCCTATCCCCCCGTCATCGACATATGCCGCGGCAGTGCCGGATCGGCCCCGCGCCTGTCCATGCGGAAATGGTGCTTTTCGGGCTTTATCCGCAGCGCCTCGTCCAGCGCGGCGGCGAGGTTTGCCTCCGGCGCGTCAGACCGCAGCGCGGCGCGCAGGTCCACCCGCTCGCCCCCGCCAAGGCAGGGGTAGAGCTGCCCCGTCGCCGTCACCCGCAGCCGGTTGCAGCCCGAACAGAAATTGCCCGTGTGCGGCGTGATGAAGCCGAGCCTGCCACCGGTCTCGGCCACCTCGACATAGCGCGCCGGGCCGCCGGTGGAGTAGGCAATGTCCTTGAGCGTCCAGCGCGCTTCCAGCTGGCGGCGCACATCATCGAGCGGCAGGTATTGATCCAGCCGCTCCTCCTCGACATCGCCGAGCGGCATCACCTCGATCAGGGTCACATCATGCCCTTCGGCGTGGCCCCATGCGATGAGATCGGGCAGCTCGTCCTCGTTCACGCCCTTCAGCGCCACGACGTTGAGCTTCACCTTAAGCCCGGCCGCTTTGGCCGCCGCGATCCCTTCGAGCACCTGCGGCAGACTGTCGCGGCGGGTCAGCTCGGCAAACCGCCCCCTGTCGAGCGTGTCGAGCGAGACGTTGACGCGCCGCACCCCCGCCTTGGCCAGCGCCTCGGCATGGGTGGCGAGCTGGGTGCCGTTGGTGGTCAGCGTCAGTTCTTCCAGATCATGCCCAAGCCTGCGACCCAGCGCGGTGAACAGGTCGATGATATCGCGCCGCACCAGAGGCTCGCCCCCGGTGATGCGGATCTTCGTCACCCCGCGCGCGATGAACCCGGTGGCGAGATCGTACAGCTCCTCAAGACTGAGCACATCCTTCTTGGGCAGGAAGGTCATGCGTTCGGGCATGCAATAGGAGCATCTGAGGTCGCAGCGGTCCGTGACCGACAGGCGCAGATAGGTGATGCGGCGCATGAAGCCATCGACCAGCGGATGCGGCCGGTCGCCGACAAGGATCAGGTCCGGTTTGCGTGGGGCTGGCTGCGGCACGGCATCATTCATGACACACGCAATACTGCCCTGTCACCCCGGGCGCATTTGCCAAAAATCCTAAGGTCGCCTCACGCGCGTCGCCCGGCAGGCCGGCGACGACATTGACCCGCTTGGGCGCAGCCTCGCGCGCCAGATCGCGGGCGAGCGCCAGACGCCAGTCGCGGTGATCGTGCCCGGCGGGCGGCAGGATGATGGCGAGCGCGGTGGTTTCGGGATCGGCCAGCAGCGCACGGGCGGCTTCGAGATGGAGCGCCATGAAGGCGACGCCCGCATCGAGCGCGCTTGCCGGAAGCAGGCCGATCTCGATCTGGCGCTGCACCCGGTCAGTCCCCGTGTTCGGGGCGACGCTGGCGGTGCAAGGTGATGCCGATCTGCTCGCCCGCTTCGGCAATGGCTAGCTTGACGATCTTGACCGTCACCGCCGCCACCCGCGCATCCTGCACGAACAGCGTTTCGCAGATATGATCCGCCACCGCCTCGATCAGTTTGAAGTGCACGCCCTTGGGCAGGCCTTCAGAAGCGGCAAACTTCAGGTCCATGTAGTTCTTGGAAGCTTCCAGCGGCGTATCCGGCTCATAGCGATCCGCCACGGCATAGTCCGCCGCGATCGATATGCGCAGCGGCTGGGGTTTGCCGGTCTCTTCCGAATAGATGCCGGTCAGGACATCGACGACGAGATCGTTGACTTCAAGGGTAAGCGAATCACTCATGGCCCGGCCCTTACCTCACGAATTGGACCAGCGGGCGAAAATCGCGGTCGGCAGCAGCCGCCCCCCCTCGCCTTCCTCGCGCACGGCGAGGTCGCCGTGTTCGATTGTGCCGGGCAGGTGGCCGAGCGCCTCTTCCAGCAGGCCCGCAATCGCAAGGCTGCTCATGCGCACGGCATAGACGGTGAGGAACAGGAAGCGGCTGTCGCTATCGAGCAGCCTCGCACAATCGGTGACGAGGCCGGGGAGATGTTCCTCCAGCCGCCACACCTCGCCCTCCGGCCCGCGCCCGAACTTCGGCGGATCGAGGATAATCCCGTCATAACGCCGCCCGCGCCGCACCTCGCGCGCGGTGAACTTGGCGGCATCGTCGGTCAACCAGCGGATCGGACGGTCGCTCATGCCCGACAGCGCGGCGTTCTCGCGCGCCTGCGCCACGGACTTCTTCGACGCATCGACATGGGTGACCTTGCCGTGCCGCGACAGTGCCAGCGTGCCAAGGCCGGTGTAACCGAACAGGTTCATGGTCTCGGCCGCGTCCAAGCCTTCAAGCTGGCCGCGCATCCAGTCCCACACCGGGGCCATGTCGGGGAAGAATTGCAGGTGGCGGAAGGGCGTGGGCCGCGCGGTGAAGCGCACCTCGTTCCACGACAATTCCCAGCCTTCATCGGGCAGGCGCCCGGTGAACTGGCCCGTAAACTGCCAACGCCCGCCGCCATCCTCGTCCGATCCGGGGATGAACTCGCCATCCGCCTGCCAATCGGGAATGCGCGGCTGCCACATGGCCTGGGGTTCGGGGCGGACGAAGGAATGGGGACCGAAGCTCTCCCACTTGCGCCCTGCCCCGCTGTCGAGCAGGCGGTAGGAATCCCACCCCTCGCACGCCATCACCAGCGGTTGCTGGACCAGTCGCGCCATCAGGCGTTCCCGGCGTGACCGAGCACGTAATCGCGGGTGGTGGCGTAATCGCCCGCCAGTTCGACGAAGCTTTCGGCGCGCCCGAACAGATCGCCCACGCGGGCGGGGAGTGCGGGACGCATGCCAATGGCGCGCTCCACCGCGTCGGGGAACTTGGCGGGGTGCGCCGTGGCGAGCGTGACGAGCGGGACATTCGCAGGCACGCTGCCGCTTTCGGCCAGAACGCGCGCGGCGTGGAGGCCCACACCGGTGTGCGGATCGATCACCTGCCCGGCGGCGCGGTAAGCCCATTGCAACGCACGGGCGGTTTCGACCTGATCGGCCCGCGCGCTGGCGAAGAGAGCCGAGGCCCCTTGCGCCTGCGCGTTGGTAAGCTGCATAGCGCGGGCTTGCTCGAATGCGCGCATCTGTTCGGCCAGCGCCGCCCCGTCACGCCCGCCAGCATCGAACAGCAGACGTTCGAAGTTGCTGGAGACCTGGATGTCCATCGAAGGGGTGATGGTCGGCGTCACGCCGCCTGCGGAATAATCCCCCGCTGACAGCGCGCGGTGGAGAATGTCGTTGATGTTGGTGGCAACGATCAGGCGCTCGATCGGCAGGCCCATCCTGGCCGCGACATACCCCGCGAAGACATCGCCGAAATTGCCGGTCGGCACCGAATAGGCGACGGTCCGCTCGGGCGCGCCCAGTTGCAGGGCGCTGGCGAAGTAATAGACGACCTGCGCCATCAGCCGCGCCCAGTTGATCGAATTGACCGCGCCGAGGTTCAATGTGTGGATCACGTCGCCATCGGTGAACATGCGCTTCACATGCGCCTGCGCGTCATCGAAGCTGCCTTCGATTGCGAGGTTGTGGACATTGGGCGCGCGCACCGTGGTCATCTGGCGGCGCTGCACGTCGCTGACGCGGCCCTTGGGGTGGAGCATGAAGATCTCCACGCGCTCGAGCCCCGCAACCGCATGGATCGCCGCCGAGCCGGTATCCCCGCTGGTCGCGCCGACGATGGTCAGGCGTTCGTCGCGGCGTTCGAGGAAAGTCTCGAACAGGCGGCCGAGCAATTGCAGTGCCACGTCCTTGAAGGCGAGCGTCGGGCCGTGAAACAGCTCCAGCAGCCAGTGCTGGCTATCGAGCTGCACCAGCGGGGTGACCGCGGCATGGCCGAAATCGCCATAGACCTTGTGGGTCAGGGCGAGCAGTTCATCCTCGGTCAGGCTGCCCGCAACAAAGGGCGCCATGATGCGTGCGGCAAGATCGGGATAGGCAAGCCCGCGCATTGCCTTGATTTCGGCGTGGCTGAAATGCGGCCATTCGGCGGGCACATAGAGGCCCCCGTCGCTGGCGAGCCCTGCGAGCGTCACCCCTTCGAAATCGAGCGCCGGTGCGCTGCCGCGTGTCGAGACGTATTGCATGGGGGCGCGGACTAGCGCCCTCGCCGCCTTAATGCCAGCACGTAGATGACGAGCGCGGTCAGTGCGAAGAAGAACCACTGCCCGGCATAGGCGAGATGGTTGTTGGGCAGGCTGCCGGGATCGGGTCTGGCAAGCGGTTGCAATCCCGCCGCCGCAGGGTCGGCCACAAGGCGCGGCCCCGGTGCGATAACACCGGTCACCTCGCCGCCATCCCATTGCGGGGTCACCAGTTCACGGGTGAAGCCAAGGTCGATGGTAACCGGCACGCCGAACGCGCCTTGCGTGCAAGTGGCGCGCACGGCGAGGCCCTTCTGGCCCGAAGCAGCCGTGCCCGAAACGGTGGTGATCGACAGCACCCGCCCGCAGGTCACGCGGCTGCGGCGGAACCAGCTGCTTTCCGCATTGTCGTCGACGGGAAAGGGAACCTCTGCCGCATTGCTGGCTGCCGCCTGATAGCGGGCGATCAACGCCTCTTTCTCGCCAAGCCGCCCGAGCTGCCAGATGCCGAGGCCGATCATGGTCAGCACGGCGGCGATCACGATGGCCGTCGGGATGATGGGGATGCGGCGCGTCATTGGGCGCGTTCCTCGTATTGATGATAGACCCACATGGTCTTGTAGAACCTGAGCGCGCCGATCACGCTCGCCACCGTCACCGGCCCCCAGAACAGGAAGCTCGCCCACAGCGGCGGGCGCAGCCATTCGTCGACGCCCAGCGCGGCGAGGATCAGCACCAGCGCCAGCAGCATCGTAAGGATGCCGACAAACCGCCCGCCCCGCTCCAGCGCCAGAAAATCCAACCCGCACTTGGCGCATTCATCCGCGAGACCCGCGGGCGCGGCGAAAAGGGTTTTCGCCCCGCAGCGGGGGCACAAACCGGAAAGGGCAGCCGAGACGAATCCCGGCTGCCCCTTCTGTTCACTCGGACCGGAAGGCCCCGAAGTCATCAGTGGAATTCGGCGCCCCAGCCGCCCCACACGTAGACGGCGACGAACAGGAACAGCCACACCACATCGACGAAGTGCCAGTACCACGCGGCCGCTTCGAAACCGAAGTGCTGGCGCGGGGTGAAGTGGCCCTTGTAGGCGCGGAACAGACACACGGCGAGGAAGATGGTCCCCACCAGCACGTGGAAGCCGTGGAAGCCGGTCGCCATGTAGAAGGCGCTGGAGTAGGTGTTGCCGCCGAAGCCGAAGGGCGCCGCGGCATATTCGTAGGCCTGGATGCAGCTGAACAGCACGCCCAGCGCGATGGTGGCCCACAGGCCCTGCTTCAGGCCATCGCGGTCGCCGTGGATCAGCGCGTGGTGGGCCCAGGTCACCGTGGTGCCCGAGCAAAGCAGGATCAGCGTGTTGAGCAGCGGCAGCGCGAAGGGATCGAGCACTTCCATGCCCTCGGGAATGAAGGTCGCAATCGCGCCCTCGGTCCCGAACAGACTGGTGGTCGCCCCGGTCGCAGGATCGAATTCGAGCGCGGTCGGGAACAGCGCGAAATCGAAGAAGCTCCAGAACCAGCCGACGAAGAACATCACTTCCGAAGCGATGAACAGGATCATGCCGTAACGCATGTGCAGCTGCACCACGGGGGTGTGGTCGCCGCGTTCGGCTTCGACCACGATGTTCTTGAACCACATGAAGAAGGTCGCGATCAGGCCGGCGAGGCCCGCCCACATCACGATGCCGGCCGAAGCGCCGAACACATCGGGATACAGCCGCAGCACCAGCCCGCTGGTGAAGGTGAGCGCCGAGATCGAGCCGACCAGCGGCCAGATATCGGGTTCGAGAATGTGGTAATCGTGGTTTGCCTTGCCAGCCATGTGGTCGTTCCCGTCCCTGGGTTTAGCGGATCAGTTGTTACGCTCCGGAGCCGGATTTACCGGGTCCTCGGCGCGGTGGAAAGTGTAGCTGAGCGTGATCTGTTCCACGCCCTGCATGTTCGGATCGTCGAGCGCCGCCGGATCGACGAAATAGAGCACGGGCATGGTCACTTCCTGCCCGGGCTGCAGCGTTTGCTCGGTGAAGCAGAAGCACTGGATCTTGTTGAAATACTTGCCTGCCTGCTCCGGCTCGACATTGAAGCTGGCGACGCCGGTGATCGGCTGGTCGCTGTCGTTGCGGGCGATGTAAGTGGCGATGTCGCGCTCGCCGATGGTGACGGTGTCGGTCGCCTGCGCCGGACGGAAGGTCCAGGGCATGCCCATCGCGGTCGTCGCATCGAAGCGGATCGAGATTTTCTGGCCGGTCGCGGCGGCAGCGGCACGCACCGCATCGCTCTCGGTCGCGTTCATCGTCGTCCCGCCGAAGCCGGTGACCTGGCAGAACAACCGGTAAAGCGGCACCGAGGCATAGCCAAGCCCGAGCATGGCCAGTGCGCCCGCAAAGGCGAAGGCGCCCGTGCGCAGGTTGCGCCGCGAGGTGTCCGGCGAAGGGGGCGCAAGGCTCGCCATCAGCCGCCCTGCCCGCCGATCCGCACGATGGTGATCGCGTAGAACAGCACCACGAAGAACACCAGCGTGCCCGCGACGACCCAGTTGCGCGCCTTGCGGCGGCGGAGGAATTCGCGTTCTTCTTCCGGGGTCATGCGATCCACCCCTGATAGGCCGCCACGCGGTCCGCCACCAGCGCGGCGAACAGCACGAAGAGGTAGACGATCGAGAACTTGAAGAGCGTCTTTTCCGGCGTCATCGCATCGGTCTCGGCGCGCATGCGGGTGAAGACCGGCACGGCCAGCACCACGAATAGCGCCGACAGCACCACCGCGACCGAACCGTAGATCCAGCTCGTCCCGCCTATGGCCCAGGGGGCGATGGCGATGGGGGCAAGCAGCAGGGTGTAGCCCATGATCTGGTTGCGCGTCGCCTTCTCGCCCGCGACCACGGGGAGCATCGGGATGCCAACCTTGGCGTAATCCGACTGCACGAACAGCGCGAGCGCCCAGAAATGCGGGGGCGTCCAGAAGAAGATGATCGCGAACAGCAACAGCGGCATGGCGGTGATGTCGCCAGTCACCGCGACCCAGCCGATCAGCGGCGGAAACGCGCCCGCGCCGCCACCGATGACGATGTTCTGCGGGGTGCGCGGCTTCAGCCACATGGTGTAGATCACGGCGTAATAGATGATCGCGCCGAGCAGCAGCGCCGCCGCGAGCCAGCCGACGGCAAGGCCCATCAGCACGATCGACACCGCCGACAGGAAGATGCCGAAATCGCGCGCATCCTCGCGGCGCATCCTGCCACCCGGCAGCGGACGGCTCATGGTGCGCTTCATCCCGGCGTCGATATCGGCTTCCCACCACATGTTGAGCACCGCCGATCCGCCCGCGCCCATGGCGATGGCGAGGATCGCGGTGAAGCCGATGACGGGGTGGATCGAGCCGGGCGCAGCCAGCACGCCGCAGATCGCGGTGAAGATCACCAGCGTCATGACCCGCGGCTTGGTCAGCGCGAAGAAATCGCGCCACTCCGTGGGCATCATGGCTGCTGTCTGTGACGGTGTGCTTGCCATTGTCAGGTCGGTTCCATTGCGAAGGAGCGCGGGACCCTGCCCGCGCTCCCCCTTGTGCCTATGCTCCGGTCAGGGAGCCGATCAGGCCGTCACCGGACGGTGATCGTGGTAGTCGTGCGCATCCGTGATCACGGGGAGCGTTTCGAACTGGTGGTAGGGCGGCGGGCTCGGCAGGGTCCATTCGAGCGTCGTCGCGCCTTCACCCCAGGGGTTCGCTTCGGCCTTCTTGCCCGCGACCAGCGCGTAGAGAATGTTGACGAAGAAGAACACCATCGAACCGGCCATGATGTAGTACCCGAAGGTGCTGACTTCGTGCCAGAACTGGTAGGCAACGTTGTAGTCCGGATAGCGGCGCGGCATGCCCTGCATCCCCAGGAAGTGCTGCGGGAAGAAGATCACGTTCACGCCGACGAAGAAGGTCCAGAAGTGGATGTGCGACAGCAGTTCGGAATGCATCCGGCCGCTCATCTTCGGGAACCAGTAGTAGAACCCGGCGAACATCGAGAACACCGCACCCATCGACAGCACATAGTGGAAGTGCGCCACGACGTAGTAGGTGTCATGCAGGTTGTCGTCGATCCCGCCGTTGGCCAGCACCACGCCGGTGACGCCGCCCACGGTGAACAGGAAGATGAAGCCCATCGACCACACCATCGGCGACTTGAAGCTGAGGCTGCCGCCCCACATCGTCGCGATCCAGCTGAAGATCTTCACGCCGGTCGGCACCGCGATCACCATGGTGGCCGCCGTGAAGTACATCTTCGTGTTCACGTCGAGGCCCACGGTGTACATGTGGTGCGCCCAGACGATGAAGCCGACGACGCCGATCGCAACCATCGCGTAGGCCATGCCGAGGTAGCCGAACACCGGCTTCTTCGAGAAGGTGGCGATGATCTGCGAGATCATGCCGAAGCCCGGCAGGATCATGATGTACACTTCCGGGTGACCGAAGAACCAGAACAGGTGCTGGTAGAGCACCGGATCACCGCCGCCAGCGGGGGTGAAGAAGGTGGTGCCGAAGTTGCGGTCGGTCAGCAGCATGGTGATGGCAGCGGCCAGGACGGGCAGTGCCAGCAGCAGCAGGAAGGCAGTGACCAGCACCGACCACACGAACAGCGGCATCTTGTGCAGGGTCATGCCCGGCGCGCGCATGTTGAAGATGGTGGTGATGAAGTTGGTCGCACCCAGGATCGAGCCGGCACCCGAAAGGTGCAGCGAGAAGATCGCGAAGTCGACCGCCGGGCCGACCGAGCCGGTGGTCGAAAGCGGGGCATAGACCGTCCAGCCGGTGCCCGCGCCGGGGCCGGTGCCGCCGGGGACGAACAGCGAGAACAGCAGGCTGAAGAAGCCCGCCACCGTCAGCCAGAAGCTGACGTTGTTCATGCGCGGGAAGGCCATGTCCGGCGCACCGATCATCAGCGGCACGAACCAGTTGCCGAAGCCGCCGATCATCGCCGGCATGACCATGAAGAACACCATGATCAGGCCGTGCGCGGTGATGAACACGTTCCACATGTGGAGCGCGGTGTTCACATCATTGGCGCCGCCCATGAACTGGGCCCACCACTGGAGGTACTGGATGCCGGGCTCGGCCAGCTCGACACGCATGATGCCCGAAATGGCACCCCCAACGATCCCCGCGATAATCGCGAAGATCAGATACATCGTGCCGATGTCCTTGTGGTTGGTCGACATGAACCAGCGGGCGAAGAAGCCCGGCTTGTGGTCCGCATGATCGTGGGCGTCATGCCCGTGATCGTGATGAATGTCGAAGCCTTCTGCGGTGGTTGCCATGATCAGCTACTCGTCTGCTTCAGTTCGTTTTGTTCGGTTCAGCCAGCGGTGGCCGGAGCGGCAGCCTCGGCGGCGGGGGCGGCAGCCGGAGCGGCCGCCTCTTCGC
>Ga0114986_1000012_pt1 | contig 46085 bp, 39 predicted proteins | sample Shrwel1BS1Day17_FD_96988 | JGI IMG/M metagenome (GOLD analysis project Ga0114986, IMG submission 96988) | Subsurface microbial communities from deep shales in Ohio, USA - Utica-3 well 1 S-1-Day17 | ecosystem: Environmental > Aquatic > Deep subsurface > Shale gas/oil reservoir > Produced... | reverse complement strand
CTCCACACCCCCACCCGCCAGCCCGGCGACCCGGACGCGGCGCTGCGCCCGCGCCGCCTCGCCGAATTCGTCGGGCAGGAGGCGGCCAAGGGGAACCTTGCCGTCTTCATCGCTGCCGCGCGCGCGCGGGGGGAGGCGATGGATCATACCTTGTTCTTCGGCCCCCCCGGCCTCGGCAAGACCACGCTGGCGCAGATCATCGCAGGCGAGCTGGGCGTCGGCTTCCGCGCCACCAGCGGCCCCGTTATCGCCAAGGCGGGGGACCTCGCCGCGCTGCTCACCAATCTCGAGCCGCATGATGTGCTGTTCATCGACGAGATCCACCGCCTCTCCCCCGTGGTCGAGGAAGTGCTCTATCCCGCGATGGAGGACCGCGCGCTCGATCTGATCATCGGCGAGGGGCCGTCGGCGCGTTCGGTGCGGATCGACCTGCCGCCCTTCACCCTGATCGGAGCGACCACCCGGCAGGGCCTGCTGACCACGCCGCTCAGGGACCGCTTCGGCATTCCCGTGAGGCTCAACTTCTACACCCATGAGGAGCTGGAGCGCGTCGTCACCCGCGCGGCGGGGCTGATGGGCCTCGCCATTGCGCCCGACGGCGCGCACGAAATCGCCCGCCGTTCGCGCGGCACGCCGCGTGTGGCCGGACGCCTGCTGCGCCGCGTGCGCGACTTTGCCGATGTGGCGGGCAGCGCCACCGTGACGCGGCACGTGGCGGACGAGGCGCTCACCCGGCTCGAGATCGACCGCCTTGGCCTCGACCTCATGGACCGCCGCTATCTCACCATGATCGCTACCACCTACAAGGGCGGGCCGGTGGGGATCGAGACGCTTGCGGCCGGCCTTGCCGAACCGCGCGATACGGTGGAGGAGGTGGTCGAACCCTATCTCATCCAGCTCGGCCTCGTGGCCCGCACCGCGCGCGGGCGTATGCTCAACGATGCCGGATGGGCGCATCTCGAAATGGCCCCGCCCAGAGAATCACCCCCAGCCCAGTCCGGATTGTTCGAGGACTGAGTCGCCAGGCCCTGCGGATGCCTCGGCGTTAACCCTGAGGCTAACTGCACCCCTTTTTTCGGTGCCAGTTCGGGACAGCGCGCGGGAAATCCGCTGATTCCGGCCCGATTCCGGCCCGTTGTGCGAGCGATGCTTGGTTAACCCGATTGCCCCTGTGTGCCTTCTGCCATCAAAAGAAGGCTGGATTTAGAGGAGGTGCGGCCTGACCGCTGCAGCCCTCGCAAGCAAACAGGGTAAAAGACCATGTCGCTCAAGCTGGCCATCGCGAAACTGTCCGCCGCTGCGGCGGGTGTCGCATTGTTGCAAGGTGGTGCGGTGCGCATGGCCGAGCCGATGAACACCGACAAGCCCGACTTCTCGACCAATATCGACGGCAAGCTGATCCAGGTCGATCCGGTGACGGGCGCGCGTTACATCAAGACGACCCGCGACCGGATCATCGAGACGCCCGAGCAGCGTCGCCGCCGGATCGTCGAGCGGACCATCGAATGCCAGCCGGTCGGCCCGGGCGGCGCAGCCAGCCTGCCGGCGGGCGCGGTGCAAGCCTATTACGATGCCAATGAATGCCCGCCGCTGGCGCAGGTCGCCTATATGCCGGCGCCGCTTCCGCCCCTGCCGCCGATTTCGGGTGGCGGTGGCCCCGGTGGCGGCTGGGGTGGCGGCTTCGGCGGCGGTTTCGGCGGCGGCCTCGGCTTCGGCGGGGGCTTCTTCGGGGGCTTCTTCGGCGGCGGCGGATCGTCGTCGGGTGATGTTTCGGTGGTCAGCACCACCACCACCGGCGGCGGCAGCAATGGTTCGAGCGGTTCGAGCGGTTCGAGCAGCACCTCCGGCGGCGGGTCGAGCGGCGTGGTGATCGATATCGACATCGACAACTCGACCTCGACGACCTCGTCCTCGGGCCAGTTCAGCTCCAGCACCACCTCGTCTTCGGGCACGGTGACATCGTCGACCGGTCAGGTGTCGAGCAGCACCGGGCAGATTTCGAGCACCAGCACCTCGGGCAACGTCTCGTCGTCGACCGGTGCGGTGTCGTCCTCGGGCAACGTCTCGTCCTCCACGGGCGCGGTTTCGTCTTCGGGCAACGTGTCGTCTTCGACCGGCGCGGTGTCCAGCAGCACGGGCGGCGTGTCCAGTTCTTCGGGCAATGTGTCGAGCAGCACCGGGGCTGTCTCCAGCTCGTCGGGCAACGTTTCGAGTTCCTCGGGCAACGTCAGCTCCTCGACCGGCGCGGTGTCGAGCTCGTCATCCTCGTCGAGTTCGTCGAGTTCGTCGTCGTCCTCCTCGTCGTCTTCCTCCTCGTCCTCGTCGGGCGGGAGCAGCGGGAAGCCGGGCACCACCTCGGGCGGGTCTGGCTCGTCTTCGTCGGGTTCGTCCGGCTCCTCCTCGTCGAGCTCGGGTTCGTCGGGTGGCAGCGGCGGGAGCTCGTCTTCCTCGTCCACGAGCAGCAGCAGCTCCTCCTCGTCTTCGGGCGGGGCGACCAGCGGCGGAACCACCACCTCGGGCGACATGACCAGCAGCAGCTCGTCGTCTTCATCGTCCTCTTCCTCGAGCAGCAGCTCGTCGGGCAGCACCGGTTCGACCTCCTCGTCCTCGAGCAGCAGCAGCAGCTCTTCGTCCTCTTCGTCGAGCAGCGGTTCGACCTCGGGCGGGAACGAAGTGCCGGCACCGCCGATGACGATCCTGTTCGGCCTCGCTGCCGCTGCGGTGCTCGGTCGGCGCAAGTTCCTCGGCTGAGGCGGACGCCGAATACAAACGAAAAGGGGCGGCCTTGCGGGGCCGCCCCTTTTCGTTTGTCCTACTGCAATCCGCCTAATTTTGCGGTTTGTCCGCTGCCTGCGGCTTGGCAACCGGCTGGCCCGCAGCTTCCCAGGCGATGATCCCGCCTTCGAGATGGGTGGCCGGTCCGCCGGTCACTGCCGCCAGCTTCTCCCCCGCCATTCCCGAGCGGCGCCCCGAGCGGCAATAGAGCACGACCTCGCGCCCGTCTGACAGATCAAGCGATGCCGGATCGAAGCGATCGAGCGGAATATGTTCCGCGCCGGGGATTGTGCCCTCTGCCACTTCGGCATCGGTGCGAACATCGATCAGGCGGACCTGGCCCGCCTTGATCCTGGCTGCGAGTTCTTCAGGGCTGAGCGCAACCAGCGGAGCAGGAGCGGGCTGCGCGGCTGCATCCTCCCCCGTTCCCGCCATCGCCAGTTCAAAGCCGAGCGGCACCGAAGGCGCATCCCGGGTGCCGCGCGATCCCTCCTGCTCGCCCCCGCAAGCCCCAAGCGCCAGTAACAGCGGCGCGAGCGGCAGCGCGGGGGCAAGAAGCAGGGAGAGATCTTTGCGCGTCATCCGTCTCCTTATGCCGCAAGCTTGCGCAGAACGTAATGGAGAATCCCGCCGTGGCGGTAATATTCCATCTCGTTTGCGGTATCGATGCGACACAATGCGGTGAAGCTGAACTGCGATCCGTCTTCGCGGGTCACTTCGACAGTGACGTCCTGACCGGGCACCAGATCGGCGAGACCGCGGATCGAGAAGGTGTCGGTAGCCGCAAGGCCAAGGGTCTGGCGGGTGTCGCCTTCCTTGAACTGGAGCGGCAGCACGCCCATCCCGACGAGGTTCGAGCGGTGGATACGCTCGAAGCTCTCGACGATCACCATCCGCACGCCGAGCAGGATCGTGCCCTTGGCGGCCCAGTCGCGCGAGGAGCCGGTGCCGTATTCCTTGCCGCCGATGACAACGAGGGGCGTGCCGTCTTCCTTGTGCTTCATGGCGGCATCGTAGATCGCCATGGTCTCGCCCGCGTAGGTCGAAAAGCCGCCTTCGACGCCCGGCACCATCTCGTTCTTGATGCGGATGTTGGCGAAGGTGCCGCGCATCATCACTTCGTGGTGGCCGCGGCGCGAGCCGTAGGAGTTGAAGTCCTTCTTTGCGACCTGATTGGCCATCAGGAACTTGCCGCCGGGGCTGTCTTCCTTGATCGAGCCGGCCGGCGAGATGTGGTCGGTGGTGACCGAATCGCCGAGGATCGCCAGCGGCTTGGCATCGACGATGTCGGTGACCGGCGCCGGGGTCATGGTCATGCCCTCGAAATAGGGCGGGTTGGCGACGTAGGTCGAACCGGCGCGCCACTGGTAGGTGTCCGAGGGCTCGACAGTGATCGCCTGCCAGTGCTCGTCACCGTCATAGACGTTGGCGTAGCGGCTCTCGAACATCGAACGGTCGATATTGGCGGCGCGGTGTTCGGCGATTTCGGCGTTGGTCGGCCACAGGTCGGCGAGCATCACCGGATCGCCGTTCTGGTCGTGGCCGATCGGGGTGGTGGTGATGTCCTCGGTCACAGTGCCCTTGAGCGCATAGGCCACCACCAGCGGCGGCGAGGCGAGGAAGTTGGCGCGCACATCGGGCGAGACGCGGCCTTCGAAGTTGCGATTGCCCGACAGGACCGAGGCGGCGACGATGTCGTTGCCGTTGATCGCGGCCGAAATCGGCGCGGCGAGCGGGCCGGAGTTGCCGATGCAGGTGGTGCAGCCATAGCCGACGAGGTCGAAGCCGACCGCGTCGAGGTGCTGCTGCAGGCCCGACTTCACGAGATAATCGGTCACCACCTGCGATCCGGGGGCGAGGCTGGTCTTGACCCACGGCTTGGGCTTCAGGCCCTTCTCGTTGGCCTTCTTGGCGACAAGGCCGGCGGCGATCAGCACGTCGGGGTTCGAGGTGTTGGTGCACGAGGTGATCGCGGCGATCACCACGTCGCCGTCGCCGATGTCGTGGTCCTTGCCCTCCACACCGACGCGGGCCGGGGCGGCCTTGCCATAGACCTTGGTGAGGTCCGAGTTGAACAGATCGTCCACCTCGGGGAGGATCACCTTGTCCTGCGGGCGCTTGGGGCCGGCGAGGCTGGGGACGACAGCGCCCATGTCGAGCGACAGGGTCTTGGTGAAGACCGGCACGTTGGCCGGATCGAACCACATGCCCTGCGCCTTGGCATAGGCTTCGACCAGCGCGATGGTTTCCTCGCTGCGGCCGGTGAGGCGCAGGTAATCGATGGTCTTGTCATCGATGCCGAAGAAGCCGCAGGTCGCGCCGTATTCGGGGGCCATGTTGGCGATCGTCGCGCGGTCGGCGAGAGTGAGGTTGGCCACACCAGGCCCGTAGAACTCGACGAAGCGGCCGACGACGCCGACATTGCGGAGCATCTGCACGCAGGTCAGCACGAGGTCGGTCGCGGTCACGCCCTCCGCCATTGCACCTTCGAGGTAGAAGCCGACCACTTCGGGGATCAGCATCGAGACCGGCTGGCCGAGCATCGCGGCTTCCGCCTCGATCCCGCCCACGCCCCAGCCCAGCACGCCGAGGCCATTGATCATGGTGGTGTGGCTGTCGGTGCCGACGCAGGTGTCGGGGTAGGCGACCATCACGCCGTCGGGGCCTTCCGAAGACCACACCGCACGGGCGAGGTGTTCGAGGTTCACCTGGTGGCAGATCCCGGTGCCCGGGGGCACGGCGGTGAAGTTCTGGAAGCTCTTCGATCCCCACTTGAGGAAGTCGTAACGCTCCGCATTGCGCTCGTATTCAAGCGCCATGTTGGCTTCCATCGCCTTGGGGTGGCCGAATTCGTCGACCATCACCGAGTGGTCGATGACGAGGTTGACCGGCACCAGCGGATTGATCTTGGCGGTGTCGCCGCCCAGCTTCTTGATTGCGTCGCGCATCGCGGCAAGATCGACCACGCAGGGCACGCCGGTGAAGTCCTGAAGGAGAACGCGCGCCGGGCGGTACTGGATTTCCTCGCCGGTGGTGGGATTGGCCTGCCAGTCGACCAGCGCCTGGATGTGCGAGCGGTCGACCGTGAAGCCGCCGTCCTCGAAGCGCAGCAGGTTCTCCAGCAGCACCTTCATGGAAATCGGCAGTTTGCTGATATCGCCCAGCTGCTCTGCGGCTTTCGCCAGAGAGTAATAGGCGTACTGCTTGCCGTTCACGTCAAGCGTCTGGCGGGTGCCGAGCGAATCCTGGCCGATTGCGGTCATGGGAGGGTTCCGTCCTTTCGATTGGCCCGCCCCCGATCCACGCGAAGACAAGTCTCCAGGGGGCGCGGTTTTCGCCGCCGCTCCTGCGCGCCCTCGCGCGCGAGGTCAAGGGGGGTTCCCCTAGGACAATCGTCTCAGATCGCCGCCGCCGGTGCGGGGCGAGGCGCGCGGGCGGCGATCCAGCAGCCGGTGACGATCAACGCCGTGCCCGCCAGCGTGGGCAGCGTCACCGCCTCGCGGAAGAAGGCCCAGCCGAACAGAGCCGCCCAGACGAAGCCCGAATATTCGGTCGGCACCAGCACGTTCGCCTCCGCCCGGGCATAGGCCCAGGCGATGGTGAAGGAGCCGCACACTGTCAGCGCACCGGCGATCACCAGCGGCACCAGCGCCTCGCCTTGCGGGGTTTCCCAGAAGAACGGGGCGAGGATCAGCAGCACCACACCGCTGATCGCGCTGTGCATCGTTGCGATTTCCAGCGCGCCTGCAACCTGCGCCTGCCGCCGGATGACGATGAAATTGTAGGCATAGAGCAGCGCCGAGACGAACAGCGAGGCGATGCCCAGCGCCGCCTTCTCGTCGAAGGCACCGGCGCCGATCCGCCCGCCGACGATCACCAGCGTGCCCGCAAAGCCCAGCAGGCTCGCCATTGTGGCCTGCCGGCTGATGGTCTCGCCCAGCAGGACGCGGGCGAGGTAGAGGGCGATCAGCGGGGCGATGAAACTGAGCGCAATCGCCTCGGCCAGCGGCAGGACGGTGAGGGAATAGAAGAAGGTCAGCGCCATGAAGGCGGACACGATGCCGCGCTCGATATGCAGTTTCCACACCGCGCGCGAAGGCCTGCGCGCGCCCCGCGCCAGCCACAGCGGTGCGATCAGGCCAGCGCCGATGAAGGCGCGCAGCACAGTCGCGCTATAGGCGCCGGCCATCAGCGCGGCTTCCTTCATGAAGGCGTCCATCAGCGACAGGAACCCCACGCCCAGCAGCGCGGCGGCGAACGGCAGCAGAGCGTGGTGGCGGTGCGGCATGGCGCGCCGTGCATAGGCGCGCGGCCGCGCAAGGTCACGCCGCCATGCAACAGGGATGTGAACATTAATGCAGGTGAAAGCCAAGATGGTTGATAGGGGCATGGCCCAGCAGGTATGACACTGGGCGATATGCAAGGCCGCCAGCATCCCGGCGGCACGGGGCGAAAAGGCAAAAGTGCAATGATCAGGTTTTCGGGCAAACTCGCGGGCGGCGCAGCAATCGCCGCGCTGGTGGCGAGTGCGGCACTGGCGCAGGATGGCCGTGCAGCGGCGCGCGGCATGATCCCCGGCGGCCAGAATCAGGGCGGCCCCGCGGTGGTGCAGATGCCCGCGCCTTCGCCGACTGCGGCTCCGACTCCGGCTCCGACGCCCAAGACCTCCGATGCCTTTTCGCAGGCCTTCCCCGGCACCGTCGCACAGCCGGTGGTGCAGGCCATGCCGCCGGTCGCGCCGCTGGTGCAGCCGTGGACGGTCGCCCAGGCGCAGCAGCTGGTTGCCGTGATCGAGGGGATCGGTGCCGAGGGGCTCGACCCCAAGGACTATGATCTGGCCCCCCTGAAGGTCGCGATTGCCTCGGGCCCTTCGGACGAATTGAACCAGATGGCCTCGCAAAGCTTCGTCTGGCTGGTCGAGGATCTGCGTGACGGGCGCACCCCGATGGACGCGCGCGAGCAGTGGTTCGTGGTCGATCCCGACCGCGAGGCGAACCCTTCGGGCAATGTGCTGGCCGAGGCGCTGAAGAGCGGCGACATCGCGGGCACGCTGATGAAGCTCAACCCCACCCATCCCGATTATGCGCGGCTCAAGGCGGAGCTTGCTGCCACGTCGGATGGCCAGACCGCCCGGCGCAAGCTGATCCGCGCCAACATGGACCGCTGGCGGTGGCTGGCGCGCGATCTGGGCTCGCAATACCTCATCACCAACGTGCCGGAATTCCAGCTGCGGCTGACGGTCAAGAACAAGATCATCAGCACCTACCGCACCATCGTCGGCAAGCCGGGGCGTACTGCCACCCCGCAGCTGGCCGAGGTGGTCGAAGGCGTGGTGTTCAACCCGACCTGGACCGTCCCGCAGTCGATTGTGAAGGGCGAAGGGCTGGGCGCCCGTGCGCTCGCCAACCCCGGCTGGGCCAAGGCCAACGGCTATGTCGCGACCAAGGGGGCGAACGGCTTTGTCACCGTGGTGCAGCAGCCTGGCCCCGGCAATTCGCTCGGGCGGATGAAGCTGGAAATGCCCAACCCGCACGCGATCTTCTTCCACGACACGCCTTCGCGCCACCTGTTCGCCAACGAATTCCGCGCGCTGTCACACGGCTGCGTGCGCACTGAACGCGCGCTGGAACTGGCGATGACGATGGCGATCCTCGGCAAGGGCGCGACCAAGGAAGAGGCGGTGGCGATCGCCAATTCGGGCAAGTACACCAAGGTGATGCTTGAAAAGCAGTGGGCCGCATACATCACCTATTTCACCATGGCGACCGACATCAACGGCCAGATGGCGACCTTCAAGGACATCTACGGCCGCGACACCAAGGTGCTCGCCAGCCTCGACAAGCCGCGCGTGCGCAACCGCAGCGTGCTGCCGACTGACGAGGTGATCGTGATCGAGGATGATCTCAGGGACAGCTAGGGGCGCTCGAACCCGCGTTCGAGCAGCACTTGCCGACGGTAGAGGAGCGCTGCGGGAAGGGCGAAGCGCGCTGCCGCCAAGGTCAAGAACTCCTCTCGACCGGCGATGGCGCCAAATGCCGCAGCTCCGATAAGCGCGCTCACGATTGCCACGGCAATGCCATGCCAGCTTCCGAGGCTGTTTCCGGCCAGACGCGCGATCAGTACTCCTGCCAACATCAGCGCCAAGCCAATCCCAAGGCCGCCGAAGACGAGCCCCCCGAGCAGCGCAGACGCGGCCAGGCCTAGATAAAGCGCGCCCTCGTAGTTAGCCTCGCTCGTAAGACCGTCCAGCAGGAAGGTCGACGCCAGCAGGATGGCTCCGAGCGCTGCCGCTTGCAGCGTGGCAGGGGCGATGGCTCGCGTTTCAGGCGAAGATCCGAACCTTCGCACCGCGCCTCAGAATGCGCTGACAGAGGTCCGCGCGCCGCCGTCGATCGGGGTCCGCTGGTACATCGCGAGTTCGGGCACCGGCTGGATCGAGCCATCCTCCTCCAGCCCCAGCGAATCTGCATAGAGCAGGCGCCCGCCCGAAAGGTGCATCAGCGCCTCGCGGAACTGCTCGGTCCCCATCGCAAAGCACCCGTTGGAGCGGCCGAGGCGGCCCCACTTGGCGAGGTGCGATGTCTCGGCATAATCGGCGTGGTGCATCACGATGTAGCGCCGCAGCGCCGCATCATTGGTGTGGTCGAGCCCGCCCAGCCGCACCGAGGTGCCATAACGGCCCTTGTACCATTCCCACGTCACATAAGCGCCGCGGCTGGTGGCGTTCGAGCCTTCGACGTTCGAGAAATCCTTGAGCCAACCGTCATGCTGCCGGTCCGAACCCGTCCCGTGGCTGACATGATGCGATTGCACCTCGCCGCGTTCGAGGTTCACGAAATGGAACCGGGGCTTGGCCGAGTGCAGCCCGAAATCGGCGATCCCGACAATGTCGTGCTTCCAGATCGCGCCGCCCGCACGGTGCAGCTCGCGCCGGGCAATGTCGAAGAGAATGCGGTCGCGCGGGGTGCCGGCGGCGACAGTCGCAAAAAGGCGCGTCGGCAGGGCCAATGCCGCCCCGGCTGCCAGGGTACCCTTCAGGATGTCGCGACGCTTCATTGAACCGTAACGTAAACCCGGGGGCTCACGTTCCCAATAAGCGCCCGCGCAATCTATCGTATGTTAGCCTCCGCTCGTCGCCGGAGGAGGCGGAAACGCGGCATTCTGCGCGGCCATCGCCAGCATCGAGGCGGCATGGCGGGCGGCGACGGCGCGCGGATCATCGCCATAACCGCCGCCCAGCGCGCTGGCGACAGGCAGAGCGCGGCGGCGGCTTTCGGCAATCACGAAGCGGTCACGCATGGCCAGGCCTGCATCGGACAGCGCCAGCCGCCCGAGCTTGTCGTCGGCATGGGGATCGACTCCCGCCTGATAGAGCACGAAATCCGGCGCGAAGTCGGCCAGCACCTCCGGCAAGTGGCGGGTGAGGGCCGCCATGTAGCCATCATCGTCCAGCCCGTCGGGCAGGCCGATATCGAGGCTGGAGCGGGCCTTCCTTACCGGGAAGTTCTTCTCTGCGTGGAGCGAGAGGGTGAAGACATCCTCGCGCCCGGCGGTGAGGCTGGCGGTGCCATCGCCCTGATGCACGTCGAGATCGACGATCAGTACGCGGCCTGCGTGCCGTTCCGCGATCAGGCGGTTGGCGGTCACCGCAAGGTCGTTGAACACGCAATAGCCTGCGCCGGTATCGTGCAGCGCATGGTGGCTGCCGGCGGCGGAATTGGCGGCATAGCCGTGGCGGCGGGCCAATTGCGCCGCGAGCCAGGTGCCGCCGTTGGTGTGCCGCACGCGGCTGGTGATCGCGGGGGTGACGGGAAAGCCGATGCGCCGTTCCTTGTGGCGCGGCACTTCGGCGCGGAACACTTCGTCGACATAATCGGGACAGTGGACCGCTTCCAGCCATTCGCGCGGCATGGGCTGCGGCGCGTGCTCGGTGATCGCCGCACCGCTGCCGCGAAGCTCCTCCATCACGAGGTAGTATTTGTCGAAACGGAAGGTGCCGCGGTCCGGGCGGGGGGCCATGTAATCGGCGTGGTGGACGACGTGGAGCACGGTCCCTCGCTCAGAGCCAGCCCGAATGCTCGGCGAGGATCTTGCAGCCCAGCCCGATCAGGATCACGCCGCCCGCGCGCTCGGCCCATGCGCCCCAGCGGTCCCCGGCGATGCGCCCGGCCAGCACGCCCGCGCCGCTCATGGTGAAGGTGATGATCCCGATCAGCGCCACAGCCAACGGCGGCGCGACTTCGAGGGTGGGGAGCGTGATGCCCGCCGCCAGCGCATCGATGCTGGTGGCAACGCCCGCCAGTAGCAGCGCGCGACCAGTGAGCGCGCGGGCGGCCTCTTCCTCGCCCACATGCCCGCCAAGCATCCGCGCGCCCAGAAAGGCGAGCAGGCCGAAGGCGATCCAGTGATCCACCGCCTCGACATAGATCAGCGCCACCGCCCCGATCACCCATCCTGCGAGCGGCATCAACGCCTGAAACACTCCGAAGGTGAGCGCAATCGCCAGCCCCTCGCGCGCCGAAGGGCGGAACTTCGCACCTTGCGTCAGCGCGACGGCAAAGGCGTCCATCGCCAGCGCGAAGGCAAGGAGAAGGGCTTCGATCACGGCCTCAGCTTCCGGCGAGCGCGGTCAACTCGGCGAAGATCGCGTCTTCGCTGCGGCTCGCGGCATTGCGCCAGCTTGCGGCGGTGTCGAGGTTCACCGCTTTGCCATCGGTGGTCAGCACCAGCAGGGCGGGGGTGCCGGGAAACTCGGCAAGGCCGAAGCGGCGCGCGACATCGAGATTATGCCCGTCGCCGGTCTGCGGCATGCCGACATTGACGAAGACGGTTTCGTACCGCTCGGCCAGCAGCGCGGCGAAGCGCGGGGTTTCCAGCCATCCGGCAAGCGCCGTGCTGTCGTGACACCAGTTCGCGCCGAACACCAGCAGCACCCGCTTGCCCGAGGCCGCAGCGCGGGCGAGGGCGGCATCGGCATCGGCCATTGCGCTTGCGCTGACCTGATAGGACTTGGCATCGGGCCGCGTCGGGGCGGCAACGTCCGGCAGGGTCGCGCATGATGCAAGCACCAGCGCCAGACCTGCGGCAATGGCGGCGCGGATCACTCGGCGGCGACTGCGGCTTGCGGCGCTGCGTGGGGATCGAAGGCGGTCGCCTCGCCCGCTTCGATGGCAGCGGCCTTTTCCTCGACGAGCTTGACGATGTGATCGAGCATCGCCTCGTCATCGATCGCGTGGGCCTTCATGCCGGACAGATAGACCATGTGCTTGCCATTGCCGCCGCCGGTGAGGCCGATATCAGTCTCGCGCGCTTCACCGGGGCCGTTGACCACGCAGCCGAGCACCGAAAGGCTCATCGGGGTCTTGATGTGCTCAAGCCGCTTTTCGAGCGTTTCCACGGTGCGGATCACGTCGAAGCCCTGACGCGAGCACGACGGGCAGGACACCACCCGCACGCCGCGGGTGCGCAGGCCGAGGGCCTTGAGCATCTCGAAGCCGACCTTGATCTCCTGCTCGGGCTCGGCCGAGAGGCTGACGCGGATCGTGTCGCCGATGCCCGCCCACAGCAGCGAGCCGATACCGATCGAGGACTTCACCGTGCCGCCGATCAGCCCGCCCGCCTCGGTGATGCCGAGGTGCAGCGGGCAATCGACCGTCTCGGCGAGGCCATGATAGGCCGCGACCGCGAGGAACACGTCGGAAGCCTTCACCGCCACCTTGTATTCGTGGAAATCGTGGTCTTGCAGCAACTTGATGTGGTCGAGCGCGCTTTCGATAAGCGCCTCGGGGCAGGGCTCGCCATACTTCTCCAGCAAGTCCTTTTCCAGCGACCCGGCGTTCACCCCGATGCGGATCGCGCAGCCGTTGGCCTTGGCGGCGCGCACCACTTCGGCAACGCGGCTCGCTGATCCGATATTGCCCGGGTTGATGCGCAGGCACGCCGCGCCGGCATCGGCAGCTTCCAATGCGCGCTTGTAGTGGAAATGGATGTCGGCCACGATCGGGATGCGTGCCGCGCGCGTGATCTTCTTGAAATCGCGCGTCGATTCCTCGGTCGGGCAGGAGACGCGGATGATGTCCGCGCCCACTTCCTCGCAGCGCCTGATCTGGTCGAGCGTGGCGCGCACGTCCTCGGTCGGGGTGTTGGTCATGGTTTGCACGGTGATGGGAGCATCACCGCCAACGGGGACATTCCCCACCATGATCTGGCGCGATTTGCGCCGCTCGATCGTGCGCCACGGACGGATGGAAGACATGGGCGCGGATATAGGCTGCAAAGCGGTTGCAGGCAATCAGAAGCGCGAGCGCTTGACTTCACTCACCGGCGCGGCAGTCTGCGGGGGTTCAGGGGAGAGACCATGCTGACCCATACCGCGATCGAATTGCGCAGCCCTGCGCCCAGCCTGCTGATGCGCGGGATCAAGTGGCTGGTGGGGCGGCAGGAACCGGTCTTCCCGCTCGACGCGGCGGGTTTCCACACGGCGATGGCGGGCCGCAAGGTGCCCGAAGATGCGCCCATGCCCGAAAGCTTCCGCAAGCGGTTCACGGTCGAGGAGCGCGAGGTGCGCGGCCACAGGGTCGTGACTCTGCATCCCAGGGGCGGACCGGGCGCGTGGCACATGCTCTATTTTCATGGCGGCGGCTTCGTGCGGCCGATGTTCAAGGTCCACTGGCCGCTGGTCGCCGAAATGGTGAAGCTGTGCGGCATCAGCGTCACCGTGCCGCTCTATCCGGTCGTGCCGGAGGCGAGTTATGCCGAGCAGGATGCACTCGCGGACGCGGTCTATGCCGATCTGGCGGCAAGCCATGATCCGGCGCGGATCATCCTCAATGGCGATTCCGCGGGCGGGCACATGGCGCTGGCGCTGGCATTGCGGTTGATTGTTTCGGGCGGGCCTATGCCGGGCAAGCTGGCGCTGTTCGCGCCGTGGCTCGATCTCGGACTTGCCGACCCCGCCATCGCCGCCATCGAACCGCATGACGTGATGCTCAAGATCGGCACCCTGCGCGCCTGCGGGGCGCTGGTGGCGGCTGGTCGCGCGATGGACTCGCCGGAAGTGAGCCCGCTCTATGCCTCTGCCGAGGCATTGGCCCAGCTGCCGCCGACGCGCATCTGGACCGGCGGCCACGACCTGTTCATCGTCGATTCGCGCACTTTCCTACCCCGCCTTGTCGATGCCGGGGTCGACGCGAAGCTCTATGAATACGAGGGCGCGCCCCACGTCTTCATGGCGATCCTGCCGACCCGCGAGGCAAAGGACGCGCTGCGCCTGCTCAAGGATTTCGTCGCGACCTAGCCGGGATATTGCACACCGGTCAGCTCTTCGGAGAGCTTCCACAGGCGGTCGGCAAAGCTGGGATTGAGCGCGTAGGACCGCACGCCGCCCGTGGAGGATTCGTCGTCCACCTCGGCAACGTGGCAGTCCTCGCAATAGACCCCGCCTTTGCCTTCGAGCTCCGGCGCGGTTGCCGCCCAGCACGAGGTCGCTGCGCCCTGGGGAATCGTCTTCCACTGGAAGCCCGTGTCCTTGGAGGTGACGCGCGCCATCAGCGCCTCCATCATCTCGGGCGTCATGTGGCGGCCGAGGTTGGTCTGGATGCCGCCCGGATGCACCGCATAGGCGTGGATGCCGAGCACTGCGAAGCGGGCCTCCAGCCCCACGGTGAACAGCACATTGGCGGTCTTGGAATGGCCGTAGCTGGTCCACGGATCATAGGCGCGTCGCTCGAAATGCGGGTCCTCGAAATCGACGGGTGCGAAGTGGTGGCCGCGGCTGGACAGGTTGACGATGCGCTTCAGGTGCCCGCGCTCGATCAGCGGGAACAGCTCGCCCGTCAGCGCGAAGTGGCCGAGATGGTTCGTCCCGTACTGCATCTCGAACCCGTCAGCCGTGTGCAGAAACGGGGTCGCCATAACGCCTGCGTTGTTGATGAGCAGATCGATCTTCTGGAACCGCTGCCGCGCGCGCGAGGTGGCGGCGCGGATATTTTCGAGGCTGCCGAGGTCGACCGTGATCGTATCGAGCTGCGCCTTGGGGTGCTCGGCTTGGATCGCGGCGACGGCTTCATCAAGCTTGGCCTGATCGCGCCCGGCCATGATGACATGCGCGCCCCGGCTCGCCATCGCGCGGGCCGTTTCCCGACCGAGACCCGAATTCGCGCCGGTGATGAATACCGTCCGCCCCGACAGGTCGATGCCCGTCAGCACCTCGTCCGTGGTGTTGCTCCAGCCGAATTCGCTCATGTCCCACTCCCTCGCGGTTATAGTTTCAGTTCGTAGAGATACTCCGGATCGTAGTGATCGCCCACCTTGAAGGTGATGTCGGCGATCTTGGCAAAGCCATGGCGCTGGTAGAAGCGTTGTGCGCCGAAGTTCTCGGCATAGACGCTGAGCAGAACGGCATCATTGCCCTGCGCGCGGGCGTGGGACAGCGCCCAGTCCATCAGCTGCGCGCCGATCCCGTGGCCGGTGTAGCCGGGCAGGGCGTAAAGCTGGCCGAGCTCGATGGGGTTGGTCGCTTCGGTATAGCTGCCGAACTTGGTCGGGTAGCGCAGCTTGCAGAAGGCGACGAGTTCGCCCTCCACCTCGACCAGCCGGTGGGTGCATTCGTCCCCGGCGATTTCCGCGCCAACGGCCTCGGGGTTGTGCACCTCGGCGAGGAAGTTCTCCAGATCATGCGGTGTGTAGAGATGCCCGAAGGCGGCGACGAAAGTCTCGGCACCGAGCCGGGCGAGGGCGGCAGCATCTGCGAGCGTGGCGGAGCGGTAGATCATGCGCGCGGCACTAGCGGGTGAGAGGCGCGCTGTTAAGCTGGCGAAACCGACGGGGCCGCGTTACACCTCGCGGCCATGAAGAAACTCCTCGCCTTGGTGGCGCTCGCCCTCATGTCTCAGCCCGCATTTGCTCAGGAGGTCCCCAAGTGGTCGCTCGCCATCCACGGCGGCGCCGGGACGCTGGACCCCGAGCAGATGACGCCCGAGCGGCGCGCGGCCTACGAGGCCGATTTGCAACGCGCGCTGGATGCGGGGTCGAAGATCCTTGCCGAGGGCGGCAGCGCGATGGACGCGATCAAGGCGGCGATCGTCATCATGGAGGATTCGCCCCTGTTCAACGCCGGCAAGGGCGCGGTGTTCACCTGGGACGGGACCAACGAGCTCGACGCCTCGATCATGGACGGGCGGGATCGCAGCGCGGGGGCGATTGCGGGGGTGAAGACGGTCAGGAACCCGATCCTGCTGGCCGACAAGGTCCGCACCGACAGCGAGCATGTGATGCTGATGGGCGCAGGCGCGGAGGCTTTCGCGGTGGAGAAAGGCTTTGCCGTCACTCCGCCCGAATATTTCGCCACGCCCGCCCGGCGCGAGGCGCTGGAGCGGCTGAAGGCGGAGAAGCTTTCGGCGCTCGATGTCGATCACAAGTTCGGCACGGTGGGCGCGGTGGCTTTGGACCAGAGCGGCAACTTGGCGGCAGGCACCTCCACCGGCGGCATGACCGGCAAGCGCTGGGGCCGCGTGGGCGATGCGCCGATGATCGGGGCGGGGACTTACGCGGATAACCGCGCCTGTGCGGTGTCCGCGACCGGGTGGGGGGAATACTTCATCCGCGTCGGCGTGGCGCACGAGATTTGTGGGAGGCTCAAGTTTGAACGCGAGGCCCTCTTCCAATGCGATACCCACACGCCAAGGGTGTGTTCCTTACCCCTCGATCCCGATAAGGCTCAAAAGGTCGCGGACGACGTTATGGCCGAAGTAAAGGAACTCGGTGGCGATGGCGGGGTGATCCTCGTTACGCCCGAGGGCCACGCGATCTTCAGTTTCAACACCACCGGCATGTATCGCGGCCGCGCGACCAGCGCGGGGGTGAACGAAGTGGCGATTTTCGGCGGCGAGGAGAAGGCTTCGGCGACGCCCGATCACTAATGCCCCTCTCCCAAGGGAGGGGAGACTTAGTAAATCTTCCCAACCAGTGGCAGCCCGCGCTCCGGCTCGGCGAATTCCTTGATGATGCGGCCCACGCGGGCCAGCGCGAGTTCGCCGCGCGGGAGCATCTCGCTCTCGGTCTGGCGGGCGCGGAAATAGCAGGCGAAGGTCAGCGGCCCCTCACCCTTGGGCCCCTCGGCAAAGCCGATGTCGATGTAGTTGTATTCGGTCGCCCCGATCAGCCCGCTGGTGCCGGTCTTGTCGCCAGCGACCCAGCCCTCGGGCAGCCCGGCGCGCACGCGCTTGAGGCCGGTCTCGGTCTCGACCATCCAGCCCTTCAGTTCCGCCCGCTCCTTCTCGGGCAGGACGTCGCCGTAGACGATCTTCGCCACCGTGCGCGCCATCGCGGCGGGTGTCGTCGTGTCGCGGAATTCGCCAGTCGGGACGAGGTTCATCTCCGGCTCGTAGCGGTCGACGCGGCTGACCTCGTCGCCAAGGCTGCGCCAGAAGGCGGTCAGCCCCGCCGGGCCGCCCAGATTGCGCAGCAGGATGTTGGCCGCCGGATTGTCCGAGGTGATCTGCGTCGCCCGTGCCAGTTCGCGCAAACTCGCGCCGGTGGCGATCCGCTCGCGGGTGAAGGGCGCATAGGACAGCATGTCCGCCTCGGTCCACGTCACGTGCCTGTCGGCATCGATCATGCCCGCCGCATCGCGCTGGAGCAGCAGCGCGGCGAGGCTGAACTTGAACGAGGACGCATGCCCGAAGCGCTTGTCCTGATTGATCCCGACCGAGGCACCGGTGACAGTGTTGAAGATCTCCACCCCCAGCGTGCCGCCCGCTGCTGCCTCGATGATCCGCAGCTCCGCCGCCAGCCTGCCGAGCGGGCTCTGGTCAGGCGGGATGCAGGCCGAAGCGCCCAATGCCAGCGAGCCACCGAGGAAAAAGCGTCGATCCATCTTCATGCAAACTTGTCCGCCTTGCGCTTGCCGAACCTGAGATCGGCTTCGAGACGGTTCCGCAATTGCGCATAGTAGGCCTCGAGGAAAGCCCTTTCGTCGCCCGCGCCCGGATCCCAGCCGATCTTGCGGCAGATCGTTTCGTGGACGGCGGCGAGTGCCTCGGGCGGGCTTTCGCGCAGCATGCGTTCAAGCGTCTGGAGCTCCTTTTCGCCATAGATCGAAAGCTCCGCCTCGCCGAAGGCATAGCGCACGCCGGTGACATCGCTCGCGCCCTTGGTGGCGCCTTCGACCGAAAGCACCTTGGCGAGCCTGGTGCGCGGACGCTCCACCACCCAGGTGCCCGCGACGATATCGCCCGCTCGCAGGCTGTCGCGGTTGAAGAAGGGGAACAGCAGGAACAGCAGGAACCACCCGGTCATCACCCAGCCGAGGATGCCGATCGGTGCCTCGTTGCGGGCCACCACGAGGAGGACGAAGAGCGTGATGAGCGGATAGAAAATCTCGATATCGCGCAGCAGGTTGCGGGCGATCACCGCTTCCGGGGTCAGCCTTGCACCACCACGTGCGGCGATGCGGATGCCGACCATCCGCTTGCCCAGCGTCGCCCCGCGCGGGCCCAGTTCCTGCACCAGAAAATAGCCGTACCACGTGAAGAAGGCGAACAGGATCGCGAGGATGCCGAGGAACTCGGCCACTCTGTCATCAACATTCGCGCGGGCGAGCGGCGAATCGTCGAACAGGCCGTCGACGATCAGAGCCAGCAAGAGCGGGATGGCGACGAGCGAGAAGACGATGATCATCACATCGATGATCAGCGCCCCGGCGCGGCTGGCGCGCGGGGCAAGGGTGATGGGCAGCGCCAGCCCCTCGGGCGTCAGCAGCGTGCGGGCGCGGCGGTCTTCGCGGCGGGCGTTCATGCGGCAGCCTCCGCAGCGCGTGGGGCAGGGCGGTAGAGAATGAAATAGGCGAGCCAGAAGGCCAGCAGCGATCCGCCGATGAGGAAGCGGCTGCCGGTGTCCTCGACCAGCTGGCGGGGAAAGGCTTCAAGCAGGGCCGCGACCACCATCATGATGACCACCCCCACCATCACCACTGCCGAGCGGCGTCCGGCCAGTGCGGCGGCGTCGAGCACCGGCCGCTTGCCCGGAAAGGCCATCGCCCGTCCGATATGCAAGCCCGCCGCACCCGACAGCAGGATGCCGAACAGTTCGGTGGTGCCGTGGACCGACAGCCACGCGGCCAGCTCCACCACCAGCCCCTGCCCGTTGAACAGCCACAACAGCGCCCCGAGCAGCGCCATGTTGTGCACCAGCAGCAGCAGTGAGGGGATGCCGAAGGCAAAGCCCAGCGCGAAGGCGAGGATGCACACCCCCGAATTGTTGCTGAACAGCTGCGCGGCAAACCCGGCAAGCCCCGCGGCGCCCTCTTCATGCCCCAGGCTCTTGAGCAATTGTTCGCGCGTCGCGCCCGGCGCGCGCACATCGCCGGGGTTGGCGGGGAAGAGGCGGTAGAACCACGCCTCGTCCTGCGCGACCAGCAGCCAGCCAACGACGGTGCCGGCGACCATCACGAACAGCGCGATGCAGATATCCAGCCACAATTCGCGCACCGCCCGGCTCCAGCCGCCGAACAGGAAGTCGCGCAGCCAACGCACGAAGCCCGTCCGCGGGCCATAGACCTGGAACCACGCGCGCTGCACCAGCGCCTCGAGATAGGCGAGGGTCGCCGCGTCCAGCGATGTCTCGCGCGCCACCGAAAGCGACGAGGCGGCGGTGCGATAGAGCGCGGGAAGCGCGATCAGATCATCGTCAGCGATGCGCCTGAGGCCGCCTTTCTCCATCCGCACCAGAATCGCTTCCAGCCGCTTCCAGTCGCCTTCGCGTTCCAGCCGGAAGCGGTCGGAACGCAAGGCTGCGCTTTCGATGTCTGGCGGCGCTTCCCCTTGTCCGCGGCCGAACCATGATGAGATGACCGGCGCTTTCATCCAATCGCCTCGCTTCCCCGGATTGCCAGATAGCGGTCGATGAGGCGCGGGCCGATGCTGTCCCACGGCGCCTCCAGCACATCGATCCCCAGCCGCCGCAGCCGCTGGAGCACGAGTTTGCGCTGTTGGGCAAGGCTATCGGCGGTGACCGACCGGGCGAGCGTGGCGATGTCGCCGGGCGGGGCGGCGATCACCTCTTCCACTTCGCTGTCGGTCATGGTGACGAACAGCACGAGATGCTTGCCCACCAACCGCCCGAGGCTTTCCACCATCAGTTCGGCCGCAGTGGGATCGGTGAAATCGGAAAAGATCACGACCAGCGAACGGCGCTGGAGTTTGGCGGTGAGCGTAGCGAGCGCGAGCGTGAAATTGGGCTCGACCGGCTCGTAATCGAGGCTCGCTGCGGCGCTCTGCACGCGGTGGAAGGCGCGGGCATCGACAATGAAGGGCGTCATCAGCTGCGGCCTGCGAGCAAAGCCGAACAAGGCAACCTTGTCTCCGCCCTTGAGCGCCACATAGCCGCAAGTCAGCGCGGCGGAGACAGCGCGGTCGATGCGGGGCAGGCCGTCCACCGGCTCGCACATCGCCTGACCGCAATCGAAGGCGAAGACGATCTGGTTGTTGCGCTCGCTCTCGTTCTCGCGGGCGTAGAGGCGCGAATGGCGCGCGCTCGCCTTCCAGTCGATGCGGCGGCGATCCATGCCGGGCTCGTATTCGGACAGCGCCTCGAACTGCGTGCCCTCCCCCCGGATGCGGCGGTTGATGAGACCGATCTGGGCGTTGCGCAGGAAGGTCTGCAAGTCGGGCGAGCGCACCGGCGAAAGATCGGGCCAGATGCGCACCGGCTTTTCGAGCGGGTAATCGACCTGCCGCGCGCCGAGGCCGAGCGGGCCGGTCCAGCGCATCCACGCACGTTCGATCATCGCCGTGCCCCGCCGGTCGGGGGTCAGGGCGGTCTCTCCCCGCCAGCCCTCGCCATGAGGCTCACGGGCAAGGGTCAGGGTAATCCTGCCCTCGGGCGCAAGGCGCGGGTCGCAGGCCAGCGCGGCTTCGGCCCGGGCAAGAGCCTTGGCAGTGAAGCGGGCGGTGATGGCAAGGTTGCTCGGCTGGCCGACCTCGATATCCTCGGCGGTCCGGATCTCCCATCCGGCAAGCTTGCCCGCCAGCAGCGCATCCACTGCCACCAGCACCAGCAGCGCGGCCCCCAGCAAGGGCGCGGCCACCCATGCGCCGGGCGCGCTGGCCGCGATCACCACGGCGACCGGCGCGAGGCCCGCGGCAATCCACGCCGCACGCTCGGTCGGCGCGACGATCAGCAGCGGGCGCAGCGGGCGCAGCGGCCGAAGCAGCAGGCCGAAGAGGCGAAGGACGGTCTTCACGTCAGCCTGCGATCACCGCGGCGCCTCGGTCGCATCGACCAGTTCGGCGACCAGCGCCTCGATATCGCGCCCTTCGATCTCGGCAGCGGGCGAGAGCGTGAGGCGGTGGCGCAGCACCGGCACGGCGAGCGCCTTGACGTCATCGGGGATCACATAGCCGCGCCCTTCCAGCGCAGCGCGGGCGCGGGCGGCGCTTGCCAGCAGCACGGCAGCGCGGGGCGAGGCACCGACGGTCAGCTCGGCATGATCGCGGGTCGCGCGGATCAGGCGCACGACATAACGGGTGATGTCCTCGGCCACGGTCACCTGATCGAGGGCTTCGGTCGCCGCCGCGATCCCGGCGGCATTGGTGACCGCGCTCACGCCCAGATCGGCAGGCCGCTGCGGACCGGACCGCTTGCCATAAGTGGCGACAATCCGCGCTTCTTCGTCTTCGGCGGGGTAGGGCATCAGCAGCTTGAACAGGAAGCGGTCGAGCTGCGCTTCGGGCAGGGGATAGACGCCCTGGTTCTCGATCGGGTTCTGGGTGGCGACGACCATGAAGCGGTCGGGCAGCCGGTGGGTTTCCCCGTCCAGTGTCACGCGCCGCTCCTGCATCGCTTCCAGCAGGGCGGCCTGAGTCTTGGGCGGGGTGCGGTTGATTTCATCGGCCAGCAGCAGATCGCAGAAGATCGGCCCGCGGGTGAGGGTGAACTGGCTGGTCTGGAAGTTGAACAGGTTCGATCCCAGAATGTCGCCCGGCAGCAGATCGGGCGTGAACTGGATGCGCCCGAAATCGAGGCCCAGCGCGGTCGCAAAGCTCTGCGCGAGGAAGGTCTTGGCGGTGCCGGGCGGGCCTTCCAGCAGCACGTGGCCTTCGGAAAGCATCGCCACCAGCAGCATGTCGACCATCGCTTCCTGCCCGACGATCGCCTTGGCGATTTCGGCGCGGATGGCGCCTGTGAGGCTGCGGACGTCGTCGAGTGTCATCGTCATCGGGTGGATTGTCCCTGTTGCAATTTGGAAGCGAGCTCATCGAGCGATTGCGCGGCGGCAAGGATATCGGCGGGCCTTTCCGCCGCTTCGAGCCGCGCGGCCCGGCGGGTGAAGGGTTCCTCTGCCGGCAGACGCCGGGAGAGTGCGGCGTCGATCGCCTCGCCATCGTGGCGCGACATGCCCAGCCGATCGGCCAGCCGCCGGGCGGCAAGCGCGGCATAGGGCTTGCCGAGCAAGCGGAAGCGCCGCGCGCGCAGGATCAGGCTGGCACCGTTGGCGATCAGCTGGCGCTTGCCGAAGGCGATCTCGGGGCCGCCTGCCGCCGCTGCCGGGCCGAACCGCCGGAACGCACGCCAACCGACGATCAGCAGCGCGATGATCAGGCTCAGGGTCGCGGCAAGGAAGGGCGGGCGGAAAGCCAGCGTCAGCGGGTTCTCCGAAGCGCCGAAGCCGGCCAGTGTCAGGTCGAAGACCACCGTGTCGATATCGTCGGCCTCGGTCAGGGCCTTGACCAGCGCCATCGCTGCGGCGGCGCGCTTCGGATCGGAGAGGCCGTAATTATTGGCGAGGTCAGAGTCGGCAAGGACGATCACCGGGTGGACGCGTTCGTTGTAGATGTCCGCCTCTTCCTCTTCCTCCGTCACGGGCTCGTCCTGCGCGTCGAGCCCCACGCCGAAGGCCAAGACGCGGCCCTTGTCGTCGGTAATCAGCGCCTCCTGATCCTTCGAGGGCAGCGCGTAGAGCGTCGAGGACGCGGGCATCACGCCGGTCAGCCCCATCCCGCTCCACTGGCCCGGCGGCGGGGGCGGAGCGGGCTTTGCTTTCGGGTTGCGCCGCTGAACTGGTTTGCCGGTCTTGGGGTCTTTCACGAATTCGACCGCCGGACGAGGAGGTTCGGGGAAGATCCTGTGCTTGAACTGGTAACCGGTCGGCAGGACCTCGGGCCATTCGGAAGGCTGCGCAGGACCGAGCGTCACCCAGCCCTCCTTGAATCTGGCCTTGATGTCGGCGGGCAGGTTGGCGGGCGGCAGGGCAGTCCACCACTTCGGCATGATCACCAGCGTCGGCCCGCGGAAGCGGCGCTTGCTGATGATCTTGCCCACTTCCTTGCCATCGCCGAAGAAATCGGGGGTGATGACCAGCAGGCCGTAGGTTTCCAGATCGGCGGCGTTGCGCGATCGCTGGACGGTGTAGCCCTCTGCCTCGACCAGCCGGGCAAGGCCGGTGTATCCGTTCAATCCGTTGCTTGATGCATGGGCCTGTCCGCGCCCGCGCTCTCCCGCGAAATCGGCGTCCGAGCCGATCAGCCACAGCATTGCGAGAAACAGCGCCGCGCCGCCCGCGACCAGCATGAAAGCACCGAGCTTCGAGAAGGCGGCGGGCCGCGAAGCGGCAGCGGCGGTCATGCGGCCAGCCCCCGCTGGTCGAAGCGCGCCAGTGCAAACTCGGAATAGGCGGCGCGCGCTGCCTCCCAATCGGACCGATCCAGTGCCCTGAGCGCGAAGAGCGAGGCTTCTACCCGCCCCGCGATCACGCCGAAGGCCGTTCGCGCCGGGCCGGGCAGGGCGGGCAGGCCCGCCAGCTCGCGGGCGGTGCTGGACGGTTCGACCCAGTCGGGCCGGGCGGCAGCGATGTGGGCGACGCTGCGCTGGAGCAGCATGTGCGTTGCCTCGTCATAGCGCCCTTGCGCGGCCAGACGGTCGGCATCCTCGAGCAGCGCCTGACTGGCGGCAGCGTCAGGCCGCCACGCTTCGACCTCGGCGGGCGCATCGCTCTTCACGCGCTTGCTGAAGCGGAACAGCGATGGATCGTAGAGCCGGACCAGCAGCACAAGCACGAACAGTGCGGCCGCCCCCACCAGCACCCATTGCAACCACCACCAGGAATTCGCCAGCGCCTGCCCGACCGGCCCGAGCACATCTGCGAGCCAATCGAAGAATTTCTCGATCTGCCGCGCCAGCCAGCTCGGTTCGGGCGGTGGGCGTTCGGGAATGATGACAGGTTCGAACTGGACCTGCGGATCCGCGCGCAGCTGCTCCCACCCGGCGGGGGGCGATCCGCCTGTTTCCACTGGTGCGTCGGAAAGGCTTTGTGCGGCCGCTGCGGTCATCCCGTAACCTAGGTTGCACGCCCGCGAGGACCGCGCAACGGGAAACAGCATCGCCCTCCGCTCAGCCGCGGGCTCGCGCCTGTTCGTAGCTGCCCAGAAGCCGCAATTCCTTGGAATGGAACGCGCATTCCTCCAGCGCGCGGTCCACCGCCGGATCGCCGGGCGCGCCGATGATGTCGGCGTAAAAGGTCGTCGCGGCAAAGCTGGTGCCCTGCTGGTAGCTTTCCAGCTTGGTCATGTTGACACCATTGGTCGCGAACCCGCCCAGCGCCTTGTAGAGCGCGGCGGGGATGTTCTTCACCTCGAAGATGAAGGTGGTCATCACCGGCTTGCCTGCCAGCGCCGCAGGAGCGAGCGGCTCTCTGGCGAGGATCACGAAGCGGGTCATGTTGTCGGGGCTGTCCTCGACGTTGTTCTCGATGATGGTGAGCCCATAAAGCTCTGCCGCCAGCGCCGGAGCGATGGCCGCCACGCTCGGATCGCCGCGCTCGGCGACATAGGCCGCAGCGCCTGCCGTGTCGGCATGGCTCAGCGGCACGATCCCGCGCGCGCGCAGGTAGTGGCGCGACTGGCCCAATGCCTGCGGGTGCGAATAGGCCGCCTCGAACGGGCCGCCCCCGAGCGCCATTAGCGCATGGTGGATTGGCATGAAATATTCGCCGATGATGTGCAGCCCGCTTTCGGGCAGCAGGAAGTGGATATCCGCGACCCGGCCATGCTGCGAATTCTCGATCGGAATGATCGCGCGGCCCGCGCGCCCGTCCTTCACCGCTTCCAGCGCATCCTCGAAGCTGAAGCACGGGAGCGGGTGCATATCCGGCGCCGCTTCGGTGGCGGCGCGGTGCGAGTTGGCACCCGGCGAACCCTGGAAAGCGATGGCGCGCGCAGGATCAGCGGCGGCGGCAGCGCGCATCCGGTCGACGATTTCGATGGCGGGGCCCGGGAACGATCGCATGGTTCCCCGCGCCTAGAGCCCCGCGGGCGGGCGCACAAGTCCCGCGCTGGCTCGCTTGCAAAAGGTGCAAGAATTCATGCCACGATCAGTCTTGCGCGAGGCCGAGGCCGACACTATGGAGCGCGCGGGATGACACAGGACAACTCTTCGCAGGATAACGCTGGCAACCGCAACGGTGGCGGCGATCTGTTCAACACTGCCGCCGGCTGGGTGCTGTTCGCGGCCGGTCTCGGGCTGGGTCTCTCGATCCTGTCGGGCAAGTATTTCCACGGCGACAAGCCGCAGCGTCCGGAAAAGCTTGGCTACGTGATCGAAGGCGCGGTCGAGGAATCGGGCGGCGCTGCCGAAGTGTCCATCGCCGATGCGCTGAATGCCATGCCGGCGGCCGATCTGGTCGCGGCGGGCGAAAAGGCCTTCGCCAAGTGCCAGAGCTGCCACACCGTCAACGCGGGCGGCGCCAATGGCATCGGTCCGAATCTCCACGCCACGATGGGCAAGGCCGTCGCCAGCCACGCCGGTTTCGCTTACAGCGCCGAACTGAAGGCGCTGGGTGGCACCTGGGACTGGGACAAGATGGACGCCTGGCTCAAGAACCCCAAGGGCTACGTCCCGGGCACCAAGATGAGCTTCGCCGGCCTCTCCAAGGTCGAAGACCGCGCTGCCATCGCCGCCTATCTGAACGCGCAGGGTTCGAACCTGCCGTTCCCGGCTGCGTCGGCTCCGGCAGCAGCGCCCGAGGGTGAAGCGACCCCGGCGGCAGGCGAAACGCCCGCCGCGACGGAAACTCCGGCAGCTGAATAAGCAATGTGAAAGGGCGGCCCGGAGCCGCCCTTTCTGTTTGGGGCCTCAGCCCTTGAACCCCTGAGCAATCACATACCACTCCGACGAGCCCTTGCGGCTCGCCGGGGGTTTGGCGTGCTTGACGGTGGTGAAATGCTTCTTGAGTAGGGCGAGCAGGTCCGTATCGGTCCCGCCCGCCAGCACCTTGGCCACGAAAGCTCCGCCCGGCGCGAGATTGTCCGCCGCAAACCATGCTGCCGCCTCGACAAGGCCCATCGTCCGCAGGTGATCGGTCTGCTTGTGGCCGACCGTGTTCGCCGCCATGTCCGAGATGACGAGATCGGGCGGGCCGCCAAGCGCATCGGCGAGCATCGCGGGCGCCTCGTCGGCCATGAAATCCATCTCGAAGATCGTCACGCCTTCGAGCGGCTCGACGGGGAGGAGGTCGATCCCCACCACTTCGGCCTTGGGAGCCTTCTGCCGCACCACCTGCGCCCACCCGCCCGGCGCAATGCCGAGATCGACGACGCGCTTCGCGCCCTTGAGCAGTCCGAACTTCTCGTCGAGCTCGATCAGCTTGTAAGCCGCGCGGCTGCGGTATCCGTCGGCCTTGGCCTGCTTGACGTAGGGATCATTGAGCTGGCGTTCGAGCCAGCGCACCTGCGATGCCGTGCGGCCCTTGGCTGTCTTGACCCGCTTGCCGGTCTCTTTGGCGCCGCGCGTCATCGGGCGGGCCGCCCTGAAACATTGCCACCGCGCTGGCTCTTCAATGCCTTGAGCGAACGTTCCGATTGGCGTTCGGCAGCCATGATGCTCCTCAGGATTCCCTCGCGGATGCCGCGATCGGCCACACCCAGCCGGCGCGCCGGCCACAGGTCGAGGATCGCTTCCAGTATCGCGCAGCCGGCCACCACCAGATCGGCGCGGTCCTGCCCGATGCAGGGCAGGGTTGCGCGCTCGTAGGGGGTCATCACGCTGAGCCTGGCGCTGATGCCGCGCATTTCCTGTGCCGGGACGATCAGGCCGTCCACCGCCTTCCTGTCATAGCTCGGCAGTTCGAGATACAGGCTGGCGAGCGTCGTCACCGTGCCGCTGGTGCCGAGCAAACGGATATCGGGATGGCGCGCGGCCCCGGCGACGCGCCCCGCAAAGGGCGCGAAGCTCTCCGCCACCATCTCGCGCATGCGGGCGAATCGGGCGATTCGCGCTGCCTCGCTGTCCTCGGCGCGGCCCACGGTGTCGGTGAGGGAGACCACGCCCCACGGCACGCTCTGCCAGTCGATGATGCGCGGCACGCGGTTCGCCGCATCGGATTCGACGAGCACCAGTTCCGTTGACCCGCCGCCGATGTCGAAGATCACCGCCGGCCCCTCGCCCGCTTCGAGCAGGATGTGGCATCCGAGCACGGCGAGGCGGGCTTCCTCCTCGGCGCTGATGATGTCGAGCGCGATGCCGGTTTCCTGACGGACGCGTTCGATGAATTCCGGGCCGTTCTCGGCGCGGCGGCATGCTTCGGTCGCCACGCTGCGGGCAAGGCGGACATTGCGCCGCTGGAGCTTGTCGGCGCAGATCGTCAACGCGGAGAGGGTGCGGTCCATCGCCGCTTCCGACAGGCGGCCCGACGTGGCGAGCCCCTCGCCCAGTTTCACCACCCGGCTGAAGGCATCGATCACGGTGAAATCCCGCCCTGAAGGCCGTGCGATCAGCAGGCGACAATTGTTCGTGCCGAGATCGAGCGCGGCATAGGCTTCCCCGCCCGCAGGAGCCCTGATTGCGCCGATATCGGCAAGGTCCGGCCGCGTTCGTGGCCCTGCCTTTGCGGGGCGCACAGGGCGACGCGCTTCGCGGCCGCCGGGGGCACGGGCATCGGGCTGAGGGGGGCGCTTGTAGCGAAAATCGGCTACCTTGCCGGACTTGCCGCCCCGGTGTTTCCCAGCACTTCTATTCCTGTCCGGCGGGATTGTTTCCGCCATACTCGCAGTACTTTCATATCACCATGCGCGCAGGCCCTCCGCACGCATGGCACTTGGGGCCAAGCTACTCCAAGCCTCGTCCGAGAGCAAGCAGCCTCCCGCAACGTCAACGCTTGACCTTCGCCCCGCGCGAAACTAGGGAGCGCCCTCGCTGATTCCGCCGGGCCATGCCGGGCGGTTGGCCGATGCCCCGTCCTCTAATGGTAAGAGAGCGGACTCTGACTCCGTCAATCAAGGTTCGAATCCTTGCGGGGCATCCAGCCAGCGAACTCTCAGAAAATGTAGGCGGGCGAGGTCTCGCTGCTCCAGGTCAGTGCCCGGCGCGGGACAGTCCGGCTTTGTCGAGCCGCCAGCGCAAGGTGTCGATCCGGTCCTGTCCGAAGAACGGTTCGCCGCGGAACACCATCGTCGGCACGCCCCAGTGACCGGCGGCCTCGAGAGCGTCCTGATTGCGCTCGATTTCCGCCATGTGATCGCCATCGGCAATGGCGGCATCCAGCGCGGCGAGATCCAGCCCGGCATCGGCCACTGCATTGGCCAGCAGGTCGCCCTTGTCCCACCCCCGCGTGCCGCCAAAGATCAGCGCGGCGACGCGGTCTGCAAATTCCACGCCCCGCCCGCGGCGTGTGGCCTCGACCCCGAGTTTGGAGAGGCGATAGATATAGGGCTGCTCCGCGGCGACCTGCATGGTGCGGAAATCCTGCACGATGGGGTCGGGATCGGCGGGCAGCACCACTGGTCGGCCGAGCATCTCGCCGCGGCGCATGCTGTCGCGAGCGATGTACATCGGCGGCTTGCGGTTAGAGGGATCGAACAGCGCCCCGGGGTTGCGCACCGCCAGCGGCAGCACGATACGCAGCTGCACCTCGACCGCGTAATCCTGCCGCAATTGCAGCAGGTCAGCCGTCACCAACCGGGAATAGGGGCTGCGGAACGACCAGAATACGTCAACGGTCTCGCTCATCGCTTCGTCCTTCCTTGTCTGCGTCATGTGTTCGCAGCACGACGACGGAGCAGGCGGCGCAGGGCCCGCCACATGGCCACCGCGACCAGCACTGCGATCCCGCCCAGCAGCCCGTAAAGCCACGGGTAATTGCCCAGCAGCCGCGCGCCGATATTGCGCGTGATCTGGGTCTGGGAATCATACCCCTCGGGCATGGGCAGCACGCCCACCCGCTTGGCATAGGCGTCGTATTCGGAAAGTAGTCGCGCCTTGACCGCAGGCTCGCTGGCGCTGAGATCGGTCGTCTCGCCGGGATCGCGGGCGAGGTTGTAAAGCCGCCACTGTCCGTCCCCCACCGGCGGCACGCTGCGGGTGATCTTGTAATCGCCGAGATACAGCGCCGAATTGCCCGACACTTCCACCGCGCGGGCTTCATCCGGGCCATAGGCACTCGCCGCCGCGCCTGACAGCACCGGCAGCAGACTGCGTCCGGTGATCGCTTTGCCCGGGCTCCGTGCGGGGTTGACCCCGACCCAAGCGAGCAGGGTGGGGGCGATATCGGTGACCATCGCCGGGCTGGTGACCTTCTGCGGCGCGAGGCCGGGGCCCGCAACGATCAGTGGCACGCGGATTCCGCCTTCGGTCGCGTAGAATTTGAACCACGCCCCGGGGGTTGCGGCAGCGGCGGCCCATTCGGGACCGATAAAGCCCCAATGGCCGCGGCCACCCATGTTCCCGGGCCCGATGTCGTAGCCGGTCAGCCGGTGATAGGCGGCAAGGCTGACGCTATCGTCCCCGCGCGACGGTTCCGGGCCGTTGTCAGAGGAGACGACGAAGATCGTGTTGTCATATTGGCCCTTCGCCTTGAGGTGCGCGATCAGCCGCCCGACGTGGAAGTCCATCGCTTCCAGCATCGCCGCGTTCACCTCCATGCGCGCGGCATAGAGGGCGCGGGTTTCTGGTGGGAGGCTGGTCCATGGGCGGAATTCCTGCGGCAAGGCTGCCGGCGGCGCGCCTCGCGGGATCAGGCCAAGCGTCTGTGCCTTTCGGTGCCGCTCCCGCCGCAGTGCCTCCCAGCCCGCGTCGTATCGGCCCTTGTAGCGCTCGACGAATTCCCGCGGGGCCTGCACCGGAATGTGGATCGCCTGAAAGGGCAGATAGGCGAAGAACGGCTTGTCCTGATCGGTTTCAGCCAGATAGCGGATCGCGGTGTCGACGATGAAGCGCGAGGAATAGAAGTCCTCTGGCAGGCTCGCCTCAACCCCGTTCTCGAACCACGGCGCGTCCTTGTAATAGGGCATGTAGGACCGGTCGTCCCAGTTGTCCGCGCCCGACGCGGCGAGGGCGAAGCTGCGGTCGAAGCCGTGGGCCTGCGGCATTTCGTCCGGAGCCTCGCCCAGGTGCCACTTGCCCGCCATGACGGTGCGATAGCCTGCGGCACGCAGCCGGTCGGCGAGGGTCAGCACGCCGCGTTCCAGCGCCATGGTGTAGCCGGGCCGACCCTTCTGTTCGGCAGGCAGGACTTCGGGAATGGTGGCAACGCCCGTCTGGTGCGCGTCGATCCCGGTCAGCAACATGGCGCGCGAGGGGGAGCACAGGGGCGAAGCGCGATACTGGGTGAACAGGGCACCGCGCGCGGCGAGCGCGTCGATATTGGGGGTCCGCGCCTCTCCGCCATAGGCGCCGAAGTCCATCAGGGCGACATCGTCGGCGAGGATGACCACGACATTGGGGCGCTTGTTTGGCGCGGCGTCCGTGGTGGCTGCCGGTCCGGTCGCGCCAACCAGAACGGCCAGCGCAAGGACAGGAAGCAGCAGCGCGGCGCCAAATGTCCGCATGGATCAGCCGCGACCCGCTGATCCGCGCCCGAGCACGCGGCTGGCGATGATCAGGATCGTCCCCATGACGATTTCGATCCCCACCATGTCGGCAAGGAAGGGCGCTCCGTGGAACAGGAAGGCCGCGGTGCGATAGGCGGCTGCGCCTAGCGCCAGCACGGCGGCGGCGATGAACCATGGCCGTTCGCGGGTGGCCAATGCCATCACGATGAAGCTGGCGGCGGCGAAGAAGAACGCGCCGATATCCATCTGGCTGCTCAGCGCAGGACCGGTCAGCAAGGGCATGCCCAGCGCCTCGGCCGCGCGTGCGGGGCCCACCAGCCAGAGCACCGCATTGCCGCCCATGAGAAGGGCGACGAAAGCAACCAGACCCAGCAAAAGCGATTGACGCGCGTTCACCTGCATTCTCCCCATCCCCGGTGCCGTTTGGCTAGTTTATGGCAATTATGGTGTCAATAGATGCGCTCTGCGGGCCCGGCCGGCACTAAAGAAGATCGCGCCGCTTGATCGCATCGCTCTGCGGCGGCAGCGAGAACAGCATCCCGTCCTCCCCCACCACAATCTTGCCATCGAACCGCGCGGGCGCATCGCCGAGGAACGCGGGGTAGAGATAGGAATAGGGCAGCGGCGGCACGAGGTGCGATAGGACCAGCATCCGCGCCCCTGCTTCCTTTGCGCTCTGTGCCGCCTGCTCGGGCGAGGCGTGGTAATCACGGATGTCGGCGAAAATCTTGGCTGTCCCGGCATTGCCTCTGGCGGCGAAGGCGGCCTCGATCTCCTTGACCATGCGCGGTTGGAGGGCATCGTGAACGATCAGGTCCGCCCCCTTGCACACGGCAACCAGATTGGCCGATCGGGCGGTGTCCCCGCTGATGCAGACCGCGCGGCCCCTGTAATCGAAACGGTAGCCGACTGCCGGAGCGACGGGATCGTGATCGACGGCGAAGGCGGTCACCTTGAGGCCTCCGCCTCGCAGGATCACCGCGCTGCTTCCCGTCATGGCGAAGGGCCGCGCCGCCGCGCCGCCGCCGCTGCGCGGCACCACCGTCTCGCCATGATGAGCCACCCGGTATGTCCGGTCGAGCCCATAGGCGGCGTTGAAGCCCGTCACGACCTGTTCGACCCCTTGCGGTCCATAGACCGGCAAGGGCGCGGTGCTCGCTCCGCGGGTCCAGTGGTAGAGCATCAGCGGGCCGAGGCCGTCGATATGGTCCGAATGGAAATGGGTCAGCAGCAGGGCGTCGACTTCGGCGGTGCTGATGCCCATCAGGTTGAGGTTGCGGTTGCCGTTCTCGCCCATGTCGATGACGAACACCTGTTGCCCGGCAACAATGACATTGCAGGGCCCCGCCCGCCGAGGATTGGGCATGGGCGAGCCTGTGCCGCACAGGCCGAGGTGGAGCCCGTCCCCCAGGCTCGCCAGGCTGTCACGCCCCGGCGCTTCCTGCGCCGCGCGCTGGAAGATGGCCGTGCCGATCTGCTTCTGGAACAGGAAAGCCACGGCGAGAGCCATTGCCGAAACTGCCAGGAGCCCGGTGACAATCCGCCTCATCATGCTTCCCCCAATGTTGATGAATATTGGCACTACCAATGCCATTAAGCAACTGGTTCCGCACCAGGGTCTTGGGGCGGCGCGATCCGCCTCTTGCGCCTTGTCGCAAGGGCGGTTCTATTGCCCTGGATGCGATTGACCCTTTGCCCGGCCCGCGCCGCATGAGCTTCAAGACCCTGATCCTTGCCGGATTGGCTGTCGCCACGGGGCTTGGCGGCTTCCTGTGGCTGGCCGCCGAGCCGGAGGGCGAGTCTTTGGCGGTTCCGCCGACCGGAGCCAATGCTTCCCTTGCCGACAAGGGCGTGGCGGCCTTCGCCGGAGGCGGGTTCGGCGGCATTTCGCAGTCCGCGCTCGAAACCAATGCCGTGCCCTTCAAGCTGGTTGCGGCGGCGTTGGTGCTGGATGAACAGGCGCGCGATCCTGCTGCCCCGGCTGACATGGCGACCTTGCAGCGGGTGCTGCGGAGGTTCGGCTTTCTCTACCCTGACCGTGTCGACGGGCTGGGTGATGGTATGCGCCCTAGCTTGAGCGAAAAGCCGCTGGGCATGACCCACGGTTACATCGCCCCGGTCGGCGGAGCGCGGGTCGAAGTCGCCAATCTGGGTTGCGCGGCCTGCCATGCGGGGGTTGCCTATGCGCCCGACGGATCACCGCAGTCTGGCCGTGCGGTGCTGGGCATGCCGAACACGTCGCTCGATCTGGAAAGCTACACACAGGCAATTTTCGTCGCGCTGCGTCGCTATGCCGGCGATCCAGCGCTGCTGGCGATGGCCGACACGCTGTTCCCCGACATGGGCTGGCAGGAGCGCGCCTCGCTGCGCTGGATCGTGCTGCCGCTCGCGCGGAGCCGGCTGGATGCGCTGGGGGCTGCGGCGCGGGCGCTGCCATTCCCCAATGGGCTGCCCGGGGCGACCAACGGCGTTGCCGCCTTGAAGCTCCAGACAGGCACGCCGCTGCTGGGCGGAGGGGCAGGGGACCGCGGCTTCGTTTCCATCCCCGACCTCGCCCTGCGCCACCGCCGCAGCCGATTGCTGGCCGACGGGGCCTATGCCGCGCCGTCCGGCAGGGCCGACCCGCGCGAGCTGGCGGCGATCACCAGCTTCTTCACCGTGCCGAGCATGGGCGTGAAACCCGAAGCGGCGCGCCGCCATATCCCCGAGGCCGAGGCGATCTTCGTCTGGCTTGCCGATTATCGCCCGCAAGCCTTCCCGGGCCCTGTCGACAAGACTGCGGCGGCGCGGGGTGCGACGCTCTATGGCAAGGCTTGCGCATCGTGCCACGGCAGCTTCGAATGGAACGGCGGCGCGCCGCGTCTGGTATCCTACCCCGACTGGATCGGCGATGTCGGCACCGATCGTTTGCGGGCGCGGGCGATGGATGCGTCGCTGGCCGGGGCGATCCGCCAGTCGGCTTACGGCGGCGCGATATCGGTCAAGCCGGGCGAAGGCTATGCCGCCCCGCCGCTTGCCGGCCTCTGGGCCTCGGCGCCCTATCTTCACAATGGTTCGGTGCCGAGTATTGCCGCACTGCTCGATCCGCGGCTGCGTCCGGCGCGGTTCATGGTCGGCGGGCACGCGCTCGATTGGCAGAGCATGGGGCTGCGACTGACCGGGGAGGGGCGCTTTCCTGCGGGGTATCGGCCTTTCGCAGTTCCGCAGTGGGTGGACACCAGCCAGCCAGGGCTTGGCAATGGCGGCCACACCTATGGCAGCGAGCTGACGGCGCAGGAGCGTGCGGCGCTGATCGAATTCCTGAAGCTGCTCTAGCTCAGAAGCACCTCGGCCAGTGGCAGGCGTGCGCGGGGGAAGGGCGCGCCATCGCGGCGACCGATCCGGAAAGCGCTGACCAGCCGGCGTTCGGGACCGATGCCGTGCTCCGCGCAGACCGCTGCTGCTGCCACAGGATCATCGGCGAGCGCGGCCAGCACATTGCCGCCAAACCCTGCTGCATCCACCTCCAGCCACAACCGGTGAAAGGCGCGGCCGCTGTCGAACGGGTCTTCGTCTGCCGCGCGGTGGAACAGCACTACGGCGGCGGCATTGGCGAAGCCCTTGGCTTCGGCAAGCAGCACGGGGGCGAGACAGACTGCGGCAAGCGGGCGGAACAGCGGGCCGAGCACCGCCCCTGCGCCTGCCGCCTCGATCCCGGAAAGCTGCATGGCAGCGGCATTGAGACCGTCGCGCGCCCAATCGGGGTGGCTGCGCCGCAGCCGCATCCAGTGGCGCAGTTCAGCCCGGAAAGCAGGCCCGCGCATGATGCCGTAGCTGGCCCGGTCGTAGGCTGCGGCCGCGCGGGCAATGGCGGCTGGGTCGGTTATGAGGACGCGGTCCTCCCCCGCCAGGGCCTGCGCTGCCGCGCGGTCCTGCGCTGTTGGCGGCAGTAAGTCCCCGCGCCACGAAGCCCGCGTTTCCAGCACCGCCAGCAGCGGATCGGCCGCTGCGCCCGGGACAAAGGTGAGACGCGCCGCGGGCCGCAAGCCACCAGTATTCGAAGCATCAAGCCGCTCGATCCGCGTCGCCAGCCCTGCGCCCGAGGCCGCGATCACCGCGCCCTCTGCCGCTGCGCCGAGGCTGATCGCCGCGTCATTCCCGCGCGGATCGCCCACGGTCAGCCGCCGCGAGGTGTCCTCCAGCAGCACCAGCCGCTCACCATCGATCCGCCAGCGCGCGGGTTGGACGTTGTGGACGCTGGGCGAGGCCATTGCCGCCGCGACGATCTGGCGGAGCGGATCGGCGCTCATGCAATGTCCTTCCGGAACAGGTGCAGCTTGTGGAGCCAACTGCCGTTCATCTTCTCGACCTGCCTGAGGCTCGCCGGGTTCTCGTCGGCGATCCACGTGCCGCCGACCGTCTCGTAACCCGCAGCACGCACCCGCCCCAGCGTTTCGGCGAGCATCGCGCTCATGATCCCCTGGCCGTGCGCGGCGCGGGCGACCGAATAAAAGATGATCACCGCCCGCTTGCGGTTCATGCGGTAGCGCAGGAAGTGCCACGGCGTCGTCAGCCCGACCCGCGATCGGGTCGCTTTGAGGAAGCCGTTGAGGTCGGGAATGGCGATGATCACGCCCACCGGCACCCCATCATGCTTCACCACCGAAGACAGGCGCGGATCGAGGATCGCGCTGAGTTCTCCCGCCTGGAACTGGAATTCCTCCGCTGTCAGCGGCACGAACATCGAGTTGTCGTGGAAGCCATCGTTCAGCAGCAGGCGGGCCTCCTCCATCCGTTCGGGGAAGGTCGATTTGCGGATCGGGGCGAAGGTGAAATGCGCCGGGTCGAGGGCGGCAGGCGGCGGCGCGGCTCCGGCCAGATCGATCTCGAAGGTGGTCATCGGGAAGAAGCGCGCAAAACCGTTCGCCTCCAGCATCCCCGGAAGCCACGGCGGGCCGACGATCATGTCGGTATAGGCGGTCTGTTCGAAGCCGCCGGTCATCACCCCGCATTGCTGCATGGCGGTGAGGTTGAAGTTGCCGACCAGTTCGGATGCGCCCTGTTCGCGGGCGAAGTTTTCCGCAGCGCTCAGCAGCAGGCGGGCGGCTTCAGGGTCATCGGCACAGTCGAAGAAGCCGAACTGGCAGCGGTTCCAGCCCCAGCGTTCGTTCGACTGGCGGTGCAGATGGGCGATGATCCGCCCGACCGGCTTGCCATCGCGGTGCACGGTCCAGAAACGAAAGGGATTGCCGGAGGTCCACAGCGGGTTCTTGCGCGGATCGAGCATCCGCATAATGTCCCCCCGCATCGGCGAGACATAGCCGATGTCGGGCGGATAGGCGTGGAAGGGCGCGTCGAAGAAGGCTGGGCGGTCGCCTTCGCGCAAGGTCAGGGTCATGGCGCACGCTCCAGCAGCCGGGCAACGATGGTGAGTTCCCGCGTCAGCCGTTCCTCGTCCAGCGCCCCGCCCGAAATCGCGAGGAAACGGGGGGCGGCTGCGGGGGCAAGGCGCAGCAGGTGGCTGGCGCCGTAGCGGGCCAGCAATTCGCGCGCCGCACCGGTCAACGTCTCGCTGTCAGGATCGCGCGCGGCGGTCACCACCGGTTTGGCTGCGAGCGCGGTCACCAACTCGCCGGGGAGATCGGCCAGTGCTTCCGCGGTGACGGGCACGGCATTGGCGAGCAGCGGGTGCGCGGCGAGGACCGCGGCTTCATCGGGCGCGGCGCGGGCGATGGGCAGCAGCAGGCCCTCGTCCCGCGCAGCCGCGCCGGCAAAACGTTCCGCGAGGAGCACCAGCGCCGCCGCCGCGCTGGCCGTGGCCGCCAGCGCGGGAGCAAGCGCGACGGGCGCGCCGGCAAGCTGGACGGCCAGCGCTGTCAGCCCGCCCGCGCTAGCCACCAGCGCGAGGTCGCCCAGCAGCCGCAGCGGACGGCTCGCCATCCCTGCTAGCCGCGAACAGGCGAGCACGAAGACCAGCGCGGCGAACGGCCCCCCGCGAAACGGCAGGTCGGGGAACGCCCATGCGAAGTCGGTCGCCAGCAGCGGCAGCGCGAGGGCAAATGCGAGCGCCAGCATGTCCGCCGCGCGCCTTTCTGCCAGCGACACCGAACTGCGGTGGGCCAGCAGGTGGAGCAGGATCGCCACCACCACCGCCGCCTGGAATGTGCCAAGTGCCATCAGCGCGGGGCCGGTCCACACCAGTCCGAACGTCACCGCCAACAGCGAGAAAGCCCCCGCGCCCGCCAATGCCAGCAGCTTCAGCCAGCGCGAGGCATGGCGGCGCACCAGTTCCTCGGCAAGGCGCAGGGTAATCAGCGGAAGCCAGGCGGCGACCACCATCGTCATCGCCACGACCACGGCCGACGGAAGCGCAAGCCCCGCCAGACGCAAGGCCAGCAGCAGCCCGATCAGGGTCAGCAGCCGCGCGAGATGCCCCGCAACGCCGCCGCCCCGCGCGGCCTTGGCCACGCCTGCGCGGGCCACCAGCGCCGCCAGTAGCCCGATGGCTGTCAGCAGGGCGCCGATTGCGGTCATTCGGCGAGCAGCTTCGCCATGAACCGCCGCACCAGCGCGCGCTTGGCAAAGGCCAGCGGCGCGGCAAGCGGTCGTTCGACGCGCTGGGCATGGGCGTTGAGGAAGAAGCCACGATAATCCGTGCCGCCGGGCCGCCCGAGGATCACCCGGATCGCTTCCTCCGCCATCAGCGTGCCGGCCATCGTCACCATCGTCGAAAAACTGAAGCGCGAACGCTTGCCCGCTGCCACCTCGCCCGCGACGTCGAGATCGACATATTTGTGGCTGGAGGAGTGGACGAGGACGTACTCGATCTCCTTCATCAGGCATTCCACGCCCATCTCTTTCGTGATGGACTGCCACGGCACGCCGATGGTCGGATAGCCGAGCCGCTCTTCGAGGCGCGGGTCCTGCGGGCGCACCACCGTGACCGAGGGCAGGGGCGAGGCATAGGCATCGATCAGCGTGCGCCCGTGCTTGCGGCACTGCCGGTAATATTCCGCGCCTGCCGCGGCATCATCGGTGCCGTTGATCGCCACCGCGACACGCGGGAGGATCTCCGGCAGCCGCTCGGTCCATTCGTGCCCGAGCACCTCGATCTGGACTTCGGGATTGATTTCCAGCGCCAATCGCGCCGCCGCCTCCGCCTTGTGCTGGCCGATGGTATCGGCGCGGGCGAACAGCTGGCGGTTGAGGTTCGACACCTCGAAACCGTCAAGATCGGCGATGATGAAGCGGCCCATGCCCGCACGCAGCAGCGCCATGAAGGCCGCGCCGCCCATGCCGCCTACACCGGGAATGAAGACGCAGGCCTCGCGCAGGCGTGCCTGTTCGGCCTCGGTGACGAAACCGCGATTGCGGGTGGTCATTTCGGCGTAGCTGAAGGCGGTCATGGGCGGGGCCTCAGGCGGTTATAGGGACGGGTCGGGTCGAGCCACTGGATCAGCGGGGCCAGCACCGCGCCCGCCAGCACCATCATAGCCTGCACCGCCAGCTGCGGCAGGGCGCTGCGCGGCACGCTGCGGGAGAGGAAACGCTGCCCGGCCGCCAGATCGATCTTGCCGATCTGGAGCACATCATCACCGCGCGCGTAGTCCAGCTCGCGCTCGCAATAGGCGTTGTAGTCGGCGTGGCGGTGCTTGGCGGCGACGGCGAAGGTCTTCTTCAGGTTGTCCGATCCGCCGGTATAGGCAGCGGTGATGACCTGCCGGTCGGCATCATATCCCGCATCCTTCCCCACCCCGAAGGTATGGCGGTGGCGGCGCATGATCTGGTGGGCGAGATGGCGGTGGGTGAAGCTCTGCGGAGTCGCGCCTTGTGCCGGGAACACCTCGCTGAAGGTCTCCGCCACCATCCCGACCACCGCGGGCACCTGCGTGACGCTGCTCACCCACAAGGGGCGCAGGCCCTGCCGCAGGAACAGCGCGAAGCAGGTAAGGCCGTAGAGGATCCATGACAACCCGCCGCTGCGTTCGTCCGGATCGACCATCACCAGCCCCAGGTGCAGCACGCGATCTGCCGTCCCGCCGCGCATCACATCAAGCTGCGGCATGGCATTGAAGGCGACCGGCCGCCCGTCGGAAATGCGGGTCACAAGGGTGATGACGCTGCGATCCCACGCCGCGCCGTCTTCTGCAAACAGCCCGTAATCGAGGCTTTGCCCCGACAGACAGGCACGCACCACAGTCTCGCAATCCTGCCTCAGCCGGGCGAGCGCCGGTGCGGGGAGGTTGGTGCCGGGACGCTCGACGATCCAGACGCGGTATTCGCGCGAGGGGCGGAACGAAAGCGACAGGGTTTCTCCGGCAAGCGCACCCAGAAACTGAAGCAAAGGTCCCCCTCCCGTGCTGCAATGCCAATCCGGCGCGCCGCTCGCATCTCGTTAGAACCGTGCGATGGAAGATATGGTTAAAAGCGGTGCGGCTTTGCGACAAGTGCGAAACGGGGTTGTCGCCATGGGCTGCGCGCGCCCGCGCTCTAATTGATCCTTGTCCGCAGCTGCACCACGAACTGCCCTTGGGGTGATCCTCCCGGCAGGCTGCCCTTGGGATTGAGACACACGTGACGGACCTGAGGATCGTAGCCTGCCGCAGGCGTATAGGTGCACTGCGCAAGGCTGGATGGCGCAGCCACGCTGTTCGAGAAGCGCAGGTCATTCGCCGCGTTGAAGGTCAGCCCCGCGCTGCCGCTGCTGAAGCCGACCACTCCGCCCAGCGCCGGCGTTGCCGCGTTGTGGAACGCGTTGGCTGGATCGATCGAAAGCACGACAAAGATCGAATCCGCATCGGTGCTGCCATTGCCGGCATTGGTGACAGTGGCCGTCAGCAGCATATCGTTGCCGGGCGTGGCGAAGGGATTGGTGGCGGGCGGATCGAACACTTGCGAGGTGATCTGCACGCCGAGCTGGGCGACGCCATCGGCCGTCACGACAGCGGAGAATTCCGAGGTCATGTCCCACGCGCCGCCTGCGGTCCTGCGCGTGGTTGTCGCCGAAATGATGTCGCCGACGGCGACGGGCTGCGAGGTGGTGAGCGTGCCGGCATAGGTTTGCGTGCCGCCGGCATGGCCGACATCGACATGGCCGAGATAGCGTTCGCCCTCGCCGAAGCCGGTCGGGTCGGCGGCGCTGTTGGCGAAAAACTCGATGCGATAACCGTTCGCCGCGGCCGGTGCATCGAGCGCCACGTTGTAGCGGAGCTGATTGGGGCCAGCGACATTGGCCCTTATCGCCTGCGGGAAGTTGAGCAGATCATTGGGACCGGAATCGCCGTCCCCTGCATCATTGGCCGTCACCCCGTTCTCGCTGAGATCGATGCCGATCTGCCCGTTGGCATAGATCCGGTTGCTCACCAGCGCTGCGCGGGTGTTGCCGACGACGATGATGCCGTTGCGGGAGTTGTTGCGGATTGTGTTGCCGATCACCTGTATGTTGGCGCCAGTCGATTCAATGCGAACGCCCGAACGGCTGGAGAAGGCGACGGTGTTGCCTTGTCCGGCAGTGCTGCCTCCGATCAGGACGTTCGAATAGGTGCCTCCGCCGCCGGTGAAAATCAGCTCCTCGATGTTGTTCGGCACGATCTGGGATGTGCCGTTGGCGCCCACGCCAAGATTGTTGCCCTGGATGGTGAGCCCGTTCCCGGTGCTGTTCCATGCCTCGATCAGCGCGGCCTCATACCCGCCGATGACATTGTTGATGATGACGAGGTTGGTGAAGGTCCCCCCGTTATCGAACGAGATCGCGTCCTTTGTCAGGGCGCCTTCGCTCTGGCCGTTGGCAACCGCCGCGTTCCCTGTTGCATCGGTGCCGATGTAATTGCCGTTGATGGTGACGGAAGCGTTGGTTCCGGTGCCCTGAATCCCGCGCCTCAGGTTGCCGCCGATGACATTGCGCCCCCCGGCTGTGCCATTGCCGATGGTCACGTTGCTGGTGCCGTCGAGCCAGATGCCGTGTCCCGCGTTGGCAAAGGTGCCGCCGATCGTGGCGATCGGCTGGATCAGGTTGCCGAGGATGGTGAGATTGGTCGAGGCACCGGTCGCATAGATGCCGTCGGAGCTGTTGCCGCCGATGGTGTTGCCCTGTCCGGCAGAGGCTCCGCCGATTTCCACCCCGCTGACGCTGCTGAGGTAGATGCCGCGTGAACTGGCGACCGCGATGGTGTTTCCGCGGATCGTGATGGTGTTCACGGAACGCATGTCGATGCCATCATTGCTGGCCGTGATGATGTTCCCCTCGGTCGCGGCGGTGCCACCGATCAGCGCGCCGGTGATGCTGCTGGCGTCGAAATAGATCCCGTCGCCGGCGTTGCGCAGCAGTGCCGTCTGGGTGCGGTTGGTGCCGATGATGTTGCGCTGGATGCGGATCTGGCCGTCGGAAGCGGTGATGCGGTCGTCAGCCTCCAGAGCAATGCCACCGCTGCCATTGTTCCCCGAAATCAGGTTGCGGGTGATATCCCGCCAGGTTGCCGAGCCGTTGAAATTGTTGATCGCGTTGCCATTGGCTCGCGTGGCCATGCCGGCAGCGTCGGTGCCGATGAAATTGTTCTGGATCGAAGTGTCGGTGCTGCCCCCAAGGGTGGTGATCCCGAAGCCGTTGGCGGAGATGACATTGCCCTGACCGGATCCCAGGCCGCCGATCCGCCCACTTGCGCCGCTCACCACGATGGCCCGGCCGACATTGGCGCTGCTCGTGCCGTTCGCGAGCAGGCCGATGTAATTGCAGTGGAGCGTGGCTGTGTTGCTGGCGGCCAGAAGCTCCACCCCGTCCGAAAAGCCGGTGATCGAAAGCCCGCGGATTGTCTGGTTTGCCCCCCGCAACCGGAGCCCGTCAAATCCGCTGCTACCGGCCAGATTGATCCGCAGATCGTGTCCGTTCCCCGCCCACAGATCACGGCACTGGCTACCGGACTGGGTGGTCCCGTCGATAGTGAGCCCGTTGGCGGTCAGATCGGGCAGGGCAGATGACACGGTGATGGTGTGCGGCCCGGTGCCCGGAATGGCGAAGCTGATCGTGGACGCAGTCGGCTGCGTATTGGCGAACTGGATCGCATTGCGCAGCGATCCGGCACCCGTGTTGCTGGTATTGGTGACAACCAGCGGGTTGGTGACACTCACCCGCACATTGCGGATCCCGATGATCTCGGCATTCCCAGCCAGAGCCACCCAGGCAACGCTGGAGATCGTGACGCCGGCATCGACCGAAGCCTGATCGATGCGGAAGCCGACGAACCCTCCGGGATCACCGGGATTGGTGGTCGGCCCGTTGAGATTGAAAACCGCGCCGTTGCTGAGTGTGATCACCATCCGCGAACGTTGGCCGGTGTCGTTCCAGTCCCAGTATTGCAGCCCGAACCCGAACGCGCGGGCCGCGGGGACAAAGGTCAGCCGCCCGTTGCCGAGCCCGGGATCGGACACCGCACCGTAAATGCCCGGCAGCGCCGGGGGAGCCAGAGTCCAGAACATGCAGGCACTCAGGCTCGCGCAATAGGCGGACGAACCGAACTCGCTCGTTCCTTGGGCCACCAGAGTGAAGCCCGCCCATGCGTCGGGAGTGGTGGTGGAAACCGGTCGGTCGGCGGTGACGCTGGAAAAGCTTTCGACCGTTGTGATGGTCGAAGCTGCGGGCAGCGCGGCGGTGTAGCTGGCCTCGCTGCTGTAAGCGGTCAGCGTCTGGGCGTGCGCCGTGTGGTGTGGCAGAAAGGCGATCCACACCGCCACCATCATGACCAAGGCCCGCGCGATCCGCATGATCGGCCCCTAGCGCGTCATGCTTGCTGCTTCCGCACCCGGCACATCGGGATTTCCCCTAGCCCCCAGCCCGAGCGTGTCGGCGTCGAACTTGAAACGGATGGTCGCGAACAGGCCCTGATCGAGCGGGCGGTCGCGGCTGAAGTCAGGGTCGCGGAAGCCGGCGACATTGTAACCAAAGCTCAGCAGGGTGCCTTCGGCGACCACGAAGCTCGCCTGCGGGCCGACAGCATAGCTGTAGCTGCGATCGGTAACATTGGCGCGGATGCTGGCGCTGCCGCCGATGTCGATGGCCGCATTCAGCCCGATCCTGAGGTCGAGCCCGGCGAGCGCGGTCAGGCCTTCAAGTTCAAGCCCGGGCACACGGTCGAAGCCGTAGCGGGTGCCGACGAACAGCCCGATCTCGCTCAGCTGCCCCGCGCCGCCCCGCGTGCGGGGGGACCAGTTGGCCGAAACGCTCCCGACCAACCGCCGCGACAGGGCATCGCCGGTCACAGTCAGCGCGGTGCGTCCCACAGGGCCGGGTTGCCCGGCAACCGCGCCGGTCACTTCATCGCTGCGGTATTCGATCCGGCCCAGCAAGGCGGCATCAGACCAGTCGGGCCGGTGCGCAAAGGTGAGCGCGGCATCCATGATCTCGCTCGAGGCGCCGCCCGGCGCGGTGCTGCGCGTCCAGAGCAGATTGCCGCCGAGCGCGCGGCCCTCTCCGATCTGGCGCAGCACGCCAAGGCTCGCGCCGTAGCGGTCGGCGAATTGCCCGTCGCGATATTCGGCGCGGCCATTGGCGGTCCAGCGCCCGCTGCGCCACGCCCCGCCGAAGGTGACGGCCGTGAAGTCCTCGAACAGCGTGCGATCAATGCCCAGCGGCCCGCCATTGGCAGGCGGCTGTCCGGGGTTGATCACCGCTTCGGGGGCGGGCGCATCGCCGAGGGTGCGGTTGCCATCCACCGTCGCATTGACGCTGAGAGTGGGCGAGACGGCGATGGTCTGCGCCAGACCGAACCCGGCAAACGGACTGCGCGGGCCATCGCTGCCGCTGCTCTGGCCGAGAGTGGAGGCGATCCGCCCGCCCTCCCACGGGCTGACCTCCAGCCCCGCGCGCAGCGTCCGCGCGCTGATCGCGGCACTATCGGCGATTTCATAGATGGTGGTCAGGCGCACATCGCGGGCCACGGCGTAACGCAGGCCCAGCCGGTGGCGCGGAGGCAGGTCGAGCGATCCCGCGCCGCCCAGCGCGATGCTCGAATCCGCGCTCACTTCCAGCCGGTTGTCGAACAATCGCTGGCTCGCCGCGGTTTGCAGCAGGGTCGAGACGCGGCGCTCTCCGTTGGCGAGGTGATCGTCGAAACGGGCTAGCCCCAGCCGCGCATCGGTGCCCGGTGTCCGCCATGCCAGTTCCACCTGACCGCCGCGGCGCTGCGCTGCATCGGTAAGGCTTTCATCGCTCAACAGGCTGGCAATGGCTGACAGGCGTTCATCGATCTGCCAGCGCGCATCCAGCCCCAGCTTGCGCCGCCCCGCCTCGGCAATGCTTTGCTGGCCGATCCCGTAACCGGCCTCGATCGACCGGGCATAGGCGACCAGATCGACCCCGCCGGTCTGGTGCTGCCATTCGACCAGCCAGGCGTTGGCGCTGTTCCCGTCTGCCGCGCTGACCCCGATCTCGGCCCGCAGCTCGCTCCCCGTGCCGAGCCGCAGACGGGTATCGGCGACGGCGGCGTTGGTGCGCAGGCCCTCTGTCTCGTCGGTGATCGCGGTCGCCCCGATCCGTACATCGCCATCCGCCCCGCTCCATTCGGCGCGCGCCCCGGCGTTGATCGCGCCGCCGCCTGCCCCGCCGGTTTCGTATTCGACGATCACGATCTGCGGGTTGAGATCGGCATCGCGGGACAGGATCGGCTCGCTGAAGGTGATGGTGCCCGACAGGATGTCGATGGTGTAATCGATAAACCGCGTCAGGCTGCGCGAGGACACCACCACCTCGGACCGGAACCGGTCGCGCACCTCGATCGTGACGCGCTCGGCATTGGGCAGGATATCGCGGCTGCCGAGCTGGTAGGGTCCGGAAAGGCCGTTGCCCTGAAATTCGTCGCGCCGGAACGTGCTGCCGATGCGTGCGCCGAAAGCCTCGGCCCGCACCGCGCCGAACTGCCCCGCCGCGCGCACCCCGGTGGCGGTGCGCTGATAGCGGCCGAGCACGGTCTGGTCGAAGCCGGTCTGGAAATCGCCGTAGAGCGCGAAGAAGGCCGCGCTCTCGATCCGCACATAGAGGTTCTCGCGCGTCGCGGCATCGAAGCGGCGCTGCGAATTGTCGCCGAACACGGTGTAATAGGCCGCCGGATCGATCGCGCCGAGCAGCGGTTGATCCTCCCGCTGGCGGGCCGAGTCATAGGCGAGGGTGAGCAGGTATTTCCCCAGCACCCGCCCCTTTGCGTAAAGCGCCACGCGGGCGTTGTTGCCCAGATCGCTGTCGAAGTTCTCGCCGCGCTCCATGTTGTCGGCGACCGAGCTTGCGCCGATGCTGGCCTCGCCCAGACCGACGATCGTCCATTCGACCTCACCCGGCACCACCCAGGCCTCGATCTCCTGGCGGCGGCGGATGTTCTCGTTGGCGAAATCGAAGGTCATGCGCAGCTGGCCGCTGACCATGGTGGGGGCCAGCTCGATCCGGGCGAGGCCTTCGTCGCCCTCGATCAGCCAGCGGGCCGTCGCCTCGCCGATGCCGCTCAGCTGGCGCAGCTGCTGCTGTTCGATCTGGGCGGCGCTTTCGAACGGGGCGTTGAGCGTGAAGGTGCCAGACAGGCCCTCGCGCACCGGCCGTCCGTTGCGGTCGGTGATGCGCACCACCACCACGGGCCGGGTCACACCGTCGGCCACCAGCAGGGACTGGTCGGCGACCAGTTCGGCCCGCGCGGGCTGCGAGGTGAAGAACACCTCGCGCTCGACCCGCGCATTCACGCCGCCCAGTGAATTGACGATCTCGGCGGCGAGCACGGTGCGCTCGCCCGCCAGCGGGATCCCGCGCCACAGGCTGACCGCATAGCCGCCGGTGGTCGCCTTCAGGGTGCCATCGAAGGCGGCCTTGTCGACCGGTTTGCCATCGACATAGAGCCGGATCGTCTGCCCGGCCCGGTGGCGGAAGGCGACCTTGACGGCGGGGACGCGCGGATTGGCATCGGCAGCCGGGGCCAGCCAACCGTCCGGGCCATCGCCAAGCGCAAGCCATTCTGTCTCCGCCGGGGCTTCAGCGGTTCCGGCGGTGCCATCGACTGGGTCGGGAACCGTCATCGCGTCGCCCGGCGACATATCCTCGCCCGGGGCGATCCGGGGAGCGGCCCCGGCTGTGCCTGGACTGACCACGTGGAAATCCGCCCGGGCCAGCGATCCGCCTTGACCGGTGACGAAGCGCGAACCGGCATCGCCTGCGCTGCGGGTGGAGCGCGCGCAGTCCGCAAGCCTTGCGCCCGGCGGCAGGCTGCCGCGCGCGACCTGCACCACGTGTGTGCCGGGCACCACGCCTTCGAAGCGATAGCGACCTTCGGCATCGGTCACGGCGAAGCTGCCGTCCTCCAGCATCACCCGGACCCCGGAAAGGCCGGATGCACTGTCGGCCACGCCGCACTCGCCCAAAACCATCTGTGGACCTCGGGTAATCGCGGCATCGAGTCGGATTACCGCTAGTGTTGCGATCCGGGCTTTCTGCCCGGTGGTGAGTAACATTGGAGGTTCCGATGCCGCATTCTGTAGGATTGGACG